>Ga0187892_10003191_pt1 | contig 30475 bp, 32 predicted proteins | sample MA1701073metaG_FD_139345 | JGI IMG/M metagenome (GOLD analysis project Ga0187892, IMG submission 139345) | Bio-ooze microbial communities from a basaltic lava cave in the Kipuka Kanohina Cave System on the Island of Hawaii, USA - MA170107-3 metaG ...
GATGGCGTCGATGACGCTCTACCTGCCGGAGCGCGACTTCTCCGCGTTCTACGTCCACGTGAGCCGCCTCGCCTGGCACACCCAGGACATGCAGCAGGACCCGCGCGTCGCGCTCTCGGTCGCGGAAACCGACGATCGCCGCGCGGATCCGTTCACGTTGATGCGCGTGACGATCAGGGGAGAGGCGGAGCAGCTCTCCGGCGGTCCGAAGGACGCCTGGCTGGAGCGCTTCCCGCGGCAGGCGATCAACTTCGAGCTCGCCGACTTCTCGTTCTGGAAAATCACGCCGCGCGACGCGCGCTTCGTCGCCGGCTTCGGACGCATTCACAACATCTCTGCTGCGGAACTCAAAATCACATGAATTCTGAAGAGCTCAAGGCGCTGCAGGCGCCGATCAAGGAACGCTACAAGAAGGACCCGGGCGCGGCGGTCGTTACGCTGCGCGCGCAAGGCCGTATCGGCGAAGGCATCGCGTGCCGCGTCGATACCGGAAAGGCGCTGATCGAAGCCGGCTTGCATCCGGCCACGGGCGGCAGCGGGCTGCAGGCCTGCTCGGGCGACATGCTGCTCGAGGCGCTCGTCGCCTGCGCCGGGGTCACGCTCAACGCCGTCTCGACGGCGCTCGGCATCGAGTTGAAGGACGCAAAGCTGACCGCCGAAGGCGATCTCGATTTCCGGGGCACGCTCGGCGTCGCGAAGGACGCGCCGGTTGGCTTCCGGGAGATTCGCTTGAAATTCGACCTCCAAAGCGCCGCCTCCGAGGACCAGCTGAGGAAGCTGATCGAGCTCACCGAGCGCTACTGCGTCGTGATGCAGACGATCCGCGGCGCCTCTCCGGTCGTCGTTTCCCGATGAATCTGCTAGTCAATATCGACGTCGACGACCTCGAGAAGGGGACGCGCTTCTACTGCGAAGGGCTCGGGCTGCGCGTCGGGCGGCGCTTCGACGGCTGGACCGAGCTGCTCGGCGCGGCTGCCCCGATCTATCTGCTACCGAAGGCGCCGGGGACGAAAGCCTTTCCAAAAGGTGAAAAACGCGATTACGCGCGCCACTGGACGCCGGTACATCTCGATTTCGTCGTGAGCGACATCGGCAAGGCGCTTGCGCAGGCGCGCGCCGCGGGCGCCACGCTGGAGCGCGACGTGACGAGCCACCCCTACGGCAAGCTTGCTTTGCTGGCCGATCCTTTCGGTAACGGCTTCTGCCTGCTCGAGTTCACCGGCCGCGGCTACGACGAAATCACGGAAACGAAGCGAGTGCGGTCGAGCCGTCCGGCGCCGGCGTGCGTGCGACGTTCAGCACCATGGACATGGCGGTGAAGTAGCCGATCACGCCCAGCATGTCCATTACGCCGCGCTCGCCGAATGTCTCCACGGTGCGGCGGTAGGTCGCGTCGCTCACGCCGCGATTGCGCACGAGCTCCTCGCAGAAGTCGTAGGCGACCGCCTCGTCGGGCTGCAAGTCGGCGGGCCGGCGGCCCTCCTGCAGGTCGCCGACCGCTTCGCGCTTGAGTCCAGCCCTGATCGCGAGCGGGGCGTGGACCGCCCACTCGAACTGCTGCGTCCACTGCCGCGAGACGATCAGCATGAGGAACTCGCTGATCCGCGGCTGCAGCGAGCTGTCGAAGCGCAGGTACTCGCCGACTCTCTGCAGCCGGTCCATCAGCTCCGGGCTCCTGAGGAGCGGAATGAACGGGCCCTTCACGCCGCCGCGCGGGCCGGCGGCGAGCGCGTCGGCCGCCTTGCGCTGCGCTTCGTTCATCGCTGCGCGCTCGAGCGGCGGCATGCGGTCTAGGTGGGACATGGTTTCTCCTTGGTGCCGAGCGCCAGGCCGCTGGCGGCGACGAGCAATGCGCTGCCGGCGAGCGCCATGGGAATTCCGCGGTCGCCGAGGTAGGCGACCAGCAACGGTCCGGCGACCTGACCGAGCCCGAAGCCCGCGGTCATTGCCGCCATCAGCGGCGGCGCACCGGGTCCCGCGATTTCCCGCGCCACCTGCAGGCCGGCCATCGTGATGACCACGAACGTGCCACCGACGAGTACAGCGGCGGCGATGATTCCGGCGAGACCCGGGAAGATGAGCGGTGCCGCCACGCCGGCCGCAAGGACGAAGGCCGAGATCATCCAGGTGCGCCGGGCGCCGAGCCGCGCCTGCCAGCGCGCGACAAGGATCGTCGACGCGGCGGCCGTCGCGCCGAACAGCGGCCACGCCCAGCCGAAGATCGCCGGATCGGGAACGATAGCCTTCGCCATCGCCGGCACGAACGTGGCGGGAACGATGTAGGCGAAACCGTAGGCCGTATAGCAGAGCACGAGGCGCACCGCGGCCGGCGTCCACGCAAGCGGCGCCACGCCCTGACGCCTTGCGCCTTCGGCGGCGCCGCGGAATACCGGCCAGACGAACGCGGCCATCGCCACCGTCACGACGCCGAGCGCGATCCACCCCTGCGCCGAGCTCGCGCCGGCTTTCGCCAAAGCGAGGCAAAGGAGACCGGCGAGCGCTACCCCGGCGCCCACGCCGGCGAACACCGCGCCCATCAGCCGCGGACGTGCGGGACCAAGACGCGCCAGGCACCACGCGGATACGTAGACCAGCGCCCACGCGCTCGCCACGCCGGCCACGAAGCGCAGCGCCGCCCACGCCGTCATGCCGTGCGAGAAGCCCATCGCGAGCGTCGCCATGGCGACCACCGCGATCGAAAGCCGGATTACCGTCGCGGCCGGCGCCGGCCGCGTCGCCCAAATCGCGCCGAGCAGGTAACCGAGATAATTCGCCGCCGCGAGCGCCCCGCCCTGCGCGAGCGACACGCCGGCGTCGTCCTGCATCATCGGCAGCAGCGGCGTGAACGCGAAGCGGCCGACCCCCTGGGCGAGCGCCAGGGCGACGAGCCCGGCGAGGGCGAGGCGCAGGTCTGAAGCCATGCGGGAAGTGTAGCCTTGGCTTATCTTCATGGAAAATGAATAATGGAGATAGAATCGTTCTCATGGAAAGAATGGATCTCGTCGAGCTGAGGATCTTCAAGGCGGTCGTGGAACAGGGCGGCGTCACCCGGGCCGCTGCCGCGCTGCATCGCGTACAGTCGAACGTCACGACGCGCGTGAAGCAGCTCGAAGAGCGCCTCGGCACCAAGCTGTTCCACCGCCAGGGGCGCAGGCTGGTCCTCTCGGCAGAAGGCAAGGTGCTGCTTTCGTACGCCGACCGCCTGCTCCGCCTTTCCTCGGAAGCGCATGCCGCAGTCAAAGGCCATGCGCCGCACGGCGTCTTTCGCCTGGGGACGCTCGAGAGCACCGCGGCGACGCGCCTGCCGCTGGTGCTGGCGCGCTATCACCGCGATTATCCGGCGGTGCGGCTCGAGCTCTCCACCGGAACCAGCGGCGCGCTCGTCGACCGCGTGCTGCGCGGCGAGATCGAGGCAGCATTTGTTGCGGAGCCGTTCACCGCCAAGAATCTGGAGACGCAGCACGTGTTCACCGAGGAGCTGGTCCTCATCACGCCGAAGAGTCACGGGCCGGTGCGGACGCCGAGCGACATCGACGAGCGCGTGGTGCTCGCCTTCACCACCGGCTGCTCGTACCGGCGGCGGCTCGAGGCGTGGCTCGGCCGCTCGAGCGTGGTTGCCGAGCGCGTAATGGAATACGGCTCGTATCACGCCATCACGGCGTGCGTCGCCGCCGGTGGAGGCATTGCGGTCGTGCCGCGATCCGTGTTGCGCGTGGTCGGCGCGGAGTCGCAGCTCGGCGTGCACGCGCTGCCGGCGCAAGTGGCCAGGGCGCGAACCCTGCTCGTCTGGGTGCGCGGGCACCGGTCTTCCGCGCTCGGCGCGCTGCGCGCGGCGCTGCGTTGAGGATCTACGGCGTCGACTTCACCTGCGCGCCGCACAAGGCGAAGCCGATCACCGTGGCGTCTGGCGTCCTGAAGAAGAACGTCCTGCACATAGAAGAGGTCGAAAGGCACGAAACCTTCGCCGCGTTCGAGGCTTTCCTGGCGCGGCCGGGCCCGTGGCTCGGCGGCTTCGACTTCCCGTTCAGCCTGCCGCGCGAGCTGGTGCGCGACCTCGGCTGGCCGCCGGACTGGCCGGCGCTGGTCGCGCATTGCGCCGGCATGGACCGGCTCGCCTTCCGCTCGCGCCTCGACCGCTACCGCGCGTCTCGGCCCGTCGGCCGAAAATACGTCCACCGCGCCACCGACCATCCCGCGGGCTCGTCGAGCCCGATGAAGCTCGTCAACCCGCCGGTCGCGCTGATGTTCCATGAAGGCGCGAAGCGCCTGGCAGCGGCAGATGTGGACATTCCAGGCTTGCTCGACCGAAAGTCCTCGCGCGTGGCGCTCGAAGCCTACCCGGGGCTGCTCGCGCGCAAGCAGCTCGGCATCCGCGATTCGTACAAGAGCGATACCCGGAGCGAGCAGACGCCCGCGCGCCGCGCGGTGCGCAGGCGGATCGTGCAGGCGCTGAAGCGGGGTCAGCCTCTCGCGATCCGGGTGAGATTGACGCCGAAGCTCGAAAAAGAACTCGTGGCCGACGGCTCGGGCGACAGGCTCGATGCCGCGATCTGCGCGATGCAGGCGGCGTGGGCGTGGCGGCGAAGAAAGTCGAACTACGGTCTGCCGGCCGGCATCGACCCGGCCGAGGGCTGGATCGTCACTTCTTAGGCGCCGGCACCAGCTTGTAGCCCTTCGACTCCATGCAGAACTGGGTGAGCCTGCTCTCCTCGAGCAGCTGGTTGCCGAAGGGGTCGACGGTCGCCCCGCTCGGCCAGACTACGAACCCGGGTCCCACCACCGGCTCCACGCGGTGCATCCAGGCGCGGTTCTGCGCCTCGCGCCGCGCCTTCTGGCGGCACTCCTGCTCGTCGCGGCCGATCTGCTCGGCCGCGGCGTCCTGCCTGGCCCACTGCATCGGAGCGCACGCCGCCGCCAGGGATGCCAGGGCGAGGAGGGTGGCGATGCGCCGCATATCGGTTTTAGACTACGCCTCCGATGGCCGGGTTCAACGAGTCGCCGGTCTGGCGCGCTGCGGATTTTCGCGGCCGGATGCAATGGTACCGCGCGGTCGCGGACAACAGGCTGCCGGCCAAGTACCTGATCGCCGCCCGCGTGCCGGCGGCATGCGCCCTGTCCGCGCCCGAGGCCGAGCTGTGGCAGGCCTTCGACGCGGCCACCCCGGCCTTCCTGGAGCTCAGAGCGGACATCGTCGCCGGCGTGCGCCTGCCGGTTGATCGCGTCAAGCCAAGCCTGCTCGATCTCGCCGACGAGCTCGCGCGGCGCATGCTCGCGCACTGCAACTTCTGCCGCTGGGAATGCGGCGTCGACCGCTCGCACGGCGCGAAGCTCGGCGCCTGCAAGCTCGCTTCGGAGACGCGCGTCGCGAGCGCGTTCCACCACCATGGCGAGGAGCTGGTGTACCGCGGCCGCCACGGCTCGGGCACGATCTTCTTTACTTCGTGCAACATGCGCTGCGCGTTCTGCCAGAACGGCGACATCTCGACCGACCGGCTGAACGGCGAGGCCGTATCGGCGCGCGCGCTCGCCACCATCGCCTGGCGGCTGCGCGCCGAGGGCTGCCACAACGTGAACTGGGTCGGCGGCGACCCGGCGATCCACCTGCACACCATCGTCGAGGCAATCGCGCAGCTCGAGGGCTTCCCGCCGGAACGCACCTGCGACCACGCCGGGCGCTTCAACGTGCCGATGCTGTGGAACTCGAACTTCTACCTGTCGGAAGAAGCGATGAAGCTCCTGCGCGTGCTGATGGACGTGTGGCTGCCCGACCACAAGTTCGGCCCCGGGCGCTGCGCGATCGAGCTCGCGCGCACCCCGCACTACTGGGAAACCATCAACGCGCAGCTCGTCAAGCTGTGCGACTGGGGCGAGGACTTCACCATCCGGCACCTCGTCATGCCCGGCCACGTCGAGTGCTGTACCGCCCCGGTGCTCGAGTGGATCGCGGCGAACCTGCCCGGGGTGCCGGTGAACGTGATGGACCAGTACCACCCGGACAACTACTGCGATCCCGGCAACGCGAACTACCGCAGCCGCTACGCGCCGCTCGCGCGCCGGCCTTCGCGCCGCGAGATCGCCGACGCGTACGCGCACGCCAAGCGGCTCGGCATCGCTTTCGAAACCCTGAGCTACGAAAAGGCGCTTTTGCGCTAGAGTGGCGTACTGGACGCATATACACCCCTCGCCATTGTCGACGTAGAGACGACCGGCCCGGATCCCGCGGCCGATCGCGTCACCGAAATCGCGGTGCTCGAAGTGAACGGTTTCGCGCTGAACGCGCAGTGGTCTACGCTGCTGAACCCCGGCCGGCCGATCCCGGGAGCGGTCCAGGCGCTGACCGGGATCAGCCAGGACATGGTGGATGCTGCGCCGCGCTTCGCCAAGATCGCGCACGAGCTGCACGAGCGGCTGGAGGGGCGCGTGCTCGTGGCGCACAACGTGCGCTTCGACTACGGGTTCCTGCGGCGCGAGTTCGAGCGCGCCGGCATCCGCTACCACGCGAGGACGCTCTGCACCGTGCGCCTATCGCGCCGGCTGTATCCCGGCGCCGGCGAGCACGACCTCGACAGCCTGATCGCGCGGCACGGCCTCGAGTGCGAGGTGCGGCACCGCGCGGCATCCGACGCGCGCGCGCTGTGGCAGTTTCTGCGGCTCGCCGCCGAAGAGCACGGCGAAGAGGTGCTCGCGGTCGCCGCGCGCCAGGTGGCGAGGCAGCCGTCGCTGCCGCCGAGCCTTGAGCGCGCGGCGATCGACGCGATCCCCGAGGCCGCGGGTGTGTATGTCTTCTATGATCAAGGTCCAAAGCCCTTGTATATCGGCAAGAGCCGCTCGATGCGCTCGCGCGTGCTGCAGCACTTCATCGCCACCGCGAGCTGGACGCCGCGCGTGCGGCGCATCGAGTGGCAGCGCACCGCCGGCGAGCTCGGCGCGCTGCTGCGCGAAGCCGCGCTGGTCAAGGAGCTCGATCCGGTCTTCAACCGCCGGCTGCGCCGGCCCGGGCAGCTTTGCGGGTTCGCCTTCGACGGCAAGCGGCTGCGCCTCGCGCGCGAGGACGAGATCGACGCCGACACCCTGCCCTTCGTGTACGGCCTGTGGCGCTCGCGCCGCGCGGCCCTGCAGGCGCTGCGCGCTGCCGCGGATGAATATCGCCTGTGCCTGCAAGCGCTCGGGTTCGACGCGAAGCGCACCGGAAGCTGCTTGCGCCACCAGATGGGACGTTGTGCCGGACTGTGCGCCGGGAAAGAGCACATCCAGGTCCATCATGCGCGTGTCGCGACCGCCCTGGCCCGCCTGAAGTGCGCCGACTGGCCGTATCGCGGCGCGCTCGGCGTGGTGGAGCAGGACGCGAGCCGCGACGCCACCGAGGTCCATGTCCTCGACCGCTGGTGCTACCTCGGCACCGCAACGTCGGACGCCGAGGTCGCCGAGCTGCTCGAGGCGCGGGGCGCCCGCTTTGACTACGACCACTACCGCATCCTGGCGCGCCATCTCGGCCGGCGCGGCGTGCGCGTAGTGGAGCTCGCCGCCTGATGCACTGCGAGCTCGTCGTGCCCGATCTGTTCAGCGCCGGCGCGGAAGGCCGCTACCCGGCGCTCGAAGTGCTGCTCGCGCGCGGCCGGCGCAAGGTCGAAGGGCCGGAACCGGAGCTGCTCGAGCGCTGGCTGCGCCATGCCTTCCGGCTGGAGGGCAAAGGGATCCCCGCCGGGGCGCTGAGCCTGATCGCCGCCAACCAGGACCCGGGAAGCGATTCGTGGCTGCGCGCCGATCCGGTCCACCTGCGGCTGATGCGCGATCACCTGCTGGTCGTCCCGGCGGAAGCGCTTGCGATTTCCCCGGCGGAGGCCGATGCTTTCTGCGCCTCGCTGAACAGTCATTTCGCCGGGGTAATGCAGGTCCACGCGGTCGATCCCGCGCGCTGGACGGCGCGGGTCTTCAACCATGATCTCGAGCTCGACGACGTCCCGGCGTTGCAGGTCGCCGGCCGGGAAATCCCGCTCGCCCGCGCGCGCGACCGCGAGCTGACGGAGATCCAGATGCTGCTGCACGCGCACCCCGCGAATGCTGAGCGCGAGGCCCGCGGCGAGCCCGCGATCAACAGCCTCTGGCTCTGGGGCGCGGGCCGCGCGGGCAAGGCGACCTCGCGCTGGGCGAGCGTGCTGGCGGACGACCCGATGGTCATGGGGCTTGCCATGCTCGCGCGCACGCGCTACCGCAGCCTGCCGGGCGATGCGGCACAGTGGCTCCAGAACGCGCCCGAAGATGGCAGGCACCTGGTCGTCCTCGACGCCCTGCGCGCGCCCAGCCATCTCCTGGACGTCGACAAGTATCACCAGGCGATCGCAGCGCTGGAGAAGAACTGGTTCGCGCCCCTGCTGCGCGCCCTGCGCGCGGGGCGCGTCGGCATGGTCACCTTGCACGTACCCGACGCCGCGCAGGCGATGTCCTTCGAGACGGTCCGCGGCGACCTGCGCCGCTTCTGGCAGCGGCCAAAACCGATAGGGCACTACGCGTGAAAATCGTCGAGCGCCCCTACGCCGAATCGGACCGCCGCGCGCTGCTCGACGCCGGCATGCACCCGGTGCTCGCGCGCGTCTACGCCGGGCGCAGCATCCGCTCGGCGGCCGAGCTCAACTACAACCTCGACGGCCTGATCGCCCCCGCGCTCCTCAAAGGCATCGATGCCGCAGCCGCGCTCCTGGCCGACAGCATCGCCCAGGGAAAACGCCTTCTGATCGTCGCCGACTACGACGCCGACGGCGCTACCGCCTGCGCGGTCGGGGTGCGCGCGCTGCGCGCGCTCGGCGCGAACGTCGACTACCTGGTGCCGGACCGCTTTAAGCTGGGGTACGGGCTTTCGCCCGAGCTGGTCGAGCTCGCCGCGCAGAGGACACCTGACCTCCTGATCACGGTGGACAACGGCATCGCGAGCGTCGAGGGGGTCGCGCGCGCGCGGGAGCTCGGCATCGCCACGCTGATCACCGATCATCACCTGCCCGGGCCCGAGCTGCCGCCCGCGGCGTGCATCGTCAACCCGAATCAGCCGGGCTGCCGGTTTCCCTCGAAAGCCCTGGCGGGCGTCGGTGTCATGTTCTACGTCGTCCTCGCCCTGCGCGCGGAATTGCGCAAGCGGGGGCTTTTCGCAGAAAAGCCCGAGCCGAATCTTGCCGCCCTTACCGATCTCGTCGCGCTCGGCACCATCGCCGACGTGGTGCCGCTCGACGCGAACAACCGCAACCTGGTGGCGCAGGGCCTGAAGCGCCTGCACGCCGGGCGCGGCGCGCCGGGGATCGCGGCGCTGCTGCGCGCGGCCGGCAGGACGCCCGCCGAAGCCTCGAGCTTCGACCTCGGCTTCGTCGCCGGCCCGCGCCTCAACGCGGCCGGCCGGCTCGCCGACATGAGCCTCGGCATCGAGTGCCTGATCACCGACGACGAGGCGCGCGCGGCGAACTGCGCGCAGGAGCTCGATCGCCTCAACCGCGAGCGGCGCAATATCGAAGCGGCGATGCTGCAGCAGGCCTTGCAAGCGGTGACGCAAGTCGGCGAGGCGAGTGGTTGCTCCTTCTTCAATCCCGATTGGCACCAGGGCGTGGTGGGAATCGTCGCCTCGCGCCTCAAGGACCGGCTGCACCGGCCGGTGATCTGCTTCGCGCGGGCCGAGGAAGGCGGCGGCCCGGTGCTGCGCGGCTCGGGGCGCTCGATCCCGGCGCTGCACCTGCGCGATGCGCTCGACCTCGTGTCCAAGCGCGTGCCGGGGCTGATCCGGCGCTTCGGCGGGCACGCGCAGGCGGCCGGCCTGTCCATCGGCGAGCACGACTACGCGCGCTTCGCCGGCGAGTTCGAGCGCGCGGTCGACGAGCTGCTGCCGGCCGCGGCGCGCCTGCGCGTGGTCGAGACCGACGGCGCGCTCGACGCGATGCATTTCTCGCTCGAGGTCGCGCGCCTGCTCGAGGCCGGCATCTGGGGCCAGGGCTTTCCGCAGCCGGTGTTCTGCGATACATTCGCCGTCGAAAACCAGCGCGTGGTCGGCGAGCGGCATCTGAAGCTGTGGCTGGTGAAAGGCGGCCGCCGCATCGAGGCGATGCGCTACGGCGCGCTCGAGCCGCTCCCCGCCCAGGTGCGGGCGGCGTACCGGCTGAGCGTCAACGAGTTCAACGGCCTGAAGAACATCCAGCTCAACGTGGAGCACTACGAATGAAGCTTCTTGCCCTCTCCCTGCTGCTCACCCTCTCCGCCGCCCAGGCGCAGGACCTGGAGCCGGTCAAGGACGCCGGCCCCTACGTCCCTTCGCCGCAGAGCGTGGTGGCCGACATGCTGCGCTACGCCGACGTCGGCCCCGGCGACTTCCTGATCGACCTCGGCTCGGGCGACGGCCGCATCGTGCTCACCGCCGCCAAAGTGTTCGGCGCGCGCGGCTTCGGCGTCGAGATCAAGGACGAGCTGGTGAAGAAGTCGAACGAGGCGGCGAAGATCGAAGGCCTCGCCGACCGCGTCAGGTTCCTGAAGCAGGACCTGTTCAAGACCGACCTGTCGCAGGCGACGGTGATCACCATGTACCTGCTGCCCGACACGGTGGTCCTGCTGAAGGACAAGTTCCTCGCCGAGCTCAAGCCCGGCACGCGCATCGTGTCGCACGACTACCCGCTCACCGGCTGGATCCCTGAAAAGTACGTGCAGATGGACCTCGAGGACAAGGTGCAGATCAGCGGCGTCACCACCACGCTTATCTACCTCTACGTGGTGCCGGCGAAGGTCGCGGGGCGCTGGAGCGCACAGATGCCCCCGGCGGTGAGCCGCCAGCCCGCCACGCTGTCGCTGCGCCAGCAGCTGACGCGCGTCTCGGGCAGCGCGCGCCTCGACGGCAAGGACGTCCCGCTCGAGGACGTGAAGCTGCGCGGCGACCGCCTGAGCTTCAGGCTCACCGGCCAGAAAGGGGAATTCACCGGCCAGATCAAGGGCAGGCAGATCGAGGGCATCGTCGACAAGGGCGGAGCAAAGCTGCCGTGGAGCGCGACCCTCGGCGGATGAGGTTGCGGATCGAGGCCGGCAAAACCGTCCTGACGGTCGACCTGCTGGACACGCCCACGGCCAAGGCGGTCCTCGCGGCCGCGCCGTTCGAATCGCGCGCTCAGACCTGGGGCGAGGAGGTCTACTTCAGCACTCCGGTGAGCGCGAAGCTCGAGCCCGACGCCCGGCAGATCGTCGAGCCCGGCACGGTGTGCTTCTGGACCGAGGGCGACGCGCTCGCCCTGCCCTACGGGCGCACGCCGCTCTCCTCTGACTCGCGCCCCAAGCTCGCCAACCGCTGCAACGTGCTCGGCAAGGTCGAGGGGGACGCCAAGGTGCTGGCCCGCGTGAAATCCGGCGATTCCATCAAAGTCGACAAAGCCTGATGGAGCGAAAGCGCGTCAATTCGTCCAAGCTGCGCTCGGTCGGGTACGACGAGAAGACGCGCACGCTGGAAGTCGAGATGTCGAACGGCCAGGTGTTCCAGTACGAGGGCGTCTACCCCGAGGTCTACCGCCGTTTCATGGCCGCGCCGAACCCGACCTCCTTCTTCGACGACAAGATCGCCGAGGAATACACCGCGAAGCGCGCCTGATCCGCCGTCCCTGATGATTCTCCGACTTGCCGCCCTCTGCGCGGCGCTGATCGGCACCGCCGAGGCGCAGCAGCCGAAGATGCCGCGAATCGGATTCCTCTCTGCTTCCACGGCAGCAGCCATTGCGCCGCGCGTCGACGCGTTCCGTCACGGCATGAAGCAGCTTGGCTACGTGGAAGGCAAGAACATCGCTGTCGAATACCGCTGGGGCGATGGAACCAACGCCCGCCTGTCCGAGCTCGCCGCCGAACTGGTGAGGCTCAAGGTCGATCTCATCGTTTCGGCGGGGCCGGCGGCGACCCGCAGCGCGAAGGCGGCGAGCTCGACGATTCCGATCGTCATGGCGTTTGATCCCGACCCCGTGGGCCTTGGCTTCGTGACCAGCCTCGCGCGGCCGGGCGGCAACATCACCGGCCTGTCGGCGCTGTACCCGGAGTTCTCCGGAAAGCAGCTCGAGCTCCTGAAGGAGATCGTCCCCGGGCTTTCTCGGGTCGCCGTCCTCCGGGACCCGACCGTGCCCGGAAACGCGCAAGCACTGAGAGGGATGGAACGTGCTGCGGCGGCATTCCAGGTACAGCTGCAGCTCTTCGACCTGCGGGATGCCGGGGATCTCGAGACCATATTCGGCGCCGCAACGAAAGGCGGAGCCGATGCCGTTCTCCTGCTGCCGAGCGCGCTTGCCACGTCCCAGCGGCCGCAGATCGCTGGCCTCGCCGCCAAGCACCGGCTGCCGACGATGTACTTCGCGCTCGAATTCGTCGATCACGGGGGCCTCATCGCCTACAGCACGAGCCTCACCGATCTGTCTCGCCGCGCTGCCGTCCATGTCGACAAGATCCTGAAAGGCGCCAAACCGGCGTCGCTTCCCGTGGAGCAGCCGACCAAGTTCGAGCTGGCCATCAACTTGAAAGCCGCCCGGCAGATCGGCCTGACCATTCCGCCGGGCTTGCTTGCGCGCGCCGACAAAGTGGTCGAGTGACCGCCCTTGTAGGCTAGACTAGGCGGCAAGAAAGGGAGGGATCATGCGTGGGCTTATCCTGGTCGCGCTCGGCCTGGCGTCGGTCGCCGCGTCGGCCGCGCCGGTGCGCGGCGGCGCCGAGGTGCCGTCGATCGAGGCGGTGGTCCTGGAAGCCGACCGGCTGCATTCGATCGCGGGCTGGCTGCGGCATCACGGGCGCGAGGGCTACATCGGCGCCGACGTCGCCGACGCGATGGGTATCGCGCGCCCGCAGGAAGAAGAGATGCTCGCCGCGCGCCAGCGCGGCTTCCGCAGCGACGAGGTGCTGCGCGTCGCGCAGATCTCCGCCGACACGGGGCGCGACTTCATCCTGTTCATGGTGCAGCAGCCCGACGACCAGGTGTACTTCTACCTCTCGACGCCGGGCGGCGGCCTGCGGAAGGCGCTGGTGTCCATCCCGAGCAAGAACCTGGTGCGGCCGCTCGAACGCATGGAGGCGGAACTGCGCTTCCGGCAGGAGGTCCTTTACTGGAAGACCCGGAGCGAGACGCGCTAGTGGAAGCCGAGCGCCTCAACCAGATCGCCTCCCGGCTGTCCGACCTGCAGGCCAGGTCGGCCGAGCTGCGGAGGTATCTTTGACCTCGAAGGCAAGCAGAAGAGGCTGACCGAAGTCGAGCGCGAGCTGAGCGATCCGAAGGTCTGGAGCGACCAGAAGCGCGCCCAGGACCTCGGCAAGGAGAAGAAAGCGCTCGAAGCGCTCGTCAGGACGCTCGGGCGCGTGGACAGCGGCCTGTCCGACGCGGCCGAGCTCTTCGGCCTCGCACGCGCCGACAACGACGACGCTACGCTGTTTTCCATTGATTCGGATACTCAAAAAATCGAAAAAGAGGTTGCGGCAATGGAGTTCCGCCGCATGTTCTCCAACCCGCTCGACCCGAACAGGTGCTTCGTCGACATCCAGGCGGGCTCGGGCGGCACCGAGGCGCAGGACTGGGCCGCGATGCTCGAGCGCATGTACCTCAAGTTCTGCGACCGCAAGGGCTTCAGCGCCGAGGTGCTCGAGCGCACGCCGGGCGAGGTGGCGGGCATCAAGAGCGCGACCCTCAAGGTGAACGGCGACTACGCCTACGGCACGCTGCGCACCGAGACCGGCGTGCACCGCCTGGTGCGCAAGAGCCCGTTCGACGCCAACGCGCGGCGCCATACCTCGTTCGCGAGCGTGTTCGTCTACCCCGAGGTCGACGAGTCGATCGAGATCGACATCAACCCGGCGGACCTGCGCGTCGACACCTACCGCGCTTCGGGCGCCGGCGGCCAGCACGTCAACCGCACCGACAGCGCGGTGCGCATCACGCACCTGCCGACCAGCGTCGTGGTGCAATGCCAGAACGACCGCTCGCAGCACCGCAACCGCGCCGAGGCGATGGCGATGCTCAAGGCGAAGCTCTACGAGCTCGAGCTGCGCAAGCGCCTCGCCGAGAAGCAGAAGCTCGAGGAGTCGAAGACCGACATCGGCTGGGGGCACCAGATCCGCTCCTACGTCCTCGACCAGTCGCGCATCAAGGACCTGCGCACCGGCGTCGAGAAGGGCGCGACGCAGGCGGTGCTCGACGGCGACCTCGACGACTTCATCACCGCCAGCCTGAAGCAAGGGGTCTAAAGAATGGAAGAAGAAAACAAGCTGGTCGACGAGCGCAGGGAGAAGCTTAAGGCGCTGCGCGCCGCGGGCGCCGCCTTCCCGAACGATTTCCGGCGCAGGGATCTCGCTTCGGATCTTGCAAAAAGATTCGGGGACAAGAGCAAAGACGAGCTGGAGAAGCAGCGCGTCCGGGCTACGGTCGCCGGGCGCATGATGCTCAAGCGCGTCATGGGCAAGGCGAGCTTCGCCACGCTGCAGGACGGCGCGGGCCGCATCCAGGTCTACGTCACCCAGGAAGTCGCGGGCTACGAGGACTTCAAGCACTGGGACCTCGGCGACATCGTCGGGGTCGAAGGAGCGCTGTTCAAGACGAACAAGGGCGAGCTGACGATCAACGCGAAATCGATACGCCTGCTGGTCAAGGCGCTGCGGCCGCTGCCGGAGAAGTTCCACGGCCTCGCCGACCACGAGCTGCGCTACCGCCAGCGCTACGTCGACCTGATCGTCAATTCGGAATCAAGGAAGGTATTCGAGGTGCGCTCGCGGATGATCCACACGCTCCGGGACATCCTGCTGCAGGACGGCTACCTCGAGGTCGAGACGCCGATGATGCAGCCGATCCCCGGCGGCGCCGCGGCGCGGCCGTTCACGACGCACCACAACGCGCTCGACATGGACCTCTACCTGCGTATCGCGCCCGAGCTCTACCTCAAGCGCCTGGTGGTCGGCGGCGTCGAGCGCGTGTTCGAGATCAACCGCAATTTCAGGAACGAGGGCATCTCGACCAAGCACAACCCCGAGTTCACCATGCTCGAGTGGTACTGCGCCTACGAGGACTGGCGCTACATGATGGACCACACCGAGCGGCTGGTGCGCGCCGCGGCGGGCGGCGCGGCCGTGAGCTACCAGGGCCGGCGGATCGACTTCGGCAGGCCGTTCGCGCGCATCAGCATCCCCGAGGCGATCCGCAAGCAGGGGATCACGGAGGACTTGAGGGATCGCAAATGGCTCTCCCAGAAGCTCGAGTCCCTGAAAGTCGAGCACGAAAAGCATCAGGGCTGGGGCGCGCTGCAGCTCATGCTGTTCGAGACCTTGGCCGAGAAGCACCTGATCGAGCCCACGTTCGTCACCGACTTCCCCGCCGAGGTCTCGCCGCTGTCACGGCGGCGCGACCAGGATCCCGAGGTAGCCGAGCGCTTCGAGCTGTTCATCGACGCGAAAGAGATCGCCAACGGCTTCTCCGAGCTCAACGACCCGGAGGACCAAGCACAGAGGTTTCTGGAACAAGTAAGACTGAAAAAAGCCGGCGATGAAGAAGCGATGCACTACGACGCCGATTACATCCGCGCGCTCGAGTACGGCATGCCGCCCTGCGCCGGCGGCGGCCTCGGCATCGATCGCCTCGTGATGCTGCTCACCGACAGCGCGAGCATCCGCGACGTGATCCTGTTCCCGCACATGCGGCCCGAGGCCTAGCCGAGGACTTGCTGCAGCAGCGGGCCCATGCGCTCCACCGCGGCGCGGCCCTCCTTGATCGCCTCCCCGGCGCGGTGGAAGTCCATGGTGGCGAAATCGGGGAGCAGCGGCGTGATCAGCACGTCGGCAGGCTCGCCGGCAAGTCGGCTGCGGGCGACCCGCATCTCGACGATGTCGAGCGAGGTCATGAAGACGTCGAAGATCGATGGAACCGACGGCTCGTTCTGCTTGACGATCGACGGGTCGTCCGCCGGCGTCTCCTTCTTGCTCGCCACCCAGCTCGGCTTCAGCCGGTCGAGCCATCCCGGCACCTCGCGCGGCGTCGCCTCGCGCTCCTTGCTGCGGCGGTAGGGCCCGAGCTTGCCCCAGCTCAGGTCCACCGCCACCACCAGCTCCGCGCCCAGCGCGCGGCACATCGAGACCGGCACCGGATTCACCAGCCCGCCGTCGACCAGCACCGCGCCGTCGCGGATCACCGGCGTGAAGAGGCCGGGCATGGCGCAGGAAGCGCGCACCGCCTCGAGCAGCTTGCCGCTGCGCAGCCACAGCTCCCGTCCCGAGTGGAGCTCGGTGGCGACGGCCCCGAAATCGACCGCCAGCTCCGAGATATCGCGGTCCTCGATGATGGTGCGGAACAGCGTGAAGAGGCGCGTCCCCCGGATCAGCCCGCCGCGCCAGGTGAGGTCCATGAGGCGCACGACTTTGGTCCACGCAAGCCCCGTGACCCACTTCTCGAGCCGGTCGAGCTCGCCTGCGGCGTAGGACGCGCCGACCAGCGCCCCGATCGAGGTGCCGCACACCAGGTCGGGCTTGATGCCGCGCTCTTCCAGCGCGCGGATCACGCCGATGTGCGCCCAGCCGCGCGCGCTGCCCGAGCCGAGCGCGAGTCCGAGGCGTAGTTTGCGTCGCATGGTCAGTGAAAGCGCGATTTTGCCAGCCGGAACGCGGCCCGCGGCGATCGAGAAATCAGCTTCTTAGCCGATGTCGAGGCGCAGCCTGGCGATGGCGTATCGTGGCCGCCATGGAAGCCGACAAGCGCAAGGCCCTGCTCGAGCGCAGGCAGGCCATCGCCGAGGAGATCGCCCGCCATCCGCGTCCGATCACCGCGTGCGACGTGCATTTCAATCGGCTGCTCGAGGAGCGTGCCGCGCTTTCCGAGGAGATCGCCCGCCTAGAGACGCTCGAAGATCGCGGCGATCCCTTGCCCGCCACCGATGCACATGGTCACTAGCGCGTAGCGCTTCTGCGTGCGCTCGAGCTCGTAGAGCGCCTTCACGGTGAGGATGCAGCCGGTCGCGCCGATCGGGTGGCCGAGCGCCACCGCGCCGCCGTTGGGATTCACGCGCGCCGGATCCAAACCGAGATCCTTGGTCACCGCCATCGCCTGCGCCGCGAACGCTTCGTTCGACTCGACCACGTCCATGTCGGCGGGCTTGAGCCCCGCCTTCTCGAATACGCGCTTCACCGCGGGGATCGGCCCGAGACCCATGACGTGCGGCTCCACGCCCGCGTGCGCGTAGGCCACGAGGCGCGCCATGGGCCTTGCACCCATCTTCTTGGCCGTCGTGGCCTCCATGAGAACCACGGCGGCGCCGGCGTCGTTGATCCCGGAAGCATTGCCGGCGGTCACGGTGCCGTCCTTCTTGAACACGGTCTTCAGCTTCGCCATGTCGGCCGCGCTGACGTCCTTGCGCACGTGCTCGTCAGTAGTGAATTGCTCGACGCCTTTGCGCGTCTTGAGCTCGATCGGCACGATCTGCGACTTGAAATAGCCGGCTTCGATCGCTTTGGCTGCTTTCTTGTGCGACGAGATGGCGAATTCGTCCTGCTGTTCGCGCGTGAGGCCGTACTTGGCGGCGATGTTCTCGGCAGTGACGCCCATGTGGCCGTGGCCGAACGGGTCGTGCAGCGCGCCGGTCATGGCGTCGACCACGGTCGCGTCGCCCATGCGCTGGCCCCAGCGCCCGGCCGGCAGGAAGTACGCCGCGCGGCTCATGCTCTCGGCGCCGCCGGCGACCGCGACCTCGCAGTCGCCGAGCATCAGGTGCTGCACCGCCGAGACGATCGCCTGCAGTCCCGACCCGCACAGCCGGTTGACCGTCAGACAGGGCGTGCCCACCGGGATGCCCGCTTCGATCGCGGCGACGCGCGAGAGGTACATGTCCTTCGCCTCGCCGTGGATCACGCTGCCCATCACGACGTGGCCGACGCGCGCCGGCTCGACCTTCGCCCGCGCCACCGCCTCCCTGATGGCGATCGCGCCGAGCTTGGTCGCGGGCATTTCCTTGAGCGAGCCGCCGTAGTCGCCGATCCCCGTGCGCACGCCCGACACCACCACCACTTCGCGCGTATTTTCCACTCTACTCATTGCAGTCTCCCGTAAAGCTCATGCTCGCCGGCACGCTCGACTCTGACTTGCCTGAATTCTCCCGCTTTGCCGCCCTTGAAGCGCACCACGCCGTCGATCTCCGGCGCGTCAGCGCTGGAGCGGCCGACGCCGGGCGCATCGACCAGCACGCGCAGCGTCCTGCCGACCTTGCGCTGCAGCTTGGCTGCGCTGATCTTCGCCTGGGTCAGCATGAATCTTTCTTTTCTGAAGGCTTTGACTTCCTCGGCCACCGCGTCCGGAAGCTCGTTCGCCGCCGCGCCATCGACCGGCGAGTAGGCGAAGCAGCCGACGCGGTCGAGCTGCGCCTCCCCCAGGAACTGGAGCAATTCGGAGAATTCCGCCTCGGTCTCGCCGGGAAAGCCGACGATGAAAGTCGAGCGCACGGTGAGGTCGGGGCAGATCCGCCGCCATTCCTCGAGCCGTTGCAGGACCTTCTCGGCGCTCGCCGGCCGGCGCATCAATTTCAGGATCCGCGGCGTCGCGTGCTGGAACGGCACGTCGAGATAGGGAAGGATCCTGCCTTCGGCCATCAATGGAATCACGTCGTCGACGTGCGGATAGGGGTAGACATAGTGCAGCCGCACCCAGACGCCGAGCTCGCCCAGGCTTTCACACAGCTGAGTCATGCGCGTTTTCACCGGGCGCCCGCGCCAGAACCCGGTGCGGTATTTGATGTCGACGCCGTACGCGCTCGTGTCCTGCGAGATCACGAGCAGCTCCTTCACGCCCGCCTTCACCAGGTTCTCGGCTTCCTGCATGACTTCGCCGATCGGGCGCGATACGAGATCGCCGCGCATGGACGGGATGATGCAGAAGCTGCAGCGGTGGTTGCAGCCTTCCGAGATCTTCAGGTACGCGTAGTGCGGCGGGGTGAGCTTTACGCCGATGAGATCCGTATAAGGATCGTGCGGTTTGGGAAGATGAGCGTGCACTGCCTTCATCACCGCCGGCGTGTCGTGCGGGCCCGTGATGGCGAGCACCGATGGATGCATCTTTTTGATCAGGTCCTGCTTGACCCCGAGGCAGCCCGTGACGACAACCTTGCCGTTCCCGGCCAGCGCCTCGCCGATGGCGCCGAGCGACTCCTCGACCGCGGCGTCGATGAAGCCGCAGGTGTTGACGATCACGAGGTCGGCGCCGGCGTAGCTCGGCGAGGTCAGATAGCCCTCGGCGCGCAGCTGCGTGAGGATGCGCTCGGAATCGACGAGCGCTTTCGGACAGCCGAGTGAGACGAAGCCGACCTTAGGGCTTCTCAGGATCGCTCTTGCCCGTCTGTGAAAATCCCGGGAACGACATCCCCGAGAACATGTTGCGCGCCTGGTTCTGCATCTGGTCCTGGAACTGCGCGAACATCTTCTGGCTCTGCTCCATGTAGGCCTGCATCAGGCTCTGCATCGCCGGCCCCTGGAGGTTCATGAACTGCGCCCACAGCTCCTGCGAGGCGCGCGAGTTGTCGCCGTACATCTTGTGCGACTGCTCCTGCAGCGCGTTCTGGATGTCGCGGAACGCGCGGATGTTCTTCTCGAGGTAGGTGCCCATCAGGCCCTGCATCGCGTGGCCGTAGAAGCGGATCAGCTGCGACAGCAGCTCGGAGGAGAACATCGGCACGCCGCCCGACTCCTCCTCGAGGATGATCTGCAGCAGGATCTGGCGCGTGAGGTCCTCGCCGCTCTTCGCGTCGACCACCTGGAATTCCTCCTGCTTCAGCACCATCTGCTTGACGTCGGCGAGCGTGATGTAGCTCGACGTCTTGGTGTCGTACAAGCGCCGGTTCGGATATTTCTTGATCAGCCGGAGCTGGCTTTCCATCTTGGAATGGTTCGCCTCGGGAAGCGCCACGGTCGGAAATCTACTCCTTAATACATGTGCTGGCCACCGTTTATCGAGATGTTGGCGCCGGTGACGAACGCCGCCTCCTCCGAGCACAGGTAGATGATCAGCCCCGCCACCTCGTCGGGCTTGCCGAGGCGCCCGAGCGGAATCTGCGGCAGGATCTTCGAGTCGAGGATCTCCTTCGGGATCGCGGTCACCATCTTGGTGCCGATGTAGCCGGGCGAGATGGTGTTGACGGTGACGCCCTTGCGCGCGACCTCGAGCGCGAGCGCCTTGGTGAAGCCGTGGATGCCGGCCTTGGCCGCCGAGTAGTTGGTCTGGCCGAAGGCGCCCTTCTGGCCGTTCACCGAGGAGACGTTGATGATGCGGCCCCAGCCGCGGTCGACCATGCCGTCCATCACCTGCTTGGTCATGCTGAAGCACGAGTCGAGGTTGGTGCGCATCACCGCGTCCCAGTCGGCCTTGGTCATCTTCTTGAAGGTCATGTCGCGCGTGATGCCGGCGTTGTTCACCAGGATGTCGATCGGCCCGACCTCCGCCTGGATCGCGGCGCACTTGCGCGCGCAGTCGCCGTAGTCCACGACGTCGACGGGAAACGCTGCGAACGAGTAGCCCTTGCCCTTCATCTCCTCGAGCCAGGACTTGAACTTGGTGTTGGCCGGCGAATAGGTCACCACCACGCGGTAGCCCGCGCCCGCCATCTTTATCGAGACCGTCTCACCGAGGCCGCCCATGCCCCCGGTGACAACCGCGATCCTTTGCTTTGCCATGACCTCCTCCTCGCGGAGAGGCAGTCTACATCATGTGCATTCCGCCGTTGACCGAGATGTTGGCGCCGGTGATGTAGCCCGCTTCTTCCGACGACAGGAACGCGACCACCGCCGCGATTTCAGACGGCCGGGCGAGCCGCCCCATCGGGATCGAGGCGATGATCTGGTCGCGGATCTCAGCGCGCAGGGCCATCACCATGTCGGTCTCGACGTAGCCGGGCGACACGGTGTTGACGGTCACGCCCTTGCGCACCACTTCCTGCGCCAGCGCCTTGGAGAACCCCGCCATGCCCGCCTTGGCGGCGGAGTAATTGGTCTGGCCGAACTGGCCCTTGATCGCGTTGACCGACGAGATGTTGATGATGCGGCCCCAGCCGCGCTCGCTCATGCCGTCGATCACCTGGCGCGTGACGTTGAACACGCTGTTCAGGTTGGTGTTGATCACCGCCATCCAGTCCTGCTCGGTCATGCGCTTGAACACCGCGTCGCGCGTGATGCCGGCGTTGTTCACCAGGATGTCGATCGGGCCGACCACCGCGCGCACCTGGTAGAACATCTCGGCGCAGGACTCGAACTCCGACACGTCGCCCTCGGCGGCGTGCACGCGAAAGCCCTCGGCGCGCATGCGCTCGAGCCATTCGGCTTTCTTCTCGTAGCCGGGCAGGCAACCCGCCACCACGGTATGCCCGGCGCGGCCGAGCCGCCGGCAGATCGCGCTGCCGATCCCTCCCATGCCGCCGGAGACGAAGGCGATGCGGGTCACCGCGGGCAGCGACTCGTCGCGCCACGCCTCCGGCCGTTGCACCACTTCAGCTTGGTTGCCCATGTTTCTCATTTTCTCCTTCTAACGTTCCACGGCGAGCGCCACGCCCATGCCCCCGCCGATGCAGAGTGACGCAAGGCCCTTCCTTGCATCGCGTTTCTGCATCTCGTGGAGCAGCGTCACCAGGATGCGACACCCCGAGGCGCCGATCGGATGGCCGAGCGCGATCGCGCCGCCGTTCACGTTGACCTTGGCCGTGTCCCAGCCCATCTGCCGGTTCACCGCGATGGCCTGCGCCGCGAAGGCCTCGTTGATCTCCATCAGGTCCAGGTCGGAGGGCTGCCAGCCGGCGCGCGACAGGGTGCGCTTGGACGCCGGCACCGGCCCCATGCCCATGTACTTCGGGTCGACGCCAGCCGAGGCGAACGCCTTGATGCGCGCGAGCGGCTTCAGCCCCAGTTCCTTGAGTTTTTTCGAGCTGCATAAAACAACCGCGGCGGCGCCGTCATTGATCCCCGATGCGTTGCCGGCGGTCACGCTGCCGTTCTTGTCGAACGCGGGCTTGAGGCCCTGCATCGCCTCGAGCGTCGCGCCGTGGCGCGGGTACTCGTCGTCGGCGAACATCACCGGCCCTTTGCGCGAGGCGATCTCGACCGGGACGATCTCGTCCTTGAACCTGCCGGCCTTCTGCGCGGCCTCCGTTTTTTGCTGGCTGTTGACCGCGAACTCGTCCTGCTCGTCGCGCGTGACCGCGTATTCCTTCGCCACGTTCTCGGCGGTGACGCCCATGTGGTACTGGTTGTAGACGTCCCACAGGCCGTCGACGATCATGGTGTCGACCATCTTCGCGTCGCCCATGCGGAAGCCCTCGCGCGAGCCCATCATGGCGTGCGGCGACAGGCTCATCGACTCCTGCCCGCCGGCGACCACGATGTCCGAATCGCCGTGCGCGATCGCCTGCGCGCCGAGCATCGCCGCCTTGAGGCCCGAGCCGCACACCTTGTTGATGGTCATCGCCGGAATCATGTGGGGCAAGCCGGCCTTGATCGCCGCCTGGCGTGCCGGGTTCTGGCCGACGCCCGCGGCCAGCACCTGGCCCATGATCACCTCGGACACCTGGTCGGGCGCCACCCGGGCGCGCTCCAGCACCTTGCGGATGATGAGCGCGCCGAGCTCCGCGGCGGGCGTTTTCGCGAGCGTGCCGCCGAACTTGCCGATCGGGGTGCGCGCTGCGCCGACGATGAAGATCTCTTCCATGCGACCTCCTAGTGGATTCTTTCCTTCACGTAACGGCCGGGCGCGGGTTCGATCGGCTTGTATTTCGCGTTGCCGGGCTTGGCGGGCGCCTTGCGCTTGCCGCCGCCGTGCTGGGCGAGCCAGTCCGACCAGCGCGGCCACCAGCTACCGGGGGTTTCACGAGCGCTCTCAAACCAGCTTTGCGGATCTGCGGGACAGGAACCGGAAACCCAATGGCTGCGGCGCTTCTTCGCCGGGGGATTGATCACGCCGGCGATGTGCCCGCTCGCCCCGAGCACGAACGTCTTGTCCTCCCCGCCCAGATGGGCGAGTGTCCGGTAGGCGGAGCGCCACGGCACGATGTGGTCCTCGCGGCTCGAGAACACGAACACCGGAACGGCGACCCGGCGCAAGTTTACTGGCGCGCCGCAATTCGCCAGGGCGCCCGGAACACAGAGCTTGTTCTCCAGGTAGGTGTTGCGCAGGTAGTAACAGAACATCGGCCCCGGCAGATTGGTGCCGTCCGAGTTCCAGTAGAGCAGATCGAAAGCCGCGGGCCGCCCGCCCTTGAGGTAGTTGTTCACGACGTACGGCCATATGAGATCGTTGGCGCGCAGGCTCGAGAATACGTAGTCGAGCTCGGCTCCGGGCATCAGGCCGCCTCCGCCGATGGCCGCTTCGCGCGCCGCGACGCTCGGCGCATCGACGTACACGCCGATCGGGCCGGTGTCGGAAAAATCGAGCATCGTGGTGAGGAATGTGGCACTCGAGACCAGATCCTGTTTTTTCGCCGACAGCACCGCCAGTGCGGCGCCCAGCAGCGTTCCCCCGACGCAGAAGCCGAGCGCGTTGACCTGGTCGCTCTTCGCGATTTCCCTGGCGATCCGCAGCGGGGTGAACACGCCGAGCTCGAGGTAGTCGTCCCAGGTGAAGTGCCCCTGCGCCTGCGAGACGTTGCGCCAGGAAACCATGAACACCGTCTCGCCGGCGGCGACGGCATGGGCGACGAAGGAATTCTCGGGCTGGAGGTCGAGGATGTAGTACTTGTTGATGCACGGCGGGATCATCACCAGCGGGCGCCGCGCCACCTGCGGCGTGGTCGCCTTGTACTGGATGAGCTGGATCAGCTCGTTCTGGTACACCACTGCGCCGGGGGTCACCGCGATGTTGCGGCCGACCTCGAACGCCGACTCGTCGGTCTGGCTGATGCGGCGCTTCTGCACGTCGCCGAGCAGGTTGGCGAGGCCCTGGGTCAGGCTCTCGCCGCGGCTGTCGAAGGCGGCGCGCAGCGCGTCCGGATTGGTGGCGGGGAAGTTGGCCGGGCACATGGCGTCGATCCACTGCCGCGCCGCGAAGCGCGCGCGGCTCTTCGCCTTGGCATCGAGCGGCGCGGCGTCCACCAGCTCCTCGAGGTAGCGCGCCGCGAGCAGGTAGGACTGTTTCAGGTAGTCGTAGTACGGGTTATCGCGCCATTCCTTCGCCGAAAAGCGCCGGTCGCCGGGCTCGGGCGCGGCGAGCGTTTCGCGCCTGCCGGAAGCAAGCGAGGTCCAGAGCCGCGCCTGCTTTTCGAAATAGCTCGCCTGCAGCGCGGGATTGCTCCAGGAAAACGCGCCGGCCACCGATGGAGCGCCCGCCATGACCCGCATCCAGCCCTGCGTGACCTCGTTGCCCGACTGCGCTATCGCCGCGAGCAGGGCGTCTGGAGACCCGTGTTGCATCGCGGCCGATTTTGCGACGCACAACCGATGGCGTCAAATGGTTCTTAAGTCACTGACGGAATAGTCCTTTTTGCTTAGTGCGGCAGCGCCACACGGACCATGGCGATCGCCCCGATTCCGAGCGCGATCAGGAGCGCCTGGGCGGCGGTGTCGCGCAGTTCCGGGCGCTTGTGCAGGCCGGGGATGAGGTCGGCCACGGCGACGTAGATCATGCTCGCCGCGACCACGCCGAGCAGGATCGATTCGAGCTCGGACACGAGCTGCAGGCCGAAGTAGCCGATGACGCCGCCGACCACCGTGGCCGCGGACGAAAGGAGGTTCATCGCCAGCGCGCGCAGCCGCGAATACCCCGAGTGCAGCAGGATCAGGAAGTCGCCGACTTCCTGCGGTATCTCGTGCGCGATGATCGCGATCGCGGTGACGATGCCGAGCTCGGTGCTCTGCAGGAACGCCGCCGCGATCAGCACACCGTCGACGAAGTTGTGCACCGTGTCGCCGACCACGATCAGCGCGCCGCTGCGCCCGTGATCGTGGGCGTCGTGCACCTCGCAGTTTTCCGTATGACAGTGCCGCCACAGCAGCACCTTCTCCAGCACGAAGAAACCGAAGATGCCGCCCAGGATCGAGAACGCGACCTCGCGCGCATCGCCCGCCTCGAAGGCGTGCGGGATGATCTCGAGGAACGCCGCGCCGAGCAGCGCGCCGATGGCGAACGACACCAGCATCGGCACCCAGGTCGCGCGAATCGCGAGCGAGGCCGCGGCGAGACCGGCGGAGAGCGTGCCGCCCGCCACGCTTGCGGCGAGAATCCAGGCGAGCGTCATGGGGCTGGGGATTCTACGTGAGCCACACCAGCGCTGCCATGCGGGCGCTGGTGCGGTCGCGGCGATAGGAGAAGAACCGCGCGGGATCGGAGTAGGTGCAAAAGCTTCCTCCCGACACCGCTTTCAGGCTGGAAAGCTTGTGCCGCGCCACCGCGTACAGGTCGAGCAGCCAGTGCCCCGGCCGTGTCGGCTTGAACGCCGATTCGTAGCCGCGGAAGACCGCGCGCACCTCGTCGCCGACTTCGTAGACCTGCGGCCCGATCGCCGGCCCAAGCCACGCGTACAGCTTCTGCGGCGGCACGCCCATCGCGTCCACGGTAGCTTCGAGGACGCCGGCGGCCAGCCCGCGCCAGCCTGCGTGCGCCGCCGCCACTACGGTGCCGGCCTCGTCCGCAAAAAGCACCGGCATGCAATCGGCCATTTGCACTGCGCACACGCTTTCGGGCTTGCGCGCGACCACCGCATCCGCCTCGCCCCCCCGGGAAGATTCAACGACTGCCTTGCCGTGAACCTGCCGCAGCCAGGCAGGCTCTGCGGGAAGCAATGCGCGCAAGGTTCGCCTGACGTCCTCGCGCTTCAGGTCGCCGAAATCGCGGGTAGTGACGAAAGCCTGAACCCGCGCCGGCGCGTTCCAGTCAGGCCTGATCACGCAGGCTCTCGACGAGGCGCTTCATGTCGCGCGGCAACGGGGATTTCCATGAGACCGGCTTTAGCGTCAGCGGATGGCGCAGCGCGAGCTCCGTGGCGTGCAGCGCCTGGCGCGGAAACGCGATGCCGTGCCGCGTGCCGCGCCGGTAGGTCTCGTCGCCTACCAAGGGGTGGCGGATGTGCTGGAAATGCACGCGGATCTGGTGCGTGCGGCCGGTCTCCAGGCGGCATTCGACCAGCGCGGCGGCGCCGTAACGCTCGAGCACGCGGTAGGCGGTGCGCGCTTCCTTGCCGCGGTGCGTGACCGCCATGCGGGTGCGCACGCGTGCGTCCCGCCCGAGCGGTGCGTCGATCACGCCGCTCGCCGGCGGGTCGCCCTGCACCACCGCAAGATAGACGCGGCGCATGCTGCGGTCCGCGAGCTGCTTCACCAGGTCGGCCTGGGCCTCCACGGTCTTCGCCACCACGATGAGGCCGCTCGTGTCCTTGTCGAGCCGGTGCACGATGCCGGCGCGCGGCACCGCGGCGAGCGCCGGCGCGTGCGCCAGCAGCGCGTTCAGCAGCGTGCGGTCGGGCTGGCCCGCGCCAGGATGCACCACCAGCCCGGCCGGCTTGTCGATCACGATCAGCGCGGCGTCCTCGAACAGCACCTTGAGCGGCATGCGCTGCGCCCGCGGAACCGCCGCGTCGGGGACGCGCGGCGGCCGCAGAGCGATCTTTTCTCCTCCAATGACTTGCTGATCCGGCGCGAGCCGCCGGCCCTCGATCGTGATGTGCCCGGACTTGAGCCAGGCCTGCAGCCGGTTCCTCGAATACTGCGGAAACAGGCGCGCCAGCGCCTGGTCGAGGCGCAGCCCGCCGAGCTTCGCCGGCACCTGCGCCGTCATCGGGGCGGCGAGGCCCGCGTCCCAGTCGCGGTTATAATTTTTTTCCCGCATGCGCTTCAGTTTACTTGCTGTGCTGGCCGCCTTGCTGGTCGGCTGCGCCGGCTTCGATCCCGAGGACGAGACCGTCGGCTGGTCGGCGCAGCGCCTGTACGGCGAGGCGAAGGACGCCATGGGCAACCGGGACTGGCCGCGCGCGATCCGCTACCTCGAGAAGCTCGAGGCGCGCTACCCGTACGGCCGCTTCGCGCAGCAGGCGCAGCTCGAGATCGCGTACGCGCACTGGAAGGACGGCGAGCGCGCCTCGGCGGTCGCCGCCGTCGAGCGCTTCATCAAGATGTACCCGAACCATGCCAGCGTCGACTATGCCTGGTACCTCAAGGGGCTGATCAACTTCAACGACCAGTACGGCGTTTTCACGGCGCTCACCACGCCCGACATGAGCGACCGCGACCCGAGGTCGACGCGCGAATCGTTCAACGCCTTCAAGGAGGTGGTGACGCGCTTCCCGGATTCGCGCTACGCGCCCGACGCGGCCGCGCGCATGCGCTATCTCGTGAATGCGCTCGCCTCCCACGAGGTGCACGTCGCGCGCTACTACATGAAGCGCGGCGCGTACCTCGCCGCCGCCAACCGCGCGCAGTACGCCATCGCCCACTATTCGCAGGCGCCCGCGATCGAGGAGGCGGTGTTCGTGCTGGTGATCGCCTACGACAAGCTCGGCATGAGCGACCTGCGCGACGCCGCCGACCGCGTGATGCGCAAGAACTTTCCCGACAGCAGGTACCTGAAGCCCGGCGGCGCGCGCAAGGACGTTCCGTGGTGGCGCCTGTGGGACCCGGAGTGGTAGCCAGGCGGGTCCTGGTCATCGGGGCGGCCGGGATGATCGGCCGCAAGCTCTGCCTGAGACTCGCCGGCGAAACGGGCGAGCTGATCCAGCACGACGTGGTGCCGTTCGAAGGCGCCTCCGTCGTGTCGGACCTGTCGGCGCCGGGCGCAGCGGAGAAACTTGTCGCCTCGCGCCCGGACCTGATCTTCCACCTCGCCGCGGTGGTCTCGGGCGAGGCCGAGGCGGATTTCGAGAAGGGCTACCGCGTGAATCTGGATGGCACGCGGCGGCTTTTTGAAGCCATAAGGAAGGAAAACTATCGGCCGCGCGTAGTCTTCACTTCGTCGATCGCGGTGTTCGGCGCGCCGTTCCCCGAGGCGATCGGCGACGAGTTTCTCAGCGCGCCGCTCACGAGCTACGGCACGCAGAAAGCGGTGTGCGAGCTGCTGCTCTCCGACTACAGCCGGCGCGGCTTGTTCGACGGCATCGGCATCCGGCTGCCGACGATCTGCGTGCGCCCCGGCAAGCCGAACAAGGCGGCTTCGGGCTTCTTCTCCGGCATCATCCGCGAGCCGCTCGCCGGCCAAGAAGCGGTTCTGCCGGTGCCGGAAGCCGTGCGGCACTGGTTCGCCTCGCCGCGCGCGGCTGTTGGTTTTCTTCAACATGCGGCAACCCTGGAGACTGCGAAGCTGGGAAACCGTCGCAATCTCAGCATGCCCGGGGTCGCCGCGACGGTGGGGGAGCAGATCGCGGCCCTGCGCAAGGTGGCGGGCGAAAAGGCCGTGCGCCTCATCCGCCGCGACCCCGACGCGACCGTCGCGCGCATCGTCGAGGGCTGGCCGCGGAACTTCGCGGCGCAGCGCGCGACGGCGCTCGGCTTCCGCGCCGACCGCAGCTTCGAGGAGATCATCCGGGTCCACATCGAGGACGAGCTGCAAGGAAAGCCTCAACCTCGGGCAGGCTCCGGGTGAGCTTCATCGGCGGCAGGCTCTTCAGGATCTGCCGGCCGTAGGCCTTCGCGCCGAGCCGCGGGTCGCACAGCACCAGCACGCCGCGGTCGGTCTCGTCGCGGATCAGGCGCCCCGCGCCCTGCTTGAGCTGCAGCGCCGCCTGCGGCAGCTGCAGCTCGGTGAACGGATTGCCGCCGCGCGCGCGGATCGCCTCGATGCGCGCCGCGAGCACCGGGTCGTCGGGCGGCGCGAACGGCAGCTTGTCGATGACCACCACGGACAGCGCCTCGCCGCGCACGTCGACGCCTTCCCAGAACGACTGGCTGCCGAGCAGCACCGCGTTGCCGAGTTCCCGGAAGCGCTTCAGCAACTCGCTTCTCGAGCCAGTACCTTGCACGAGTAGCGGAAAACGAATTGATCTGAGCTTTTCATGGGCGCGACGCAGGGCGCGCAGAGTGGTGAAAAGCAGGAACGCGCGCCCGCCGCTCGCCTCGAGCACCGGCAGCGCGGCGTCGATCACGGCGTCGGTGTGCGCGGCGCTGTTCGGGTCGGCGGGCAGGCCCTTCGGCAGGTAGAGCAGCGCCTGGCGCGCGAAGTCGAACGGGCTCGCCCAGCGCCGCGTCGCGGCCTGCGGCAGGCCGAGCTCGCGCGTGAAGTGGCCGAAGTCCTCGCCCACCGCGAGGGTGGCGGAGGTGAAGACCCAGGCGCGCGCGTGGTCCTCCATCTGGCGGCTGAACAGCTCCGCCGACGAAAGCGGCGTCACGTGCAGGCGCACCGCGTGCGCGAAGACCTCGACCCAGCGCACGCCGCCGTCGGGCTCGCTTTCGGTCATCCTCGTCAGCGCCGCGTAGGCCGCGCCGGCGCGGCTCGCGCACGAGGCGAGGCCCTCGGAGCGCTCGGCCTGCGCCTGCAGCGGCGTCTGGAGCTCTTTCAGGCAGCTTTGCAGCACCTGCAGGTGGTCGGCAAACCCTGGAAGAAGCAAAGCCTGGTTCCAGGCGAAGCGCGTGGCGGTTTCGCCCAGCGCGAGCCGCAGGTCGCGTGCCGCCTTCTCCAGCCGGTTCGCCAGCGCCTCGAGCTCGGGCGACGCGCCGCCGGCGCCGCGCAGCTCGGCGCGCGCATCGCGCGACAGCTCGACCAGCTGCGCGCTCGACACGCTCTCGCCGAAGAACAGGCGCGCGGTCTCGGGGAGCTGGTGCGCCTCGTCGAAGATCACGGTGTTGCAGGCCGGCAGCAGCTCCGCGATCCCCTCGTCGCGCAGCACCACGTCGGCGAAGAAGAGGTGGTGGTTGATCACCACCACGTCGGCCGCGAGCGCGTTGCGCCGCGCGCGCATCACGAAGCAGTCGCCGTAGTCCGGGCAGCCCTGGCCGAGGCAGTTGTCGCGCGTGGAGGTGGCGTGCGCCCAGACCGGCGCGTCCTCCGGAACGTCCGCGAGGTCGGCGCGATCGCCGGTCGCGGCCACGGCGGCGAAGCGCGCGATGCGGCGCAATTGGTTGGCTTCTTGAGGAGAACTTACTCCTACCTCCGACGCACGACGCAAACGATAAAGGCATACATAATTGGCGCGGCCCTTGAGCAGCGCGGCGCTCGCGCCGGAAGCGAGCGCGGCGCGCACCGCCGGCAGGTCGCGGTCGAAGAGCTGGTCCTGCAGCGTCTTGGTGCCGGTGGAGACGATGACCTTGCCGCCGGCGAGCAGGGCGGGAACCAGGTAGGCGAAGGTCTTGCCGGTGCCGGTGCCGGCCTCGGCGACCAGCACGCCGGTGCGCTCGATCGCCTCGTGGATCGCGCTCGCCATCTCGAGCTGCTGCGCGCGCAGCCTGAATCCGCCGACCGCCGAAGCGAGCGGCCCGTCGGCGGCGAATACGCGCTCGAGGGCGGTTGTCAGTTCGGCAGCTCCTCCACCTTCACCCAGACGCGGCGCAACTCCGCCGCGCGCGCGCGGCTCGCCGACAGGATGCC
>Ga0187892_10003196_pt1 | contig 30461 bp, 20 predicted proteins | sample MA1701073metaG_FD_139345 | JGI IMG/M metagenome (GOLD analysis project Ga0187892, IMG submission 139345) | Bio-ooze microbial communities from a basaltic lava cave in the Kipuka Kanohina Cave System on the Island of Hawaii, USA - MA170107-3 metaG ...
CCGAGCGCATCCGCCTGTCGGGCCACACCGAGGACGTCTTCCACGGCTACCTGAAGGGCGTCGGGCCGGGCGCGCTGTACGGCTACCGGGTGCACGGGCCGTGGCAGCCGCGCGCCGGCCACCGCTTCAACCCGCGCAAGCTCGTGATCGATCCCTACGCGCGCGCGCTGGCCGGCGAAGTGCGCTGGCACGACGCCCTGCTCGGCCACGATCCGGCGCACCCGGAGCGCGCGAGCGCGCTCGACAGCGCGCCCTTCGTGCCGCGCGGGCTGGTCACGGATCCCGCCTTCGACTGGGGCGACGACGCGCCGCCGCGCGTGCCGTGGAGCCGCGCCGTGGTCTACGAGTGCCACGTGAAGGGCATGACGAAGCTCCACCCCGACGTGCCCGAGGCGCTGCGCGGGACGTACCTCGGCCTCGCGCACGAGAGCGTGGTGCGCCACCTGCGCGAGCTCGGCGTGACCACGCTCTCGCTCCTGCCCGTGCACCACTCCGCGCCCGACGCGCACACCGCGTCGATCCGGCTGGCCAACTACTGGGGCTACTCGCCGCTCGGCTACTTCGCGCCGGACGCGCGCTTCGCGAGCGGCGACCTCGGTGCGCAGATCGACGAGTTCCGCCGCATGGTGCAGGCGCTGCACCGCGCGGGCCTCGAGGTGCTGGTCGACGTGGTGTTCAACCACACCGCCGAGGGCGATCCGCGCGGGCCGACCTACTCGCTGCGCGGCATCGACAACGCGACCTACTACCGGCTCGACCCCGCGAACCGCGCGGAGTACGAGGATTGGAGCGGCTGCGGCAACACTCTGGACGTGCGCGAGCCGCGCACGCTCCAGCTCGTGGTCGACAGCCTGCGCGCCTGGGTGCAGGAGCTGCACGTCGACGGCTTCCGCTTCGATCTCGCGAGCGTCCTCGGGCGCGACCCGCACGGCTTCGACACGCGCGCGCGCTTCTTCGGCATCGTGCAGCAGGACCCGACGCTGCAGGGCGTGAAGCTCGTGGCCGAGCCCTGGGACGCGCGGCCCGACGGCTACGCGCTGGGCCGCTTCCCGCGCCCCTTCACGGAGTGGAACGACCGCTTCCGCGACGCCGCGCGCCGTTTCTGGCGCGGCGACCCGGGCACCCTGCCCGAGCTGGCGACGCGGCTGGCCGGCTCCGCCGACGTGTTCGCGCACGACCGGCGCACGCCGCAGGCGGGCCTGAACTTCGTCACCTGCCACGACGGCTTCACGCTCGAGGACCTCGTCTCCTATGCGCGCAAGCACAACGCCGCGAACCGCGAGCACGACCGCGACGGCGCGGCGGAGAACTTCTCGTCGGGCTGGGGCGCGGAAGGACCGAGCGCCGATCCGCAGGTGCGCCGCGCCCGCGCGCGCGCCAAGCGCAACCTCGTCGCCACGCTCGCCTTCGCGCAGGGCGTGCCGATGCTCTCGCACGGCGACGAGCTGTCGCGCAGCCAGCGAGGCAACAACAACGCCTGGTGCCAGGACGGCCCGCTCACCTGGCTCGACTGGCAGCTCGACGACGAGCGGCGGGCGTTTCTCGACTTCGTGCGCCGCGCCTTCGCCCTGCGGCGCGCGAACCCGGTGTTCGCGCGCCGCGCGTTCTTCGACGGCACCGCCGCGAAGAAGGTGGTCTGGCTGCGCCCGGACGGCGCGCCCTTCGCCGACCCGGACTGGCAGGATCCGAAGCGGCTCGCGGTCGGCATGCTGGTCGCGGGCAGTGCGGCGGGCGCGCGCGACGAGGCCGGGCGCGCGCAGTCGGGCCAGGACGCGCTCCTGCTCGCCAACGCCGGCCGGCGCGGGCTGTTCTTCACGCTGCCCGCCGCGCCCGGGGGCGGGCGTTGGCGCGCCCTGCTCTCCTCGGCCTGTCACACACCGGGCCAGCCGCGGCGCGGGCGCGTGCGGCTGGCCGCGCACTCCTTCACCTGGCTCGGCGCGGGCGCGGCGAAGTGAGCGGCGCGCGCCACGAGCAGAACGAGCGCGCGCTCCTGCGCTCCGGCACGCACCACGACCCGCACCGCTACCTGGGCGTGCACCCGGCGACGCAGAGCGGTGTCGCGTCCGGACGCATCCTGCGCGCCTTCCACCCCGAGGCCGTGCGCTGCGAGGCGCTGCTCGATTCGGCGCCGCCCGTCGAGCTCACCGGCTTCGGCGACGGCGTGTTCGAAGGCGCGCTGCCCGCGGACACACCCGCGGACGCGCGGCCGCGCCTGCGCTTCCACTTCCCCGACGGCCAGACCTGGGGGCGCGTCGACCCCTACGCGTTCACTCCCACGCTCGGGCCGCTCGACCTGCACCTGATCGCGGAGGGCAACCACGAGCGGCTGTGGGAGGCGCTCGGCGCGCGCGCGCTGCGCCACGAGGGCTGCGACGGGACCGCGTTCACGGTCTGGGCGCCGAACGCGGCGCGGGTCAGCGTGGTCGGCGACTTCTGCGGCTGGGACGGCCGGCTCCTGCCCATGCGCTCGCTCGGCGGGTCCGGGGTCTGGGAGCTGTTCCTGCCCGAGATTTCACCGGGGTCGCTCTACAAGTTCGAGCTGCGCACGAAGGAGGGAAAGCTGCGGCTCAAGGCCGATCCGATGGCCCGCGCGATGGAGAGCGCGCCCGGCACGGCGTCGCGCGTGTTCGCCTCCGGCCACGCCTGGGGCGACGCCGAATGGTGTCGGCGGCGGCTGGAGCGCGACCCGCGCCGCGAGCCGATGGCGATCTACGAGCTCCACGTCGGCTCGTGGCAGCGCGTGCCCGAGGAGGGACACCGCTGGCTCTCCTACCGCGAGCTCGCGCCGCGCCTCGCCGACCACTGCCGCGCGCTCGGCTTCAACTACGTCGAGCTGCTCCCGATCATGGAGCACCCGTTCGTCGGCTCCTGGGGCTACCAGGTCGGCGGCTACTACGCGCCGTCCGCGCGCTGGGGCTCGCCCGACGACCTGCGCTTCCTGATCGACCACCTGCACCAGCGCGGCATCGGCGTGATCCTCGACTGGGTGCCGGCGCACTTTCCCAAGGACGACTGGGGCCTGCGCCGCTTCGACGGCGACGCGCTCTACGAGCACGCGGATCCCCGCCGCGGCGAGCACCCGGACTGGGGAACGCTGGTGTTCGACTACGGCCGCGTCGAGGTGCGGAACTTCCTGATCGCGAACGCCCTGTACTGGCTCGAGGAGTTCCACGTCGACGGGCTGCGCGTCGATGCGGTCGCGTCGATGCTGTACCTGGACTACTCGCGCCAGAAGACCGGCTGGCAGCCGAACGCCTACGGCGGGCGCGAGAACCTGGAGGCGCTGGAGTTCCTGCGCCGCTTGAACGCCCTGGTCGCGCGCAAGCACCCCGGCGCGTTCACGATCGCCGAGGAGTCGACGGCCTGGCCCGGCGTCACGCGGCCCGTGCACGAGGGCGGGCTCGGCTTCACGTTCAAGTGGAACATGGGCTGGATGCACGACAGCCTGCGCTTCTTCGCGCGCGACCCGTCGCACCGGCGCTGGCACCAGGACGAGCTGACCTTCGCGATGCTCTACGAGTACGACGAGTGCTTCGTGAACCCGCTCTCGCACGACGAGGTCGTGCACGAGAAGCGCTCGCTCGTCTCGAAGCTGCCGGGCGACGAGTGGCAGCAGCTCGCGACGCTGCGGCTGCTGCTCACCTACCAGTGGACGCGGCCGGGCAAGGTGCTCGACTTCATGGGCACGGAGCTCGCGCCGACGTCGGAGTGGAACCACGACCGCAGCCTCGACTGGCACCTGGCCGCGGAGCCGGCGCGCGCGGCACTGATCCGCTTCGTGGCGGCGCTCGGCCACGCGTACGAGAGCGAGCCCGCGTTCTGGCGCTGGGACCACGACCCCTGCGGCTTTCGCTGGATCGACTGCGCCGACCGCGAGCAGTCCGTCGTGTCCTACCTGCGCCAGGATGGCGACGCGCACGCGCTGGTGGTGCTGAACATGACGCCCGTGCCGCGCGACGACTATCGGGTCGGCGCACCGACGCGAGCGCGCTATCGTGTGCTCTTGTCGAGCGATTCACCCGAATTCGGAGGCAGCGGCGCAGCGCTCGAGCCCGACGTCGCTCCCGATCCCGTGCCGCGCCACGGCTTCGCGCAGTCGCTGCGCCTGCGCCTGCCGCCGCTCGGCGCGCTCGTGCTGGTGCCGAAGGCGTGAGCGCCGCGACGCGGCCCGAGCTCGCGCTTCTTTCGGAGCGGCTCTCGATCGCGCCGAGCTACTTCGACCTGTCCGGCCATGAGCGGCACGCGTCGGACGCCACGCGCGAGGCGCTGTGCGCGGCCCAGGGCTTCGCGTGCGCGAGCGAGGCCGAGGCGCGTGCGAGCCTCGCCGCGCTCGACGCCGATGCGCGCGCGCGCGTGATCGAGCCCGTGCACGTGCTGCGCGAGCACGCGCACGCGCGGCCCGGTCTGCGCGCGATTCCGCCCGCGAGCTTCCGGCCGAGCGACGCCGGGCTCGAGATCCGCTTCGAGGACGGGGGCGAGTGGCGCGGCGAGCTCCGCCTGCCGGCGGGCGACGGCCACGCGCTCGCGGAGCTCCCGCTGCCGCTGCGGCTCCCTGTGGGAGCCCACGCGCTGCGCCTCTCGCTCGGCGGGCCGGAGGCGCGCAGCTGCGAGCAGACGCTGGTGGTCGCGCCGCGCTCCTGCCCGCTCGCGCACGACCGGCTCGGCGACGCGCGCGCGCTCGGGCTCTGGGCCAGCCTGTACACGGTCCGCAGCGCGCGCGGCTTCGGCTTCGGCGACTTCGCGGATCTGGAACGGCTCGCGCGGCTCTCGGCCGAGCTCGGCGCGGACTTCCTCGCGCTGAACCCGTTGCACGCGCTGCTGGGCCGGGGCAACGCGATCGCGCCCTACAGCCCGCTGAGCCGCGTGTTCCAGAACGCGCTCTACCTGGACGTCGAGTCCGTGCCGGAGCTCGCGGACTGCGCGGAGGCGCGCACCCGACTCGCCGCCGCTCCGCTGGCGCGGCTGCGCGCCGCGCGCGAGCTCGACTACGCCGCGGTGTTCGACGCCAAGCTCGACGTGCTGCGCCCGCTCCACGCCTGCTTCTGCCGCGCCGAGGCCGCACATCCGACCGCGCGCCGGCGAGCCTTCGCCGAGTTCCGCGCGCAGGGCGGGCGGGCGCTCGAGGACTTCGCGCGCTTCTGCGCGCTGCAAGCCGAGCTCGGCGAGCCGGACTGGCGGCGCTGGCCCGCGGAGCTGCGCGATCCGCGCTCGGCCGCGGTCGCAGAGCGCGCGGCCAGGCTCGCGGGCGAGGTCGAGCTGCACGCTTGGCTGCAGTTCGAGCTCGACGTCCAGCTCGAACGCGCCGCGCGCGCGGGCCGCGACGCCGGCCTCGCGCTCGGCTTCGTGAAGGACCTCGCGATCGGCAGCGCGGCCGACTCCGCGGACGCGTGGGCGAACCCAGACCTGTTCGCGCGCGGGGCGTCGCTGGGCGCGCCGCCCGACGTGTACTCGGCGACCGGCCAGGACTGGGGCCTGCCTCCGCTCGTGCCTGGCCGGCTGCGCGCCGAGGGCTACGCGTTCCTGCGTAGGGTCCTGCGCGCCGCGTTCCGCGGCGCGGGCGCGCTGCGCATCGACCACGTGATGGGCCTCGCGCGCCAGTTCTGGATCCCCGCCGGCCGCCCCGGCAGCGTGGGCGCCTACGTGCGCCAGCCGCAGGACGAGCTGCTCGGGATCGTCGCGCTGGAGAGCCAGCGCGCGGGGGCGCTGGTGATCGGCGAGGACCTCGGCACGGTGCCGCCCGAGCTCGGGCCGGAGCTCGCGTCCTGGGGCATCCTGTCCACCCGGGTGTTGTGCTTCGAACGACAAGGGCCGCGCTACCGCGCGAGCGGGGACTACCCGGCCCGCGCGCTCGTGCTCGCGACCACGCACGACCTGCCGCCGCTCTCCGGCTACTTCGCGGGCCGCGATCTGGAGCTGCGGGCCGCGCTCGAGCCGGGCGGCTCGCCCGAAGAGCTCGCGGCCGAGCGGCGGGCGCGCGCCGAGGAGCGCGCGGCGCTGTGCGCGACGCTGCGCGACGAGGGCGACCTGCCCGCGGACGACGCGCCGGTCGCGGACGCCGAGCTCGGCGCGGCGCTGTGCGCGCACCTCGGCCGCACGCCGGCGCGGCTGGTGGCGCTCGGGCTCGACGATCTCGCGGGCGAAAGCGAGCCGCTGAACCTTCCCGGCGTGCCGGTCGAGCGCCACCGCAGCTGGTCGCGCCGCATGCTGCGCACGCTCGACGACCTCGCCGCCGATCCGCGCGTGCGCGCGGGGATCGAACGCGCCGCGCGGCGCCTCGCGCCGGGCGCCGCGCGGCCAGACGACGGAGGACCGACGCGATGAGCAAGACCCCGACCGACCTCGCCCTGCCCGAGTTCGCCGCCTCCGTGCAGCGCAGCCTGCGCTACACGCTGGGCAAGCGCTGGCAGGACGCGTCGCCGCGCGACCTGTTCGTGGCCGTCGCGCTCGCCACGCGCGAGCAGCTGATCGAGCGCATGCTGCAGACCGAGGAGCGCTACCGCGCCGCGGACGCGAAGCGCGTCTACTACCTGTCCGTCGAGTTCCTGATGGGCCGCTCGCTCGGCAACAACCTCTTGAACCTGGGCATGCTCGAGAAGGTGGGCGCCACGCTCGCGCAGCTCGGCATCGAGCTCGAGGCGCTGCGCGAGCTCGAGCCCGACGCCGCGCTCGGCAACGGGGGCCTGGGCCGGCTCGCGGCCTGCTACCTCGACTCGCTCGCGAGCCTCGACATGCCCGGCTTCGGCTACGGCATCAACTACGAGCACGGCCTGTTCCGCCAGGCGATCGAGGGCGGACACCAGCGCGAGTACGCCGACAGCTGGCGCGCGACCGGCTCGCCCTGGCTGATCATCCGCCGCGACGACGCGCTGCGCATTCCGGTGTACGGGCAGATCGAGAAGATCGGCGACGGCGACCGCCTGCGCAGCACGCGCTGGACGCACCCGCGCGTGCTGGTCGGCCTGCCGCACGACCTGCCGATCGTGAGCCACGGCGGGCGCACGGTGAACACGCTGCGCCTCTACTCGGCCCAGCACTCGGACGAGTTCGACATCGGGATCTTCCACCAGGGCGACTACCAGCGCGCGTTCGCGCAGAAGCTCGAGTCGGAGCGCGTCTCGAAGGTGCTCTACCCACCCGACTCGACCAACGCCGGCAAGGAGCTGCGCCTCCTGCAGGAGTACTTCTTCGTGGCCTGCGCGCTGCGCGACATCGTCTCGCGCTACCTGGCCACCCGCCGCAGCTTCGACAGCTTCGCGGACAAGGTCGCGATCCAGCTCAACGACACGCACCCCGCGCTCGCGGTCGCCGAGCTCGTGCGGCTGTTCGTCGACGACCACGGCCTGCCGTTCGAGAAGGCGTTCGAGACCGCGCAACGCTGCTTCGCCTACACCAACCACACGCTCCTGCCCGAGGCGCTGGAGCGCTGGTCGAAGCCCCTGCTCGCGCGCGTCGCGCCCCGCCACCTGCAGATCATCGAGCTGATCAACGCGCGCTTCCTGGCCCAGGTCGAGGTGCGCTGGCCGGGCGACGTCGATCGCCTGCGCCGGCTCTCGATCATCGAGGAGGGACACCCCCAGCACGTGCGCATGGCGCACCTCGCGATCGTCGGCTCGCACGCGGTGAACGGCGTCTCGCAGCTGCACTCCGAGCTCGTGAAGACGGATCTCGTGCCCGACTTCGCGGAGCTCTGGCCCGGGCGCTTCCAGAACAAGACCAACGGCATCTCGCCGCGGCGCTGGCTGATGAAGGCGAACCCCAAGCTCTCGAGCCTGATCAGCGCGCGCATCGGCGACGGCTGGAAGACCGACCTCGAGGGGCTGCAGGCGCTCGAGGAGCACACCGGCGACCCGGAGTTCCTGCGCGCGTTCCGCGACGTGAAGCGCGCCAACAAGGCGCGGCTCGCCGGCGTGGTCGCGCAGACCACGGGCGTGCGCGTCGATCCCGACGCGATGTTCGACGTGCAGGTGAAGCGCATCCACGAGTACAAGCGCCAGCTGCTCGCGGCGCTGCGCATCGCCGAGGTCTACCTCGAGCTCGCCGACGGCAACGCGCCGGTCGCGCCGCGCGTGTGCCTGTTCGGCGGCAAGGCCGCGCCCGAGTACTTCATGGCCAAGCTCGTGATCAAGCTGATCTCGAACATCGCCGAGGTGGTGAACGCCGACCCGCGCACGCGCGACCTCCTGCGGGTGGTGTTCGTGCCCGACTACCGCGTGTCGCTGGCCGAGAAGATCATCCCCGCCGCGGACCTGTCGGAGCAGATCTCCACCGCGGGCCAGGAGGCCTCGGGCACCGGCAACATGAAGCTCGCGCTGAACGGCGCGCTCACGATCGGCACGCTCGACGGCGCAACGATCGAGATCCGCGACCGGGTAGGCGCCGAGAACGTGTACATCTTCGGCCTGCGCGCCGAGCAGGTCGCGGACCAGCGCGCGCGCAACGCGCACCAGCCGCGGGCGCTGTACGAGTCCACGCCGCGGCTGCGGCGCGTGATCGACGCGCTGGCGAGCGGCCGCTTCTCGCGCGACGAGCCCGACCTGTTCGCGCCGATCGTGGAGAGCCTGCTCGACCACGGCGACCGCTGGTTCGTGCTCGCCGACTTCTGCTCCTACGGCGACACCCAGGAGCGGGTCTCGCGCGACTGGCTCGACCCCAGCGACTGGGCGCGCCGCGCCGCGCTCAACGTCGCGCGCATGGGCTACTTCTCGAGCGACCGCGCGATCCGGGAGTACGCGACGGCGATCTGGGGCATCAAGCCCGTCTGATTGACTACGCTCGGCTTCGCCTCGCTGCGCGCGCCGAGGACGGCGCTTGCGGGGCTCGCTCGGGGCGGCCCTCGCTCGCCCGTCTTGCTGCCCACTAGCTACGCTCGGCTTCGGCTCGCTGCGCGCGCCGAGGACGGCGCTTGCGGGCGCCGCCGCGGGCGCCCGCGGACGGCGCCCTCTCGTCAACTGGCTTGGGTTCGCCTCGCTGCGCGCGCCGCTCCGCCACTGACCGTCGTGCTAGCTCTCGCCGAAGAAGCTGCGCGCCGAGGCGGCGTAGTCGGGGGCGACGGCGCAGTGGCGGTCGAGCTTCATGGCTTGACGCTTCTCGGTGTCGTGGGCGGGCCAGAACGGCAGGCCGGCGTGGCCGGGCTGGCCGGTGCGGGCGAACGCGAGCCAGGCTTCCTGCACGCGGTGGGAGAGCTTGCGCGCGCCCGGCATGGCGCCGAGCCAGGGGCGCAGCCAGGGCTCGAGGATGGTGCCGAACACGAACGGCAGCTCGAGCCCGTGGCAGGCGCCGATCCGGTCCCCGGCGAGCGGCGGCGACCAGGTGAAGGAGTACGCGAAGTTCTCGCGCGAGTGCTGGCCCGCGAGCTCGAGAAGGCGCGCGGCGGGCCAGTGGAACACGCGGTCGCCCTGGAAGCTCGACCAGCGCTCGCGCGGCTCGTCGCCGCGGCGCGGGTGCGGCGCGCGCCGGTAGGCCTCGAAGGCGCGCTCGACCTCGGCCTCGGGCAGCACGCGCGCGAAGCGGCGGCGCAGCCCGGCCTCGTCCATGCGCCGCGCGCGCGCGTCGGCGAGCAGGAACAGCTTCCACTCGTCGCGGTTCGTGCCGACCAGCAGCGCGACGTCCTTCGCCGCTCCGCCCGCGACCGCGTCGAGCGGGCTCGCCGGCAGGAGATCGCCGTCGATGCACGGCTGGAAGGCGAGCCCGCCGAGCTGGAGCGCGAGCGCGAGCGCCGTCTCGCGCTGCGCGCGCAGGAGCTCGCCGAGCGGTGCGGCGCGCAGCCGCGCGAGGCTCTCGCCGTGCGGACCGAGGTGCTTGAGGAACCGCTCGGCGACGCGCGCGGACTGCTCGGGCGTGGACACGTTGTCCGCCGCCCCGCTCTGCAGGATCGCGCGCCGGAACTGGCCGCGCGCCGCGGGCACGCCGAGCAGCGCGCCCACGCTCATCGCGCCGGCGGACTCGCCGAAGAGCGTGATCGCCTCGGGATCGCCGCCGAACGCGTCGATGTTCGCGCGCACCCAGGCGAGCGCCGCGAGCTGGTCGCGCAGGCAGAGGTTCGCCGGCACCTCGCTCGTGCCCAGCGCCGCACGCAGATCGAGCGAGCCGAGCGCGCCGAGCCGGTAGTTCGTGGTCACGACCACGGCATCGCCGCGCGTCGCGAGCCGCGCGCCGTCGTACAGCAGCGTGCTGCCGGAGCCCATCACGAACGCGCCGCCGTGCAGGAAGAGCAGCACGGGCCGCCGGCCGCCGTCGAGCGCGGGCGTCCACACGTTCAGGTACAGGCAGTCCTCGCTCTGCCCCGCCGAGGCGCTGCCGATGAAGCGCCGGACGAGCCAGTTGTCGACGCCCGCCTGCGGCGCGCTCGCGCCGCGGCGGCGCGCGTCGCGTACGTCGGACCAGGGCGTCACGGGCTCGGGCGCGCGCAAGCGCAGCTCTCCGACGGGCGGCTGCGCGAACGGGATGCCGAGGAAGCACAGGCCGCCCGCGCGCGCGAGCCGGCCGCGCACTCGGCCCGAGCGGGTGGTCGCGGTCTCGCTCACGGGCCTAGGAGAGCATAGCCGCGCGCCACGAACCAGTAGAGGCCGACGCCGCACAGCGCCGCGGTCGCCGCCTCGCGCGCGGGCGGCGACACGAGCACCGGCGCGATCCGCCGCGCGCACCAGGCGAGCGCGGCGAAGGCCGCCACGAACGCGAGCTGGCCGAGCTCGACGCCGAGGTTGAAGCCGAGCAGCGCCGCGAGCAGCCGCTCGCGCGGCAGGCCGATCTCGAGCAGCACGCCCGCGAAGCCGAAGCCGTGCACCAATCCGAACAGCACGGTGAGCGCGGGCCGGATCCGCCGCGCGCCGTCGGGCGTGGCGGCGAGCCGGCCCTCGCACAGCGTGAACAGCGCGAGCCCGAAGAGCAGCGCGAACGGTGGGCCGCGCTCGACGAACAGGGCGGCGAGCGCGAGCCCCGCGAGCGCGAGCGCGGCGCCGGTCGAGACGCGCACGCCATCGCCGCTCGCGCTGGTCACGTTCTCCGCCGCGACCAGCGCGATCGTGAAGCCGATCAGCGCCTCGATGAGGGCGGGCTCCGGCCGCGCGAGTCCCAGTGCCCCCAGCGCGAGCGTCAGGCTGTGGCCGAGCGTGAAGCCGGTCACGATCACCACCACGTCGCGCGCGCGCGGCGCGAACAGGAGCAGCGCGACCAGGAACGCCAGGTGGTCGGGGCCGAGCGCGATGTGCTCGATCCCGAGCCGGACGTAGCCGGGAAACGACTCGCCGCGCGGGGGCCCGGCGCTCTGCTCCAGCGCGACCCGCGTCTGCGCGCGCTCCGAGAACAGCAGCTCGACCGGCTCCGCGCCTTCGCTCGCGAGCCGCGCGAAGTGCGTGTGCGAGGGCGCGAGCGCGAAGAACGACGCGACCTCGAGCACGAGCGGACGCGCGGCGCCGCAGCGCAGGCGCAGCTCGACGCGCAGCTGGCCCGCGCGTGCCGCGAGCGGCGTCGGCCCCGACTCGCGCGCGCAGGGGACGCCGCCCGCGCGCGCGCCGAGCGTGCGCTCGAGGTGGCGCGCGAGCAGGGTCTCGAGCGCGAGCTCCGCGCCGCCGGCGGCCACGAGCCGCGTCGCCTCGCGCTCCGGCACGCTGAACACGACCGCGAGCTCCTCGCCGTGCAGGCGCCAGCTCGAGAACGACTGGCTGCGCTCGTGCGCGCTCGCGGACGGCGCGAGCAGGCCCGCGGCCAGCAGCGCGGTGCAGGCGAGCGCGCGCGTCACGGCGCGCCCTCGGCCCCGGCTCCGCGCTCGATCTCCGCCTCGCGGCGCAGCGCCGCGAGGTACGCCGCGAGCGCGCGCTCGCCCGCGCGCCGGCTCCACTCGGTCTCGACCTGCTCGCGCACGGCCGCGAGCTCCGGCGACGCGCCCTGCGCGCGCTCGAGCGACACCAGGATGGCTCGGCCGCCCGCCGTGGCCAGCGCGTCGCTGCGCGTGCCCGGCGCGAGCGCGAGCGCGACCTCGGCCTCGGCGGGCCCGAGCAGCTCGCGCAGCTTCGCCTCGGGCAGGGCGGAGTCCGGCAGCGCGACCGGGGTCGCGTCGCCGAACTCCGCCGCGACCGCGTCCGGCGCCGCGCCCGAATCGAGCGCCGCGAGCGCCGCCGAGACTCGCTCTCCCGCGCCGTTCCCATCGCGCACGAACACGCGCGCCACGCGCACCCGCCCGGGGCTCGCGAAGTAGCCGCGGTTCTGTTCGTAGAACGCCGCGAGCTCGGCCTCGCTCGGGATTCGCGTCGCCGCCTCCGCGACCACCGACCCGATCACCGCCGAGGCCAGCGTCTTTCGCACCGCGGGATCGGACTCGACCAGGCCGAGCGCGACCCCGCGCTGCACGAGCAGCTCTTCGTCGATCAGCCGGTCGAGCACGTGGCGGCGCTCGTCGTCGGTGAGCTCGTCGCGCGAGTCGGCGGCGATGCGCGCCAGCGCGCGCTCGAGCTCGACGCGCGCGATCGGCACGCCGTTCACGCGCGCGACCTCGTCGCGCCCGAGCGCGCCCATGCGCGGCGCGGGCGCGAACGTGCCGTACGCCGCCAGAGCGAGCCCGAGCGCCGCTCCCGCGGCCAGCAGCCAGACGCCGCGGCGGCTCGCGTCCAACGCGCTACCGGGCACTAGGCCGGAGCGAGGAAGCGCTCGATCTCCGCCGTCGTCTTCTCGGGCTGCTCGTACGGGACCATGTGTCCGGCCGCGTCGATCACCGCGAGCTTCGCGTGCGGGATGAGCTGCCGGAAGCGCTCCGCGTAGACCAGCGGGATCAGCTTGTCCTCGCGTCCCCAGACGAGCAGCGTCGGCGCGCGCAGCCGGTACAGGCGCTTCGAGAGCCGCCGGTTCGGGATCGGGAACAGGATCTTGCCCGCGGTCCCGAGCCGGCGCGCGTTCGCGACCATGAAGGTCTGCAGCGCGTCCATGTTCGAGAAGTCGATCCCGCCGGTGAGCAGCTTCTCGCCCGCCTTGGGATCCGCGAACAGCACCTGCGCCAGCTCGAACGGCAGCATCGAGAAGATGTCGGGCACCGGATGCGCGTCGATCCACAGTCCCGCCGAGCCGATCAGCACCAGCTTCTCGACCGCCTGGTTCGCGATGCAGGCCATCTCGGCGGCGATCATCCCGCCCATCGAGTGGCCGATCAGGCTGGGGCGTGCGTCGAGGCCGAGCGCCTCGATCACGTCGAAGCCGTGCAGCGCGAAGTCGAGCATGTCGTCGAGCTTCTCCTCGCCCGCGTCCGCGCCGTAGCCGGGCCACTCGGGCGCGTACACGCGGAAGCGGCGCGACAGCGCCTCGAGCACCGGCTCCTGTGCGAGCAGCCCGCCCGCGCCGTGGAAGAACACCACCGGCGCGCCCTGCCCGGCCTCGAGCACGCGGCACTTGATGCCGCGCTTCGTCTCGATCTTGCGCTCGTTCATGCGCGCGACTCCTCGGGGCGCACGCGCGTCTCGAGCGGCTTGCACCAGAAGCGGTCGTCGTTCTTCCACTCCGGCCAGGTGTCGCGAAGCGCAGGCATCACCTTCTCCGCGAAGAGCTTCGTCGAGTTCCGCACCTTGTCGTCGGGCATGTTGCCGATCTGGAAGAGCAGGAACAGCGTGCCGAGCCGCAGACTCTTGATCATGAACTCCATCCGCTCGCGCACGGTCGCGGGCGAGCCCGCGATCACGTAGCCGCCGTCCACCAGCTCCTTCCAGGTGAGCTGCGTGAACAGCCGCTGGTTCTCGGCGCGGAACTGGTTGAGCTTGCCGGCCTGGATCGTCTTCACCGTGCGGTAGCCCGGCGGATCGGAGAAGCCCAGGTTCACGTGCAGGCAGCGGTTGTAGAAGTAGAGCACGTGGTCGGCGTAGAGCCGCTCGGCCTCGGCGTCGGTCTCCGCGACGCACACGACCTGCGCGAAGCCGGCGCGGTAGGGCGACTCGTCCTTGCCCGAGGCGGCGACGGTCTCCCAGTAGCCGTCCATCAGCGCCTTCGCGGCCTTGTACCCGCCGTAGGACAGGTACGAGTAGTTGTAGTCGTTGTTCACGCAGAAGTCCCAGGTCTCGATCGAGCCGCCGCCCGGGATGAACACCGGCGGGTTGGGCTTCTGGATCGGGCGCGGCCAGCAGTTCACGTAGCGCAGCTGGTTGAACTTGCCGTCGAACGCGAACGGCTCGTCCTCGTGCCAGGCGCGCATGATCAGCTCGTGCGCCTCGTAGTACTTCTCGCGCGTCAGCGCGGGGATCTGGCCGTAGCAGAAGTTCGTGTCCATCGGCGTTCCGACTGGGAAGCCCGCGAGCAGCCGCCCGCCGGAGATCACGTCGAGCATCGCGAACTCCTCGGCGACGCGGATCGGCGGGTTGTAGAGCGCGATCGAGTTGCCGATCACCGCGATCGCCGAGCGCGAGGTCCGGCGCGCGAGCCCGGCCGCGATGATGTTCGGCGAGGGCATCAGCCCGTACGCGTTCTGGTGGTGCTCGTTGATGCCCATGGCGTCGAAGCCGAGCGTGTCCGCGTATTCGAGCTGGTCCATGTACTCGTGGTACACCCTGTTGCCTTCGGCTGGGTCGTAGAGTCGGCTGTCGATGTCCACCCAGACCGAGCGGTGCTTCTCCCGGAAATCCTCGGGCAGGTGGGGCCAGGGCATCAGGTTGAACCAGGTGAATTTCACGAGCGTCCTCCCGCGCGTGCCGCGCCGTGTGGCCCCCATCTTACTCGCTGCGCTCGCCGCTTTCCTGGCGCCCGCCGCGCCCCGGGCCGAGCGCGTCTACGTCGAGGTCGACGCGCCCCACAGCGGCGCCCTGGTGAGCGAGCCGATGGCCCTGATCGAGGTGCGCGGCTGGGTCGGCACGGGCCTGCGCGGCCTGCACGACGTGATGCTGGTGATCGACCTCTCGGCCAGCGCCTTCCGCGCGAGCGGCGTCGACGTCGACGGCGACGGCCTGGTCGGGCGCACGCTCGACGATCCGCCGTCCGCGCACCCGGTGTTGTGGACCACGGACTTCGGCGACACGATCGTGTCGGCCGAGCTCGAGGCCGCGCGCCGCCTGATCGAGCGGCTCGATCCCGACACCACGCGCATGGGCCTGGTCAGCTTCGGCGGGAACGCCAGGCTCGAGGCGCCGCTCGGCAGCTCGCGCGCGCAGCTCCTGGCGGCGGTCGCGGCCATCCCGCCCACGCCGAACGAGCACGGCACCTACATGTACGGCGCGCTCGAAGAGGCGATCGTCGCGTTCGGCCCGCAGCCGCAAGGCCAGGCGCAGCGCCGCCAGCGCCAGATCCTGCTGCTCTCGGACGGGATCCCGACCGCGCCCGCGCCCGCGACCGCCGCCCAGAAGACCTCGATCCACGCGGCGCGCAACGCCGCGCGCGCCGGCGCGCGCATCTCCGCGTTCGCGCTCGGGCCGACCGCCGCGGAGCGGCGCGTGCAGTTCCAGGAGATCGTGGACGCGAACGGCGGGGCGCTGATCGTGCTCGACCAGCCCGCCGACATCGTGGAGTTCGTGCCGTACATGAGCTGGACGCGGATCGCGCGCGTCGAGCTGCGCAACGCGACCACCGGCGCGGCCGGCCGCGCGGTCCGGCTGTTCCCGGACGGCACCTTCGACGGCTTCGCGCCGCTCGCGCTGGGCCGCAACCAGCTCGAGCTGCGCGCCGTTTCCGAGGGCGGCGCACACGAGACGGTCACACGCTGGGTGACGTTCGAGAAGACCCTGCCCGATCCCGAGAAGCTCGCGCGCCTGCGCAAGACGCTGGAGGTGCGCACGCTCGAGACCGAGCTCGACGAGCGCGCGCGCGTGAAACGCGAGCAGGCGCTCGCGCGCCAGAAGACGCTCGACATCCGGCCCGAGCGGTGAGCTGGGACGCGCTTGCCCGAGACCGAGCGGCGGGAAATACTCGCACCGGAAGCGCTGGGAGGTTGGGGATGCGTGCGTTGTTCGCGGTGTTGGGCGTCGTCTGGCTGGCTGGGTTCGCGAACGCGCAGACCGCGAGCCCCGAACGCTAGGCGTTCTTCGGTGAGACCCACGTCCACACCAGCTGGTCGCTCGACGCGTTCGCGATCGGGAACACGCTCACCAACCCGGGCGACGCGTACAAGTACTTCAAGGGCGAGCCGATCAAGCACCCGCTCGGCTACGACGTGAAGATCGACACGCCGCTCGACTGGGCCGGCGTCACCGATCACTCCGAGTACGCGGGCGTGGTGAACCTGGCGAACGAGCCCGGCTCCGCGGTCAGCAAGCTGCCCGAGGCGCAGCCGCTGATCCTGAAGGCGAAGACGAAGGAGGAGATGGAGCGCGTCGCCCTCTACGCGATCACCACCCTCGTTCCGGGGCCGCCCGTGAAGGCGCTGATGTCGCCCGAGGTCGCGGGCTCGGTCTGGAAGCGCAACATCGACCTCGCGAACGCGGCCAACGAGCCCGGCAAGTTCACCGCCTTCTGCTCGTACGAGTGGACCTCGATGCCGAACAGCATGAACCTGCACCGGAACGTCTTCTTCAAGGACTGCGCGAAGGTGCCGGTGCAGCCGTTCAGCGCGCTGGATTCGTTTCATCCCGTGGATCTCTGGAACTGGATGGACGGCCAGCGCAAGGCGGGCAACGAGCTGCTCGCGATCTCGCACAACGCGAACCTGTCGGACGGGCGCATGTTCCCGACCGAGGTCGACACGAAGGGCCGCCCGATCGACGCCGCCTACGCCGAGTCGCGCGTCCGCAACGAGCGGCTGATCGAGATCAAGCAGCTGAAGGGCACCTCCGAGACCCACCCGCTGCTCTCGCCGACCGACGAGTTCGCGAGCTTCGAGCTGATGTCGACGCTGCTCGGGGGCCCACCCGGCCGCTTTCCGCACATCGTCGGCAGCTATGCCCGCCAGGCGCTGAAGGACGGCATCGCGCTGGAGGACAGCAGGGGCTCGAACCCGTTCAAGTTCGGGTTCGGCGCGGCGTCGGACTCGCACAACACGGCCGTTCCCTACCGCCAGAACAACATGTTCGGCGGACACTCCTTCACCGACGGGACGCCCGAGGTGCGCATGTCCGGGAACCTGGTCGGCGGCTTCTTCGACGCGCGCACCGAGAGCACCTCCGGACTCACCGGCGTCTGGGCCGACGAGAACACGCGCGCAGCGCTGTTCGAGGGCATGCAGCGCCGCGAGACGTTCGGCGTCTCCGGTCCGCACATCCAGGTGAGGATGTTCGGCGGCTGGGAGTACAGCGCGGCGATGATCGCCGCGAAGGACTGGGCCGCGACCGGCTACGCGAAGGGCGTGCCGATGGGCGGAGATCTGCCGCCCGCGAGCGGCAAGGCGCCGACGTTCATGGTGTGGGCGGTGAAGGATCCGACCTCGGGCAACCTCGACCGCATCCAGATCGTGAAGGGCTGGACGAAGAGCGGGCAGAGCTTCGAGAAGGTGTTCGACGTGGTCTGGGCGGGCGACCGCAAGCCGGACAAGTGGACCGGGGTCGTGCCGCCGATCGGCAGCACGGTCGACATCGACGCGGCGACCTACACCAACTCGATCGGCTCGGTGGAGCTGAAGACCGTCTGGACCGACCCCGAGTTCGACCCCGCGGTCCACGCCTTCTACTACGCGCGCGTGCTCGAGATCCCGACCCCGCGCTGGACGACGATCCAGGCCAAGCAGCTCGGCATCGCGCCGCCCGGCGTCGTCCCGCCCACGCTCCAGGAGCGCGCCTGGGGCTCGCCGATCTGGTACACGCCGAGCGCCGAGGCGCGCAAGGCGGCCGCGAAGGGCACGACCGTCGCCGACGTGAAGAAGCAGGGCGGCACCGCGCTCGATGACGCGAAGCTCAGGGCCCTGATCGAGCACAAGTCCGTGTGGCTGCAGAACACGGTGACGGGCGACAAGTACATGATCGTGTACGGGTCGCTCGGCAAGGGCGCAGCCAAGAAGCCGCTCACGCCCGCCGAGGCCGACTACGACACGCAAGCCTTCCCGGCGAACCAGGGCCAGTTCCAGGTGCGCTACGTCGACCGCGGCGTCACGCTGCAGAGCCTGACCGGCGACGTGTTCGAGGCCAGCTACCTCGGCACGGCCCGGACCTACAACATCGCGGGCGGGAAGATCCTGACCGACCTCGTGGGCACGCCGATCGAGACCACCGTGTACAAGCTGGGCGACAAGTACCTGGCCGCGCGCAGCAACGAGTTCGGGTTCGTGAACTACGAGATCATCCCGACCGTCGCCGTGCTCCACCCGCTCGGAGCGGCCCCGGACCAGTCGAAGCCCAATTGACGCTCGTGCAGAGAATGCTGCGCGAGCCGCTCGTGCACTTCGCGTGCGCGGGGGCGCTCCTGTTCGGCGTCTACGCGTGGCTGCACCCGGAGCGACTCGCGGGCGACGACTCGCGGCGCATCGAGCTCGCGGCCGACGACCTGCGCCAGATCCGGCTGGCCTGGCTCGCGCAGGGACGCCCGGAGCCGACGCCGGAGCAGATGCAGAACCTGGTCGAGGACCGGATCCGCGAGGAGATCCTGTACCGCGAGGCGCTCGCCCTGGGACTCGACCAGAACGACACGATCGTGAAGCGGCGGCTCGCGCAGAAGATGGAGTTCCTGTTCGAGGACGTGTCCGCGCTGCGGGAGCCCGCGGCCGACGAGCTCGAGGCGTTCCATGCCGAGCACGCGGAGCGCTTCGCGGAGCCCGCGCGCGTCACCTTCCGCCAGCTCTACTTCTCGCCCGACAAGCGCGGGGCGAAGGCGCGCGAGGACGCGGCGCGGGCGCTCGAGCCGCTCGCCGGCGAGCGGCTCGACACGGCGGCGGCCGAGGCGCTCGCCGACCCGTTCATGTTCCAGGACTACTACGGCGACCGGCCGTTCGAGCAGGTCGCGAGCGCGTTCGGGCCGGGCTTCGCGACGGCGCTGTTCGCGGTCGAGCCCGGCGCGTGGCACGGCCCGATCGAGTCGGGCTACGGCTGGCACCTGGTGTTCGTGGACACGCACACGCCGGCGCGCACGCGCGAGCTGTCCGAGGTCGAGCCCGAGGTGCGCAGCGCGTGGCTCGAGGTCCAGCGCGAGACTCTGCGGCGGGCGGCGCTCGAGCGAATGCGCGCGAGCTACGAGATCGTGCTCCCGACCGAGACGGCCGACGGGAACGCCGCGCGATGAGCGCCGCTCGCGCGCTGGCCCTCCTGCTCGGCTGCGCGCTCGGCCTGGGGCTCGCGCCCGCCGCCCGCGCGCACGACGCGCGGCCGGCGTACCTGGAGCTCTCCGAGACCGCGCCCGGCCGCTACACCGTGCTGTGGCGGATCCCGGTGCTCTCGGGCATGCCGCTGCCGGTCGGGCTGCGCCTGCCGGCCGAGCTCCGCGACCTGCGCGAGCCCGCCGTCCAGCGGCTCTCCGACTCGCTGCTGGAACGCCGCTTCGTCGAGGCCGCGCCGGACAGCCTGGCGGGCGCGCGCGTCGAGTTCCCGGGCCTCGAGGCCACGATCACCGACGTGCTGGTGCGCTTCGAGGGGCTCGACGGCGCGCGCGCGACCGCGCTCGTGCGCCCGCAGCGCCCGTACTTCGAGCTGGCGAGCTCGACCAGCGCGCTCGCGCTGTTCGGCTCGTACCTCGTGCACGGGGTCGAGCACATCCTGTTCGGCTTCGACCACCTGCTGTTCGTGCTGGCGCTGATCCTGGTGGTGCCGAGCGCGCGCGTGCTGGTCGGCACGGTCACCGCGTTCACGGTCGCGCACTCGATCACGCTCGCGCTCGCGGTGCTCGGCGTAGTGCACGTGCCCGGGCCGCCGGTCGAGGCGGCGATCGCGCTCTCCGTGCTGCTGCTCGCGGCCGAGCTGGCGCGCGCGCGCGGCGGCGCGCCGAGCCTGATCTCGCGCTCGCCCTGGCGGGTCGCGTTCGCGTTCGGGCTCCTGCACGGCTTCGGCTTCGCGGGGGCGCTCCGCTCGGTCGGGCTGCCGCCGGGCGACGTGCCGCTCGCCTTGCTCGCGTTCAACGTCGGCGTCGAGCTCGGCCAGCTCGCCTTCATCGCCGTGGTCCTCGCGTCGCTCGCGCTGGCGCGCCGGGTCGTGCGCTCGCCGGCGCTCGAGGGCGCGGCGGTCCGCGCCGCGAGCTACGCGATCGGCTGCCTGGCCGCCTTCTGGTTCTTCGAGCGCCTGGCGGGCTTCGCGGCCTGAGCCGCGGCTACTTCTCGAAGAACGACACCTTGCCGGTCGAGACGTCGTACATGCCGCCGACCAGATCGACCTTGTCCTCGTCCAGCGCCCTCTTGATGTAGGCGCTGCGCGCGCGGATCTGCGCCATCGACTGCAGCACGTTCCTCCGCGCGACCTCGTTCACGCACGCGTCCTGCTTGGGGTCGCGGCAGCTCGCGCCGTCCTCCGCGGGCTGGATCTTCGCGAGCAAGCCGCTCAGGTGCCCGAGCTCCACGCCCTCGATCGCGCCCTTCACGGCCCCGCACTTGGTGTGGCCCAGCACGACGATCAGCTTCGTGCCGACCAGCACGGCGTACTCGAGGCTGCCGAGCTCGTCGTCGTTCACCACGTTGCCCGCGACGCGCACGCCGAACACGTCGCCGACGCCCTGATCGAACAGGATCTCGATCGGCGCGCGCGAGTCCATGCAGCCGAGCACCGCCGCGAACGGGTACTGGCCCGCGGCGGTGGCGGCGACCTTGGCCGACCAGTCGCGCGACTTCAGGGTGTTCGCGACGAAGCGCGCGTTGCCCTCCTTCAGGCGCTCGAGCGCGGCGACCGGCGTCATCGCAGCCTGGCTCTCCTTCGTCTCCTGGGCGCCGGCGGGAGCCGCGAGCAGGCAGACGGCGACGAGCAGCGAGAGCGACTTCACGGCTTCCCCTCCGCGGGCAACGGCCCGACGAGCGATGCGCGCTGCGAGATCTCGATCCAGTTGCCGTCGGGATCGCGCACGAACGAGATGCGCGCGACCGAGCCGAGCGTGCGCGGCGGCGCGCCCTCGCGTCCGCCGCGCGCGAGGATGCCCGCGTGCTCGCGGTCGACCTCGAACACCTGGATCGTGACGTAGCGGTAGCCGCCCGCGGTCATGCGTCCGGCCTCGACCGCGCTCGGGTCGCGCGCGAAGCGCAGGAGCGAATCGCCGCAGCGATACGCGCGCGGCCCCGCCGGCTCGAGCTCGAGCGCGCGCCCGTAGAAGTCGTGGAAGGCCGCCTCGTCGCGCACCGCGAGATCGACCGCGATCGCCGACACGCCCTCGTGTCCGGGCGGGACGAGCCGCACGGCGTTCCCGTCCGGGTCCGTCAAGCGCTCGGGCGCCGCAAGCCCCGGCCGCGCGATCACGAGCTCGCGGTAGCCGCAGGCGGGCTCCGCGCCGAGCGGCTCGCGCGCGTGGTTGATCTTCAGCACCGACCCGTTCAAGCCGTGGCGGTGCTGCTGCAGGCCGCGCCCCATCGGCAAGAGCTCCTCGTAGGGCAGGCCCACGCGCTTCTGCCAGAACTCGAGCATGGGCTCGCGCAGGTTCGTGTGCAGTCCGACGTCGATGCGCGGCTTTGCGAGCTTCATCCTAGAACGAGTATTTCACGCGCGCGGTGAGGCTGCGCGGGATTCCCGGGGTGAAGTGGAAGTCGTTCACCCCCGCGGGCTCGTCCGGCAGCCGAGACTCGTAGTAGAACTCCGCGCTCTCCCAGTCGGTGTCGAAGACGTTGGCGAGCACGAGCGCCAGCTCGAAGCTCTGGTACGTCCACGAGCCGCCGAGATCCACCACGGTGTAGCCATGCAGGCGCGTGCCGTAGTCGTCCTCGAGCGCGTAGCGCTGGCCGAGCGAGCGCACCGATAGCATCGCCGCCAAGCCGGTCGGGTCGTGGCGGCCGGTCAGGCTCGATCCGAACACGAAGCGCGGCGCCTGCGGAACGATGTCCCCGTTCGCGAAGCGCGCGCGCGAGTACGCGGCGGACACGTCGAGCGCGAGCCAGTCGAGGATCGCCCAGCGGCCGGCGGCCTCGATGCCCTGGCGGCGCGAGGGCGGCGACGTCTCGGTGACGCCTTCGTCGCCGACGAACACGATCTCGCGCTGCAGGTTCAGCCACCAGTACGAGACCGCGAGCTCCACGTTCTCGGCGAGCTGCGTGCGCAGGCCGACCTCGTAGCCCGACGCGCCGGGCAGCGTCGGCTCGCGCGGGTTCGCGACCACGTCGCGCGCGTCGTTGGAGTGGAAGCCGCGCCCGTAGTTCAGGAACAGCTCCGTATTGCGCAGCGGCCCGAACGAGGACTCGAGCGGCGCCCCCGGCTCGAAGGCGGAGATCACGAAGCTCGCGTTGGGCAGGCCGATCCAGTCGCCGTCGTGGCCTTCCGGTCCCTCCACTCCGCCGCGATTCTTCACGCCGAAGCTGAAGCGCTCGGCGCGGAAGCCCATCAGCGAGCGCACCCACGGCAGCGGCTTCCACTCCGCCTGCACGAGCGGCGCGATCGAGTACTCCATGATCGCGTCGTCGCTGGTGGTGCCGGTGATCTCGCGCTGCGTCTGCGTGCCGAGCTTCACGTCGGCGTCGTCCACGCGCACGTCCGCGCCGAGCGTGAAGCGCCCGTCGTTCGCGGGCAGGAACGGCCGCCGGTAGCGCAGCGAGCCGCCGTACAGGATGCGCCGGTCGCTCTGCACGATCCCGTCGCCGTTCACCGGATCGTTCAAGAATCCCGTGAAGTTCGAGTAGAGCCGCAGGTAGTACGTGCTCAGCCACAGAAACGTGTCGAGCGTCGCGTCGTCCGCGAAGTCGTGCACGTGGCGCAGGCCCAGGTTCCAGCGCCAGGAGTTGCCGCCCTCCTTCTGGCCGAAGTCGTCCCAGCGGTCGAAGCCGGCCGCGTCGACGCGCCGGTACGGGATCTGGCCGGACGCGTTCCAGTCGGAGCCGTAGTAGGAGCTCCAGGCGGAGATCCGGTCGCGCTCGCCGAGCCGGACGCCGTAGCTCCCGTACAGGTTCGAACGCGTCAGCTTCTCGGGCGTGTCGAACGGGCCGTCGGAGCGGTAGCCCTCGTAGGCGACGAGCGCCGTGTGGCGGGGGTCGGCGCCGCCGAACACGCCCTCGCGCGGCGAGAGCGCGACCAGCACGCGCTGGGTGTCGTAATGCCCGACCTCGACCTGCGCGAACGACTCCGCGAGCGATTCCCGAAGCTCGAGGTTCACGGCGCCAGCGGTGTTGAAGTCGCCGACCTCGGCGGAATACGTGCCCTTCGCCACGTCCATGCGCGAGACCAGCTCCGGGATCAGGAAGTGCAGGTCGGCGTAACCCTGGCCGTGGGCGTGGCTGCGCATGTTCACCGGGATGCCGCCGACGAACAGCGCGAGGTCGGTGCCGTGGTCGGCGTCGAAGCCGCGCAGGAGGATCTGGTCGGCCTTGCCGCCGCCGGCGTGCTGGGCCGTGATCAGCCCGGGCACGACCTCGAGGATCTGCGCCGGGCTCTGGTCGGGCCGCAGGTCGAAGTCGTCCGGGCCGCGCGTCAGCGTCGAGGCTGCCGTCACGGGCCGGTGGCCGAAGACCGTGATCTCTTCGGGCGCATCGTCGGCGCGCGCGAACGCGGCGCACACGAGCAGCGCGAGCAGGAACGTCTTTTGTGGCACGATTCCCCTACGCGCCCCGCCGCGCCGGAGGATTGACCCCCATGACCCGCAATCCGCTCCGCTTCGGAATCTTCCTCGCACCCTTCCACCCCACGCACGAGGACCCGACGGCCTGCCTCGATCGCGACCTCGAGCTGGTGAAGTGGCTCGATCAGCTGCGCTACGACGAAGCCTGGATCGGCGAGCACCACTCGGCCGGCTTCGAGATCATCGCATCCCCCGAGATTTTCATCGCGATCGCCGCGCAGCACACCAAGCACATCCGGCTCGGCACCGGCGTGATCTCGCTGCCCTACCACCACCCGTTCATGGTCGCGGAGCGGATCGTGCAGCTCGACCACATGACGCGGGGCCGCGTGATGATGGGCGTCGGTCCCGGCGCGCTGCAGTCCGATGCGCGCATGCTCGGGCTCGACGCGTCGAAGCAGCGCGACATGATGGACGAGGCGCTGGGCGTGATCCGGAAGCTCTTCGCCGGTGAAGTCGTCACGCACGAGGCCGACTGGTTCACGCTGCGCGACGCGCAGCTCCAGCTCCGGCCGTGGAGCCGAGAGATCGAGATCGCGGTCGCGAACCAGGTCTCGCCGGCCGGCGCGCGCGCCGCGGGCAAGCACGGCGCGGGCCTGCTCTCGATCGGCGCGACCACCTTCTCGGGCTTCGACATGCTGGCCATGAACTGGCAGGCGTACGCGCAGAAGTGCGAGGAGGCCGGCCGCGAGCCCGACCGCAGCACCTGGCGGCTGGTCGGCCCCATGCACATCGCCGAGACGCGCGAGCAGGCGATCGCGAACGTGCGCTTCGGGCTCGGCGACTGGCTCTACTACTTCAACGAGATCGCCTCGCTCCCGCTCGCCGCCGGCGCGACCGTCGACCAGGCGATCCACGACCTGGTCGAGCAGGGCTTCGCGGTGATCGGCACGCCCGACGACGCGGTCGCGCAGCTCGAGCGGCTACAGGAGCAGAGCGGCGGCTTCGGCACCTTCCTGCACATGGCCACGAACTGGGCCAGCTTCGACAACACCAAGAAGAGCTACGAGCTGTTCTCGCGCTACGTGATGCCGAAGTTCCAGGCGCGCAACGACGGCCGCAAGCTGACCGTCGAGCTCGCGCAGAAGAACCGGCCCGAGCTGCTCGCAGCCTACGGCGGCGCGATCCAGAAGGAGTTCGACAAGCACGCCGCGGAGCAGACTGCGAAGACCGGCGGCTGAGCCGCGCGCCGCTATCCTCGGGGCGGTTCGGCTCGCTCCGGGGTGGGCGCTAGCGCCGCCGCACAGCCAGAGCCGCCAGCGCGAGGATCACGAGCACTCCGCTGCCCGGCTCCGGCACCATCACCAGGCTGGCGAGGTCCGCCACCACGCTGACCGATTGACACTCGTCACCGAACGGCGTCTCCCGGCAGCGCTCGACACCGAAGCCGATCGCCGTGGTCTGGTCGTAGGCGAGCAGGGTCGCGAGATCGAACGGGAAGACGTCGACCAGGTCGGGCGGAAACGATGGCAGCGTGCCGTCGGCCCAGTCTTCGAGCGAGTCACCCATGAACGTCACGCCGGCGTTGGGACTCGTTCCCAGGCTGGGACCGAGGTCCGCCGGCGCGCCGATCGCGAGCAGGTCCGGGTTGCCGAGCGCCGTGATGTCCTCGCCTCCGATGGAGATCGGCGAGTTCTGGAGGGCATAGATCTGGCCCAGCGCATCGCCGCCGGACGATCCATGCACCGCCCCCACCTCGAACGCCACTCCGACGATCGACGGACCGTAGTAGAGGGTGTAGAGCGGGTTCGACAGGAGGACCGGCGCGGAGTCGTCGTACGTCACGGTCGCGCTCAACGGCGCGCCCACGACGACACCGAGCGAGGTCAGATCGGCCTCGAGGTCCGACCAGACCGGGCCTCCGCTGGGCACGTAGATCGCGCGAACCGTGCCCGAGACCTCGAACGTCACCTGCGCCGCGTGCGAAGCGTGGGCCAGCGCCAGCGCACCGTCACGGCGGCCGTTCCGGACAGGACCCACCTGGCCAGGAAACCTGCGAGGACTTTCCCCGTCATAGCCGCAGGCTAACCCGGGGCCCACTCGCGCTGGGGCAATACTTCGCTAGGTTCCGCGCCCTCTCGCGGCGGCAGTCAAGGGTCGCAAGCCGCCGTCCGAAAGGGGGAATGCCCGGCCGGATCGTCACCGGGCCTTCACCAAGAATCCCGAGCGCGTTCGCCGCTTTCGGGTTATGCTGCGCGACCTTTTCAGCCGGGACTCGAGGAGCCCAATGACCATGTCGAACGACATCTCGCTGATCCGCAACATCGGCATCTCTGCCCACATCGACTCGGGCAAGACCACGCTCACCGAGCGGATCCTCTACTACACCGGCCGGATCCACCAGATGCACGAGGTGCGCGGCAAGGACGACGTCGGCGCGACCATGGACTCGATGGACCTCGAGCGCGAGCGCGGCATCACCATCCAGTCCGCGGCCACCTACTGCGACTGGGCCGGGCACCAGATCAACATCATCGACACCCCGGGCCACGTGGACTTCACGATCGAGGTCGAGCGCAGCTTGCGCGTGCTCGACGGCGCCATCCTGGTCCTGTGCGGCGTGGCGGGCGTGCAGTCGCAGTCGATGACGGTCGACCGCCAGATGCGCCGCTACAACGTCCCGCGGCTCGCCTTCATCAACAAGCTCGACCGCTCGGGCGCCAACGCCTTCCGCGTGACCGAGCAGCTGCGCGACAAGCTCAAGCACAACGCCGTCATGCTGCAGATCCCGATCGGCGCCGAGGACCGGCTCGAGGGCGTGATCGACCTGGTCAAGATGAAGGCCTTCTACTTCGAGGGCGCGGACGGCATCGACGTGGTCGAGAAGCCGATCCCCGCCGAGTACGAGAAGCCCGCCGGCGAGGCGCGCGAGAAGATGCTCGACGCGGTCTCGATGTTCTCCGAGGAGCTGATGGAGGCCATCCTCGAGGGCACCCCGACCGAGGAGCAGATCATGGCGGCGGTGCGCGAGGGCACGCTCTCGCTCGACCTGACGCCGGTGTTCATGGGCTCGGCCTACAAGAACAAGGGCGTGCAGAAGCTGCTCGACGCGGTCACGCACTACCTGCCCGCGCCGAACGAGGTCACGAACAAGGGCGTCGACCTCGACCACGAAGAGGCCGAGATCGCGATCGACACCGATCCCGACAAGCCGCTGGTCGCGCTGGCCTTCAAGCTCGACGACGGCCGCTACGGCCAGCTCACCTACATCCGCGTCTACCAGGGCACGATCGAGAAGGGCTCGACGATCGTGAACGCGCGCACCAAGAAGCGCCACAAGGTCGGCCGGCTCGTGCGCATGCACGCGGACAAGATGGAAGACATCGACCGCTCGACCGCCGGCGACATCGTCGCGCTGTTCGGCATCGACTGCGCGTCCGGCGACACCTTCACCGCCCAGGGCTACAACGTCGCGATGTCGTCGATGTTCGTGCCCAAGCCCGTCATCTCGCTCGCGATCAAGCCCAAGGACAACAAGATGTCCGACAACATGGGCAAGGCGCTGGCGCGCTTCATCCGCGAGGATCCCACCTTCCGCTCTACCGTCGACGAAGAGAGCGGCGAGACGCTGATCGCCGGCATGGGCGAGCTGCACTTGGACGTGTACGTCGAGCGCATGAAGCGCGAGTACAACTGCGAGGTCGAGACCGGCGCGCCGCGCGTCGCCTACCGCGAGTGCATCTCGCGCCGCGCGGACTACATGTACACCCACAAGAAGCAGACCGGCGGTTCGGGTCAGTACGCGAAGGTCGGCGGCTACATCGAGCCGGTGCCCGGCTCGGACGACTTCGAGTTCGTGAACGAGGTGCGCGGCGGCGCGATCCCGGTCGAGTTCATCCCGGCCTGCGAGAAGGGCTTCGTGTCGGCGCTGGCCAAGGGCGACCTGATCGGCGCCCCGGTGCTCGGCGTGCGCGTGGTGCTGAACGACGGCCAGGCGCACGCGGTCGACTCGTCCGACCTCGCCTTCCAGGTCGCGGCGCGCTCCGCGTTCCGCGAGGCCTACGCGGCCGCCAAGCCCGTCATCCTCGAGCCGATCATGAAGCTCGAGGTCGAGGGCCCGAGCGACTTCCAGGGCGCGTACATCAAGGTGATCATGCAGCGCCGCGGCGTGATCATCGGCTCGACCGACCTCGACGGCTTCAGCCAGGTCGAGGCCGAGGTGCCGATGGCCGAGACCTTCGGCTTCGCGACCGACCTGCGCTCCTGCTCGCAGGGCAAGGCCGAGTTCACGCTGGAGTTCGCCAAGTACGCTCCGGTGCCGGGCGAGATCCAGAAGGAGCTGATCGAGGCGTACCAGGCGAGCACGGCCTCGAAGCGCCGCTAGCCCTCGCGGCGCGGGGCGCCGCTGTATAGTCCCGCGCCGTGCTGCCCGCCCCGCCCCTATCCGACGCCGAGCGTGCGCGCGGGCGCCGGCTCGCGGTCGCGAGCAACGTGCCCGCGATGACGTTCTGGACCGCGTTCACGGGTCAGCTCCCGACGCTGGCGCTGATCTCGCTCGGGGCCAGCGAGACGCTGATCGGCCTGCAGGGCGGCCTGCACATCGGCCTGCAGGCGCTCCAGCTGCCGGCGCTGCGGCTGGTGTCGTGGTTCTCGAAGCGCTCGATCCTGATCGCCGGCCAGCTGTTCGCCCAGGCCGCGAGCCTGCCGCTGGTGTTCTTCGCGCTGATCGCCGGGCTCGAGCGCGACACGGCGGTCGCGATCGTGTTCGCCGCGCTCGCCCTGACCGCGGTCGGCCTCGACTTCTCCGACCTGGTCTGGTTCCCGCTCCTGCGCGGCTTCGTCGACCCGGACCGGATCGGCCGCTTCTTCGGCGTGATCCGCACGACCTGGCACGTGGCGGTGGTGTTGTTCTTCATCGGCGGGCAGCTCTGGCTCCAGCGCAACGACGGCGCGTTCGGTGCGTTGTTCGGGGTGGCGTGGCTGCTCGGCGTGGTGCGGCTGTTCCTGATCGCGCGCCTGCCCGAGCGCAGCGAGCGCACGACCGCGCGCATTCGCGCGCGCGAGGCGATCGCGCTGGTGCGCGCGAACCGGCAGCTGCGCCTCTATCTGATCGGCGTGTGCTGGGGCAACGCGCTGCGCGTCGCGGTCGTGACCTTCGCGCTGGTGATGCTGCGCCGCGGGCTCGGCTTCGACAACGCCCAGGTCGTCTACACCACGATCGCGCACTTCCTGGGCGGGCTCGTGTCGCTCTACCTGTGGGGCGCGCTGATCGACCGCGTCGGCGCCTACGTGGTGTTCCGCACCTGCGCGCTCGCGAGCGCCGCGCTCTACCTCGGGCTCGCGCAGCTCGACACGCCGGGCTCGGCCACGCTCCTGGCCGCGATCGCGTTCTTCTTCCTGAACGCTCTCTTCGGCGCCGGCTACGGCGTGGCCGACACGCGCGTGCTGTTCGAGCTCGCCCCGCCCGAGGCGCCCGCGCGCACGCTCGTGGTGGCGAGCGTCGCGGTCGGGATCGTGTGCGGCGTCGCACCCGCGCTGATCGGCGCCGCCCTCGACCCTCTGCTCGCGCGCGCTACCGACCCCCTGCCCGTGTACCACGGCTTCTTCTGGACGGCGGCCGCCCTTCAAGCCGTGTCGTTCCTGCCGCTGCGTGTGTTCGCTAGGTCGCGATCCGATAGTGCATGACGTCGCCGTCGGCGACGACGTAGTCCTTGCCCTCGACGCGGAGCTTGCCGCGCTCCTTGGCGCCGGTCTCGCCGTTGCAGGCGAGGTAGTCGTCGAAGGGGATCACCTCGGCGCGGATGAAGCCGCGCTCGAAGTCGGTGTGGATCTCGGCCGCGGCCTGCGGCGCCTTGGTGCCGCGCCGGATGGTCCAGGCGCGCACCTCCTTCGGACCGGCGGTGAAGTACGAGATCAGGTCGAGCAGGCGGTAGGCCTCGCGGATCAGCCGGTCGAGGCCGGAGGCGTCGGCGCCGAGCTCGGCCAGGAACGCCTCGCGCTCGCCGCTCTCGAGCTCGACCAGCTCCGCCTCGACCTTGGCGCAGATCCGCACGCAGCCCGCGCCGGTCGCGCGCGCGTGCGCCTCGAGCGCCTGCGAGTGCGCGTTGCCCGCGGCGAGCGACGCCTCGTCCACGTTCGCGACGTACAGCACCGGCTTCGCGGTCAGCAGCCAGGCGTCCCGGAAGGCACGCGCCTGCCCGTCGGGCACCTCGATCGCACGCGCGGGCTTTCCGGCCGACAGGTGCGCGACGAGCTCCTCGAAGAACGCGCACTCGGCCTGCGCCTCCTTGTCGCCGGACTTGCCGACCTTGCGCGCGCGTTCGGCGCGCTTCTCGGCGGTGTCCAGGTCGGCCAGCGCGAGCTCGGTCTCGATCGTCTCCACGTCGCGCAGCGGATCGGGCCGGCCGTCCACGTGCACGACGTCGGGGTCCTCGAAGCAGCGCACCACGTGGATCACCGCGGCGGTCTCGCGGATGTGGGCCAGGAACTTGTTCCCCAGCCCCTCGCCCTGCGACGCGCCGCGCACGAGCCCGGCGATGTCGACGAACTCGACCGTCGCGGGCACGACGCGCGCCGAGTGCACGATCGCGTCGAGCGGGGCCAGCCGCGCGTCCGGCACCGGCACCACGCCCGAGTTCGGCTCGATGGTGCAGAACGGGTAGTTCTCCGCCGCGATGCGCGAATCGGTGAGCGCGTTGAAGAGCGTGCTCTTGCCGATGTTCGGGAGACCGACGATGCCGCAGCGCAGGGCCATGGGGCGGGCATCATCCCGAATCTTGGCGCGGGCGCCAGTCGGCGCTCAGGCGTCGCCGGCCCGGGCCTTGGCGAGCGCCGCCTCGAGCCGCGCGAGCAGCTCGCTGCGCACGACCGGCTTGGTCGCGTAGTCGTCGCAGCCGGCCTGCAGACACTTTTCCCGGTCGCCCGACATGGCGCGCGCGGTGAGCGCGATGATCGCGCCCGGGTAGCCCGCTGCC
>Ga0187892_10003197_pt1 | contig 30453 bp, 25 predicted proteins | sample MA1701073metaG_FD_139345 | JGI IMG/M metagenome (GOLD analysis project Ga0187892, IMG submission 139345) | Bio-ooze microbial communities from a basaltic lava cave in the Kipuka Kanohina Cave System on the Island of Hawaii, USA - MA170107-3 metaG ...
CGTTCAGATAACGATCAATGTCCGCCAACAGCGGGCAATCGCGATAGATGGGGACGAAGGCCACTTCCAGGTAAATCAGCTTGACATGCTTCAAGAGATTGCGTGCGCCGATGAGGGCCTGTAGTTCCGCGCCCTGCACATCGAGCTTGATGATGTCGACTCGGGAAGGGTCGATGCGGGCCTCCGCGCACCAGCGATCGAGCGTACAGACCTCGATTTCTTCCTCACCGACTACGTGAGTCCACTGGGCACACGGGTTGCCTTCCTGAAAACCAAGCAGCGAATTGGCTTCCGGACTGGCGGTCAGGTTGATCCGTGTTCTGCCACAACGGTCTCCGACGGCTTTCCTCACGGGGTGGACGTTAAGATCGCTACACCGTCGCTCCAGTTGTGAAAAGACCGCCGACACCGGCTCGAAGCTGTAAATTGTCGCCTGCGGATAGAGTTCGCGAAGTCCCGTGGCCATTTGGCCGATGTTCGCGCCGCAATCCAGCACGACGTCGGGATGGGGCAGCACGGCTCGAAAGTCGTCCCGCCAAGTGGACTGGGAATACTCGACCGGCAGGGTCCGCGGTGTCGGTGGGGCGATTTGCAGGAGGCGCACAAGGCGGTGGCTGTAGAGATGCTCGGAGAGGGTGCGCCGCTGACCGGCCAGGGCGATCGCTGTCCGCTCGTCTGGATGACTCAGGTAGAAGCGTATCTTGTCGAGCAGGTCCGTTTCATTTTGAAAGACGGCGCACTCCTTGCCGATCTGAAAGCATTGCTCCAACTCCGGCTGCTGGTAGCAAAGCATGAATCCGCCGGCGGCGGTGATCTCGAAGTGCCTCATATTCAGGCCGGTTTCCGCGTTGCCATTGACGAAATTCAGGTTGATGGCGGCCTCGCGAAAGTGGTTGAAATAGGCTTCCGCCGTCGGAAACGGCGGCTCCGCGGCCAAGCCATACGTCTGGTCCCAGCGCGTCCCGATCAGCCGAAAGCTTTCACCTAGTTTACGCTTCAGGAAGATGACGAAACGGTCGCGCTGGCGAATACAAAGGCCAGCGTTGTAGAAGAGCTTGGCATTGAGATACGTCGCGGTCTTCGCTGTCGCGGCCTCGGTAGTGTCGTTGGGCAGAAGTGGCTCGCCAAGGCCGTAGAGATCGAAGTATGCGTCGTGGAAGCTGACATTGGGCAGGTCGGCTTGGATCGATTGGGTAAGGGCGCCGGCGAGCAACGTCCCGGTGGCCACGCTTGAATTCGCCGCGAAATAGCTGGTGTTCTGACCGCCGACAAAGGAGATGATCGGAAGGCAGCGACGCGAGTCGAGCGGGTCGGTGTTGTAGGCTCGATCCGGCGCGGCCATCGGAAGATGAATGACGTTGGGCACGCCGAAACGCTGCAACTCCAGGGCGTGGGCACGGTCCCAGATGGCCTTGACCCACGTCCGGCTTTGAAGACACTGCCAAACGACCGGCCAGGCCAGCCCTTGCATAGCAGTATTGATCGGATCGATGAAATGGGAATAAAGCGGCTTGCCAGCCGTTTCGTGCGCGACTTGCAGGTCGGCCGGCCCATCGGTCGCAGGCACAAATCCTAGTCCCGTGCCGCCGTTGTCGATCAGCAGGTCCAGCGATGGACCTGCCAGCAAGGATTGGGCAGCGGTTGCGGTCCGCGTCCGGGCGGGCAGATCGGCGGAATAGGCATTCCCTCCTTCGCCGTCGGCCACCGGCAGGGTGACGGACTCAAATCGCATCGCGTCGCAGGCGGGCTTCCACCAGCCGTTGTTAAACACGCCGATTCGCATGGAGCACTTCCCGATTGAGGATCCGTTGTGTTGCGGTTCCGGCGGTAACGCCGGGACGGCCGCCCAAGAGGTTATCGGTCGAGGGGTAAGGGAAGTGTAAGCGAAAGCTAGCGTAGCCGAATCCTGAAAAACCTGCCCTAAGCACGCGGGTTTCTTGACGGCCGATCGTGCTTTCGCCCGTCTTTGACGAGAGGTCCTCCGGATGTGGGGAGGGCGAGCGCTAAAGCCCACAGGACTTAAGGAGTCTCAGATGCGAACGTGGATCTGGTGCCTCGGAGGATTGACCTTCGCGGCGATTCCCGCCGTCTCGGTTGTTGCGGAGGCTGTGACTTCGCCAGGACAAGAGGTCGTCCAGGGCGAATTTGGGGCAAAGATCGACGACTACATGACCCGGCTGGCCGGGTTCGGTTTCTCCGGCGTCGCATTGGTCGCTAAGAACGACGAGGTAATCCTGCGAAAGGCGTACGGTCCCGCGGATCGGTCGACCAAACGGCCGGCCACCGTGGAAACGCCGTTCACCATCGGCTCCATTACAAAGCAATTCACGGCCGCGGCGATCATGAAGCTCCAGGCGCAAGGGAGGCTTGATGTAGCGGACCGGGTTACCAAGTTCTTCCCCGACGTTCCGCCGGACAAAAGCCAGATCACAATCCACCACTTGCTAACGCATACGGCCGGGCTGCCAGACGCTTCTGGAGACGATTATGAAGCGGCGACGCGAGACGATCTCGTTCAAGTATTGCGGAGTTGCAAGCTTCGGTCCAAACCGGGCGAGCATTTCGCCTATTCCAACGTCGGTTTCAGCCTGCTTGGCGGGATTGTAGAGATCGTCTCCGGTCAACCCTATGAGGCCTTTCTGGCGGAACATCTCTTCAAGCCGGCCGGAATGTCAAGAACTGGCTACCTGCTTCCCAAATTCCGGCCCAGTGATCTTCCGCATGGCTACACAGAGGATGGTGATTGGGGAACGTCGCTCGATCACCCGTGGATGCCGGACGGACCGTCATGGCATCTGCGGGCCAACGGAGGAATCCTGTCCACCGTCGATGACATGTACCGGTGGCACCTCGCCCTCAGCGGCGATGCTGTGCTGCCGGCTGAGGCCAGGGAAAGGATGTTTACTCCGTACGTTCCCGAGGGCCCCGCCGGGCGCTCCCACTACGGCTATGGCTGGACGATCGCGAAGACGCTGCGCGGAACGAAGGTCATCATGCAACTTTATTGCATCCAGCGTTTCAAGCATGTCCGCCATCGACGCCAGCAGCGGGATCGCGCGGATCCTGTTCGGGATGGAGTACACGCCCCCGCCGAAAGTCGTCGCCGTTGAGCCGGAGGCGCTGGCACGGTGCGCCGGTCAGTATCGCCTTCCGGCTGGCGATCAGATTGTGGTCGCCGTCGAGCGAGGGGGTCTGATGCTTCGTGGCGATGGTGGTGAGGCGCTGAGCCTTCTGACCACAGGCCGTCGAGGGGAGTCGAAGGCTCTGACCGCGATCCAGGATCGAACACAAGCGATCCTAACCGCGGTCGACAAGGGCGAATTCGAACCCCTGCGGGCCGCCTTCGGGGGCGATCGCACAATTGAGGAAGTCAAGCAAATGGAGTTGGAACATCGCCGCGAAATGACCGCAAAGCACGGCCCGTACAAGTCTTTCCAGGTCATGGGTACCGTGGACGCCGGCGAGAGTCGATTCACGTTCGTGAAGCTGATCTACGAACGTGGGCACGAGTTCTTGCGATTTCGGTGGGAGGATGGCGGCCTGGTCGGGATCCGCGGCGCTGCCGGAGTCGGAACGGCTCGTTTCATGCCGCAATCGCCGACTGAGTTCACTTCATTTAGCCTCACCTCGCCGGATAGTGTGCGAATCGGCTTTCAAATGGGGCCATCCGGTTCGGCGACGGCGCTTTCATTTCATTCAGGCGATGGAGTCGTTGTCGCATCACGAGTCGACTGAGGAGCCTGGTCATGGGCCAAATAGATCAGTGAAATAAAGAACGCCGATGGCCGAACCGAGGGCAGCCGCGACCAGCATGCCTGTCTTGATTCGCCGGATCGATCGTTGGAAGGATATGGCGCTCGCGGGATCACCGGCCATCGAGAATAGGAAGCGAATCCGACTGCCGATGGAGGAATGCCGCCAACTGCGCTCATCGTGGGGGATGCCGTTGAGTATGGCGACGCGATCGAGTGCGGTCGCGAAAACGGCGGCCCCCGTGGCGCAGACGCGGTCCGCATGGCCGGTTTTGCTCTCGAAGCCGGCATGAACGCTGCACGGGATGTGGCATTCGTCGACCGGCGGGGCTACGCATGCAGCGCCGAACAGATCGGCCTGGCGTTCGAAACGCCTTGAAAGCCAGCCGAAACCGATGCCCCAAACCGCTACGGTTGCGGCCAGGCCGATGGCCTGAATCCCTGCCAGCGGGACATCCGGCCATCCGCCCACGTCGACTGCGAGGCGTGCGGCAAGCTCCATGATCCCGGCGACTAGTAGCCAGCTGGCGACGCCGAAAACGAGGAAATGCTGCAAATGGCGATGGCGCACATGGCCGGCTTCATGACCGAATACGGCTTCGACGTGACGGTCGTCCATCGTGTTCAGCAGCCCGTCGGAAAGAAGGACGTATCGGACGGGAGCAAACACGCCCATGACCGCGGCGTTGACGATCATCCCGTCGCTCTTCCACACGAGTATGTCGCGAACGCCCATGCCGATGCGATTGCAGATCGTTTCCAATCGCTCGCGGATGGCTCCAGATTCCAGCGGGCGGGTGCGCCAGATGCGACGGAGCAATAGTGGCGCCACGACGAAGATTCCCGCGGCAACGGCACCTAGGAGCACATCGGGAGTCGCCACCCAGCCGGTCCAGGCTTGCAGGGTTGACCGATAGCCGCGAGTCATATTGGCCGCGAAGAGAATCAGCGCCATCGGAACGGCAACGACCAGAAAGTGGTGGCGAAGTTGGAAGTCCAAATACGAGGAGAATCGCCAGTGGTCCGGTCGCGCCGGCGGCAGGGCGGGTGAATACCCGACTGCATAGCCGCGAAGCCTGCGCTCCGCCGGGAATGCGCCGATCCAAACCGCAAGCGCTGCGGCAAGAAACGGCAGGAGCACGATTCCGTCACCGACAATCTGAATTGCCGGGGCAATGGAAGTTAAGTCAAACCACGCGGGCCAGGGCGTCACCAGGATAGAGACTGCGAATCCTATTAGGATCAACACGCGAAGAAGCAGGAGTGTCCGATGATGCCACTGTTGCGCTCGGTGCGGCTGATCGGGGCAAACGTCGAGCAGTCGCCGGGTGCGCCGGACAGACAGAAAGGCCCCAAGCCCAACAAGTAACGGTTGCAACCAGACGATGCATAGGGTCTCTAGGCGGTCATCAGGTCCAACCAACAGCCACTCAACGGGCTGTTCCGCTCGCAAGAAGAGTAAGGCAAACGCCAAAACCGTCAGTAAGTACATAAACAACAATGGGTTACGAAGCGGTTGCCCGCCAGACCGGCTGCGGGGACTGTCCCCGCCAAGCCCTTCGTGTACCATACTCCGGGGTCGCCGCGAGACTCAGCTTCGGGGGGAACGAAAACCCCTCGGCTCATTTCGGGCGACGGTTCGTGTAATCGACTTGTAGCGGGAGATATCAGCAATGAAAAGACGACTTGCAGAATTGGGATTTGTCATGCTTCTAATAGGCCTTTCCGTACCGTCGACGGCCACGGCTCAGACCGATGCCCCCGGGGCGGGTCAACCGTCCCCGCCGCCCAGCACAAACGAAGCGGACAGCGAACGGCAGGGAAGGCGCGAGGACGGGCGATTACGACGTCTGACGGCGCAGCTCGATAAACTCCGCGAGGCCCTGCACGAGGAGCTTAGCCTCACCAAGAATCAGACGACGACGATTGACGAACTCTTCCGCGAGCACATCAAGGATTTGCGGCAAGCCTGGGACCGTAGGGCGGCCGATCCGAAGCACGAGGCCGAGCGCGAAGAACTCAAACAGCTTCGAGAGCGCCACAAGGAGGCGCATGAGTCGGGCGACTCGGCGGCGATTCGCGAGGCGCGAAAGGCGCTTCAGGACGCCACGAAGCGACAGCGTAACGTGATGACGGAGGCCACCTCGGAATTCTTGACGAAGGTCGAAGCGGCTTTGAACGAGGATCAGGTAAGCCAGTTTAAGGAAATGCGGAAACGGTTCCGGCTGGATGGCTCGGATGAAACGCAGGTGGACGAGCTGCGGGTACTCATGCGTGCGGCGCGAGGACCAGAATTGGAGCTCTCGCCGGAACAAAAGCAGAAGCTCAACACCATCATTAGCGGCGCTTTTTTGACGCTGGACCCTACCGGGGAAGATGAGTCGATGCGAGCCATGCAGACCAAGCTGCGCGAGGATATCATGAAGGAGCTCACGCCCGAACAAAAGATCAAGCTCGAAGCGATGCTCAAAAACCCTAACGCGGCCGCCGAGACGAACAAAAGCAACGAACGGTCGGAAGAGTAGAAGCGGGACCCGTGGCGAACGCGCCCTTGCGACGTGTCGGATCGGTTCGTGGCTGACCTGCTTCCCGGATACCGCATCAGAAAGCAAATCGGCGTCGGCGCGCGATCCAGAATTTATCTAGCGATCGAATCGGCCACCGGAGAGCCGTACGCCGTTAAGCACGTAGTCCGCGAGTCCTCCGACGACGACCGGTTCGTTCGGCAGACCGAAACCGAGTTTGCCGTCAGCAGCAAGGTCAACCATCGCAATTTGCGGCGCGGGCATCACCTTCAACGGATCCGGCGTCGGCTGCAGCTTCGCGACCTGCTGGTCGTTCTGGAATGGGTGGACGGGCTGACGTTGGAGAACGCTCGGCCCAACCGGCTCAGCACATTCCTTAAGATTTTTCAAAAGACCGCAGTCGGGCTCGGGGCGTTGCACGAGGCTGGCTATGTTCATGCCGACATCAAGCCGGGCAACATCATGCTCGGGCGGCGGGGCCTCCTGAAGGTGATTGATTTCGGCCAGGCGTGCCCCCTGGGTCATCGCAAGGAGCGAATCCAGGGCACCCCCGACTACATCGCGCCGGAGCAGGTGCTGCGGCTGGCCCTCGATCAGAGAACCGACATTTTCAACCTCGGCGCGACGATGTACTGGGTGCTCACTTCCGAGAATTACCCGACAGCCATCCGCGGGACCCAGACTCGAGGGGGAATCAACCTTGTGCCTTCGGACCAGCCCATTGCTCCCATCGAACTCAATGATAAAATCCCACTGTCTCTCTCCAACCTGGTCATGGAGTGTTGCCGAGAGAACCCGCAGGAACGCCCCGCGGATATGAGCCAGCTTCTGGCGCGGCTGGCCGCCGTCGAGAAGGTCTGGGGAAAGCAACGCGAGGCCTTTCGGTTGCAGCGCTTGCGCGGAGCGGACTCCCGCGCGATGGGGGAATCGGAGAGAAGTGGGGATCACCATGCATGACGCGCGTGCGGCCGCCGCCGTTTTCGAGCAGGCCGCTCAACTGAATCTTGAAGATCCCCTGCGCAGCGGTTCGCTGTTGGCCTTCCCCAACTATGGACAAGTTGTGATGACCGGCGACCTGCACGGTCACAGGCGTAATTTTGAGAAGCTCCAGCGGTTTTGCGACCTGGAACGATTCGGCGCTCGGCATGTGATCTTGCATGAGATTATCCACGAGGATGTTCATGGGTATGAAACACCGGACCGCTCGCACGAACTCTTTTTGGATGCGGCACGTTGGAAGTGCGCCTTCCCGGACCAGGTTCATTTCGTGCTCAGCAACCACGAGCTTGCCCAGATCAACCGGCATGAGATCAGCAAGAACGGCCGCATCGTGACCCGTGATTTTGAAGCGGGCGTGGCTGATACCTACGGGCGCGATGCCGACTCGGTGCTCGAGACCATGTACGCCATGATCCGTTCATATCCCCTGGCCGGGCGGACGGCCAATCGAGTTTTTCTCTCCCATTCGTTGCCCGGCCCGCGGGATCTGCCGAGGTTCGACCTTGCGGTCCTTTCGCGCCTTCCGACAGCCGATGACCTTAGCGAGTATGGTTCGGCCCATGCCCTGGTCTGGGGCCGGTACCACACCGAGGCGGCCCTGGCGGTTTTGGGCGAGTTGCTGGATGTGGATTACTTCGTATGTGGCCACCAGCCCCAGGAGACCGGATTCGAGGTTCTGCATGCCAAAATGGTGATCCTCGCCAGCGAACACAACCACGGCGTATTCCTGCCGGTTGAGTTGGGCAAGCCGCTAACCCTGGAAAGCCTGACCCGCGCCATCCGCCGGTTTGCGGCGTTGATGTAGCTTGTGGTTCGGTCCTCCTTGTAACCAGCGATTCACTTGTGATAACATGAACCCCGGCTGGCTTCCCGGCCCCGGCTTGCCAAACGGCCAACGGGAACACTACTGGACGAGGGCGGTCGTGCGTCACCTTCCAATCGCATCACTGGCAGTGATGCTCGTCCTTGTGGCGAGGTCGACTGCCGGCCAGTCAAACGAGGATCGTGCGGATCGTGCCGCAGGGTTGACATCGTCCGACGCAAGGGCCCTGCACCGCGACGGGGATGTTCCCCATTGGGTCGACCGCATCACAGGCCCGGAAAGCGGCCCGCTGGGCGACGGCTGCGACGATTGCGATCTTGATGGCGACCTCGACGTGGACCATCGTGATTTCGCTGCCTTTCAGCGGGCGTTTGACGGGCCGTGGCGATTCGCCCGGAGGCCAAACGACCCGCGATGAACAAAACTCGCGAAGCGGAAACAGCCATATCAGGCGGTGAAGGCGGCCAACCTCGCGTTTCCATGCTGGCCAACGGTGGGGTGATCGCGAAGCGGTTGCCCCAATTCGAGGTACGGCCGCAGCAGTTGCAAATGGCTGAGGCGGTGGCCGAGGCCTTTCAATCGGAAAAGCACTTGCTCGTGGAGGCGGGGACGGGCGTCGGCAAGAGTTTCGCGTATCTTGTCCCTGCTATTGAACGCGTCACCAGCGCAGGCGGGCGAGTGCTCATCAGCACGCACACGATTGCTCTTCAGGAGCAGCTCATCGTCAAGGACATCCCGTTTCTACGATCGGTGTTCCCCATAGAATTTTCCGCCGTGCTCATGAAGGGCCGGTCCAATTACTTGGGCCTGCGCCGCTTGAAGCGGGCCAGTGAGCGGCAGGACGTGTTGTTCGGCGACAAGGGTGATCTGGCCGACCTCCATCGAATCGAAGAGTGGGCGTATGGAACGGCTGACGGATCGCTTTCGGATCTGGCGCAGGAACCTCGCGCGGCCGTGTGGGATCGGGTCAAGAGTGAGACCGACGATTGCATGGGCCGGCGATGCCCGCACTTTCAGGCTTGTTTTTTTCAGCGGGCTCGACGCCGCGCCGCCCAGGCGCAGTTGTTGATCGTGAACCACGCGATGCTGTTTTCGGATATCGCCCTTCGCCGCCAGGGGGCGTCCTTGCTGCCGCCGTACGATTACGTTGTGCTTGACGAGGCCCACACGGTCGAGAGCGTCGCCGGAGATCACCTCGGGATCACGCTGGCGGATACGCAGCTCCGGTATCTTTTCAACACGCTGCTCAACGAACGAACGGGACGTGGCGTCCTGGCGGGAAAATGGAGCGAAAGAATCATTCCGGCGCTCAACGACGCTCGCCGGACCGCCGCGGAGTACTTCGACGACCTGACCCTCTGGCGACTACGAGAGAACGCAGGCGAAGGGCGATTGAAGACGACTCCGCCCATCGAGCAACGGGCGTCGGCCGGCCTCATCGAACTTCAGCAGAAGCTGCGGGAGCGACGCGACGAAGTCAAGGACGAGGAGGATCGCCTGGAGCTGGCTTCGTTGATGGAGCGATGCTCCGCCCTGGCCAAGGGCATCGACGACTGGCACAAGCAAAAGTCCGGCGACTGGGTCTATTGGCTCGAGGTAGCCGAGGGCCCGCGGCGCCGCGTGACGCTGAACGGCCGTCCGATCGACGCCGGACCGGTCCTGAAGGCGTCGCTCTTCGACGCCGTCAAAAGTGTCGTGCTGACCTCGGCAACCCTGACGACGGGGTCGCAGGCGCCGTTCGCCTACATCCAGGATCGCCTGAGCCTTTCGGAGGTTCGCGGCCTGGCACTCGGGTCGCCGTTTGATTACCGCAGGCAGGCGAAAGTCTACCTGGAAGCCGGGATGCCCGATCCGGGTCGTTCGATCGAGTTTCAGCAGGCGGCGTGCGAGGCAATTAAGAAACACGTGCTTCGGTCGCAGGGTAGGGCCTTCGTGTTATTCACCAGTTACGACCTGTTGCGTCGTTGTGCGGAGGCCCTCGCCGGCTTCTTCGAACAAAACCAAATGCCGCTCTTGGTCCATGGGTCGGGCATGCCACGGTCCCTGATGCTGGAGAAGTTCCGCACGGTTCCGCGCAGCGTGCTGTTCGGCGCGGACACGTTCTGGGCGGGCGTGGACGTGCCCGGCGATGCGCTGAGCAACGTCATCATCGTCAAGCTTCCGTTCGCCGTCCCGAACCATCCGGTGATCGAAGCGCGCATCGAGCGAATCCAGGCGGCTGGCGGAAACCCGTTCATGGACTTTCAGTTGCCCGAGGCCGTTCTCAAGTTCCGACAGGGAATCGGGCGGCTGATTCGTAGCAAGCAGGACACCGGCGTGATCGTCATCCTCGATCCCCGGGTGAAAACCAAGCCCTACGGCCGACTGTTTCTGGAGGCTTTGCCGGACTGCGAGGTTGTGATTGAGGGCCCCGGTTCCGAGAGACGTCCGGCGGGCGTGGGGGGATCGCGCCCTATCGAACCAACGCCCTGATGTCAACGCCGAGCGCGCGGGCGATACGCTTCATGGTTCGAACGGTGGTCCGATCAGGATTGCGTTCAATCCGCGATATCTGGGACTGCGGAAATCTGAGTTTGTCCCCGAGCTGCTTCTGCGTCAGGCCGGCGGCCTTGCGCGCTTGGGCGATCGAATCGGCGGCCAACTCCAAGGCGAAATCGTCGGCGTCGATCCAAGCCTCTTCCGGCGTGTTCTCCAACTTCTGAATCGCGCTGGCGACCATACTCGCCTTCACCAACTTTTCGTATTCGGCCAGCGGCACAATGGCATAGTAAGCCTCGCCGCGCCCCGATTTCGGACCAACCATGATTCCAATGCGCTCTTGGGAAGTGCGCCGCCGAGAATTCGTGAGCGTGGGCCTGCGTGGCGCCTGTGCATGACTATTGGATGTGGAGATACCGAATGCTCGGCGTCGTCCTACCTTCGTCCCGATCCTTTTCCTTGTCTGTGGCATTCAGTCACGCGTATGCGGTCGTTGCCGATGTCTAGCTGGAAGATCGCAAGATGTCCTTCGAACCGAAAGAACCGTAGCATGTATCGGCCAAGTTGCGGATCGAACGTAGGCTCGGAAAGCTCGATCGGATCCGAACGAACCTGTTCAAGCCGCTCATAGAAGCTGCTCCGTTCGTGCGCATTGCACCTGTGTCGTATGACCCAAGCGACGTCCGGGTGCAGTTCCACTTTGAGACGCATAGCAAGTCCTCCAAGCGACCAACGGCCGCAAGTTGAACAAGTATGGATTCAAAGTGGAACACGCACGCCTTCAGACCATCCCCTTTGTGTTCCACGACCGGGGGATCGGCTCATATTACATCCATAGCATATATCGAATTAGTTATATGTCAAGCCCACGCTGCAAGGAAAGTCGGACGAACGGTCCAATTCATTCATGTGACTCCCTGACCGATTTCCTCACCAGGCGCTCATGTTCTCGTTCGCAGAAGCGATCGGTCATGCCCGCGATGTAATCGCCAATGACCCGCTCGAGGCGCTGTTCGTCGATGCGGGCGGCAAAGCGGGCGGGAAGGCCTTGCGGGGCACGCCGATAGCATTCGAACAGTTCGGCGACGATCCGCTGCCCCCGGGAATCGGTGTCGGCTACATCGGGATGTTGATACACGCGCCGGCTCAGGAAATCTTCCAGGCTCCTCAAGAGTGGTTCCGCTTGGGGTGAAAGCGCAACAAGAGGTGCGTTCGCGGTTGCGACATCATCGGGAGATCGAAGCGGAGCAAGTAAGCCGCGCGAATTCTGGATGACATCCGTCAGGAGAGAATCAACCATGCCGTCAAGAACCGGACGGCGAATGGCATGGATGGGCCGTCGGCCGTACGCGGCGGTGACACGCTGATAGGCGGACTCCCAAAGGGGGACGTGCGACAGCTCGTCTATGCCGATGAGATCCGCGCCGATGGCGTCCTCGAGGTCGTGACAGTTGTAGGCGATCCGGTCCGCGATCGAGGCAACCTGGGCTTCCACGGAGGGACCGGCGAAATTCTCCGCCGGTGCGTCGTAACGCGTGGCGTGTGCGGCCAAACCGGCCCGCGTTGCGCTGGTGAGGTTCAGGCCACGGAATGCAGGGAAGGGATGTTCCAGATACTCGACGACACGGAGGGAATGAAGGTTGTGGTTAAAACCGCCGCACGCGGCCATGGCTCGGTTCAACACGACCTCACCGGCATGGCCAAACGGCGGGTGCCCCAGATCGTGGGCTAGGGTTATGGCCTCGGCCAAGGCCTCGTTGACGTGTAGCGATTTGGCGAGGCCGCGAGCGATTTGGGTGACCTCAAACGTGTGGGTGAGACGTGTGCGAAAATGGTCATGATGAGATGCTAGAAAGACCTGAGTCTTTCCCTCGAGGCGGCGGAAGGCCGTGCTGGAGATGATTCGATTCCGATCGAGCTCGAAGGCAGTCCGCAACGGATCATCCGGCTCGAAGTGCAGGCGTTGGATCGCCTTTTGGCCGGTCGCCGCATACGCGGCAAGCGCCGGTTCGTGCGAATCCGGCGCGCGGCCGGGTCTCATGCCCGGACCAGCCCGGCGCTTGCGGCGGAAGCCCGCAACTCGGCGTATGCGGCGTCGAGTGACTCGGGAATGACGCGTGCGTCGCCAATAACGGCCATGAAGTTCGTGTCGCCCGTCCATCGAGGAACGATGTGGGCGTGGAGGTGTCCAGGCAGGCCGGCGCCTGAGCACTGACCAACGTTGTAGCCAATGTTGAACCCATGGGGAGACAGCGTTCGCCGGAGAACCTGGACGCCGTCGCGGGTCGCTCGCGCCATGTCGGCCAGTTCCTCATCAGTCAGGTCCGCAAGGTCCGCCTTGTGCCGCGCATAGGCGATCATCAGGTGCCCGTTGGCATAGGGAAACCGGTTCATGACAACAAAGGACGAAGAAGTCCGCCAGAGAACGTGGTTCTCCGCGTCGCTTCCGGGCAGTTCCCAATAGCGACAGAGGAAACAGCCGCCGTCGGTCGTCTCCTGTTGAAGCGAGCGAAGGTACGTCATCCGCCACGGGGCCCAAAGGTTCTGGCTGAATTCCGGCATCGAAGCGGCACCTCCCTCGTTTCGAGGATTTTATCTTCCACGCGGCGCCGGAACAACGACCTCAGAGAGTGTTTCAGAAGTCGGTTAGTGCACGTAATCGGGTGCCGTGGGCGGCTTGTCCGCCCGTGTTTTTCGGGATCGGGCACTGGCAGCAAGCTGCCAGTGGCACCCTCCTGAAACACTTTCTCGGTTGCGAAGTGACAGCCGGGGCCGAAAATTCGCGCGGCGACTGCGCTCTTGGATCCGGCGTTAAAGGGCGATAGACTTCGGCCATGATGATCGGAACCGTGAGACGAGGATTGGCGGTAACGGCGTGGGCTCTGGTGGGGCTTGTTTTCGGCGTCGGCTGCAGTCGGGATGCACGGCTAAGCGGGCAGAAGATTCGCAAGGCTACGGTCAAGACGGTCACTCACTATGGCATCACGCTGGACGAGAAGGCTTCGCCGGAGCAGGTCGCCTACGTGATGTTGCGGGCGATCCGCGACGATGTCTCGGCCGGCGATCGACAGCAGCGGGACGCTGCGCTCGATAAGCAGTTCGATCTGTGCGCCGCAAACGCCATTGAAGAGAGGAACACGACAAGTACGTCGCGTGACGAGTACATTCACGGCGTCGTCTATCACTGGGCTCCGACCTTGTCGCACTATGTTGCGGATTTTGAGAACGACTGGGAGAAAGCCAAGCCCCGCCTGGTCCGCCGTGACCCCAAGGCCGGCAGCCCCTCTGCCGGCGGTTTGCCGGAGACGGAAGTGCTCATGGAAGTAGGAGACCCAACGGGCGATCCAAACGCCCGTGCGGTCGTCATCATCTGGCTCGTGAAGGACAGCGGCTATTGGCGCGTGACGCATCCGGGGTTCGATCACGAACACCGTTCGATCCCCACCGGGATCGTCTCCGAATAATCCGGCGGCCAAAACGAACCGCTGCGGTCGCCGAACGACAACGGAGTCCGAATGGAAACCCGCACGATCCAGGTCAAAGGGGCTCGCGAGCACAACCTCAGAAACCTTTCGTTGTCGCTGCCGCGCGGCAAGTTGATCTGTTTCACCGGCGTCTCGGGCAGCGGCAAGAGCAGCTTTGCGTTTGACACGCTTTTTGCCGAGGGTCAGCGGCGTTACCTGGAATCGCTCAGTTCCTACGCCCGGCAGTTTCTCGGCCAGCTTCCCAAGCCCGATGTGGATCAGATCAGCGGCCTCAGCCCAGCCATCTCAATCCAGCAAAAAACCGGCGGCTTCAATCCGCGGAGCACCGTGGGAACGATCACGCAGATTCACGATTATCTCCGCGTGTTGTTTGCCCGCGTGGGCCGGCAGCATTGCACAGGTTGCGGGCTGGCGATAAGCGCTCAAACAAGGGAACAGATTATCGCCCGCATTTTTGAGCTTCCAACACGGACAGATATTCTCCTCCTAGCGCCGGTCGTTCGCGGGCAGAAAGGCGAATACCGCGATCTATTCGCCGACCTGCTGAAGCGGGGGTACGCCCGCGCGCGTGTGGATGGTGAAATGGTCAGCCTCTCGGCGGCCCCGGCGCTGTCGCGCAGTACCCGCCACCATATCGAGGTGGTGGTCGATCGGTTGATGGTTTCGCCGACGGCGCGGACGAGGCTCGCCGAGTCGGTGGACGGTGCTCTGAAGCTGGGGGACGGAACGCTCATTGTACACGTCCGTGGCAACGACGCAGAGCATGAGCAGGGAAATTGGGATGCAGGCGGCTGCAGCTCGGCGGCGGATAACGGCCGGGCAGGCCGACGCCGGCGGGCCGCTGCAAACGAGGGTGACCTTCTCCTGTCCTCCCACTACGCCTGTCCTCAGTGCGATCTGAGTTTTCAGCCGCCGTCGCCGCAGTTATTCAGTTTTAACTCTCCGGAGGGCATGTGCCTCACCTGCGACGGGATGGGGTCCACGTTCGACTTTGATGCCGACATGCTCGTGCCTGATCCGAAGAGGTCATTGTTGCAGATGGCCATCGAGCCGATGGCCCTTCGCCTCCGGATGGGGAAGTGGAGGCGGCACATTTATCAGGGGGTGGCCGACTACGTCGGCTTCGACCTGCGCATGCCCTGGGGAAGACTGCCAAATAAGGCGAAGCATGCGTTGCTTTACGGCCTGGGTGACAAGCACGTGACCTTCGAGTGGAAAGGGGCAGGAGGGGTCTACCGCCACGGCGGCCTCTTTGCAGGGGTCATCGCCGAATTACGGGAGAAGCACCGCCAGGCGCAGCACCCGATTGCACGCGCCTACTACGAAAAATACATGCGCAAAACACGCTGTCCGACGTGCCGGGGCGGCCGTCTCAACGCCCAAGCGCTTGCGGTAAGAATCGGGGAAATGAACATCCACCAGGCGTCATCCCTGTCGATCTCGGAAGCAATGACGTTTTTTGAGGGGCTGACGCTGACTCCCACCGAAAGCCTGATCGGCCGGGATGTGCTGAAGGAGATTCGCGGCCGGCTCCAGTTCCTGTGCGACGTAGGGCTACAGTACCTTTCGTTGGATCGTGGAGCGCCGACGCTTTCCGGCGGCGAGTCACAGCGGATCCGGCTGGCCGGGCAAATCGGGGCGGGGTTGGTCGGCGTGCTCTATATTCTCGATGAGCCAAGCATCGGGCTGCATCCTCGCGACAATCAGCGCTTGCTCGATTCGTTGTGCCATCTGCGCGACCTCGGCAACACGGTGATCGTGGTGGAACACGACGAACAGACGATGCGCGCGGCGGACGAAATCGTTGACTTCGGCCCCGGACCGGGCGTGCGCGGCGGAGAGCTTGTAGTTCAAGGCGACATCGCGGCGGTGACGCGCTGCAAACAATCGGTCACCGGGCGGTTCCTGCGCGGCGTCGAACAGATTGATGTCCCCGCGACTCGACGCCCCGTACCAAAACGCCCGGCAAAACGATAGCTACTGGCGGGCCGGTTAGTGTCCATCGAGAGCGACCCGGATTAGGTCACCGGAGGCTAGTCGGGCCTGAATTGCGGCGATGTCCGGCCAGAGCGCACGGTCCTCACCGCAAAGGAAATCGACGGTCGGAGCGCCATTCCCCGGCCCGCGAACGGCCTGGCGAACCGCGCGGGCGACGGGACTGAGCAACGCTTTACCGGCGTCGGCCGCCTCAAGGAGTCGAATGTCCAACGCCTGCAAAGCGACGAGCCATTCGACGGCTAAAACGTTACGGGCATTCTCGTTGATTTGGGCTGCATGGCGGGAGGAGATGGTGGCCATGGCCACGTGATCCTCGGCGTTCGACGAAGTGGGGATCGAATCGACGGAGGCGGGATGGGCGAGCACTTTGTTTTCCGAGACCAGCCCGGCTGCGGCGTATTGGCAGATCATCAAACCGCTGTTGAGGCCGGCGGTCGCCCGATCTGGCCAAAGATTCGACGGCAGACCGCGATTGTGATGCTCGTCGAGGAGCGACTGGATCCGGCGCTCGCTGACGTTGGCCAGTTCGGCGACGGCGATTCCCAGGTAATCGCAGGCCAAGCCGATCGGTTCGCCGTGGAAATTGCCGGCGGCGTAAACGTCCCACAATCCGGCGGCGTATCCGTCGCACGGCGGGCCGTGGGCGGCCGAATCGAGGAACAAAGGGTTGTCGGTTATGGCGTTGATCTCGTGCTCGACGGTGAGCCAGGCATGTTCCATGGCGGCCAGCGCGGCCCCGTGGACCGCGGGAGCACACCGCAAGGAGTAGGCGTCCTGCACATCCGCGGCCCGGTTGAGCAGTTCACTGCCGGCGGCAAAGGAAAGGATCTGCTGGGCGGCATGGGCCTGACCTGCATGTCGCCGCAAGGCGTGCACTTTCGGATCGAACGCGCGAGTGGACCCTTTCATCGCCTGGAGCGTCAGGGACGCGGCGAGGTTTGCCGCGGCGTAGAGCATACTCGCATCGTAGACGGCCAGAGCGGCGATGGCGGTCGAAGCCGACGTGCCGTTGGTCAGGGCGATGCCTTCTTTCGGCGCCAGACGATCGAAGACTTTTGATGCCAAGCCCGCGGCCGCCAGCACCTCGCGCATTGGTTTCGGCGCGGGACGACGGTCGAGTCGGATGTCCCACACGTCACGGTTTTTCGATGATCCACCCGTCCAACCGTACCCGGCCGGACCGGCTTGGTCATCGAACCAGGCCAGCCCCTCACCGATCAGCGCCAGGGACAAATGGGCCAGCGGGCACAGGTCGCCGGATGATCCGACAGACCCCTGCTGGGGGACCCAGGGGTGGATCCGGCGATTGATAAGCTCCAGCAAGAATTCGACGATCGCGGGACGCAAACCGGAGTAACCCTCGACGAAGGTGCGAAGACGAAGAAGCATCATGGCCCGGACGGCTTCGGTCGGCATCGGCGGACCGACGCCCGTCGCGTGGCTGCGGAGAACGTTTTTCTGCATCTGGGCCGCGGCCTCACCTGAATCCAGCGGGCGGGACTTGAAATTGCCAAAGCCGGTGGTGACGCCGTAGATCAATGCCCGCTGGGCGAGCAATTGTGGATCGACCGAACTGCTCGGACCGATCCGGGCCTGGGCCATGGCCGCCAACTCATCCGGCGACTTGCGCATGGTTTCGCGGACAGCGCGCTCCACATAGTCCGCGCCGGCCTGACAGCGTTGCCGCCAATCACCGCCGAGTGTCACTCGCGCGTATCCGCCGCACCCGTCGCCCCGTGCGACGGCGACCAGGTCCTGAATGGTCAGATCGACGCCTGGGGCCACGGTTACGTCGTCGGATGGGTCAGCAAAGCCGCCGTTGTAGGGTCGGGAGATCGGATTCGGGACGTTGGACATGACGAGGCCGCCTTGAGAAGTCAACCAGTGGCGTACCGCGCCAGCACCTTGCGCACCGCATCGACCAGTTCGATACGAGACACGGAAAACTGCGCCGGCTGCTGCTCGAGCCACTTCTTGCGATCAGCGCCGATGTCGCCGGCCAGTGCATGTCCCAAACGAAGGTCTTTGATTGACACCTGCTGCTGCTTCCGCTCGTCCTCACCGACCACGATCGCGACCGTTTTCCCGGTGTCGCTTGCGTACTTGAACTGCTTCCCGATGCCCTGGGTTCCCACGTACAGTTCGGTGTTGATGCCCGCGGAGCGTAGTTGTGCAGCCATTGCCTGGTAGTCGGCGGTCTGCGCCTTGTCCAGGCGGGTTACCAGAACCTGTGCCGTAGCGGATTCCGTCTCGAGCTTTCCCAGAGCCCGCAATGCGGCCAGAAGCCGGTCGACGCCAATCGAGGCCCCGGTGGCCGGCATCTTCCTGCCGGTAAATCGCTCAACCAGACCATCATAGCGCCCGCCGCCAAAGACACTGCCAAACGGGCGCTTCACTCCGTCCTCGTCGACGATATCAAAGTTCAGCACGCCCTCGAAAACGGGACCGGTGTAATACGCCAGACCGCGGACCACGGTGGGATCAAAGAGGATACGATCTTCGCCATAGCCGGCGCCACTCAGCATATCGTCGATCTCCCTCAGTTCTTGAACGCCCTCCCGGCCAATGGTGCTTTGAGCAATCAACGTCTCCAATTGGGCACACACGGCTTTCCGCGTAGCGCCATGCACCGCCAAGTACTTGAGGACAACGTCAATCTGCGGGACGGCAAGGCCGACGCCGGGTGTGAAGTCGCCGGACTCATCCTTTCGGCCCGGCCCCAGGAGCTGCTTGACGCCATCCAAAGATACGCGGTCCAATTTGTCGATCGAGCGAAGGATTCGAAGCTGTGCGTTGGGTGGGACCGGCCCAGCCAACTCGATCATTTCCAACACGCCGCTGAGCACCTTTCGGTTGTTGACGCGAATGAGATAATCGGTTGACGCGATGCCGAGCGCTTCGAGCGTATCGCACATCACCATGCACGTTTCGGCGTCCACCAGCATGGAGGCCGTACCGACAGAGTCGAAATCGAACTGATAGAACTCTCTGAAGCGGCCGGGACCGGGTTTTTCCATCCGATAGACCGGCCCGACCTGATATCGTCGAAACGGCAACGGCAGCAGCGGGTTCATCGCCACGTACCGCGAAAGTGGGGCGGTCAGGTCGTAGCGGAGCGCAATCCACTCCTGGTCCTCGTCGCGGAAGGCGAAGATGCCGGCGTCGGGGCGGTCGGCCTCAGGCAGGAACTTTCCGAGCACGTCGACGTATTCGAGCGCCGGCGTCTCCAGCGGAACGTAGCCGTAGCGTTCGTAGACCGTGCGAATCTGCGCGATCATTCGATCCCGGGCGAGGACATCGGCGGGGGGGATATCGCGGAATCCCTTGAGCCGCCGAGGGGCGGTGCAGAGTTCTGGTGTAGTCTGAGCATCGCTCATAGAGTCCATCCGGTGGCCACAGGGCCGCACGGCAGTGTAAGGAGGAGCAGGCGACAGGGGAAGTCGTCCTGCGAGCCGCGGACTTTCAGTCCGCGCGGCCTCTCGAAGAGCGAGACTCCTTGCCTTCGCAACTCCGCGCAGGCTGAATCCGCCGGCTGATGCTCACGGCGGCGACAGAATTGAATCGAGTTGTTCCAGCCGGTCGATCCGAAGGCGTGGCTCGCCGCCGGTGGGGGGGGCGCATCCCAGATAGATGCCGTCCGGGCGTTGAATCTGGACGCTGGTCCATCCGAGCTTGTTTGGAGCAACGAAGTCCTTTTCAGCATTATCCGCGACGTAAGCGCATCTACAGGGATCGACGCCGAGGCGAGCAGTCATCAGCTCAAAGGCGCGGGCATGGGGCTTGCCGAAGCCGGCGCCCAGGTCGGCCGTGAGAAGAATCTCATCAATCCGCCTTGCTAAACCCAACGCGGCGACCTTCGCCCGTTGACTCGCCGCATGGCCGTCTGATATCACACCGAGCTTGAATTGCGGACGTAGCCGTGACAAGGCGGCGGAGGCGTCCGGGTAGAGCGCGATGGACGGAGCGTGGCCGCGGTAGACGGTCACCATGTCGGCGATCAGATTGTCATCAACGGTGTGCCCGGTCTCGATCAGTAGTGCGTTGAAAACGCGCGGCCGGTGCGGTGTATCGAACAGGCGTCGCAACCGAGCCGTCGTCTGCGACGGGTCGCCGCACACGCTCGCGAACGCGACCGCCACAGCGGCAAATCCGCTGAAGGCGTACTGCCGTTCGGGGAAGAGCGTGTCGTCAAGATCGAAAATGACGGCCTCGAGTGGGTAGGGCATCACGACGACGCCGATACGGTCGGCCGTCTCGGTGGCCGGCTGGTGTTGAGCAGCTTTGAGGCATTGGCCACAAAAACGGCCTCGTCATATCGCAGCATGGCCAGATCGTCGCGGAAGCCGGTGGGGTTGATGCGAGGCGTTTTTCCGAGCAGCTCCGTCATGATCCAGCCTGGGAAATCGGCGCCGGCGCGGATCGACAGCGGGGCCCCACCGCCGAAGCGCGGGTTGATCTCAATTACGCGAATTCGCCCGCCCGCCTCAACGATGCATTGAACGGTGATGACCCCGCGGCACTCGCCAAGAACTTCAGCAACGTTGCGGCCGACGGCCATGAGAGCGGCATCCTTGGTGATGACGCCCTTGCTTACTTCGCCGGTCCTGACTTCGATCCGCTTACGAGGGACGACGCAGCGCGGGCGGCCGTCGAGGCCGCAGTAGACGTCGAGGGTGTGTTCGCTGCCATCGACAAACTCCTGCACGATAGCGTCAGGGACGCGTCGGCCGAAAGTCTCCAGTTCGTTCACGGTTCGGACGACGTAGTTGCCCACGGCCGCACTTCCGGTTCGCGGCTTAAGGTAGTAAGGAAAGTGATGTCGCTTGAGCGTCGTCACAGCCACCCACGGCCAGGTCCGCGGCGTGTCGATGCCGGCCTTTTGCAGGCAATCATACGTAGCGAGCTTGTCGCGACAGATTCTCACGACCGAAGGCGATGAGATCAGCGCGCGGCACCGGATTGCGGCAAACCGATCGGCGGCTGCGGCGATCAGCGGCAATTCCGAATCGATGAGGGGCACCACCAGGTCGGTTTCGGACCGACGAGCAATGGCCAACAGTTCTTCGACGTAACGCCCCTCGGCGATGGGTGCGACGGTGTGTGCTTTGTCCACCAGATGCATGGCCGGCGAAAAACGAGTCGCGTCGGCGCCGTGGACATCCAGGTTTACGCCTAGACGGTCGGCGGCTTGGCGAAAGGCGGTGAGAAGCTGAACACGCCGGCCGACGCAGGTGAACAAGATGCGCAGACGTTTCGCCGTAGGCTTCTTCAGTCGTGATTGCTTTCCAGTCGCGCGCATACGATGGTTCCTTCGGCCGCACATGCCGTTCAATCGGCTCTTTGCGAAGGCATCTCCATCGACTATATCGGTCGAATTCGCGGGCCGCCAGAAGTGGCGCAAAGCGTAGCGCCGGTCATTCTCTTTGCGCGACGATGAGACCCTCGGCCTCGCAGGGGCGCTGCAGCGGTGCGGTCAAGCGTGGCAGATCGAGACGGGACTTCCAAGCATCGCAAACCAGGCGTGTCCGCGAGGCCGAATCACCGATGTATTTTCGCGGATTGAGCACCATTTCACGATGCTCGGGGTCCAGTTGGTCGAGCAGTTTGGCGCCTGCGGGATCGTCCTTCAAAAGCGATAGGAGGCCTACATGGCTGTCCCGCGCCCTGGCGACGAGGGATCGAGACGCGTCGTACGGATCGGGATGTCCGGTCAGGGCTAAGGAAATGTACAGAGGTTCGGCGACGGTCCACCGATCGCTTTGGGCCAGATTACGTTCCAACGCATCGTGGTTGATCTCCACTTTTCCGATGGCGTCATGGAGCCGGCGGACGGCGTAATCAAACCCGGCAACGAGCTCGTTGAAGAACCGGCTGGAGGCGCTGTTGGTAAGGTCTCGTTGATGTTCGCTCAACTGGTCAAGATACACCGTGATGATGCGCGGCAGGAAGGCCTTCCAAAGGCTCTTGACGTTCTCGAAGTCTTTTGGGTTGATCTTGTGCGGCATGGTCGAGGAGCCGACGCGAGCCGCGCCGCCGCGATCCTGAAGCTCCTCGATCTCCGAGCGCATCAGATGCCGGCAATCGTCAGCTAGATTGGCCAGGACGGAGAAGCCTGACACAAGCGCATGTGCCAGGTCGGTGAGGTACTCCGGCTGAACCACCTGAGTGGAAACGGAGTTTTCGGGTGGCCGAAGTCCGAGGCGCGCTAGCATGCGGGTTTCAAACATAGCGGGCTCGTCCGGGAAGCGCAGGGCGAGGGCATTGTGAGCCCCGACGGCGCCGGAGAACTTGCCGCGAAGGTTGGCCGCGGCCTGGGAGATCACCTCAGCCCGTTGTCCGAGTCGGTCAACAAAGTTCGCCAGCCAATAGCCGACGGTGATGGGTTCGGCATGGCGGCCATGCGTTCTACCGATCTGCGGCGCGTCCGCGTAGGCCCGCGCCCGTTCGATCAGCGCCGCGACCATCGCGCACAAATCCGGCAGCACGACCTCGCGGCAGACGTCCCGAAGGGAAACGGCCTTTGCGGTGTCCATGATGTCATTGGAGGTCGCGAAGAGGTGGACGTAGCCGCGGCAACGATCCGGCAGTCTGGTACGAATGCAGTTTACTAGGGCACGGATGTTGTGGTGAATCCGCTGTTCCTCGGCGTAGACTTCGGCGCCGGTGATTTGTCCGGCGGCGCCGGCGACGAGCGATGAGATTCCGCGCGGGGCGATGCCGGCGGCCTCCAGCTCGGCGACGAGGGCCTGCTCGACTTTGATCTGGTAGGCCAGGACGGCCTCCTCGGAAAGGTAGGGGTGAAGTGCGGCGAAGACGGCCGGATCGGCGCCGTAATAGCGAGAGTCCAGAGGGCTTAGGCAATCCGAAGGCTGGAAACTCTCGCGGGGCATAAAGAATTCTCATGCGCCGGGCGCCAAACCGTGGGATCGAACAGTAGATGATGTGCATGAACCTGTCAAATGGAAACGCGTCGATTGCGATCAGCCCGCGATTGGTTAGGCTATAGCATTGCGAGGCATGAATGCCGCCGACATGTGGGGATCGGGATCGATGGACCGCAACGAGCTGGCCAAGTTGATCAGGGCAGCGGCCTATCTGGAAGGCGACTTCACCCTGCGCTCGGGTCGTAAGAGCAAGTACTACCTGGACAAGTATCTCTTCGAGACCCAGCCGGAAATCCTGCGGGCGCTGGGATTGCTGTTCTCAGAATATGTGACCGGTCGGATCACGCTGATCGCCGGCGCGGAACTGGGCGGTGTGCCGTTGGCCGCCGCCACGTCACTCGCTTCGAACAAGCCATACGTCATCATCCGCAATGCCAAGAAGGACTACGGCACGGGCAAATCCTTTGAGGGCCGACTTGCCGAAACGGATCGCGTGCTCCTGCTCGAGGACATTGCGACATCGGGAGGTCAGGTGTTGGAAGCAGCCAAGGTCATCAGCGGCATCGGCGCCAAGGTAGAGCGGATCGTGGCGGTGATCGATAGGCAGGAGGGGGCACAAGAGGCGATCGAGCGGGCCGGGTACTGTTTCTCGGCTCTGTTTACCAAAGCGGACTTAGGGATTGGAGCGGGTGACCCATAGGCGAATCGCGGGTGCGGCTGCACCTTGCTCTGGAGCTGGAGGAATAGGTGGCGAACCCCTACACAGTGCACACGATGGAAAACGGCCTGCGCGTGGTCATCGAGACGATGCCCGACGTGCGCAGCGCCGCCGCAGGCTTTCTGGTGCTTACCGGCGCTCGCGACGAGGCGCGGCAGGCGGCGGGCGTGTCGCACTTCCTGGAACACATGATGTTCAAGGGCACCGCCAAGCGCGGTTGGCGTGAGATCACCGTCGACTTCGACCGGATGGGCAGCACCTACAACGCCTACACCAGCGAAGATCGCACGATGTATTATGGCTGGGTGCGAAGGGCCGACATCGCCGGGCAGATTGAACTGCTTGCGGACATGATGCGATCGACACTGCCCGCGACGGAGTTGGACATGGAGCGAAAAGTCATCCTCGAGGAGATCGCCATGTCCAAGGATAACATCGAACAGGTCACGTTCGATTTTCTGCAGGAGAAGGTATTTGCCGGGCATCCCTTGGCGTGGCCGATCCTCGGATATGAGGAGACGGTGCGGGACGTGACGCGAGACCAGATGCGGGCGTACTTCGAGCAGCGCTACGTTCCGAACAATATGATTCTGGTCGTCGCGGGCAACGTTGATGCGCGGCGGATTGTCGACCTGGCTGAGACCCATTGCCAGTCGTGGAGACCATCTTCCGGTTTGGCGGGCCGTCGGCCGCCGGCTATGCACGGCGGCGCCCACGTTCTTCAGATCGACCGGTTCAAGCAGCAGATCGTGGCCCTCACCTTCCCCGCAGTCGGCGCAGCCGACAGTCGGGCGGAGACCGCTTCCGCGGCGGCGACCATTCTCGGGGGCGATAACTCTCGCTATTTCTGGAACATCGTGCAGACGGGCCTAAGTCCGCGCACGGGAGCGCACCATCTGGCTTATACGGACTGCGGCGCCATTCTGCTGTTTGGTACCTGTCAACCAGAGCGGGCCGAGGAACTTTGCGACGCCATGCGCCGCGAGGCCGACCGTGTCTGTTCGCAGCCTGTCGAACCGCACGAAGTGGCGCGGGTCAAAACCCGTCGCCGGACGAGCCTTGCCGTGGAGAGTGAAGCTCCCTATTATCGTCTGACGCAAATCATGGATGATATGGACTACCGCGGCGCACCGCGGACGGTGGAGGAAATGTTGGCCGAAGTCGATGCCATTACCGTGGATACAGTCCATGATTACCTTGAGGAGTTTCCGATCAATGCGGGCGGGCATCTGGCGAGCGTGGGCCCCCGGTTTTGGCCGCCGCCATGATCGGACCTTGCATCCGGTTTTGGGCCGATGGACACGACCACAGCACCGCTTGACATCAAGGTGATCTACAGTGCGTCATCGCGGCGACGGCCGCGCCGATGGGCAGGCAGTCATCCGGCTCGCGGCGGGGTTTGGCTTTGGTCGTTGGTCGGGGCCGCGAATCTTCTGGCGGCCTGCTGCTTGTATTATGGCACTTGGTGGCGTGTCGACCCATTTTTGTATCAGACATCGGTGCTGCGGACGCCGCTGCCGGGAGTGAACCTGGACGCGGCGGCGGCTGGACTTCTGGGACCTGCCTTCGCAACGGCGACCGGCAGATCCGCTGGGGCGGCTGCCCCCCTAACAAGCGTCCCACGACCCGAAGATCAAACCAGAGCGACAATCGTCGGTGCGACGATGTACACGTGGCTTACGCTCACGAGCCTCGCGGCCGGGTTATTGGCCTTCGCCGGCGGCGGCGCGTTGGGCGGGGCGGGGGCGGCCCGGTTGCGTCACATCTGGATGGTCCTCGCCGGCGTCGTTGCACTTGTGTTGGGCTGGGCACTGTACGACCTTTGGGGCCGCTATGGATGGAAATACCCTCCGAATCACTGGCGAGTCGGGATGGGGGCCGTAGTCGCCTTTTGCGGACTACTGGGCCTGATGCGGGACCGGGCGCCGCTTAGACTCTGCCGTCTGGCCGCCGTAGTCTTGATTGTGTCTGCAGTGGCGAGCAGTGTGGGCTTGTACATCGGTTCGCGGTTTGAGATGCTTCAATCCGAACATGCATCGATGGCATTCCTGGCGACCGTCTTTGTCGTACATTCCGCGTACGGGTGGTTGCTGCTGATTGGCTGTGCTCGCCTCGGTAGGTAGTTTCCGGGGTAGGGCGAGGATGTGGTTGGCCTGCTGATGCGATTTGGACGGACATTGCTCGTTCCGATGGCGGCGGTAGGCATGGTTGCCGCGACCGCTGTCGTCGGGGGGTCGGCGGATGATCCGACTACCGCGCTTTCGGATCTGTTTAGTCAGCTTAACGAACAGACCAAACACTTTGACTGGCAGGCCGAAGCCTGTCACATCGAACAAGCGATAGACAACGTTTGGCGCGAAAACGGTTGGACGGACGAGTCCGACCTGTTCGCCCAAGGTCTGGCCCGTGACGTGTCGGTTATCCCGCCCTGGGAGTTTATGAAGCGGCTGAACCTAGTGTCGACTCGAGTCGCCGAGCGCTACGGCCTTTCGGCGCAACAATCGGCGACATTGCAGGCCGCCATCCTGCGCAGGAGCACCGGGTTCCTTGCGCGCAACGCTCGCGTCATCATGAGCCAGACGGCAGAAGCGGTGAAGACGCGCAGCAATGGGCAACCTTTTTCCGCCGATCAGATCGCTCGCTGGATGCAAGAAGCGCAACCGCTGCTAGAGGACGCCTATAAGACCACGGATCAGTTGGTCGACGACCTGAAGCATGTTGTGCCGCCAGAAAAACGGCAGCTCTTGGAGGCCGACTTGAACGGGTTCGAAAAGCGGCGGAGGGTCGGGTTGGAAATGGCGGAACGTTGGACTCGCGGGGAATGGAGGCCAACCGATTGGGGCATGCAGGATGACCCAATCCAGCAAAGATCAGCGGCCGCCGCCGCGATGCGCGCCGCGCGAGCGCGCATTACGTCCTCGGCGGACCAAATTAAGCCGGCGGTCGTTCCACGCTGGAACAGCCATGACCCATCGACCTGGTTCGCCTATGTCTTGGATTTCCAGGCGCGCTTCGGCCTTGACGCCGGGCAGCAGACCGCGGCGAAGTCGATCCACGATGAGCTCGTACTACGAGCCGGTGACTATGCATCCACACGTATGGATACATTGAAGGCCATCGGGCTAAACGAGCGATCCACCCATGAAGCGTACGCCCCGATCCGAGTCTTGTTCGCGGAACTTCAGGCCCGCCTAGACGCAATTCCAACAAGCTCGCAGCGAGCCGAGGCCAAGCCGTAACTCCATTTGGAACCAAGGTTTAACGATCGGTTTAGGGGCCGCTCCCGCGTCGTTCCACCTTGATTTCAACTACCCAATGACGTATGATTTGCCGATTGAAGGTGGGTGAGAAAGCCGCTTGGCGGCTGCGGATTGGGCCGCGCGAATGGGGCTTCATCTAGTGACAACGCCTGGCGTCGATTTTGCTCGGATGCCTTTTGTCGCGGTTTTGGCATTGGCCCTTTGGCCGTCCGTGTTTGTGTCCGCGCAGACTGAAGCACCGACCGCGGCTGCCACAACCGTGGACGAATTCGGAAATGCTCGCCGATTTGAGGTTCCCAATCGGCGGGTGGGGTTTCACCAGAGCGAGGCACAAGGCGACGCGACGCAGGGCTTTCAGCTATTGGGGCGGAGGCTGCAAGGGGCTGGTGGTTTTGGGCGAGTGTCTCTCCCCACGGACATGCTCTCGGTGACCAATCCCCGGTTGTTTCAGTTCGCACTGCCGGAATCGGAAATGCCGCCTCGGCTTCGGGCCGCCTATGAGCGTTACGGCGGATTCGGACAGCGCGCCGGCGTGCATCGTCCCGAAGACGTTCCCGCGCTCTTCGCGCGACGTTATGCGCTGATCGAGGCCACAGCCCACCATGCGGCGGTGCGAAGATCATTGTGGAAGACCGGACCATCGGCGGCGGGTTTGCGAGCCTCGATGCGGTCGACGCCCGCGGCGCCCCAAAAGCGAGCGGATCTTGGCGCGCCGCCGACTCTGGACCAGTTCTTGGTTGGAGGCGCTGCCCGAACGTATCTAAGCTCGCGCGAGCAAGGCTGGTCTTTGTTTCGAGAGAAGGAGTATCGTCGAGCTGCTCGCGCCTTCGAATCCGCGTCGCTGATCCAGCCATTGGATTTCGAGTCGCGCCTGGGCGAACTATTCTGCCACGTTTCCGTCGGCTTCATGCGGACGGCGGCGGCGTCGGCGGCCGAGTTGGCGGTCCGTGATTCGAATCCGTTTGCACACAAAATCGCCATGGCCGACAAATTCTCCGATCCGGCCGAAGCCAGGTTGATTCGCACACGGGCCAAGGCTGCCGCGCAGGCCGCGCCGGAAGATGAAGCCGTTTGGGCGACCTATGCGCTGGTCCTTTGGTACCTGGGCGATGCGGACGAGGCGATGTTGACCGGTGATCTACGTGGCGGGTTTCGCGAAAGCCCGCACTTTGCCGACTGGCCCCAGAAGATGCGCGCCGCCGCCGATCTAAGGAAACAGGCGGCCGAGCCGGCGAGTCCCGTCAAGGACGTACCGTAACTCACCCGGCCGGCGGCGCCGCTCCACGGCATCATGCGAAGGCGACGTGACTGAAGAGGTCTCCATTTTGGCGGACCGAAAGGGCGCCCTTTTCGGTTCTCGCATTGCGGTGGTGGCGGCCCACGCATTCCTGTTCGCCTTGGCCCTCCTGGCCGCTTTCCTACTCGCCTATAACTTTCACCTGGTGGTTCAGCGGGCGGAAGAAACCTACTATTGGTTCTCCGATCTATACTTGCCGCTATTGGTGCTGGCTGTACCGATCAAGTTGCTGGTATTTCATGGCGCCCGGCAATACCGCAGCTCGTGGCGCTACGTCGGTTTGCGCGACCTCTTCGGCGTCATCAGCGCCTCGCTGGTGGCGTCGTTCCTGTTCCTGACGGCATATTTTCTATTGGAGAACGGTTGGTTTGCCGCATTCAACGAGCGGCTGATCGACCAGGCGCCGATGGTTCGACTTCGACAGTCGTCGGTGTTTCTGCTTGATTGGGCCGCGACGGTGGGATTCGTCTGCGCCGCACGCGTAGTGGTGCGGTTTTACTATGAAGACATTCAACCGCGGAGCGTGGGCCGGCAAACGCGTGTCTTGGTGGTAGGGGCCGGTGACGCGGGCGAGGCCGTGGTTCGTGAGCTTCTGCGCATGCGGCGGGACCGATATGTTTGCGTCGGCTTTCTGGATGATCACGCACCGACGCTGCACGACCGTATTCACGATGTGGAGATTCTCGGCCGCACAGCCGACATTCGTGAAATCTGTCTGACCTACGATGTGCAGGAAGTCCTTATCGCCTTACCTGGTGCTGGACCGCGCGGTATCCGCGAACTGGTGGAGCGGTGTGAGGGCACCGGCGTACTCTTTCGCACCATGCCCGCGGTTGCTGATGTGATCGAAGGACGCGTCCAAGTGAACCGCCTCCGCGATGTCGACATCGCCGATCTGCTCGGACGGGAGCCGGTGCAATTGGATACGGATCAGATCGGCCGCCAGCTGCGCCATCAGGCGGTCCTGGTCACCGGCGCCGGAGGCAGCATCGGTTCGGAGATGTGCCGGCAAATCGCCGCGTTCAACCCCAGGCGTCTGATACTATTGGAACAGGCGGAGAACAGCCTCTTCGAAGTCGATTGGGAGCTGCGCCGCGACTACCCCGACCTGGACGTCGTCCCTTACGTTGCGGACATCGTGGATCGCGGCCGGGTCCAGGGAATCTTCTCGAAGGAGGCGCCCTCGATCGTGTTCCACGCCGCGGCCCACAAGCACGTCCCCATGATGGAAATCAACGCCGGCGAAGCGGTGAAAAACAATGTCGCCGGCACGGCGGCGGTGGCCGACGCAGCCCAGGCCTGCGGCGTCGCGAAAATGGTCATGATTTCCACGGACAAAGCCGTCAACCCCACAAGCGTGATGGGGTGCACCAAACGCGTCGCGGAGATGTACGTACAGAGCCTCACCGGCCGCTCCGCCACGCACTTCATCACCGTACGCTTCGGCAACGTGTTGGGCAGCAGCGGGAGCGTCGTGCCGATCTTCAAGCGGCAGATCGCAAACGGCGGGCCGGTGACCGTGACTCATCCGGACATGACGCGATATTTCATGACCATTCCCGAAGCGGCCCAACTCGTTCTTCAGGCCGGCACTATGGGCAATGGCGGCGAAATCTACATGCTGCACATGGGGCAGCCGGTCAAGATCGTCGACCTTGCGCGGGACATGATTACGCTCAGCGGCCTTCGACCCGGCATCGACATCGAAATCACATTCACGGGTCGGCGCTTCGGCGAGAAACTATTTGAGGAGCTGTCGGGTGAAGGCGAAAACATCGGCGATACCGCCCACCCCAAAATCGGCATCTGGAAACACCGCCCGGAGGACTGGGACGCAGTCCGCAGCGGCGTCGAGCGGATTACGCGACTGGCCGACGCCGCCAACAATGGGGAGCTTCGCGACGAGCTGCGACGGCTCGTCCCGGAATACACGCCCGACGTATCCTCGCCCGACGAGTCGGCCCTCACACCCGCCCCGGCGGTCTGCGCCTAAGAGAACGCGGAGTGGCCGACGCTACGCTTACCGCACCGACGGATGCGACAGGGCATTGCTTCCGGCCGAGTAGAAGTCCAGAACGAGTTGGTCCGGGGCGAGGTCGTACTCAATCCCGTCGAGTCTGAGCTGGCCCGGAACGGGATCGCTCTCGCTCCCATGGGCCACTCCGCTGACCACCCGAAACGCCCACGTCTCGTACTCCCACGCGGTCGCTTCCAGGTAGTTGATGGAGGTCGCA
>Ga0187892_10003198_pt1 | contig 30450 bp, 26 predicted proteins | sample MA1701073metaG_FD_139345 | JGI IMG/M metagenome (GOLD analysis project Ga0187892, IMG submission 139345) | Bio-ooze microbial communities from a basaltic lava cave in the Kipuka Kanohina Cave System on the Island of Hawaii, USA - MA170107-3 metaG ...
GCTGCTGTCGTGGTCGTCGGACAGGACCTTGCGAGTCTGGAACGTGCAGACGGGCGAATGTCAGGCGGTGCTCGAAGGGCATATCGGCACGGTCGAGGGCGCGTTGGTGTTGGCCGACGGTCGGCTGCTGTCGTGGTCGTCGGACAGGACCTTGCGAGTCTGGAACGTGCAGACGGGCGAATGTCAGGCGGTGCTCGAAGGGCATACCTGGGTGGTCGAGGGCGCGTTGTCGTTGACCGACGGTCGGCTGCTGTCGTGGTCGTGGGACAATACCTTGCGTGTCTGGAACGGGCAGACGGGCGAATGTCAGGCGGTGCTCGAAGGGCATACCGACACGGTCAAAGGCGCGTTGGTGTTGGCCGACGGTCGGCTGCTGTCGTGGTCGGAGGACAATACGTTGCGTGTCTGGAACTCCAGAACAGGTTCGTGTTTGGAGGTCGTTTCGGAAGATCGGGTCGCCAGCCGGCATCCTGAGTGGCTTCATGCACAGGCGGAAGCGGATAAATCCGGGACCGTCTTTCACGCTTTCTTTGCCGATTCCTCGGCTCGCACGGCGCACTTGCTTCACAAGACCATTGCGTCCATTCTCGCTGCCTGGAATGCCGACTCAGACGCGACGCGTTTGCCGGCATGGGCCTGGGCATTCGTCATTCTCGCTGCCTGGAATGCCGACTCAGACGCGACCGCTCATTGTCTCCTGGCGGACGGCACGGTCGCCCTGACACAGTACAATGGCCAAGTCTGCATCCTGAAGCTGCATCACGGAAATCGCCGCATCTCCCTCGCCGAAGCCGAAGCGCTCCTCCCGCGGTTGTTTCCTCAGAACAAAACACCGTGACACCCATACGGTATGTCGTTGTCGATCTGGAAGCCACCTGCTGGACAGGGTGGAGGCGAATGGACGATAGGGAGATAATTGAAATCGGAACGGTGCGGCCGGGCTGGCTGCCGCGTGGCGAAGTGATCGTCAATGCGCCACGACGATCATCTCGCCTATCTCGAAGGCCCATTCTGTCAAGCCATCGAAGCGATCCGCGCGCGGATGCACCGACCGGGCATCCCGCATCAATCTTGCGCCGGCGTCCGGCGTTCCTTCCACGCCAGTCGAGCCACGCCAACCGTGGCGGCGAGGTCGGCGAGCAGCACGCCGCCGAGCGCGCGCGGCATGGGATGCAGGAGGGTCAGTTCCAGCGCCACGGCCGCCCAGAACCACCGGCGCGAAATCCGGTCTCCGCTGCACCAGAGCGCCGCGAAGGCCGGGACCAGGCAGACGAAATGAAACGTCCATGCGATGGGCGTGAACAACGCGGTAATCCCCAGAACGAACCCGATTTCGGAGAGTCGCAGCGGTTCGCCGGGCCGCCGGGCGAACGCCAGGAGGCCGAGCGCCCCGAGCGCCGCGAATTGAATCACCCTGGCGATGCCGGCCACCGCGGCCGGAGATAGAGCCGCCACGTTGACATAAAACGGTCCTTTGTTGCGTCCCGCGTTGACGTCTTCCATCAGGATGCGCGCGAGCACGGCGGGAAGGGAGGCGTTGTTGAACCGCATCGATTCGCGCTTCTCGAAAAATCCGGCCCCCGCGGTCATCCCGTAGTCGAGCAGCCAGCGTTTGTGCAAGTCGAACGCGCGACCCGGCCCGAACACGGGCACCGTCAGCGCGCACAGCAGGGCGAACCCGGCGACGAGGCCGGCCGCGGCCATCCAGCGGCGCTTCAACAGGAAATACAACACGAAGATCGCCGGCGTGACCTTGAGGGCTGCTGCGAGCGCGATCAATGCGCCGCCGAGAAAACTCTTGCCGCGTTCCGCGACGTACAGCCCGGCGAGCGCCAGGAACAACACCGGCAACGCGACCTGTCCGCGCGCGAAGTGGTCGAGGCAAAAGACGCCGGCAGCGGCAGTCACGACGAGAAATGCGTTCGAGCCAAACTCCACTTCGCGGCCCGTCCATTGCAGCGACAGCCGCAAACACCCCCACAACGACGCAAACGCGACCGCATGCCACACCGCCCCGGCGACCGGCAGCGGCAATGCTGCCAGCGGGGCCATGGCGACGGAGAAGAAGGGAAGATACCGGCGCACCGCGCTGCCGCTGACCGAGTCCTCGTGCGCGGGGTTTTCGTAGATGTCTCTGCCTTCCAGCACGGCGCGGCCGCCTTCCCAGAACCCATCGAAGTCGGTGCTCGATACCGGCGGCACCAGCGGACGCACGGCAAGGATGCCGGTGGCCACGAACAAAATCGCCGCGCCGGCCAGGACGAAGGGGCTTTGTCGGCTCACGGTCCTTTAGTGTCTCCCACGATGGCCGTCACCGGCGCTTCGTTTCGTCTCAACAACTGCAAGTTGCGGCAGTAGATGAGCGCGTTCGGCAGGTTGGCGAGAATGCCCACGGGCTCGCGTTCCAACACCCAATAGACGGACATCATGATGCTGCCCGCGATGCTCCAATACCAGAAACTGGTGGGCAGGACGCTCCGTCCCGCGCGTTCCGAGGCGAGCCATTGGACGAGGAACCGCATCCCGAACACACCCTGTCCGAGGAACCCAAGTATCTTCAGGTAGCTCCAGTCGAACCAGAAGAGTCGGTGTTCCTGGGTCAACCAGTTGGCGGCGAGGAAAAGACAATCCATCGAGTCACTCCTTTTCTTAGCTTAGTTCAATCGCTCGGTGACCGTGTAGCGGAGCGCGCGTTTTTTCATCCAACGCACCGCCAGCAAATCGGTGAACGACGCAAAAAGCCGGTTCCAAATCCCGTAATGGCTCGCGCCCGCCCGCCGGGGATTGTGGCTCACGGCGACCTCGGTGAGGCGGAAGCCCTCCATGCGGACCAGCGTCGGCAGGAACCGGTGAAAACCCCGGAAGCAACGAACGTTGGCGATGCACTCCCGGCGAAATGCCCGGTAACAGCAACCCGCGTCGGAAATTTCCTCGTCGGAAAGTTTGTTGCGCACCCAGTTGGCGATGCGCGAGGAGGCGACCCGGACGAAGCTGTCACCCCGGCTTCGGGCTTCGACCCGGGTGCCGCATACGCAGTCGGCGTCCCGGAGCGCGTCGAGAAGTTTCGGTATGTCCTTCGGGTCGTTCTGCAAATCGGCGTCGAGCGTGACGAGGATTTTCCCCCGGGCGGTTTGCATTCCCGCCCAGAGCGCCGCGGATTGCCCGGCGTTGCGTTCGAACCGTTGTGCCCGGACGCGCGGATCGTTCCGACTCAACTCCCGCAACGTGTCCCACGTGGCGTCCGTGCTGCCATCATCGGTATAAACGATCTCGTACGGCCGGTGGAGCGGATCCAGCGCAACTCGGATGGAATCGGTCAGTGCCTGGAGGTTCTGCTGTTCGTTGTGGCAGGGGATGACGACGCTGATGTCGGGCTGCGAAGCTTCCGTCGGTTTCATGGGCGCGTTCAGGCCAACAAATCGGGGCGTCGCCGCTGGGTGCGTCGGAGCCGCAGTTCGGCGCGCCATCTGGCGATTTCGGCGTGGTTGCCGGACACGAGCACGTCGGGGACCTGCCAGCCGCGGAACTCGGCCGGGCGCGTGTATTGGGGATACTCCAGCAAGTCGCCGCTGAAGGACTCGTCGTGAGCGCTCTGTTCGTCCCCGAGCGCGCCGGGGAGCAATCGCACGACGGCATCGATCAGGACCATCGCCGGGAGGTTGCCGCTCGTGAGAACGTAGTCGCCGATGGAAATCTCCGCGTCCGCGAGATGCTCCCGGACGCGTTCATCGACGCCTTCGTAGTGGCCGCAAATCAGAATCAGGTGCGACCGCCCGGCGAGTTCGCGGACCAGACGTTGTTTCAGCGGTTGGCCCTGCGGGGTGAGCAACACGACGTGCGAGTCCGGTCCACGCACCGATTCGACCGCCGCGAACAACGGCTCCGGCTTGAGCAACATTCCCGGCCCGCCACCGAAAGGTTTGTCGTCCACCGTGCGGTGCTTGTCGCTGGTGAAATCCCGAAGGTCGATGAGCCGGATCGAAACGATCTGCCGGTCGCGCGCGCGTTGGGTGATGCTCTCATCGAGCGGGCCGCGGAAGGTCGAGGGGAACAACGTAATGACATCGATCTTCATGGGTGCGGGAAGCCGCGCGACTCGGAAGGACGATGCCCGGAACCCTGCTGCGAATCACGCCTCACGGAGTGCGCTGCAATCGTTGCGTCCGACGGGTCCCTTCAGGTATGTTCCGGGCGGCGGTATTGTTCGTCCTCGACGATTTCGAGCACGGCCCGGCGGCCTTGTTTTGCCGCGGCACTGGTGAGGAGCGACCGGAGCGCGCTGATCGTGCGCCCATTTTTGCCGATGACTTTGCCGATGTCAGACTTGTTCAGCCGCAACTCGAATACCACGGTTCGTTCCCCATCCACCTCCCGCACGGTGACTTCGTCGGGATAGTCCACAAGCGCCTTCACCACGTACTCGACAAACTCTTTCATTAGTCAACTCCTTCCATGTCCTGTCAGGCCAGCGGGTTGACTCCGTGTCAGTCCACAGTTCACCTGAGCGTCCAGCTCCAGTTCCACGACAGTCTAGCGGAATGCGGCGGGGGGCGCAACTCCTACTTGCGCCGGGCCGGGAGGCGGTCCAGGAAGCGGGCTTCAGGCCGACGCCGCAGCGGGCTGGGCGTTGGCGTCGGCGCTTTTGGCGGCTTTTTTGAGGATGCTGCGGACGGTGTCGGACGGGATGGCGCCCTTGCCGACCCAGTATTGCGCGCGTTCGAGCTTCACGGAGTAGTTGACGCCCTTCTTTTTGGGGTCATACGTGCCGAGGTTCTCGATGAATTTCCCGTCCCGGGGGCTGCGGGAATCCGCCACCACGATGCGGAAAAAGGGTGCGTTCTTGGTACCTTCGCGCCGAAGTCGAATCGATACTGCCATAAATTTTCCTATTTGCCGAACAGCGCCGACGGACCGCCGCGGGCCATCAGCTTTTCAAACCGTCCCATGTTTTTCATCATCTTCTTCATCGTCTGGAACTGCCGCAGCAGTTCGTTGATGTCCGAAACCTGCGTGCCGCTCCCCTTGGCGATGCGCAGCCGCCGGCTGCCGTTGATGATCTCGGGCCGGGACCGCTCTTTCGGGGTCATGGACTGAACGATCGCTTCGATGCGGCGAAAGCGACCCTCGTCCACCGAAAGGTCTTTGACTTTATTCATTCCCGGCAACATGCCAAGAAGATTTTCGAGCGGCCCCATCTTCTTGATCTGCTGGAGTTGTTCGAGGAAATCCTGCAAGTCGAGCTGGCGCTTCTTGATCTTCTCTGCCAGTTTTTCCGCCTTTTCGACGTCCACGGCCTCTTGCGCCTTCTCGACCAGCGTGACGATGTCGCCCATGCCGAGGATGCGCGAAGCGATGCGGTCGGGGTGGAACGGTTCGAAGTCTTCGAGTTTCTCGCCGACGCCGACGAACTTGATCGGCCTTTGCGTGACCGCCTTCATCGAGAGCGCCGCGCCGCCGCGAGCGTCGCCGTCGAGTTTCGTGAGGATGATGCCGGTCAAGTCGAGCTTCTCGTTGAACTGCCGGGCGATATCGACTGCCTGCTGACCGGTCGCGGCGTCGGCGACGAGGAGGATTTCCTGCGGATTGGTCCCGGCTTTGAGGCGGACAAGTTCCTGCATGAGCGGCTCGTCGATCTGCTGTCGCCCGGCGGTGTCCACAACCACGATGTGATGATGGTTGGCAACCGCGAAGTCGATGGCCTGGGCGGCGATCTTGGTCACATCCTGTTCGCCCGGCACGGTGAAGACGGGAATGCCGATCTGTTCGCCGAGGGTCTTGAGCTGGTCGATGGCCGCCGGCCGGTACACGTCGCACGCGACGAGCAACGGGCTGCGGCCCTGTTTCTGGAGATGGCGCGCGAGCTTGCCGGCGGTCGTCGTCTTGCCACTGCCGTTGAGGCCGACGAGGAGGACCTTGCTGGGAGACTTGTCGAGCTTGAGCGGCGCAGCGTTTTCGCCCATCAAGCGCACCAGTTCGTCATGGATGACCTTGACGACCTGCTGCCCGGGGGTGACGCTTGCCAGCACTTCCTTCCCGAGGCACTTCTGCCGGGCACTCGCGACGAACTCCTTGGCGACCTTGTAATTCACGTCCGCTTCGAGCAACGCCTTGCGCACCTCGTTAAGTGCGTCCCCGACGTTGCTTTCCGTCAGCTTCCCGTAGCCGCGCAGGTTGCGGAAGACTTTCTGGAGTTTCTCTGAGAGGGTTTCCAGCATGAGCGGGGGAGAGACTAAGGCAACGCCCGGCGTTATGCAAGCGAGAGACCGGCGTCCTCGCCCTTGGCGATCTTGCGCGTCAACCAGCCGAACAAGAAACGGGTCAACAGCGCTTCCAGCGCGACGCGCACCATGCTGGCGATGAAAAAGCCAACGGAAGAATCGGTCGCGACGGCCACCATGATCGAGCCGAGCGGGAACACGAAGATGACCAGCAACGCGACGCCGATCAGGAGCCAGTGCTCTCGTTCGAACCACGACTTGCGGATTCGTCCGGCCAGATGGGAACCCACGCAAACCATCGCAGCGAGCGTGACCGCTTCTGTGGATTCGAGCACGACAAACAGCGTCACCATGCCCGGCAGGAACAGCACGGACACAATCGTGGCCGTCGTGCCGACCAGAACCAACGACGGCCCAACCCAAAACGCGCTCTCGATCAGGCGACTGATGGCCATGTTCCGGGCCTCGATGGGCAGCGGATGGATCACCTCCGCCATGCGCGATTCCCGCTCGGACTTGAGCGTGCGATCGACGAAGGCGCGAACGCTCGCCACGAGTGCGAACGCGAGAAAGGCTGCCACACCCACCACCACAGCCGCCATGTCTCGCTCGGGAGACTCCCAGAGCGCGACCACAGCCGCCACGATCCCGAGTAGGATCGCCGCCGGGTACACAACCCACGCGAACGTGCGCAGATCGAGCCATGCGATGGGATATTTCTCGATCAGCCAGCGCTCGATGCAAGCCTGCCCGGGCACGATTCGTTTGAGCCGCCGTTTGAGCCGATACCAGAAGAAACCGAGGCTGCCACGCGCGGGATAGATCTCGCGGGTCAACAACCACGAGCCCACCCAGACGCATCCGCCGGCCCAAACCAGATTCAGAACACTCGCCACCGGGAACCGCCAGAACGGCGTCGTGCCGATGCCGGCCACCGGGTTCAAGTACATCCAGACCGTCCACGGCTGGTACAGCAGGGCCCTGCACATCGGCGGCAATACCAGGAACGCAAAGATCAACAGCCCGGCGACCACGTGGACCGTCTTTTCCTCCATGCGAGTGCACGTCAGCGCCACACGCGCCGCGACGTAGAACACCACGAGGCTGCATACCCAGGCGAACACCACGAAGGCCTCCAGCAGCCAGCCGATTCGGAACCAACTTACCCACAGCAGAATCGGAATCGTCGCCACCACCGCGCCCAGATACATGCCGCAAGTCGGGAGAATCTTCGACAGCACAACCTCCATGGGACGGCGCGGCGTGCACAGCAACAACGCGAGGGTTCCCTCCTTCCGCTCCTGGACGAGATTTCGAACATCGAGACTGCGACCGCCCATCCGGAAAAAAGCGATCACTCCGACCAAACCAAGGAGATAAGAAAAACCAAGGTACGGCAGGACGCCGCGCCACTGCATGCGCAACGACGCGTTCATCGTGAAGACGATCTGGGCGGCCACGGCCAACCCGATGATCACCGCCAGCACGCGCGCCCAGTACAACCACGGTTTCTTCGCCCGATCATTGCACTCCCACAACACCCACGGAAGGTTTCGCGGCGACATCACATCCTCAAATGCCACACCCGCCGGGCGGTCGGAAGTAAAAAGAGAGTGAAAATTGGGCAACGGGTTGCATCTCACCTTTTGAGCGCTTGACGATGCATGGTAGCGCGAGCGTCCCGCTTGTCGCGCCCGGCTGGCTTTTGAAGCGCGACAAGCGGGACGCTCGCGCACCATGCAAAAGATCGCACCCCACGGGAAAACGTGGGAAATCAAACCGATCAAAAAACTGGGATGCACCCTCGGGCAACGATCCGGCAGGACCTGACGCGTGCCTTCCTGCGCAGCTACCGGCGCAGCAGCGGATGGCAAGCGGCATCCGCGCGATACCGGAGCCGGCCGGGGAGAAAATTCGACCGGTCCGTCGCCGCGCCCTGGCTGGCATACGCGGCGAGCACGACCTCCACGGCGGACCGTCCGCTCGACAAGGGGATGGGTGGTTGCCGGCGCGTGCGGACCGCTTCGAGGAAGGCGTGGACCTCGCGTTGGTACACGTCGAAGAACCCCGGGTACGTCTCGAACTGCGAGGGCGGAAACTTGCGCGGCATCTTGCGCACCGTCACATCCGGCACGAACACTTCCTTCCCGCGATCCAACGCGAGCGACGCCTCGTTGAGATCGCGTCCGTAGGGATACACCGTGAAATCGATCCGGCCTTTCGCGCCGAGCACGCGCCCGATGAGGAGCCCCTGGCGGGTCGTGCGATGATTGGCGCTGACGAGGATCGAGCTCGTCGCGTTCGATGCGTGCTGCAGGATGCAATGCGTGAAGTCCTCGGTCACGCGTTTCGGGTTGAGCCGGAGGGTGTGCGCATGAACGTTGCGGACCTCGCCGAGCAGGTGCCGCGAGAGATCGGCCATGTGCACGCCCAGTTCCATGAAGAAACCGCCCGACCGGTAATCCATCCAGCAACGCCCTTCGTGTCCCGCGATGCGGAAACACATCTCCAGATCGAGATGATACACCGGCCCGAGCTTGGGCAGGTTCGCGCGCACCCACTCGATCACCGGATGGAACCGAAGTTGGTGGGCGACCATCAACACGCGCTTCCGCTTCCGTACGACCTTCTCGATCTCGCGCAATTCGCCGCTCGTCAGGGCCAACGGTTTCTCGGTCAGGATGTCCTTGTTGGCGCAGGCCGCGGCCAGGATTTGCTCTTTGTGGACCTGCTGTGAACTGCAAATGCTGACCGCGTCGATGCGGGGGTCGGCGAGCAGTTCCGCGACCGTGCCATAGACCTTCGCGCGGAATTTTTTCGCCAAAGCTTCCGCTTTCTCTCGCGAGCGGTTCTGGAAGCCGACGATCTCGCAGCGCTTTTCCCGGGCATAACACTCCGCGTGGATGCCGCCCATCAGACCGCAGCCGATGATGCCGACGCCGATTTTCGATTTCATGCCTGGACCCTCACCACGCGGCCGGTCTTTGCCGACTCGCGCATCGCCAACGCCACGCGCACCGCCGCCGCGCCGTCTTCGAGCGTGACCTCGGGTTTCTTTCCGCGCGCGAGCGCGTGCAACACCGCCGCGGTTTGTTCCTTGAACGACAGGTTCTCGTTCGTCCTGTGGTCCTTCCAATCGCCGGTACGGTGAATGACCGGCTTCTTCTTCCCCGGTCGGAGCAGATGCACCTCGCGCACCCGGCAATCGTCGAAGAAAATGCTGCCGGTCTCGCCTTCGACCCCGCGTTGCCAGAGATAGCGCGGGTTGGCCCAACTGATCGTCAGCCGGGCCATCGCGCCGCCACGGAGTTCGCCGATGCCTTCGACAGCTTCCTGGAACCTGCCCGGCCGCAGGATGCGCGATGAAGCCACGGCGGAGACACGCGCCCAGTCGCCGGCGATCCAGCGGATGTAATCGAGTTCGTGCACGCCCAATTCGATCAACACGCCGCCGCCCAGCTTGTCGTCGAATCGCCACGCGGGTTGTCGTTTGGGATCGAGGTAGCCAAGCCGGGTGGACCACACCTGCGTCAGCCTGCCGATCGCGCCGCCGGCGACCAATTCCTTCATCTTCCGAAAGAAGGACGAATAGCGCCCGCTTTGTCCCATGAAGAACGGCACGCGCGCCTTGCGCACCGCGCGTTCGACAAACCGCAAGTCCGCTTCGCTGATGCCGAGCGGTTTCTCGCAAAAAATCGCCTTCCCTGCCCGGCAGGCTTCCGTGATCGCATCGCGTCGTCCGAACGGCGGCGTGCAAATCCAGATCAGGTCGTTCTCGCTCACCAACTGTCGGATCGTCTCCGCCGCGCGCGTGCGAAACTGCCGCGCTGCTTCCTGCGCGCGCGCGCCGTCGGTGTCGAAAAAGGAAACGCTCCGCACCAGCGGACTTCGCGTCAACGAATTGGCGTGGTCCTTCGCGATCAACCCTGCCCCGACGATGCCGACGTGGAATTTCCTCATGAGAGAGCAAGACCTCTAGCGGTTCCGCTCGCGGATGCAAGAGGGAAAACGTGCGGGTGTGCCCCAAGAGTGCATCCCAGCTTTTAGCATGCACCCATCGTGCGCTCGTCGGTGAATGCGAAGGCGCCCGGCAACGCCCCAGCCGGTCGGCGCGCGGAGGCGCCTCCCACATTCGACGGTCCGACATCCGATGCGCCTTCCGGCCCACCGGTCTGAAGACGTGCCATCCAGATCAACCGAATGTGGGAGGCGCCTCCGCGCGCCGACCGGCTGTGCCCCAACTCCTTCGCGCACGGGCTTGATTCCTGGCCGTGCCCGTGCGATGCCTTTTCCGCATGAAGGTCGGCCTGGATTCCCTGTTGCCGTTCGCCGTCGGCGCCGATCGCGCGGACGTCGTCCACGGCGCGTGGCGCGCGCATCGTCTGCCGGCTGCGATGGAGGAGCGCTACCTCCAGCAGGACCAGGACGACAAATTTCGCATTCGCTTTTCGTGCGGGAGTTGCGTCCGGCTGCGGTTCGTGAGCGACACGCGCCGGGTGCGGATCGGCCTGCGGTACGGCTTCGAGGCGCGAGCGGTCTATCGGGGCGCATTGCGGGTGGACGGGGGTGAGGTTGCGTTCGGCCCAGAAACCCGGAGCGAGACGTGGGACGAAGTGATCTTCGAGCAGCCGACCGCGACGAAACGGCTGTTCGATCTCTGGCTGCCACATCTGTGTCAGGCCGACCTGCTGGGAATGGAGGTGGACGACCGTTGCACGTTCGAGCCGGCGCCGGCGTTGCCGTTGCGCTGGTTGGCGTACGGCGACTCGATCACGCAAGGCATGACCGCGACGCTGCCGACGCGTACGGTCATTGCCCGTTGCGCCCTGGCGTTGAACGCTGCCGTGCAGAACGTCGCGCTCGGCAGCGCGATGCTGGACAACTGGCTTGCCGATACGCTCCCGAGCGGGCCGTACGACCTGGTTTCGATCGCGTACGGCACGAACGACCATCACAAGGGTGCGCCGTCCGAAGTGTTTCAGGAAAACGCGCGTCGGTTGCTCGCCGCGCTGACGAAGAAGCGACCCGATTGCCCCATCCTCCTGCTGACACCATTGACCTGGGCGAACCATCCCGAAGCGAACAGCATCGGGCTGACAATGGACGATTATCGCCGCGCGCTCGCGCCACTGGCCGGCGAGTTCCAGCAGGTGCGGCTCGTGCACGGGGACCGGCTCTTGCCCGACGACGAGCAATGGTTCGTGGACCAGGTCCATCCGAACGACCGCGGGTTCGCGCTCTACGCGGAGAACCTGCTGCCCCGACTCGAGGCGGCGCTGGGCCGGTAATGGCGCGTCGTGCACCCGCTCGCGTATCGCTTCGCCGACGGAACGGTGTTCTTTGTCGGCGCGGCGTTGGTCGTGCTCGGCGTGGGCGTGGAATTGTGGCGCGGACCCCGCCGCAGCGGTCGAATGGCGGCGCTACTCGGACTGCTCGGTGTGGCGCTGGTGGCGTTCTCAGCCGCGCCATTTCCGCCGGTGTTTTATTTGATTTGGGGCGTACCCGGGCTGTTGTGGTGCGGTCTGTTGCTCGCGCGGCCCCAAGCGAAGCCGGCGATCCGCCGATTGGCTGCCGGTAGCCTTCTGGTCCTTACCGTGATTGCCGTCGAGTGGGAGTTCATTCACTACGGAACCCCGTCCAAACCGCAGGGCGCGTATCCCGTGATGTACGTGATCGGCGATTCGATCAGCGCCGGCGTCGGCGCGAAGGACGAGAAACCGTGGCCGCAACTTTCTGGCGGAAGAACACGACGTGGACGTGGTGAACCTCGCCGAGGCCGGCTCGATGCTCGTGCACGCCACGAGTCAAGTCGAGAGGGTCACAGCCATTCGTGCCCTGGTGCTGCTGGAGATCGGTGGCAACGATCTGTTCGCGAAAACACCTCCGCCCGAGTTCGAGCGCGGACTTGAGGTACTCCTTCAACGCGCGCAAGCACCCGGGCGACAACTCGTGATGTTGGAACTGCCTCTGCCCCCGTTCGCCAACGAATACGGCGTGGTCCAGCGACGGTTGGCGCGAAAGCACGGGGCCATCCTGATTCCGAAACGATTCTTCGCGCGAGTCCTGGCCGGCGATGGAAACACCACGGACGGATTGCATCTATCCGCGAAAGGACACCGCAAGATGGCGGAGACAATCTGGCGTCTGCTCGGCAACTCCTTGCAGGCCCGGCCTCGCTCTTTCGGTTTCCCTGGCCCGCCTACTTCGGCTTGGTGATCATCGGGAAGTCATCGGTGCGGAACGGCGACGCGGGCAAGCCCTGCCGGTTGTAGAGGGTGACGCTCGGGCAATCGGCCCAGCCGTAACGCACGGCCACGGGTTTGGACACGTCCGGACTCCACACCATGACGGCGTTGCCCTGTACCTCCGCCCTGGCCGGCACCCATTTGCGGTCCTCGCCCGCGATCACGAACCCGCGCAGATCGCCACCCTGCGCGACCAAGCCGCGGTCGGCGTGGCGGAATTGGAGCGTCACACGGTCGCCGGTGATCTTCATGGAATCGTAGGTCGGCCCCGAGTGGACAAGGCGCTCGCCATACGCGACGACGCGGGCCGCCAATGTCAGCCGCCCGCCCACGGGCTCCTTGCGTTGCGGATGAATGTCCCCGCATTCGCCGGCGTCGGTGATCACGGCCATCGCGGTCTTGGGGAGCTTTTGGCTCGTGAGCAGTTGCGCCTCGCGCAGTTCGGCCCAGGCGCTGTCGCCCGTCGGCGTCGGTTGCGAAGCACCGTAGGGAGCGAGTTGGACGAACAGGAACGGGAAATCGCCCTGGCCCCAGGTTTCGCGCCATGAACGGATCATCGTCGGGAACAGCGCGCGATACTGCCACGCGCGGCCGGCGTTCGATTCGCCCTGGTACCAGATCGCGCCACGGATCGCGAACGGCTGCAATGGCGCGATCATGGCGTTGTAAAGCCCGGCGGGACGATGCGGATTCTGGCCGGGATCACCGGGCGGCCTCGGGCCTTTGGGCGGTTGCTTGCCCTCGGCCTTCGCTTTTTCGACCGCCTCCTCGTGCTTCTTTTTCAACTGGGGCTCTTGCTGTTTGTATTGTTCGAGCGCCGCGGGGTAATCCTTCACCGCTTGCTCGTGCGCGTCCACGCTGGGTTTGAGAATCGGGTCGGCTTCGAGAAATCGCCGGGGCGTCCAGGTCTCTGCGGGCGAACCGCCCCAGGAAGAATGGATCAACCCCACCGGCACCTTGCGCGCCTTTCGCAGGTCGCGACCGAAGTAGTACCCGACGGCGGAGAAAGCTCGCACGATGTCGGGCACGCATTCAACCCAGCCAGCTTTCGCGTCGCGCTGCGGTTCGTCGGCGTGGACGTGCGGCACCGTGAATAACCGCAGCATCGGGTCAGCGGCGTTGGTGATGGCCGCGGCGCCGTTCTCGGTGTTGTACAACGGCCACTGCATGTTGGATTGCCCGCTGCACACCCACACTTCGCCGACGAGGATGTTCGTGCGCATGATCGCGTTGTCGCCGGCAACCTCCAGCGTGAACGGCCCACCCGCGCGCAAGGGCTTCAACGCCACCGACCATCGCCCCTCCTTGGCCGTCGTCGAGTGCGTTTGCTTCTGGAATTTGACCCTGACCTTCTCGCCATCGCGAGCCGTGCCCCAGACCGGGACTTTCATTCCTTGCTGGAGAACGGCGTTGTCGGAAAACAGTGAGTGCAGAGTGATCTCGGCTTGTGCGGTCCGATGGAGGACGATGAAAAAAACGACGGCGCTGGCGAGGATTCGCAAGGATCGGTTCATGTCGCCAGACTAGCAGTCTGACTTTTGTTTTGCCAACTAATGTCTGAATGGACACACTACGCGCCCGCAATCCCAACCGAGGATTCTCATGAAAGTCACCGCCAACGGCACCGCCAAACGCATCGCCCGACTCCAGAAGGAAATCCGAGCGCAGGAACTCGACGTCGTCTATCTCTACGATCCCAAGAACGTCGGCTGGGCCACCGGTTTGTTCCGCGACCTCAACGCCACGGGCGAGATGAAACATCCGTTGCTCTGCGCGCCGGCAGCGGGCAAGCCGGTATTCTACGTCAATCATGGCCTCCGCGGCGCCGCCGCCGAGACCTACGGCGGGCCGATGACGGATTACATGTGCTACGACATCCACGTGAAGATGGTGACGTTCCCCGAGGACGCCGTCGCGGGATTGCGCGCCCAGCGGAAACGATTCCCCGGTCACGCGCATCGCGTCGGGGTGGACCTGCGTTACCTCCCGGCGATGTTTCTGAATCTCCTGCGCGAATGGTACCCGAGCGCCGAGTTCGTGGACGTGAGTGCGGCGTTGAACGAGTTGCGCGCCGTAAAGGAAGCCGACGAAATCGCCGTGATCCGCGAGTGTATCCGCCTCGACGAGATCGCGTACAAGACCGCGCGCGCGGCGGCCCAGCCCGGCTTGACCGAAGCGGAACTGTACGGCCTGTGCTACGCCGCCGTCGCGAAGGAAGCGGGCGAGCCGTTATATTTCATGGGCGATTTCGTGGCCGGCGCCAAACGTTGTCGCGGTGCCGGCGGGCCGCCGACGAACTACCGCATCCAAAAAGGCGACGTGACGATCCTCGACTTGTGGGTCTATTACCACGGTTACTGGGCTGACATGAGCCGGACGTTCGTGATCGGTCGAAAGCCCACGCGCGACGAAACCAAGGTCCACGATCTTCTCCGCAGGACGATGGAGACGTGCGTGAAGAAGCTGAAACCCGGCGTGACCGGCAAGGAGGTCTATCAGACGATGCATGACACGCTCGACGCGGCCGGCTGGGCGGAGTATTGGTTTCATCACGCCGGCCACGGCACGGGCTGTCATCCGCACGAAGCGCCGTTCTTCATTCCCGCATGGACCCAGCCGTTGCAAGCCGGGATGGTGGTCACACTCGAACCCGGCGTCTATCGCGACGGCTTCGGCGGAATGCGCATCGAGGACAATTTCCTGATCACCAAGACCGGCTGCGAGCGGCTGTCGAGATACCCTCACGGCTTGTGAGAAGCAGCCCCATCGATCCACAATACGGGACGAGAGCTAACGTTTGGAGTTCAAGCTTCAGCTTGCGAGTCCGCGTTGGCTCGAAGAACAAGCTGAAGCTTGAACTCCAAACGTAAGAGGATCATGCGTTTTCCACCGTTCGCGGACGTTTCGTTTCGATCGCGGCAGGTACGCGCCATTCCTTGACCATTGAGTATCCAGCAATTAGCATCCAGCATCATGCTCAAACTCGGCGTCAACATCGACCACGTCGCGACTCTCCGTCAGGCCCGCTATCGCGGCACCGGTCACGAAGGCGCGATCCCCGAGCCCGATCCGGTCTGGGCAGCGGCGCAGGTCGAACTCGCCGGCGCACACGGGATCACCGTGCATCTCCGCGAGGACCGGCGCCACATGCAGGACCGCGACATCCGGTTGTTGCGCCAAACAATCCGCACCAACCTGAATCTCGAAATGGCCGACACGCCGGAGATCGTTGCGTTCGCCGAGCAGGTGAAACCCGACGAAGTTTGCCTTGTTCCGGAGAAACGCCAGGAGGTCACCACCGAAGGCGGACTCAACGTCCGTGGCGCGATGAAAAGCCTGAGCAAGACGATCCCGCGGCTCAAGAAGGCCGGGATCATGGTCAGCCTGTTCATTGACGCCGATGCCACGCAGATCAAGGCCAGTGCCGATCTTGGTGCGCAGTTCATCGAGCTGCACACGGGCCGGTACGCAAACGCGCGTGGCGAAAAGGCGCAGGCGAACGAAATCTATCGTCTGATCAAGGGCGCGCAACTCGCGCACAAACTTCGGCTGCGCGTCAACGCCGGTCACGGTCTGAATTATCAGAACACGCCGGGCATCCTGAAAGTGCCGTACCTCGAAACGCTCAACACCGGCCACAGCATCATCAGCCGCGCGGTGTTCGTCGGGTTGCACCAAGCCGTGCGCGAAATGCTTGCGCTCATGGAGGACTATGGCCGGGCCTGATCCAGCGCCCAAGAAGCCCGAGATCATCCTCGGCCGCGGCGATGTGCTCAAGCCGTTGCACTCAGTCCTCAGTCCTCAGTCCTCAGTCCTCGGCATCGGCATCGACATCGTCGAGACCGAACGGATCGAACAGTCGTTGCAGAAATTCGGCGACCGGTTCCTCAAGCGCGTCTATCACCCCGGTGAGATCGCCTACGCCAAGTCCATGAAGTTCCCCGCGCTGCATTTCGCGGCGCGATTCGCGGCGAAGGAAGCGATCTCGAAAGCATTCGGCACCGGCATCGGCAAGCAGCTCGGCTGGGCCGACATGGAAATCCGTCGCAAGGAAAGCGGCGAACCGTACGTCATCCTCCACGGCAAGGGCGCCGAGTTGGCGAAGAAACGCGGCGTGTCGCAAGTGCTGGTCAGCCTCAGTCACTGCAAGGCGTATTCTGCCGCCAATGCGGTCTTGCTCTCGGTTCCCCAATCGGCCATCGGCCCCGCTCTTTCAAGTGCAATCGAAGCTCCCCGTCCGGAGCGACCTTCTCAGAAAGAGCGGGGGCAATCGGCAATATGAAATCCGTCACCGCCGCCCAGATGCGCGAGCTCGATCGTCGCACCATCGAGGCGGGCACGCCGGGCAAGGTGTTGATGGAACGAGCCGGCAAGGGCGTCGTCGATGCCATGCTCGATCGCTGGCTCGAATACCGCGGGCCGATTCTCATTGTCGCCGGCAAAGGCAACAACGGCGGCGACGCATTCGTCGTGGCGCGGCATCTCGCCCAGCGCGCCGGCACCGCCGTGACGCTCCTGCTTGCCTGCAAGAAAAACGAGATCAAGGGCGACGCGCTCTTTCATTTCCGCAAGGTGCCGAAGTCGGTCAAGATCGTCTCCGCCACCTCGGGCTATTTCGACTCCGCCCGCGTGATCGTGGACGGATTGCTCGGCACGGGCTTGTCGGGCGAAGTGCGTTCGCCGTATCGCGAGTTGATCGAGCAGGTCAATCGCTGCAAACGCGCGTGCGTCGTCGCCATCGACATCCCCTCTGGGCTGCATGCCGACACGGGCGAACCGCTCGGCGTCGCGGTCCGCGCCGATCTGACGGTGACGATGGGTTTGCCGAAGGTCGGCTTGCTCAAACCCGCTGCGACCAGTCACGTGGGGGAACTGGAGATCGTGGACATCGGCATCCCGGCGCAGTTCGTCAGCGAAACGGCCAGCGATGCCGAACTCATCACGAGCAGCGATCTCGCGCCGTTGTTCCCGCGCCGGAAACGTTCCTCGCACAAGGGCGACTACGGCCATCTGCTCGTGCTCGCCGGCGCCGAAGGGTATCACGGCGCGGCGGTGCTTTGCGCCGAAGCCGCCGCGCGGGCGGGTGCAGGACTGGTCACGCTTGGCGTGCCGCGGCGCATCTATCCCGTCGTTGCCGCGCAATGCAGGGAAGTCATGGTGCGACCAGTCCCCGACACGCTCGACGGCACCTTCGCCCTGCGCGCCGTCGAGGAAATGCCGTCGTGCTTCGAGCGGTGCGACGCCGTCGCGCTCGGTCCCGGGCTTTCGCAGGACGACGAGACGAAACAGTTCGTGGTGAAAATCCTCCGCGATTGTCCGCGCCCGATGGTCGTGGACGCCGATGGTCTCAACGCGCTCGCCGGCCACGCTGAGTCGCTCGCCCTGCGCGAGTCGCCGACGATTCTCACGCCACACCCCGGCGAAATGGCGCGGCTCATCAATCGAACGACCACGGAGGTGCAGTCCGACCGTTGGGACGTGGCGCATCGGTTTGCCCGGCAGGTCGGGATGACGGTCGTTCTGAAAGGCGCGGGCACAGTCGTTGCGCCACCGCACGGTTCGATCTGGATCAACCGGACCGGCGGCCCGGCGCTGGCCAAAGGCGGCAGCGGTGACATCCTGACCGGCATGATTGGGTCGTTGCTCGCGCAGGGTTTCTCGACCATCGATGCCGCGCGCGCGGGCGTGTTCCTCCACGGTCGCGCCGCGGACCTGGCGGCGATGGAATTTGGCGACCGCGCGACGCTGGCGCGTGACGTGATCGCGAAGTTCGGGGAAGCGTTCACAGCGGTATCGTGATCGATCCGATGGAGTCGGCCTCCCACGCTCACCGTTCTACAGCAAAGACGATGTCGCTGCCGGTTTCGTGCATGCGGCCCTGCGCGTTCTTTTCCTTGCCCCCGTCATCCGCTTCGTCTTCCCCCACGCTGTACACGACGTACCCTGTTGCCAGCTTTCGATAACGGATCAGCTTGCCATCGAACGGATCGACCGGGATGCTGGCAAGGTGAGAGGGAACCAACTCCTTAAGATTCTCTGGCAACCGTCCTGTGGCGTTTCGGTATTGTTCCACCGCGAGCGCCGTGCGGACCGCGCGCAGCAAGGCGATCCGGCGCGCTTCTTTCAAGAAGACAGCGCCAGACCATGATCCCATCCCTCGGGTGAACGCAAATCGTCGTGGGACGCGCTGGGCACGAGCGTTCCACTCCTTTGCTTTTTGATACCGCAGGCTGTAGCTCAATCTGCTCGTCGTGATCCCGTCTTCCATTCCGTCCAAATAGCGCAGGAAATCCCACTCGCGGATGCCAAGAAACTTGTAGAACTTGAACTGCCATATGCGGACTTGGGCTGATCGCGACGGTCCCAGGTACCGATCCATCGTTGCTACGACTCCATCGATTTCGTCCGAGCCGAAGCCCGACCACATCCCCATTTTCTCCCAACTGTCATCGTGAAGCAATTTCCGGTACTGATCCATGCCGAGACATCGGTCCCCAATCCAGGCTTCCGCCGAGAGCTGTTCACTCTCCGCTTCCGCGATCGCGGACGCAAGCATGGCGATTTGCGCGTCCGTGAGCGGCGAGCGACAAAGCACGTAATTGAGGCTCGAAACACAGATCGCTTCACACGCGATGCGGAGAAGGTGAGGCAACACGAACGGTTCATTTCCGAGCGGCTTGGCGAGTCGCAACCCGGCGAGCACGGAGTGCGCTGCGCGCTCTGAGTCGTGGCTCTCAATCTGGCACATGGTTTCGAGCTGAAGCATTCGCTGTCCTTGCCGAATGCCGTTCATGTATGGGAAGTTGAACGGCGGCACGAACCAATCAGCCGGGTACCGACTCGGCTGCAACTCAGAGAGTTCATGGAGCGACTTCATCCGTTCTGCATCCGCAGCGAGGTAATCCGCAATGGTCTTGGTTAACTCGGCGCTCAACGGCTGGGAACATGACGGAAATGGAGCCAAACCCACGACCGGTAGTTGCCGGCGTTGTTCCGAGGTCCATGGATCGGCGCTCGTAAACGCCTGAGGCGCCAGCCCGACGATTCTCGGATCGACCGGCGGACGTTTCTGCCACGCAACCAGCTCCGCGCCGCTGACCGGGTATCCCTGTTGGCGAATCGCCTCGATCCTCGCCTCGACCCGTCGTTGGAGCCAGTACCGATACGCCACGAACAACGCCACGAAGAGGAAGATCGCCAGCGCCAGAATGTATGGCCACCGCCTACGTTTTGGAACGGGTTGGACTGGCGACTCGTTCATGGACGCTAGCTTCGGCGCATTGTACTAGCAGCCGGTGACGAGCTAAGCAAGCGCGGGGACTTTGAACAGAAGGACGCAAAGGCTGCGAAGACACCGGCTTCAGTCGGAACCTACTCGTGATCGTGCGGCAACTTCCGACTGAAGCCGGTACACCGGACACGCCTCCGTGCATTCGCACGCCAGTTTGCAGTGCACCTTCGCTTCCTTCGCGATCTTCTGTTCCAATCTGCCGTCATTTCCGGTTTAACTTCTCGATGCACCGCGCGGCGAGCGCGGTCCAGCCGGTCTGATGGCTCGCGCCGACGCCGCGGCCGGTGTCGCCGTGGAAGTATTCGTAGAACAAGACCAGGTTCTTCCAGTGCGGGTCCTCGGCGTAACGACGCTCCTCGCCGTGGACGGGACGGCAGCCTTTCGCGTCGGGCAGGAAAATCCGCGCCAGTCGGCTGCCAAGCTCCTGCGCGACTTGTTTCAAGGTCAACATCTTGCCCGAGCCGACCGGGCATTCCACCTGGAAGCTGTCGCCATAAAAGTGGTGATAGCGTTCGAGCGCTTCGATGATGAGATAATTCACCGGGAACCAGATCGGGCCGCGCCAGTTCGAGTTGCCGCCGAACAAACCTGTGCTCCCCTCGGCGGGATCGTAGCTCACGACATGTTCCTCGCCGCCGACGCGGAAGATGTACGGGCGCCCGGCGTGAACGCGCGACAGCGCGCGAAGGCCGTACGGCGAGAGAAATTCGTTCTCGTCGAGCATGTAGCGGAGCACGCGTTCGAGCCGGTCGCGCGACGGAATGGCGAGCAGACGGTGCCCGTGGCCGTCGCTCTCCTCGCATTCCATGTACGAGATGTGCCGGGCGAGGTCCTTGCGGTTTTCGAGGAACCACTGCATTCGTTTGCGGAAGCCGGGCAGTTTTTCGATCGTCTCCTCGTCCAGAATTTCCACCGCGATCAACGGCAGCAGCCCGACCATCGAACGCACCTTGAGCGGGATGTGCTGGCCGTCCACGTGAAGCTGGTCGTAGTAGAAACCGTCCTCGTCGTCCCACAGGCCGTGGCCGCCGAGCGTGTTCATCGCGTCGGTGATGGCCACGAAATGCTCGAAGAATTTCGACGCCATGTCTTCGGTCGCGGGGTTGTCGCGGGCGAGTTCGAGCGCCATCGATAGCATCGTCGCGCAATAGAACGCCATCCACGCCGTGCCGTCGGCCTGTTCGAGGTGGCCGCCGGTCGGGAGCGGCTTGCTGCGGTCGAACACGCCGATGTTGTCGAGCCCGAGGAACCCGCCGCCGAAGATGTTCTTGCCCTCGGCGTCCTTGCGGTTGACCCACCAGGTGAAGTTGATGATCAGCTTCTGGAATGTGCGCGAGAGGAACAGCCGGTCGCGTTCGCCGCGCGCGCCGGTCATTTTATAGACGCGCCAGCAAGCCCAGGCGTGGACGGGCGGGTTGACGTCGCCGAACGCGAACTCATACGCGGGGAGCTGGCCGTTGGGGTGCATGTACCATTCACGCAGGAAGAGCGTGAGCTGGTCCTTGGCGAACTGCGGATCGACTTTCGCGAACGGGATCATGTGAAACGCGAGGTCCCACGCCGCGTACCACGGATACTCCCACTTGTCGGGCATCGAGATCACGTCGCGGTTGTAGAGGTGCGGCCAATCGTTGTTGCGGCCGTTCTTGCGCGACTCGGGCGGCGGCGGCTGGTTTGGGTCGCCGTCGAGCCAGTCTTTGACGATGTAATGGTAGAACTGTTTGCTCCATAGCAGCCCCGCGTACGCCTGGCGCGCGACGTTGCGTTCCTCGGCCGAGAGTCCCTTGGCGAGCCGTTCGCCGTAGAACTCGTCCGCCTCGCGGATGCGCTGCTGGAAAGTCTGGTCGAACTCCTTGCCGAGGCTTTTCTTCGCGTTGAGGGGTTGGTTCGAGAGACGCAGACGAATCGTCGCCTCCTGCCCGGCAGGCACTTCGAGTTTGTAGTACGCGGCCACCTTTGTGCCGGTCAGCTTCGGGTTCACCGCCTCGGCCTTGTCGTGGATGACGAATTCGTGGAACGCGTCCTTGGTGTACGGCGTCCAGTGATCGACGCCGTAGAGCTTGCGCGTGTTGGTTTCGTTCTCCGTGAACAGGAACTGCGGCAACTGCCGGTCTGGCCCCGTGCCGACGACAAGGTAATGCTTCCCAAAATTCACGTGCTCGCCCTCGACCGTCGCGTCGTCCACCACGCGGATCGTCGGTTTGATCCAGCACCCTTCGTGTTTGCAACCCCAGATCCAGGTGTTGCGGTACCAAAGCGTTGGCAGGAGATGCAACGTCGCCGCCTCGGGCCCGCGGTTGGCGACGGTGATGCGAATCAAAACGTCGTCGGGGCCAGCCTTGGCGTACTCGGCGAACACGTCGAAGTAGCGGTTGCCATCAAACGCGCCTGTGTCGAGCAGTTCCAGTTCGAGTTCGTGCTTGCCCCGGCTGCGGTTCTCGTTGGCCAGACGCGCGTAGGGGTACTCGGCCTGCGGGTACTTGTAGAGCGCCTTCGCATACGAATGCGTCGGCGTCGAATCGAGGTAGTAGTAGAGTTCCTTCACGTCTTCGCCGTGGTTGCCTTCGGGGCCGGTCAGGCCAAACAACCGCTCTTTGAGGATCGGGTCCCTGCCGTTCCACAGCGCGAGCGCGAAACAGAGCCGGCATTCGCGGTCGGTGATCCCGAGCAAACCGTCCTCGCCCCAGCGAAACGCCCGGCTGCGCGCCTGGTCGTGCGGGAAATAATCCCAGCAGTTGCCCCACTCCGAGTAATCCTCGCGCACGGTGCCCCACTGGCGCTCGGAGAGGTACGGCCCCCAGCGTTTCCAGTTTTTCTCGCGGCGCGCGTCCTCGACGAGGCGTTGTTGTTCTGCGTTCATGATGTGTTCCTCCTGGATGACGGCTATTTCTCGACCAACTGCATCGCGTGACCATCGGGGTCACGGACCAACGAACCTTTCTTGAAACCCAGTTTCGCGCCTGGCATACCGAACACCCCCGGCGAGACTAGCCAGAACCTGCCGGCGCGCAAGCCCTGCCAGACTGAGTCGGCATCACCCGTGATCAGTCGCGTCTGCCAATGCCACAGATCGCTGGCCTTCGAGTCAGTCGGGTACGAGCGTCCGTCGCGCGGCGTCAGGTATTCCAAGAACTCAATCGCAGGCCCGGCCTCGGCACGGACGCTCGTAATGTGCAGCCTCGCGCCAAAGACGTTGTTGAGATGTTCCTGCTCCGTGCCGTAGTTCTCGCCGTCGCCCGCGACCTTCATGCCGAGCGTGTCGCGATAGAACTTCAAGCTCGCCTCGGTGTCGCTGACGACGATGGCGGTGTGATCGATGCCGAGGAAGAGCCGGTCTTTCTTCTGCCACTTCTCGGCGCCTTTGCCGGGCGGGAACCAGAGAATCTCCAGATGGTGACCGTCGGGATCACGAAAATAGAACGCGCGGACGCCGGCAGCGCCTTTGTTCCATGCCGGGATGGTTTGCGGCCCGGTCGAGGCGTGTTGCACCTCGTGTTTGCGCAGATGCTCGTACGCTTTGTCCATGTCGCTCACGATGATCGCGATGTGCTGAAACCAGCGATCGTTGCTGCGCGAGTCCTCGGGGACGGGTCGCCCATTGGGCGCGAGATATTCTGTCAGCTCGATGGACTCCTCGCCGAGCTTCATGCGGACGACGCGCGCCCGGGCACCGAACAGCCCCTGCAGATGTTCGAACTCATCGCCGGCGACTTCGACGTCCGAGACCTTCTCGAACGTCAGCACCTTGGAGAAAAACTCGACGGAGCGATCCAAATCGGAAACCGTCATCCCCACGGAATCCACGGCCTGGACCAACGCCTGTGCCGAAGCAGTTGGCAGCCACGCGCTGAGCGCGAGCAGAAAGAACCATCGCCAGGCAAGCGTCCGAGTTCTCATGTCGTTGTCTCCTCATGGTAATCACCGAGTTGGTCGCGGCGGCGACGAAATCCTTACGTTGTAGCCGCGCTTCTGTGAAGCGCGGAGCCGGCAGGGAGGAGAAAAGACCCGCGCTTCACAGAAGCGCGGCTACACATTGACCGCCTCGGCAACGGCGGCGGCTTCCTGTCTGTGTGGGACATTCTCCACCTCAGAAACCGTCGGCGCGCGCAGGGTCTGGAACTGGACGAGATCTTTGGAGAACAGCAGGTCCAGCGACCAATCGAGCGCGACGCGGAACTTTTTCTCGAAGCGCGGGAGTTTGCTCAGGTAGATCGTCCGCCACATCCACCAGGCGAGGAAGCCGCTGAAGTTGATCCCGAAGACGCGCGCGACGCCGGTGCGTCGGCCGATCGCGGCAAGCGCGCCGATCATGTTGAAGATGAATGGCCGCTTCTGTCCGCCGCGAATCGCCGCGACGATGTTGTGGGCGAGCACCTTCGCCTGGCGGATCGCGTGCTGGGCCGTCGGCGGATACGGTTTGCCGGTCCGCGGATCGGGGACGCACGCGGCATCGCCCAGCGACCAGACGCCGGGATGGCCGGGCACGTCCAGGAACTCGTTGACCTTTACCCGGCCCCGCTCTTTCATGCACGGAAGCTTGTCGAGATGCGGGTTGGGCGAGGTGCCGGCTGTCCACACGATCGTGCAGGAGCGAACCTTCGTCCCGTCGCTCAACTCGACGCCGTCCTCGGTCGTGCCGGTCACCTTGGTGTTGACGCGAATCTCGACGCCGCGCTCGGCAAGTTTCTTCTGGGCGTAGCGGCCGAGATCGGGACCGAGTTCCGGCAGGATCACGTCGCCGGGATGAACGAGCACCATGCGCAACATGTCTTCGCGTAGGTTCCGATAGAACGGGAGCGCCTCCCGGACGAAGTCATTCACGGCGGCGATGGTCTCGACGCCGGAAAAGCCGCCGCCCGCGACCACGACCGTCAACAACGGCTCGCGCAGGTTGGCGCAGCATTCGAAGTCGGCCTGCTCCATGTTTTCGATGAGGCGGTTGCGCAAGTGGATGGCGTCGCCGAGCGATTTCATGGTGAGCGCGCGCTCTTCGAGTTCGCGCTGGCCGAAGAAATTCGTGACCGTGCCGAGCGCGATGACGAGGTGATCGTATTCGAGAACGTGGCTGTGACGCTCGTCGCCGCCGTGGAAGACGACAACGCGTTTGTTCTCCAACTCGATGCGGAGCACCTCGCCGTGGAAGAACTGCGTTCGCTTCAACAGCTTGCGGACGGGGTTGACGATGTGCGTGATGTCGAGGTCGCTCGCCGCGACTTCGTGGAGCATCGGCGTGAACAGGAAAAAGTTCTCGCGGTTGACGAGCGTGACCTCGACGTTCGGGTCGCGTCCGAGCAGTTTCTCCAAATGCAGCGCCGTGTAGATACCGCCGAAGCCTCCGCCGAGGATCACGATACGTGTCTTCTGGCTCACACCCGATTAGTCGGGGATCACGGCAAGACCTTACGTGCTTGCTGTGGGCCACGAATCGCAGGGGAAGTCACGAGTTCCATCGTGACCAAGTTACGCAATGAGGGTCGTTCAGCGCGCCATCGTCAGGCCCGGCCACTTGTTCCGGGAATAATGGCTTTCCCGCCCAAGCTTGGATGTCTTGGCAGCGGAGCTGAGTTGAGGATCGTTGGTGAGAAACCAGAGAAGCGTCTGCGTGTCGAGCAGCAGTTTCATTGCATGTAGTCCTTGAAATCCTCCCGCGGCGCGTTGAAGTCACTAGACATCCACACCGAACCCGGCAACGAACCGGCCTTGGGACGAGAGCGAGTCACACCATTCACCGGCACAAGCTTGGCCACCGGTTTCTGATGTTCTGTGATCAAAATCTCCTCGCCTGTCCGCGTTTCTTCGACCATCGTCTGCAAGCTCGGGGGAGTTTCGTCGAGTTCGTACGTCTTCATTGTGATAGTACCAATAGCAGCCGGACGGGTGAATGCCAACTTGAAACTGTGCGCGACCACGGCGCCATCCCGTCTCAACAGCCCACCTCCACGCAGAACAGCGTTGCCTGCCGCATGGCGATCCGCAGTTCCACTCGTTTGCCGACAAGACTCTTCAAATCAGAAGCACCCTTCCATTTGATCTCGCCAGCCAACACGTCGCCGGTCACTGGAATGCACTCCTCCATTCCCATGCCGGCGACGGACTCGGGCTTGAAGCCGTAATACTCGGGCAGGCCCGTATTATAGTAGGTGAGCGCCAGCCGAATCTCCCCCTGGATCGCGGCGTTGACTTTGATCGACAGGTTCGCCCCGCTCTTTGCATCAAAGAGCGGGGTGAACGTCCCGAGCGAGAACTCGAACGTGTCGTCCATGTGCAGACCCTGGAACCGGTCAACGGGCGTGGTGACCATGCCGACCATACCCTGATATTGGATTCGATCCGGCAACGTGTATCGCATGATCTCGGGCGCGAGCCAGCCCAGGCCCGGTTCCAACTCACATCGAGATGTTGCGCTGTGAACGCCTCCGCCAACTCGCCCCGGATGTACGCGTCGCGGTCGCGTTGCCGCGTCAGCTTTGCCGCTTCGACGAACCATTCCAGCGCCGCCTCGTGCGTGTCGTCGGGCGAACGATGGCCGTGTGAGTCGGACAGACATGGATTGTAGTCGAACGCCTGATCGAGAAACTACGACGTGAAACCAAGATCGAGCGTTTGTCGCGTGATCGCCAGCGCACGGTCGCGGAAGAACCATGCGAGCGACTCTGCGTGGGCGACGCGCGCGCGTCAACTCATTTGTGAAAATTGAAGATGTGCCGGGTGCATCTTGATACTGCCACCGTGTTTCACGTGACGCGGTTGGTAGCGCAGGTTTCCCAACCTGCTGTATCGCCGACTTCCAGTCGGCTGGATGCGTCGATCGCAGCGGTTGGCGGGTTAGAAACCCGCGATACAGCAGGCTCGGAGGTCTGCGCTACGCAAGGAGGAACGGAGCGTCCGCTGAGTTTTCGAGAGGTGGACAGGATTCCGCTCATTTCATTTGCCCACCTATCCACTACAATAATACACTTCAATCCCGCCATGCCCTACGACCTGTTCATCTCCTACGCGCGGCGCGACAATGCACGCGGGCAGGTGACCGCGCTCAAAGCGCAAATCGAATCCTCCTTCCGCGCGTTCGCCGGGCGCGAGTTGCGGGTTTTCTTCGACACGCACGAGATCGCCGGCATGGACGACTGGCGGCAGAAGATTCAGCGCAGCTTGCGCGACTCGCAGGTATTTCTCGCTGTGCTCTCGCCCAATTACCTCGCCAGCCCTTACTGCCGCTGGGAATGGGAGGATTACGTGCGTTACGAAGCCATGCGCCAATGCCTCGGCGAAGGCGTCGCGCCCGTCTTTTTCGTCACTTTGCCCGACGCGGCCGATCCGAAGACCGACCAGGCCCTCGCGCGCTGGATTGACCAGATTCAGCGCCGCCAGACCTTCGATCTGCGCCCGTGGCACGATGCGGGGGAACAGGCATTGGAGCAAGCCCACGTCAAGAAAACGTTGGAAGAACTCAACCAGTCTGTCCGCGACCGGTTGAACCGCTCCGATCTCGCTGGCAAATCGCCCAACAACCTTATCAAACACAACCCCGCGTTCGTCGGTCGCGTGCGCGAACTGACCGATTTGCGCAACGCGTTGGCGAAAAACAAACTCGGCGTCGTCGGCGTGCGCGAAGGGCAGATGCCCGGTCGCGCGACCGTGCAGGGCCTGGGCGGCATGGGCAAGACGGAGTTGGCGCTGGCCTACGCGCACGCCTTCGCGTGGGACTATCCCGGTGGCCGCTGGCAAATTCCCTGCGAACACGTCAGCGACTTGCGCGTGGCATTGCTGCATCTGGCCAACGCCAACGCGTTGCACTTTGAATTCACCGAGGAGGAAAAGAAAAACATCGCGCTGGCCTTCGAGCGAGTGCTGCGGGAACTGAATCGGCGCGAGCGTAGCCTGCTGATTCTGGACAACATCAGCGACCCCAATCTGCTCCAACCCGAATACCTGGATCGTCTGCCGCGAGATGGCCGGTTGGACCTCATCGCCACGACGCGGCTCGCCCCGCGCGCCATCCCTGGCGCGGCGAACGAGCAGACCTTCATCGCCGTGGACGAGTTGCCGGAGGAAGACGCGCTGGCGCTGATGCGCAGCCATCAACCGGAAGGCCGGTTCGCCCGCCAGCAGGAAGACGACGAAGCGCGGGCCATCGTGCGGCTGCTGCGAGGATTCACGCTGGCGGTGGAGACGGCAGCCATCTATCTCGGGCGCGACACCGCACCGGACGCCTGCCGCCGATTCCGCGAACGGCTCTCGCCGGATTTGCTGCGGGAAAGCGAGACCGCCGCCACCGACCCCGCCGTTGCCGTGCGCCACCGGGTGCGCTCACTGGAAGAGACTTTGGCGTTCACGTTGCAGACACTCTCCGCCCAAGTGCGACACTTGCTCGACTTCGCCTCCTTCCTGCCGGCCGATCAGGTTGCCGTGCCCTGGCTCAAAACATTGGGAGCTGCGTACTTTCCGTCATTCAATCCTGAAGCAGACGCCCCCACCAGTCCCTTCCGCCATTCCGTGGACCTGCTGCTCGGCTTGCGACTGTTCCAGACTACCCAAGTTCTGGACGCCCGGCGCCGTCCGTTGGTCGTGCGCATGCATCGATTGGTCCAAGAACTTCTGCGAAGCCAACAAACCTCGGAGGACGTCAAAGCCAGGCGACAAGCGGTCGGCCAGCTCGCGTTAGAACGTGACGGAGTGTTTGAGAAGACGACACAGTGGCAGGAAGCGCACTGGGAATTAGCGCCATTCACCGCATTCGCCCAGTTATGGGCTGACACCAACCCGGGCGCGGGCTGGCTTCTCAACCAGGCCGGGATGCGCTGGCACAACCTCGGCGAATGGCCACAGGCCGAGCCGCTGCTGCGACGGGCGCTGGAGCTTGACGAGAAGAAGTTCGGTCCAGACCATCCCGAAGTCGCCATTCGCCTCAACAATCTCGCGGAACTACTGCGAGCGACTCATCGCCCGGCTGAGGCCGAGCCGCTGTATCGGCGTGCTTTGGCCATCAGCGAGAAGCGCTTCGGCCCCGCCCACCCCGACGTTGCCACCTGCCTCAACAACTTGGCCTTGTTGCTGCAGGCCACGAATCGGCTGGCGGAGGCCGAGCCGCTGATGCGGCGGGCACTGGCCATTGACGAGCAGAGCTATGGCCCGGAGCATCCCAACGTCGCCCGAGACCTCAACAACCTGGCCCAGTTGCTGCAGGCCACGAATCGGCTGGCGGAGGCCGAGCCGCTGATGCGGCGGGCACTGGCCATTGACGAGCAGAGCTATGGCCCGGAGCATCCGAGCTTCGCCATCCGCGTCAACAACCTGGCCTCGTTGTTGCAGGCCACGAATCGGCTGGCGGAGGCCGAGCCGTTGATGCGGCGGGCGCTGGCCATTGACGAGCAGAGCTATGGCCCGGAGCATCCCGAGGTCGCCATCCGCCTCAACAACCTGGCTTCGTTGCTGCAGGCCACGAATCGGCTGGCGGAGGCCGAGCCGTTGATTCGGCGGGCGCTGGCCATCGACGAGCAATACTTTCGTCCCGATCATCCCAGAGTCGCAGTCAGCTTAAACAACCTGGCGGCGCTGCTGCAGTCGACCAATCGGCTGGCAGATGCCGAAATGCTGTATCGGCGCGCACTGGCCATTGACGAAAAGAGCTTGGGGCCTGATCACCCCATCCTCGCCACCCGTCTCAACAATCTGGCTTCGTTGCTGTATTCTGCCAATCGACTTAGAGAAGCCGAGCAATTGATGCAGCGTGTGATCGGCATCTTAGTGAAATTCGGGCGAGGCGCGGGCTGCGAGCACGCAGATCTCCCTGCGGTGATCGGTAACTACTGCCGTCTGTTGCGCGGGATGGGACTCGACGATGGGCAGGTGACGGCACGCGTGCAGTCGGTAGTGCAGGACTAGGCGCAGCCGAACGGCGGTATTGGTTGCTTGTCTTGACATGTTTGGCTCGAAGGAGTAAGACCCAAGCCATGGAAGATGAGCTAGATTTGCTGCGTCAAGCTGTTCAAGTTCCCTGCAGCAATTGTGGTGAGGTGCTTCAACTAATTGTTGCAACCAACCAACCCGTTTCGTCAGCAATATGCCCAATCTGTCACGGAAAATTCGACATGCCGAACGATTTGGTTTCCGAAATAAGGGCGTTGATTGCAGAAGCAGGAAGTTTTATCGACAATGTCCGTCGAACGATTGCCCCGGCGAGAGTGGCCGGTGTTCTCGTTATGACATCTGCACGAGCGAAGTATGGTGCTGAGTTCGAGATTATTAGAAACACCTTGGTTACGCTCGGCCTTGATCGATTCTTGGGGTTGAGAGTGGATGGTACATTCATCCCGAATCTTCAAGAATTTCCTGTGTTCTACAATCTTCCCAGGAAGTGGACCTTGCAGGAGTTCCAAACCATTGCTCGGAACAGAGCCTCGAACTACGACCGCCGGTGGAGGGACGAGTCCGGTTTCGACCTCATTGGGTGTCGTGCTCCAGTCTTCGGCGCCCCAGGATTCATCGGATTCCTCGTGAGAAAGTAAAGGGGGTCCTCACTATTGACACAAGCGCGCAGTTGCTGCAGGCCACGAATCGGCTGGCAGAGGCCGAGCCGTTAATGCGGCGGGCGCTGGCGATTTGGGAGGCGAGCTTGGGCGGCGAGCACCCGAACGTTGCCGGTGCCCTCAACAGTCTGGCGCAGTTGCTGCAAGCGACGAATCGGCTGGGGGAGGCC
>Ga0187892_10003199_pt1 | contig 30439 bp, 22 predicted proteins | sample MA1701073metaG_FD_139345 | JGI IMG/M metagenome (GOLD analysis project Ga0187892, IMG submission 139345) | Bio-ooze microbial communities from a basaltic lava cave in the Kipuka Kanohina Cave System on the Island of Hawaii, USA - MA170107-3 metaG ...
AAGCGCCTCTCCGACCGCGCCCGCGCCATGGACGAGATCGTGCCCTTCCTGGAGCGCGCCTGGAGCGGCGAGCCCTTCGAGTACCGCGGGCGCCGCGTGCGCGTGACACCGCGCCCGGTGCAGCGGCCGCGGCCGCCGATCCTGCTGGGCGGGAGCAGCGCCGCCGCCGCGCGGCGCGCAGCCCGCCTCGCGGACGGCTTCCTGCCCTCCCTGCCCCGCTACCACGACGACTACCGCGCCGAGTTGCTTCGCCTCGGCAGGCCCGACCCGGGCCCGCCGGCGCCGAGCACCGGGAACTTCGTCTTCGTGGCCGAGGACCCGGACAAGGCCTGGGAGCGGATCGCGCCCCACGCCCTGCACGAGATGAATGCCTACGGCGCCTGGGCCACCGAGTCCGGCAGCGACACGGGCTACCGACCCGTCGAAGGCGCGGACGCGCTCCGCGCCACGGGGCTCTACCCAATCCTGACTCCCGCGGAGATGATCGAGCGAGCGCGTGCCCTGGGTCCCGCCGGGAGCGTCACCCTTCACCCCCTGATGGGCGGCCTGGACCCGGAGCTCTCCTGGGAGAGCCTGCGCCTCGTCGAGTCGAAGGTGCTGCCGGCGCTGCGCGGGTGAGGCCCGCTTGACCCTCTCCGACCTCGCCATCGAGCGCCCCGTCCTCACCTGGATGCTGGCGCTCGCGCTGCTCACCTTCGGGGTGCTGGGCTACGGGCGCCTGGGCGTCGACCAGTTCCCGGAGATGGAGTTCCCGGAGGTGAACGTCCGGGCCACCCTCGAGGGCGCCACCCCCGACGCCATCGAGGAGGACGTGACCGACGTCCTCGAGGAGTACCTGAGCACCATCGCGGGCGTGCGCAGGATCCGCTCGACCTCGGCATCCGGCGCCTCCCTGATCCAGATCGAGTTCCAGCTGGGAACCGATCTCGACGTCGCGATCCAGGACGTGCGCGACCAGGTGGCTGAGGCGCGCGACCGCCTGCCCGATGAGCTCGACCCGCCCTCGGTGGGAAAGTTCCGGGCCTCGAACTGGCCCATCCTCTACGTGCCCTTCCTCGCGCCAGAGCGGTCCCTGGTCGAGGTGAGCGAGTACGTCCGCCGCCAGGCAAAGCCCATCCTCGAGACCATCCCCGGCGTGGCGGGCGTGCAGCTCTACGGGCGCCGCGACCGCACCATCCGCATCGGGCTCGACGCCGACGCCCTGAACGCCCGCGGCCTCGCCGCAAGCGACCTGATCTCGGCCCTGCGCCGCGAGCACGTGGACGTGCCCGGCGGGCTGGTGGAGGGCGAGTCCCTCGAATGGAAGGTCAAGACCGAGGGCGAGTTCCGCTCGCTCGCCGAGCTCGAGGAGATGGTGGTCGCCCACCAGGGCGGCGCCCCGATCCTCTTGCGCGACCTCGCGCGCGTCGAAGACGGCGAAGAGGACGTCCGCCACCTGGTCCGCTACAACGGCGTCCCGGCCGTCGTCGCCGGCATCACGAAGCAGACCGACGCCAATACCGTCGCCATCGTGGACGAGGCCTACCGGCGGATCGAGGCGCTGCGCCCGTTGCTGCCCGCCGGAATCGAGGTGCTGGACCGGGAGGGGTTCACCGATTTCTCGCTTACCATCCGGGAGTCGGTGGCGGAGACGAAGTTCGCCCTGCTCTTCGGGGGGCTCCTCGCCGTTCTGGTGGTCTTCGTCTTCCTGCGGCGCACCCGCCCCACGCTGATCGTGGCCGCCGCGATCCCGCTCTCCCTGATCGGGACTTTCGGGCTGGTCTGGATCCTCGGCTACACGCTCAACACCATGACGCTCCTGGGGATGACCCTCGCCATCGGCGTCGTGATCGACGACGCGATCATCGTGCTCGAGAACATCGAGCGACACCGCGAGAGCGGCAAGAGCGCGCGCCAGGCGGCCTCCGACGGCACCCGGCAGATCACGTTCGCTGCCACCGCCGCCACCTTCTCGGTGGCCGCCGTCTTCCTGCCCACGGTCTTCGCCGAGGGCATGGTGGGCAACTTCCTGAGCGAGTTCGGCCTCACCGTGGCGGGCTCGGTCATGCTCTCCCTCTTCGTGGCGCTGACGCTCACGCCGATGCTGGCCGCCCGCATGCCGCCGCCGCGACCGCGGGCGCCGGGCAGCATCTACCAGCGCCTCGAGCGCAGCTTCGCCGGCCTGGAGGGCCGCTACCGGGCGGTCCTGGCCTGGACCCTGCGCCACCGGCTCGCGACCTTCGCGATCGCGCTGGCGAGCTTCGCGGCGGCGATCGGCTTCGCCCTGCGGCTCCCGCGGGAGTTCTTCCCCAGCGCGGACGGTCGCATCGTCTTCACTACCGTGGAGACGGCGCCGGGCACCGCCCTCGAGGTCAGCGCCGCGATCTTCGAGCGGAACGAGGAGTACTTCCTGGCGCTTCCCGAGCGCCAGAGCATCTTCGAGGCCATCGGCCTGGTACGGGGGGGCGGGCTCGAGAGCAGCAACCTCGGCGTAATCTTCATGACGCTCACCCCCTCCCACGAGCGGCAGCGGACCTCCGGAGAGGTGATCCGGGAGGCGCGCGAGGTGCTCGGGCGGATCCCGGGCCAGAAGATCGCCGTAAGCGATCCCACCGGCTCCTTCACTTCGACCGCGGAGTTCGAGATCGAGCTGCGCGGCAACCTGTCGCTCCGCGAGCTCGACGGCTATGCGAGCACCTTCATGCGGGAGCTCGAGGGCCACGGCGGATTCGTGGACGTGGACAAGAACCTCAAGGTGGGGCTCCCCGAGCTGCGCGTGCTCCCGGACCGGAGGAAGGCGGCCTCCCTGGGCGTCGACGTCGCCTCCCTGGGCGAGGTGGTGCAGGTGATGATCGGCGGCCTCGACGTGGGCGTCTACAAGGAGGGCGGGCACCGCTACGACATCCGCATGCGGCTCGACCGCGCGGACCGCGACACGCCGGACGCGATCCGTTCGCTCTCGGTCCGCTCCCGCGAGGGCAAGGTGGTCGAGCTCCGCAACCTGGTCACCCTCGAGACGGGCGCCGCTCCCTCCGCCATCGCGCGCTCGAACCGGCAGCGAGCCGTCACCGTCTCCGCCAACCTGGAGGGCGTGGCCCTGGGGGAGGCCGTCGCGTTCGCCCGGAAGGTGGCGTCCGAGATCCTGCCCGAGGGGGTCGCTCTTGGACTCACCGGCGAGGCCGAGGCCATGCGGGAGAGCGGGGAGCAGTTCACGCTCATGCTCGTGCTCGCGATCCTGGTGATCTACATGGTGCTGGCGGCCCAGTTCGAGAGCTTCCTGCTCCCGCTCACGGTGATGCTGGCGCTGCCCTTCTCGATGGTGGGGGCACTCGGCGGGCTGGCCCTGCGCGGCATGAGCCTCAACCTCTTCAGCACGATCGGGATCGTGCTGCTCCTGGGCCTCGTCACCAAGAACTCGATCCTGCTGGTGGACTACGCCAACCAGCTGCGCGCCGAGGGCGTCCCGAAGCTCGAGGCCATCCTGCGCGCGGCACCGGTGCGCATGCGGCCCGTGCTGATGACCGCCCTCGCGATGATCTTCGGCGTGCTCCCGGCCGCCCTCGGCATCGGCCCCGGGGCCGAGACCCGGGCCCCCATGGCCGTGGCCACCGCCGTCGGGATGCTCTCCTCCCTCCTCCTCACGCTGCTCGTGGTCCCCGTCTTCTACGTCTTCCTGGACGACCTGGCGCTCGCGGCCCGGGCCCTGCCCGGCCGCCTGCGCGGGCGGCGCGAGCGCCCGCGCCTGCCGGACCCCCGCGGGTCGGTGGCGCCGGATTCGAGCGGCACCGGGGCGGGTTGAAATGCGCCGGCCCCTCGTGGGATCCTCCCGGCCAGGAGATCCTCCCGATGCCCGCGATCTACGACTGCGACCAGCACCTCTTCGAGCCGCGCGGAGTCTGGAGCGACTACGCGGAGCCCGCGCGTCGAGACCTCGCGATCCGGATGGTGGAGGACGCGGCCGGTCACACCTGGGTGACCTGGAACGGAAAGCGGCTCGGCCTCGCCCACGCCCCCGCGCCCGGGGAGGCCGACGCCGTGGGACGCACCTTCGCCGAGGCGCGCGCCGGCAAGCCCCCGCCCGCCCGCTACGACGAGCTCGTGCCGCCCGCCTACAGCGCGCCAGCCGAGCGCCTCGCGACCCTCGACCGCATGGGGCTCGATGGCGCGGTGCTGTTCCCGAACTACGGGCTCCTCTGGGAGCGCGCGCTGCGCGGCGACCTCGAGGCGACGCGCGTCAACATGGGAGCGTGGAACCGCTTCGCCATCGACATCCGCGGGGCGGGGCGCGGGCGCCTCTTCCCGGTGGCGCACCTGACGCTCCGCGACCTCGACTGGCTCGAGGCCCAGCTCGCGGCGCTCTCGGCGGGCGGCGTGCGCCTCGCCATGATCTCGCCCGGGCTCGTGGACGGGAGGCCGCTCTCCCACCCGACGCTCGACCGGGCCTGGTCGGCCTTCGTGGCGCACGGGATCACCCCGGTCTTCCACATCGCGAACGTCGAACGCCCGTTCGCCGACGCCTGGTACACCGACGACGTCCACGGCGGCGACGACCGCGAGGGCTTCGCCCTCACCTCGGTCTTCCTGTGGACGGGCGCGGCCCTCGCCCTCGCCGATCTCGCCATCAACGGCGTCCTCCACCGCCACCCGGATCTGAGGCTCGGCGTCATGGAGCTCTCCGCCGTCTGGCTCCCGCAATTCCTGCAATACCTGGATGGGGGGGTTCGCTTCACCTCGCGGCTCAATGGCCGCACGCCCTTCGACTACTCCATGGAGCCCAGCGCGTACGTGCGCGCCCACCTGCGAATCGCGGCCTTCTCCTACGAGAGGCCCGACCGGCTCGCATCCCAGGTGGGCGACCTGTTCATGGCGTGCAGCGACTGGCCGCACAGCGAGGGAACCGACCACCCCCTCGAGGACTACCGGAGCGCCGCCGGCGAGAAGGGAGCTCCCGGAGCGGCGCCGGGCCTCTTCGGCGGGAACCTGGCCTGGCTGCTGCGGCAGTGATCGCCCGCGAGGGCCGGGCGATCCGCCCGCGTCACCTCGCGGCGACCGCCCTGGCGGCGATCGCCGGGGCCTTCTGGGCCCCGCCCTCCCGCTCCGCCGAGCCCACCGAGCCCGCTCCCTTCGACCGCACAGCCGCCATCGCCCGCTCCCGGGAGCTGCGCGAGGCGTACCGCCGCCGCGACGCCGCGCGCCTGTGGCAGCAATTCGACGAGGCCATGCGCGCGGCCCTGGGCAGCGCCGAGGCCTTCGAGGCGACTCTCCAGGAACTCTTCGCCCAGACCGGTGAACTCTCGACGTGCGCGAACGAGCGCGCGGCCGACGAGGGCGGCTACCTCGTCTCCCGGGCCGATTGCCTGTTCTCCCGGGCGCCCACGCCCCTGACGCTCACCTTTCGCGTATACCTCGAGCGGGCGCGTGGCGGGCATGTGGGTCAGGCCCGAGGCCAGGCCGCACGTCACGCGTTTCCTCGACTACGAGACCCGAACACCGCTGCGCCTGCCCTTCCACGGCGAGTGGACGGTGGTGTGGGGCGGGAGCGCGATCCAGGACAACTACCACGCGGTGAGCAACGACCAGCGCTTCGCCTACGACCTCTGGGTGGTGAGGGACGGCTCCAGCCACGGGGGCGAGGGGACCCTGCCGTCGGACTACTACTGCTTCGGCTTGCCCGTGCTGGCGCCGGCCCGGGGCACGGTGGTGTGGGCGAGAGATGGCCTTCCCGACAACCGCCCCGGGCAGCTGGACCCGGGCGAGCCCTTCGGCAACGGCGTGATGCTGGACCACGGCAACGGGGAGTTCTCGGTGCTCGCCCACTTCAGGCGCGACAGCGTGCGCGTGGAGCGCGGCCAGCACGTGGCCGAGGGCGAAGCGCTCGGGGAGTGCGGGAACTCGGGGAACAGCAGCGAGCCACACCTGCACTACCACCTCCAGAACGGTCCCGACCTGATGGTCTCCGAGGGGCTCCCGGCCCGCTTCGTGGACTATCTCGCCAACGGCGCACCGGTGGAGCGGGGAATGCCGGTGAAGGGAGAGCGGGTGCAGCGCAGGCCGACCAGCCCCGGGCCCCCGGGGACAGCCGGGTCGCCTTGAAGATCTATTGGCTCCTGCCCCTCGTCCTGGTCAGCGCACGCCTCCTCGGCGCCGTGGCACGGCGCTGGGGGCTGCCGGCGGTGGTGGGGGAGATCCTGGCGGGCGTGGCGCTCGGCCCCTCGCTCCTCGGCGTGCTCGAGCTCCCGCACCACGGCGCCGGCGGCGAACCCCTCCTCGCGCTGGCGCAGATCGGACTCTGCGTCCTGCTCTTCCGCGTGGGGCTCGAGACGGATCTCGAGAACGTGCGGCGGGTGGCGGCCCCCGCGGCGATCCTGGCCGTCGTCGGGATGCTGTTTCCCCTCGCCCTGGGTGCGCTGGTGAGCATCGCGGCCGGGATCTCCCCGCTGCCCGCGCTCTTCATCGGGGCCACGCTCACGGCCACCAGCATCGGCGTCACCGCGTCGGTGCTCGAGGAGCTCGGCGCCGGCGGTACCCGCGCCGCCACGCTGATCCTCGGGGTCGCGGTCATCGATGACGTGCTCGGGCTGGTGCTGCTGGCCGCGCTCATCGGAACGAACGCAGCCCAGGGAGGCGTCGGCCTCGAGATCGGGATCGCGATCGCACAGGCCGTGGCCTTTCTCGGAGCGGCGCTCTGGCTGGGGCGCCCCCTGGCGCAAGCCACGCTGCGCCTGAGCCGTTGGACTCGATCGCGCAGCACGGTTCTCGTGCTCGTCTTCAGCGCGCTGTTGATCACGGCCTGGGCCGCCAAGGCCGCGGGCCTCGAGCTGATCGTCGGCGCCTACGCCGCAGGCCTCGCCCTGGCGCGCCATCCCGAGCGCGAGTGGCTCGAGCAGGAGCTCGAGCCCGTGATCGAGCTCTTCACGCCGATCTTCTTCGTCCTGGTGGGGAGCGCGATCGCGCTCGATAGCCTCGCCGTCCACACCGCGTCCGGGCGCTTCACGCTGGCGCTGGCCGGGCTCCTCTTCGCAGCCGCCGTGGCGGGAAAGCTCGTCGCCCGCCTGGCCCTCCGAAGGCGCGACGTCCCCGCCCTGGCGGTGGGCGCCGCCCTCGTGCCTCGCGGCGAGGTGGGCCTGGTCTTCGCCCAGGTGGGCCTCGGCGAGGGGATCCTGAGGCCCGACCTCTTCGCAGCGCTGGCTCTGGTGATCACCGCCACGACGCTGGCGGGCCCGGTGCTGCTGCGCTGGCTCTGGCCGCGAGGAGACCCGCGCACCCTCTGAGCCCCACCTCGCCGGGATCGCCCCGGCGCCCGGATCGGCGGACCGGCCGGCCACCCCCGGCCGCGGTCAGGCGTCGCTGTGGCCCAGGCTCCGGCCCGGAGCCACGCGGTCGCGGATGCGCTGCTTGATCTCCCGGAGCTCGGGGAAGCGGCCCTCGGCGCGGCGCGAGAAGACGACCTCCCCCTGGAGGCGCACCTCGAAGACGCCGCCTTGCCCCGGCACCAGGGTCACGCCCCCGAGCTCCGCCTCGAAGGTCGTGAGCAGCTCCTGGGCCAGCCAGGCGGCGCGCAGCAGCCAGCGGCACTGGCGGCAGTACTCGATCTCGACCTGCGGCGCGGCCATGGCCCCTCCCGGGCCGGAACCCCCCGGCCGGCCCTTCAGCGCGGCGGGATCTCGACCACGTAGTTCCCGTTGGGGTCGAGCTCGGCCACGTGGCCCGGGTAGACCACGAGCGTCGTGAACCGCTCCTCGACGATGGCGGGCCCCTCGATGCGGTGCCCGCAGCCGATCCGTTCGCCGTCGTAGACCGGCGTATCCGCGAACCCGCCGCCGAACCAGGCGGGCCGGCGGCCCAGGAGGGCGCTCGCCACCGGCGTCTCCACCCGCTCGTAGGTCGGGAGCTCCGGCTTCTCGGTCACGCCCTGGGTCTGCACGCGCACCGAGCGGAGAATCGGCTCCTCGCTGCGCGCCGCATAGGTGTGGATCTCCTCGTGGAGGTCGTGGAAGGAGGCCACCGTGCGCGCCAGGTCCAGCGGGGAGAGGCGGCCGTCCCGGGCGACCACGGGAACGGCCATGTCGAAGGTCTGGCCCGGGTAGCAGAGGTTGAGGGTGCGCTGGAAGACGAGGTCCTTGCGCGAGAGGCCCGCCACCGAGAGCTCGCGCTCCGCGGCGCGCTCCATCTCCTCGAAGAGCGCGTTGATCTCCTCGGCCCGGGCGCGGCTCGCCGGCGAGATGTAGGCGCGCTGGCTGTCCACGACGTAGTCCGTCAGCAGGAGCCCCAGGGCCGAGAAGGCCGGCGAGGTCTTCGGGACCAGCATGCGCCGGATGCCCAGCTCCTCGGCCTGCATGCCGGCGTGGACCGGGCCGTTTCCGCCGTAGACCACCAGATCGAAGTCGCGCGGGTCGAAGCCGGCCTCGGAGCTCACGCGGCGGATGGCGTTGCTCATGTTGGCGTTCACGATCCGGAAGATGCCGTGGGCGGCCTCCACGGCGTCGAGTCCCAGGGGGCGCCCGACCTGCTCGAGGAGCGCCTCGCGCACCCCCGCGTGCACCAGCTTGAACTCCCCTCCGCAGAGCGCCTCGGGGTTCAGGTAGCCCAGCACCAGGTTCGCGTCGGTCACGGTGGGCTCGCGCCCGCCGCGGCCGTAGCAGATCGGTCCGGGCTCGGCCTTGGCGCTCTGCGGGCCCACCTGGAGCGCGCCGGCCTGGACCCGGGCGATGGACCCGCCGCCGGCGCCGATCGAGCGCATCTCGACCATCGGAAGGCCGATCAGGTAGCGGTGCTGCCAGTTCCAGAAGCTGGTGATCCGGGGCCGGCCCCCCTTCACCAGGCAGACCTCGTAGCTCGTGCCGCCCATGTCGATCGCGAGGAAGTCCGGGGAGCCCGCGCGCCGCGCGATGGCGCAGGCCCCCATCACGCCGCCGGCGGGGCCCGAGCCCATGGCCGCCACGGCCCGCTTGGCCAGGAACTCGGCGGTCATGATCCCGCCGTTGCTCTGCATGATGAGCAGGTCGCTCCGGTAGCCGCCGTCGCGGAGCGCGCTCTCCAGCCGCTTGAGGTAGCGCTCGACCCGCGGCCCCACGTAGGCGTCCACCAGGGTGGTGGAGGTGCGCTCGAACTCCGGCGCCGTGGGCATCACCTCGTGGGAGAGGGAGATGCGGACGCCCGGGTACTCCTCCTGGATGAGCTCGCGCACGCGCAGCTCGTGGGCGGGATTGATGAAGGAGAAGAGCAGGCAGACGCCGATCGACTCGACCCCTTGCTGGCGGAGCCGGCGCACGGCCTCCCGCGTGGCCCGCTCGTCCAGGGGCTTCACCACCTGCCCCCGGAAGTCGAGCCGCTCGGGGATCCCGAAGCGGCGGCGGCGCGGTGCGATCGGGGTGGGGGGCGGGAAGGCCGGATCCCAGATGCTCTCCTTGTAGCCGCGCCGGATCTCGATCTCGTCGCGGTGGCCCTCGCTGGTGAGCAGGCCGGTGACGGCGCCGTTCATCTCGATCATGGTGTTGTCGGCGGTGGTGGTGCCGTGGACGACGAGGTCGGTCCGCGCGAGGAGCGAGCGGGCGTCGAGCCCCTCCCCGGCGGCCAGCGCGCGGACCCCGTTCATGACGCCCACGCTCTGGTCCTCGAGCGTGGTCGGCACCTTGGAGAGGCACAGGGAGCCATCCGGCCGGACCAGCACGAAGTCCGTGAAGGTGCCGCCGACGTCGATCCCGATCCGATAGCCCATGGCGCGCGTCCTCGTGGCCCCGGCTGGCCCGGCAGCGGGCCCCGGGGCGCGGGCCGGCGCGCCCCCGGCCGGGACGCCCACCCACAGCGGCGTGCGGTCCGGCAGGCGGGCCGCAGCTACCATGCGCTGGGATCCCCGGGGCTGCAAGCCCGCGCGCCCGCGGCGGTTCGACGGGCGGAGCCGGCCCGGCGGCGGCTCGATTCGGGCCCCGTTTGGCGCCCGTCGTGGTATCATCGCGTTCATGATGGAAGTGGCCGAGGTGCGTTCCCCGGTCGCAGTCCCGGCTCCCGGCCGCCCGGCCCGGTGCGCCGCCGCCCTCACCGCCCTCCTCTCCCTGCTCGTGGGGCCGCTCGGCCTCCCCGCGCTCCCCGCGCGCGCGAGCTCCCTGCCCGAGGGCGCCGAGGCGGCCCTGGGCGGCTTCGAGGGGCTCTGGCTGCGCGTCGAGAGCGACGAGGAGGAGCGGGCCCTCCTGGCCTCCATCGAGCGCACGCTCTCGACCATCCCGGGCCTGCTGCGCGGCCTGGCCAGCGGGGTCATGCGGCGCCAGATCAAGCCCGCCGGCCGCTACGAGTTCGCGCTCGAGGGCGGCGAGTTCTGGCTCGCGACCGGTGGGCGCAACCGGCACCCCCTTCCCCTCGACGGCCAGCCCCGGGAGCGCCGGGACGGGGACGGCAAGGCCGTCACCGTGACCAGCCAGATCACGGCGGATGGCGCCCTCGCGACCACCTGGCAGCGCGACGACAGCCACGGCTCGGAGGTCTACCGGCTGGGAGAGGACGGGCACACGCTGGTGGTCGAGGCGACCATCGCGAGCCCCCACTTCGAGGTGCCCGTCGAGTTCCGCTCCACCTTCCGCCGCTCCGCCGGGGTCTCCGCGGGGCCCTAGGGTCCGCAGCCCGGCGGCGGTTTCGCGGCGGCCGCGGCCCGCCTACGCTCCCCAGGCCATGGCCGCCCCGCACGTCGCACCCGGAAAGACGAGGATCGGCTGGATCGGCCTCGGCGTGATGGGCTCGAGCATGTGCGCGCACCTGCTGGAGGCCGGCTTCGCCGCCCGCATCCACACCCGAACCCGCCGCAAGGCCGAGCCGCTCCTCGCCCGGGGGGCCGTCTGGGCCGCGAGCCCGCGCGCCGTGGCCGAGGAGAGCGAGGTCGTCTTCACCATGCTGGGCTTCCCGCACGAGGTGCGCGAGGTCGTGCTGGGCCCGGCGGGGGCGCTGGCGGGCTGCGCCCGCGGCAGCGTGCTCGTCGACATGTCGACCAGCGAGCCCTCCCTGGCCATCGAGATCGCCGAGGCCGCCGCCGCGCGGGGCGTGCACAGCGTCGACGCCCCGGTCTCCGGCGGGGACGTGGGCGCTCGCGAGGCGCGCCTCTCGATCATGATCGGCGGCGACGAGGCCGTGGTGGCGGCGCTCCGCCCCTGCTTCGAGGCCCTGGGCAAGACCCTCGTGCGCCAGGGGGGACCCGGGGCCGGCCAGCACGCCAAGATGGTGAACCAGGTGCTGATCGCCTCGAACATGGTGGGCGTCTGCGAGGGGCTTCTCTACGCGCACCGGGCCGGCCTCGACCCCGAGCGCGTGCTGGCCTCGGTGGCCTCGGGGGCGGCCGGCAGCTGGTCCCTCTCCAACCTGGGTCCGCGCATCCTGGCGGGCGACTTCGAGCCCGGCTTCTACGTGGAGCACTTCGTCAAGGACATGGGGATCGCCCTGGCCGAGGCCGAGCGCATGGGACTCGCCCTCCCGGGTCTCGCCCTCGCGAAGCAGCTGTACGTGGCGCTCGTGGCCCAGGGCCACGGGCGCGCCGGGACCCAGGCCCTGGCCCTCGCCCTGGCCTCCCTCTCGGGGATCGACTGGCGCTCCGCCCGAGCCTGAGTCCGCGCCGCCCGCGGAGGGCTATCCTCGCGCGCCCGTGGGCAGCCGACTCGACGACCTTCTGGCGCTGCTCGACCTCGAGGGGATCGAGCGCAATCTCTTTCGCGGCGTGAGCCCGAGCGACGGCCGCGACCGCATCTTCGGCGGCCAGGTGCTCGCCCAGGGCCTGGTGGCCGCCGGCCGGACCGTGGAGGAGCCCGACTCCGGCCGCAGCGCCCACTCGCTCCACGCCTACTTCCTGCGCCCCGGCGACCCGCGCATCCCGATCCTCTTCGAGGTCGACCGCATCCGCGACGGCCGGAGCTTCACCACCCGCCGCGTGGTGGCGATCCAGCGCGGCCAGGCGATCTTCAACATGGCCGTCTCCTTCCAGGTGGACGAGGAGGGCCTCGAGCACCAGATCGATGCGCCGGATTTGCCCGGGCCGGAGGGCCTGCTCTACGAGGAGGAGCTCCGCCGCGCGATCGCGGCCTCGGGGCGCGACGTGGAGCACGACGACCGGCGCTTCGAGCTCCCGATCGAGATCCGCACGCTCGGGGGACTCGGCCTCTTCTCCGCCGACGTCAAGCCCCCCTACACGCACTGCTGGATCCGCGCCAAGGGCACCCTCCCGGACGACCCGCTGCTGCACAAGGCCGTGCTCGCCTACGCCTCCGACTTCACGCTGCTCATGAGCACGCTCCACTCCCACCCCGTCGCCATGACCAGCGCCCAGGTCCAGACCGCGAGCCTCGACCACGCCATGTGGTTCCACCGGCCCTTCCGCATGGACGAATGGCTGCTCTACACCCAGGAGAGCCCCGTCTCGGCCCGCGCGCGCGGACTGGCCCGCGGCCTGATCTACGCGGTCGGCGGGCGGCTGGTGGCGAGCTGCGTGCAGGAGGGCCTGCTGCGCCTGCGCCGCTAGGAGGCCGACCCGAGAGCGGGCCGACGCGCAGCCGAGGCGAGGCGGAGCCTTGCCGTGCGGGCAGGCGGGCGTGCACCGCCGATGGGTCGCAAGGTCGGAAGCCGAGCGAAGCTCATCGGGCTACGCGGAGGCGAGCTCCTGCGCGACGCGCCGGGCGTGGCCCCGGGCATCGAGCTCGGCGTAGCGGCGCTGCGCCAGGCGCAGGTGGTGCTGCCAGGCGTCGGGGTCGCCGCAGGCTCGCGCGATCCACCCGCGCGCCTCCAGAATCTGCGGCTCGAAGGCGACGGCGCCGGTCTCCCGCAGCAGCGCCTCGGCCCGCTCGAGGGCCTTCTCGGCGGCGGAGCGCGCGCCGGCTCCCCGCTCCTCGCTGAGGGCCTCCGCCAGGCCCAGGCAGGCCAGGAGCTCCGCCGCGCGCTGGCCCCGCTCCCGTGCCAGCCCGAGGCACACCTCGGCGTTGGCGCGGGCCGCTGCGGCCTTGCCCGCGCGCACCTGCGCGCGCGCCAGGCGGGCCAGCTGGAGCGCCTCGGACTCGAGCCCGGTCCGGCGGCTGCGCGCGAGCTCGATCGCCGCAGCGAGCTCGCGCTCGGCGATCTCCCACTCGCCCGCAAACGCGTGGGCGCATCCGACGGCGCCCTGGGCAAGCACCCGCGAGAAGCTGCTGCCGAGCTCCTCGGCGATGCGAAGGGACTCGAGGGCACCCGCCCGGGCATCCCCCAGCGCGTCGAATGCGAGCTCGCCCGTGAACTCCGTGAGGTACACGAGACCACCCGCCGCCCAGCCCAGGTTCTCGGGAATCCCCGAATCGCGGGCGACGCGCAGCGACCGCTCGTACGCGACGCGCGCCTCCGGGATCCTCCCCAATCCGGCCAGGAGCCACGAGCGCTGCACCGCGAACCAGGCCAGGTAGCTGAAGCCGAAGATCTCGCGGCCGAGCTCCAGGTCGCTGCCGACGAGCTCGAGGCCCTCTTCGTTGTGGGCCAGCGCCCGCGCGTAGTCTCCTGCCAGAGAGGCGGCGTAGGCAGCACCCACGCGGGCTCCGGTCCGGCTCGCGGCCCCCCCCTCGCGCTCGGCGTGGGCCAGGGTCTCCCGGGAAAACGCGTCGGCCTCCCGCACGCGCCCCAGCGTGGTGAGGCGCGCACCGTAGGCCCCGCGCACGGCCACCAGAAGCCCCAGGTTTCCCGACCGCTCCGCCAGCGCGCTCCCCTCCTGGTAGAGCTCGTCGACCGCCGCCTCCGAGAGGCCCAGCCGGAAGCCCCCCGTGATCAGGATCTGGATGCAGGCCGCGAGCCCCAGACCCCGGGCCTCCTCGCCGTCGGGGAGGGCGCGCGCGAGCTCCCGCACGCGCTCCCAGTGGCGCAGGGTCCCCTCCAGGTCCCGGGTGCCCGCCCAGCGGGCCGCGCGCGCGTGGAAACGCGCTGCCTCGAAGGGCTCGCCCGCCTCCTCGCAGTGGTGGGCGAGGAGCGCCGCGTTCTCGTCGACCCGCCCGGGCTCGACCTCCCGGAGGGCGCGGGCCACGGCGGCGTGGGTGTGGCGGCGCTGCTCCTGGAGCTGTGAGCCCAGGGCCACCTCCTGGGTCAGGGGATGCGCGAAGGCGTATTCCGCGATGGGGTAGAGCGACTCCTGGTGGATGAACTCCGCCTGGCAGAGCGCCGAGAGGGCGTGGGCGAGATCGGCCGCCGGCAGCTCCGCGACCCGGGCGAGGATCGGCTCCGCGAACTCCTTGCCGATGACCGCCGCCTTCTGGAGCAGGAGCTTCTCGCGCTCGGCGAGCCGGTCGATGCGCGCCGAGAGCACGGCCTGCACCGAGGTGGGGACCTCCAGCGACTCGACCGGAGACCGGAGCCGGTAGCCGCCCCGGCTCCCCACCAGCGCGCCCGACTCGACGAGCGAGCGCACGATCTCCTCGGTGAAGTAGGGGTTCCCCTGCGTGCGGGCGTGGATGCGCCCGGCCAGCCCGGCCACGCTGGCGTCGCCGCCGAGGAGATCCTCCAGGAGCTCGCGAATCGCATCGGCGCCCAGGGGATCGAGGGGGAGCTGCTGGTACCAGCTCTTCTGCATCCAGTCGGCCCGGTACTCGGGGCGGAAGTTCAGGAGCAGGAGGCCCGGCCCGCTCGTGATCGCGTCCACGTACTCGGCGACGAAGGTGTTGCTCGCCGGATCGAGCCAGTGGAGATCCTCGATCAGGAGCAGGAAGCCCCCCGGGTTCCCGCGCTCGATCAGGCGGCGGATCACGGCCACGAGGCGCCGCTGGCGCGCCTCCGCGTCCATGCGCGGCGAAGGCCTGGCGGGATCCTGGACGCCCAGGAAATCGAAGACCAGCGGCAGCACGTCGCGGAAGCTCTCGTCGATGAGCAGGAGCCGGCCGGCGATCTTCTCGCGCGCCCGGAGCGGGTCGTCGCGCTCGTCGGTTCCGAAGTAGGCCCGGAAGATCTCCAGGATCGGGAGCAGCGGGATGTTCCGGCCGTGGGCGACCCCATTCCCCTGGAGCACGGTGACACCCTGGGCGCGGCAGCGCTCGGCGAACTCGAAGCAGAGCCGGCTCTTGCCCACGCCGGCGTTGGCGACGATCCCGACCGCGCGCCCCTTGCCCTGGCGGGCCGACGCCAGGGCCGCCTCGAGCACCCGGAGATCGGCCTCGCGGCCCACGAAGCGCGTGAGGCCCCGCGCCCGGGAGAGGTCGAAGCGCGTGCGGAGGGGGCCCGGGCCGCGCAGCTCGAAGACCTGGAGGGGATCGCGGACCCCCTTCACGCGGAATTCGCCCAGGTCCTCCAGATCGAAATAGCCCTGGACGCGTTCGGCGGCGCGGCCGGTCAAGTAGACCTTGCCGGGCTCGGCGAGGGACTCCATGCGGGCGGCGAGCCCCACGGTCTGCCCCTGGGCCGTGTAGTCCATGCGCAGGTCGTCGCCGATCCTGCCCACGACCACCTCCCCGGAGTGGATGCCCATGCGGGTGGAGAAGTCGAGGCTTCGCTCCCGGCGGAGCTCGCGGGCGTACTCGCGCAGGGCAAGGGAGAGGTGGAGCGCCGCGTAGCAGGCGCGCTGGGCGTGGTCCTCGTGGGCGATCGGGGCGCCGAAGAGCGCCATGACCCCGTCACCGGTGTACTGGTTGACGGTGCCTTCGAAGCGGTGGATGCCCTCGGCCAGGATCTGGAAGAAGCGGTCCATGATCCGGTGCCAGTCCTCCGGGTCGACCCCTTCCTGGAGGTCCAGGGAGCCCTTCACGTCCGCGAAGAGCACCGTCACCTGCTTGCGCTCGCCCTCGAGGGCGGATCTCTGCCGGAGGATCTTCTCGGCCAGGTGCCGGGGCGTGTAATCGCGCGGATCCGGCCCCGTCGCGCGCGGCGCCGGGGCCGCGCCGCACTGGTTGCAGAAACGGGCCGCGGCGGGGAGGGCCGCTCCACAGGCGCCGCAGTGCACGCCGAGCGGGGTCCCGCACTCCAGGCAGAAGCGCGAGGCGCCGGGATTCTCGTGCCCGCAGGCGGCGCAGCGCATGCCCCGCTTGTAGCCCGCGGGTCGCCTCCCCGTCAATGCGAGGGGTGGTATGGTTCTCTGCCCTGGAGCGCGCAGGAGGAGACCATGGCCCGCATCCGACCCGTCCCTCGCGAGGAGCTCGATCCCGCCACCCGGGAGGCCGTGGCGCGGCTCGAGGCGGGCGGCCGCGATTCGGAGATGGCCCGCACCCTGGCCCACCTGCCGGGGCTCTTCCGCCGCTACTTCGCCTTCTTCTACCCGGCCCACGAGGAGGGCGTGGTGGAGACGCGCGTCAAGGAGCTGGCGCGGCTCCGGGTCGCACAGCTCAACGACTGCCCCTCCTGAGGCCTCGCGCGCTACGCGTCGGCGACGCGTCAGGGACTCGACGAGGCGAAGATCGCGGAGCTCGCGCTCCCGGAGGCGGAGCGCAGCTTCACGGCGCGGGAGCGGCTGGCGGTCGAGTTCGCCGAGCGCCTGGCCCGGGACCACGGCTCCGTGGACGAGGCCTTCCTGGCCCGGCTCGAGGCGGAGTTCGCAGACCCCGAGATCCTGGAGCTCGGCATGATGATCGGGCAGTACATCGCCCTGGGGCGCCTGCTCGTGGTGCTGGGGCTCCACCGGGGCGCCGCCGAGCTCTACGACCCGCGGGCCTGACAGCGGGTGCCGAAGGGCAGGCGCTCCACGCTTCGGGCGATCCCGATGGCAGCCATGACCGTCAGCATGGATGCAGGAGCCGCCATGAACCTCGCGGCCTGATAGAAGTAGGGCAGCTGCACCGCCAACGTCAGCGCCGACGTCCAGAGCGTCAGCTTCGCGGCAGCTTCGCGCCGCCGCATCCAGGACGCAGCGAGTCCTGCGACTCCGACGAGCGGTGGCGCGAAGACCCAGAAGAGGCCGGCGAGGACGAGCGGGTAGAAGATCCAGCTGGGCAACGACGCCATCGCCCCACCGACCGGACACGGATGGCAGATCAGGTCGAGCCACGTGTCGTGGCCGAATCGGTCGGGAATGACCCACGGGCCGTCCCGAGGTCCGCTTCGCGTGAGGGATCCGACGGAGAACGTCTCGAGTCCCGGAAGCCAGTACCCGTATCCGGTGCGCCAGGGAGCTCCGAAGGCCATCCATTGCCAGAGGGAGATTCCGATCAGAAACGGCGCTGCCCCCGCGGCGGCGAGCCCCCGGGCCCGACCCTTGAGCGTGAGCAGGAGGGAGGCGAGCACCGCCACGGCGCTGAGGCGCACGGCGATCGCGAATCCCGCCAGGCCTCCGGCCGCGACCCAGGCCCCTCTCGTGCGTCGATCCACGAGGGGGAGGAGGGCGACAGCAAGGAGTGCCCCCAGGGCATCGGACATGACGAGCGAGGCCGATGTGCTGGCGAAGGGGCTCATCCAGACCAGCACCACTGCAATCAGCGCGCCCAGCGGGCCGCCGAGCCTCAGTGCTGCCATCGCCATCACCAGGAGGTAGACGACGGCGATCAGCTTGGCTCCCGCCTGCACATTCGCCGGGAAATCGCCGAACAGCGCGAAGGGAGCGAGGGCGATCGGGAAGCCAGGCGGATAGCGCGGCGGGTGCCGTCCGCTGGGATGGGTCGGCATGTCCCGTACGGTCGTCGAATACCCTTCCCCATGGGCGAGATTCCGGGCCGAATCAGCATACTCCTGCGCATCCGGTTCCGGTTGTTGTGCGAGGGGACGGTACGCCACGGTCGCGAGCTCGTAGCTCGCGAGGACGAACGCCGCGACCAGCAATACCCGGACGATTCGGATGCGTATCGAGCCCGCTCGGTTGCAGGGCGCAGAGCGTTCCGCGGCGGAGGGAAGCCCGAACCCCACGGCGTGGGATCCTAGCGGCTCCGCGCGGCGCCAGACACGTCCGGAAGCCGCGTCGTCCCGGCCCGAGCGAAGACGGCGGCTCCCGAGATCGGATCGCGATAGATCGGCGTTGTCCCGATGAGCCCTGGGGACGAGGGAGCATCGCCCCACACGAAGTAGTCGTAATCCGCCGGATCGGGTTGCTCGACCCGCGTGTACTCCTCGAGCCAGGAAGAGCCATAACGCGCGCGATAGAAGTTCAGCGCCGGCTCGAAGAGCCAATCTCCACCCACGCTCGCGGATCGCCCCGACGCCCGCGCCTCGTGGTCGGCTTGCAGGGCGAGGAAGATCGCGCGTGCCCCGGCGTCGTAGCGCCAGGTCCGGAAGTGATCCACGCGGAGCCCCAACAGGTAGACGGAGACCACACCGGCGCCGCAGCCGCCGGCCAGCGCGCGCAGCCAGCCAGGCCGGGCCGGCAGCGCCGCGGCCCCGGCCAGTGCGGCCAATCCGAGCAGCGTGACGAGGTAGATGGCCGTGCGGTCGACCGGGTAGCGGAGGCCAGCGAGCTGATGCACCACCAGGAACTGGCCGAGGCTGAGCCCGATCATCCCGAGCAGGCCGATGCCGAGGCGCCGGGCTGCCACGGGCCGCGCCGCTGCTGCCGCGGACCTCCAGCCCCGGAGGCCGATCCAGACCAGTCCCACGACCCCCGCCCAGCGCAACCTGTCCTCCAGCTCGAGATCGAAAACGGAGCCCGGATCGGCGAAGCTGCCCCTCAGCAGGTCGGACGCGAGGCCGAAGAGGCTGTCGTGGCCGGATTCGAAGTGGAAGGTCTCCGCCTGAACGAGCGAGGGGCCGAGGATCGCGGCGCACACCAGGGGGGCGACCCCGAGGCCCAGTCGGTGGCACCGGCGCGCGCCCGACGGAACGAACGCCGTGTCGAGCGCCTCGAGCAGCCAGAGGCTCAGCGCGGGGGGCGCGAAGGCCAGATTGCTGCTGATCGAAAGGCCGACGCCAAGGCCGGTGAGCCAGCGCTCGCGCAGTCTGCTCCTGGCCATGCCCGGAGGCGCTGTCTCGGCTCCGGGGGGAGCCAGGGACGGTGCCCAGGCCAGCGCGCACACCAGGGCTCCGAGAGCGAGCGAGTAGCCTCGGGCGAGGCACAGGAGGTCGAGGACCAGCGGATTGGCCGCGAGCAGGAGGACACCCCCGGCGACCGCCCAGGCATCGGGGACGACCCTTCCGACGAGGCGAACGCACCCGAAGAGGTAGAGCGCCGTCCCGAGGAGGGCCGGGAGGCGCATCGACAGCTCCGAGAGACCGAAGAGCGCCACGCTCGCACCGACGAGTCGGGTGTGAAGGACGTGGTTGTCGAGGTCCGCCGCGTGGGTCGAGGCGACCAGGAACCAGTTGTAGGTCAGCGCCTCGTCGTGAACGATCGATTGGGATGCCGCGCGGTAGGCGCAGAGGACCAGCACGGCGCCGCAGGCGAGGAGCGGAGGGACCGCCGCACCCACGGCGGCGGAGGCGCTCGTCCGCGGGGGCCTCGTGGGCAACTGCGCCTCAGCCGCGCTTGGGCGCGCGGCCCTGCATCATGCGCTGGGGAGCGTGGCGGTCGTCGACGGCGACGAGGCCCTCCTGGGCCCAGGCCTCGATCCGCTCCGGCTCGTAGCCGAGCTCGCCCAGGATCTCGGCCGTGTGCTGCCCGAGGGCCGGCGGCGCGCGGTCCAGGCGGAGCGGCAGGTCGACGAGGTTCCAGTAGGCGCCGACCTGCTCCATGGTTCCCATCTGCGCGTGGGGGTAGGCCGCCGTGAGGCCGCCCGCCCGGTGCTCCTCGCGTTCGAAGAACTCGCGCTCCTGCTCGAGGCGCACCGCCTCCGCGGGCACCCCGGCCCGCTCGAGGGCGACGAGCAGCTCGTCCTGCTTGCGCCGGGCCAGCGCCGCCTCGAGTCCCGCGGCCTCGCGGACGTCCGCCACGGCCAGCAGTGCCGCCAGCTGCCCCTCGCCCAGGGCCGCCACCGCGACCCAGCCGTCCGCCGTGGGGTAGATCCGGTAGCCCGGAGCGACGCCCGTCTGCTTCGCATCGATCTCCGGGAAGGGCGGGAGCGAGCCGTCCGGCAGGAGATGGAGCTCGCTCATGGTGAGGACCGCCGCGCCCAGGATCGAGGCCTTCACGAACTGCCCGCGGCCGCTTCGCTCGCGCTCGCGCAGGGCCAGGAGCGTCGCGAACAGGGAGGCCAGCGCGTTCTGGTGGTCCATGAGGCCCATGCGGTGCCAGATGGGGGGGTTCTCGGGCCCCCCCCCCGCCACCTCCCAGCCCGAGCAGGCCTGGAAGAGCTGGTCGTAGCCGGGCCAGTCCGCCCGGGGGCCGCGCGGCCCGTAGGAGCTCGTGTGGCAGTAGACGAGCGACGGGTGGATCGCGCGCAGCGTCTCGTAGTCGATGCCGAGCTTGCGCGCCGCCGGGTAGCGCAGGTTGTGGTGCACGACGTCGGCGCGCCGCACGAGCTCCTCGAGGATCGGACGCGCGGCCGGGTTCTTGAGGTCGAGGCCGATCGAGCGCTTGCCGCGCTGGCAGCCGCAGAAGGAGCGCGCCACCGGGCGCATCTGGTCGCCGGTCGTGGCCTCGAGCTTGATCACGTCGGCCCCGAGGTCCGCCATCAGCATGGGCGCGAAGGGCCCGGCCAGGAAGTTCCCGAGGTCGAGGACGCGCACGCCCGCCAGCGGCGGCGCGGCGGCGGCCTCGCGCGCGCCGGGGGGCGGGGGTCCCAGGCGCTCGCGGGCCGGGCGCACGCGCTCGGAGCGGAGCTCCGGGCCGTGCTCGTCCAGGCGCGGCGCCGGGCGCCGCACCCGCGCCGGCGGGGAGGACTCGTAGGGCGCGCCTGCCATGGTGAGGCGCCCGAGCTCCGGATCCAGGACCTCCACCACGTAGCCGTTCGCGCGGGCCTGCTCCTCGCGAAGCACGTCGCCGGGTCGGGCCGCCGGGAGCACGGCGATGTCGTGGGCCCAGAGCACCTCCAGCCACTCGCGGCTCGCGCGGCGCCGGAAGGCCGCCACGAGCAGCGCCGGGTCGTGGGTCAGGGTGGGCGGCGAGGAGAGCGCGGCGATGTCGCGCCGGGCGCGCTCGAGCTCCTCGGGCTCTACGGCCGCCAGCGCCTCTGCCACCAGTGGGATCCCCGCCACCGCGTCGAAGCTCCCCATCATGTGGATCCAGACGCCGTCGCCGCACTCGTAGAGGCCGCTCATCATGTTCTTGGGCAGGCCCCAGGCGAACATGGGCGAGGGGCGCTCGGCGCGCGCCCAGTACTGCATCATGGGTGCGAGGGCCCCCTGGAGGAGGCTCGTGTGCACCGGGCCGCCGCGCCCGCTGCGCTCGCGCGCGCGCAGGCGCGCCAGGATGCCGATGGCCGCGAGCCAGGCCGCGCACCAGCTCGGAATCGGAAGCCGCAGGAAGATGGGGCCCGGCCGGGAGCCGCGCTGCTCGTCCATGAGCCCCATGCGCGCCTGGACCAGGATGTCGTGGCCGGGCCGCTCCGCGTCGGCGTGGCCCACCGGGTAGCCCAGCACCGAGCAGGTGACGAGGGCCGGAAAGCGCCGGGCCAGAGCGGCGTCGGAGAGCCCGACGCGCGCGGCCCGGCTCGGGCGCAGGCCGTGGACCAGCACGTCGGCACCCTCCAGGAGCTGCTCCAGGGTGGCGCGGCCGGAGGACTCGCCCAGGTCGAGGACGAGGCCGCGCTTGCTGCGGTTCCAGGTGCGGAAGCCGGGGCTCGCGCGCAGGGGGTCGCCCGCCCGGGGCTCCACCTTGATCACGTCGGCGCCGGCCTCCGCCAGCAGCATCGCCGCCACCGGGCCGGAGATGCCGGTGCTGAGGTCGAGGACGCGGATCCCGTCCAGGATGCCGCGCAGGTCGGGGTCGCTCATCCGCTGCTCCTCACCGCGGCGGGCGCGTCGAGCTCGGGCACACCCACGGGCCGCCCGGCGACGACGCCCGCCGCCTCGAGCCGGGCCAGCTCCGCCGGAGAGAGGCCGAGCTCGCCGCCCAGGATCTCCCGGTTGCCTTCGCCGAAATCGGGGGCCCGGCGGCGCAGGCAGGGCCCCGCGCCGGGCTCGCGCCACACCCAGCCGTGGCATCGCCAGCTCCCCGCTGCCGGGTGCGAGACCGTCTCGTAGAAGCCGCGCGACGCGAGCTGCGGATCCACCAGGAGCTCGCCCATCTTCCAGACCGGCCCGGCCGGAACGCCCCGCTCCCGGCAGCGCTCGAAGACCTCGGTCTTCGGGCGCGCGCGCGTCCACTCGGCGATGCGCGCGTCGAGCTCCTGGCGCCGCTCCCAGCGCGTGCGCGCCTCGGCGTACTCGGGCCGTTTCGCCCAGGCGGGCCGGCCCAGGGCCGCGCACAGGCCCTCCCACTCGGCGGGGCTCCCGACCGCGATCGCGACCCACTCGTCGTCCCCGGCGCAGGGGTAGACGTTGTGGGGCGCCATCCAGGCGTGCCCGTTCCCGCGCACGGCGGGCTGGCGCCCGAAGAGGCTCCAGTCGACGAAGGCCTCGCCCAGGAGCGCCGTCGCCACCTCGCGCTGGGCGAGGTCGATGTGCTGGCCCGCGCCGGTGCTGCGGCGCTGAAGGAGCGCGACCAGCACGGCGGCGGCCCCGGCCACCGCGGCCACGGGATCGCCGTAGGCGTAGGAGGCCAGCTGGGGCTTCCCGTCGCCGTAGCCCGTGACGCCCGCCAGGCCCGAGGTCTGCTCGATCATGGGCCCGTAGCCCGGGAGGTCGCGCTCGGGGCCCGTGAGCCCGAAGGCCGCCATGCTGACGAGGATGACGTCCGGGCGCCGCTCGCGCAGCCAGGCGTAGCCGACCCCCAGGCGGTCCAGCACGCCGGCGCGGAAGTTCTCGATCACGGCGTCCGAGCGCGCCACGAGCTCGCCCAGGAGCGCGCGGCCCTCGGGATGGCGCAGGTCGAGGCCCAGGGCGCGTTTGTTGTGGTTGTACTCCTGGAAGAAGGCGCAGGTATCCCACCACTGGGCCTCCCAGCCGGCGGGCGGACGCGCCGCGCAGCGGTTCGGATCCCAGTTGGTGGGCGACTCCACCTTGATCACCTCGGCGCCCTGATCGGCGAGGAGCATCGCCGCGTAGGGCCCGGCCCAGATCTGCCCGAGGTCGAGGACGCGCAGGCCGGCCAGCGGCCCGCGCTCCGGCGCGGCCGGGCCCGGCGCGGGCCCCGCGGGCGCGGCGCTCGCCGCCGCCCGCGACCCCGCCGCCGCCAGCGCCTGCTCCGTGTGGGCCCCCAGGCTCGGGGCGCGCCCCGCGGCCCAGCCGTGGGCGGGGCTCCGCCAGAGCCTGGCCGGCAGGAGGAGCCGGCCGGCGCGCGGGTGGAGATCGGTGGCGAAGAAGGCGCGGCTCGCGAGCTGCTCCGACTCGGCCACCTCCTGGATCGAGAGCACCGTCGCGAGGGGCACGCGGCGGCGGAGCGCCAGCTCGCGCACCTCCTTGCAGGAGCGCGTTGCGAACCACTCCGCCACCCGCGCCGCCAGGCGGCGCTCCTGCTCCTGCTGGTTCTCGCGGTCGAGGAAGGGCGAGGAGCGCGCGATCTCGGGAATCCCGAGCGCCTGGGCGAGGGGCTCGTAGTTGCGGCGCAGCCCGCAGACCCCCGCCCAGCCATCGGCCGCCCGGTAGAGGCGCCAGAGCGCGCGGGGCGGAAGGCGCCGGCCCTCGCCCCCGAGCTGCGAGGCGCGCGCCGTGTAGTGGCCCATCACGGCGGCGCCGCAGGCCTGGAGCGAGAGGTCGAAGGAGCGGCCGCGGCCGGTGGCCGCGGCGGAGAGCAGGCCCGCCAGGGCCGCGCCGAGGGCGTGGAGGCCGCCCAGGTACTCGGGCTGGGAGCCGCCCTGGGCGAGCGGGGGGCGGCCCGGCTCCCCCACGTGCCAGAGCGTCCCGGAGAGCGCGCCCAGGGTGAGGGGCGTGGCCGGGAGATCCGCAAAGGGCCCCGTGCGCCCGAAGGGCGAGATCGAGACGCGCACCAGGGCGGGGTGCAGCGCGGCCAGTCGCGCCGCCAGGGGCCCCAGGGCCTCGATGCCCGCGCCGGGGAGCGTGTCGAGGAGCAGGTCCGCGCCGCGGATCAGGCGCTCCAGGTCCGCCACGCCGCCCCGGGTGGCGAGGTCGAGGACGGCGCTCTCCTTGCCGGCATTCAGGGCGAGGAAGCGGCCGCTCGCCTCGGCGTCGGGCGCGTCGCCGGGAAATGGACCGGCCCGGCGCGCCGGGTCGCCCTCGGGCGGCTCGACCTTCACGACCTCGGCGCCGAGCGCCGCGAGCCATTTGCCCGCGAAGGCGCCGGCGATTCCCGGGCCGACCTCGACGGCCCGTGTCCCCGAGAGGGGCAGCGGGGCCGCGGGCTCCCCGCCGCCGGTCGGCTCCGTCACGGCTGCGAATCTCCGGCGCGCGCGCACACCGCCATCGCCCCCTCGCGTCCGTCGACGACGCCTTGGCAAAGGCATTCTACGCTAGCATGGCTGCGTGAGGGAGCTGCGCGGGAAGAGCGCCGTCGTGATCGGCGGCGGGAGCGGGATCGGGCGCGGCATCGCCCTCGCCCTCGCGGAGGCCGGCGCGAACGTCGCCGTCGCCGACATCGAGAAGGGCGCCGCGGAAGCGGTGGCCGGCGAGCTGCAGGGCGCCGGCGTTCGGGGCCTGGCCTTCCGCGTGGACGCCACCGACGTCGCCTCCCTCGAGAGCCTGGCCGACGAGGTCTTCGACGCCTTCGGCGCCGTCCACGTCCTCTCGAACAACGCCGGCGTCATGCTGCTGCGCCCGGTCCTCGAGGCCAGCGAGGCGGACTGGCTCTTCGTGATGTCGGTCAACCTGCACGGGATCGTGAACTGCTGCCGGGTCTTCGCCGCCCGCCTCGTGGAGCAGCGCGAGGAGTCGGTGATCGTGAACACGGCCTCCATGGCGGCGCTCCTGGGCCAGGCCTATCCGGGCCTCGCCGCCTACACCGCCTCCAAGCACGCCTGCCTGGGCTTCAGCGAGGCGCTGCGCGGCGAGCTCGCGCCCCACGGCATCCGCGTCTCGGTGCTCTGCCCGGGAATGGTCCACTCGAACCTGGCCCGGACCTCGGCCCGCAACCGCCCGGCGCGCTTCGGCGGCCCCTCCCCCGAGCCGGACGTCGACACGTCGCACCTCTCGATGATGCCGGCGGAGGAGTGCGGCCGGATCGTCGTGCGCGCCCTGCGCGAGGACCGCTTCCTGATCCTCACCCACCCGGAGACGCGCTCCCTCGTGGAAGCGCGCTACCGGAGCTTCCTGGCCGACTACGACGCCGAGCTGCGTGCGCGGGAGCGCGAAGGCGCCGACGCCGCGACCTCGAAACCTCCCAGGAGATCGGCATGAAGGCACTCGTCTGCACGGAACGAAACAAGTACTCCGTCGAGGAGGTGGAGATCGATCCCCCCCAGCCCGGGGAGCTCAAGATCCGCATGGCCGCCACCGGGGTCTGCCATTCCGACCTCTCGGTGATCAATGGGGTGCTGCCTCTCCCCACCCCGGTGATCCTGGGTCACGAGGGCGCGGGGGTGGTGGAGGAGCTCGGCGCCGGCGTCACGGGCTTCGAGAAGGGCGACCCGGTGGTGCTCTCCTTCGTGCCCGCCTGCGGGCGCTGCGGCGAGTGCCGCCGTCAGAAGCCCCAGTTCTGCAGCGCCGGCGCCCCCAACGGCAAGATGCTCGACGGGACCTCCCGCACGCGCCTGGGCGATACGGAGCTCGGCGTGATGCAGTTCCTGGGCTGCATGGCCGAGGTCGCCGTCGTCCCCGCCACCGCTGCGGTGCGGATCGACCCGAGCCTTCCCCTGGACAAGGCCGCGCTCGTGGGCTGCGGGGTCATGACCGGAGTGGGCGCTGCCATCCGCACGGCGCGCGTGACGCCGGGCTCCAGCGCGGCGGTCTTCGGTTGCGGCGGCGTGGGGCTCTCGGTGATCCAGGGCTGCCGGCTCGCCGGGGCCGATCGCATCATCGCCGTGGACATCGCGGCGAAGAAGCTCGAGATGGCCCGCCGCTTCGGCGCCACCGACGTGATCGACGGGAGCCAGGGCAACGCCGTGGCGAAGATCCGCGAGCTCACCGGGGGCGGCGTGGACTTCGCCTTCGAGGCGGTCGGCGTGCCCGAGCTCATGTCCCAGACCTGGGAAGCCGCGCGCCGCGGCGGCACCGCCACCATCGTGGGGGTGGGGAGTCTCACGCAGTCCTTCTCGCTCAACGCGCTCATGGTCCCCATGTCCGGGAAGACGCTCAAGGGGAGTTTCTACGGCGACACCAACCCCCACGCGGACTTTCCCATGCTCCTCGACCTCTACCGGCGCGGGAAGCTCGACCTCGACGGCATGGTCACCACGACCTACGGGATCGACGAGGCGCCCCAGGCCTTCGTCGACATGGAGAAGGGACGAAACGCCCGCGGCGTGATCGTATTCTGAGCGGAGCCCGGGGCCCGAGCCCGCGGTCAGTCCGTGAGATCCGGGAGCACCTTCAGGCGCTGGGCCGCGAGAGAGTTGGCGAGGCGGCGGGGAAGCAGGGCCTTCAGCCTCGGGACGAGGCCGTAGGACCGCGGGATCACGACCGAGGTCTCGCCTCGCTCGAGGGCCCGGAAGAGCTCCTCCGCGAAGGCGTCGGCGTCGATGAAGCGCTTCTCCGAGCCCTTCGGCATGCGGGCCATCACCTCGGGCGTGAACATCTCGGTCCGCACCAGCGCCGGGTGCACCGCCAGCACGTGGATTCCGAGCGGCGCGAGCTCGTGGGCCAACGCCTCCGAGAGGCCCGTGAGCGCGCACTTGCTGGCCGAGTAGGCGGCCTCGTCGGGCTGCGGGAGGAGGCCCGCGAAGGAGGAGACGTTCACGATCCAGCCGGCGCCCCGCTGGCGCATCGCGGGCAGCAGCGCCTTGATCCACCAGACCGAGCCCAGGTAGTTCGTGCGCATCATGCGCTCGATGTCGTCCACGTCGTGGTCCTTGAAGAGGACGTGGCGCACGTAGCCGGCGCTGTTCACGAGGAGATCCGCGCCGCCGCAGTTGGCGATCACCTCCCGGGCCGCCGCCTCGACCTCGGCCCGGTTCGCCACGTCGCAGGCGTGCACCGAGGCCCGGCCACCGGCCGCCTCGATCCCCTTGGCGAGCTCCTCGAGGCGGTCGCGGCGGCGTGCCACCAGCGCCACCCGCGCGCCGCGCCGCGCCAGCTGGCGGGCCAGCTCGGCGCCGATCCCGCTCGAGGCCCCGGTGACGACGGCGTTCTTGTCCCGGTATCCGCTCAGGCCCGGCATGCCGATCCAGTCTAGCAGGGACGTTGGTTGAGGTGTTGACCAGGCGCGGGGCCCCCTCCCCCCAGCTCCGTCAACAACTCAACCAACGTCCCCGCCGCGATGATATCCTGGGCCGCATGCCGGCCCTCTCTCTCCACGTGAACGAGCGCCCGGTCTCCGTCGAGGTCGAGGGCCGCACGCTCCTGGTCGAGCTGCTGCGCGAGAAGCTCGGGCTCACCGGCACCCACGTGGGCTGCGACACGAGCCAGTGCGGCGCCTGCGTCGTGCTGCTGGACGGCCGCTCGGTCAAGAGCTGCACCATGCTGGCCCTCGAGGCCGCGGGCGCGCGGGTCACCACCATCGAAGGGCTGGCCCTTGATGGCGAGCTCCATCCCATGCAGGAGGCCTTCCGCCAGCACCACGCGCTCCAGTGCGGCTTCTGCACGCCGGGCATGGTGCTCTCGGCGGTCGACCTGCTCGCGCGCAGCCCCGACCCGAGCGAGGCGGAGGTGCGCCACTGGCTCGAGGGGAACTTCTGCCGCTGCACCGGCTACCACAACATCGTGAAGGCGGTGCTCGCCTGCGCGAAGGCGCGCCGGGGCTAGCCGGGTGGCCGAGGGCGGGATCGGAGCTCCGGTGCGGCGGCGCGAGGACCGCCGCTTCCTCACCGGCCGCGGGCGCTACACCGACGATCTCCGGCGCCCGGGCGAGCTTCACGCGGCGCTCGTGCGCTCGACCCTGGCCCACGCGCGGATCCGCGCCCTCGACGTCGCCGCCGCCCGGGCCGCCCCGGGCGTGGCCGCCGTCTTCACCGGCGCGGACCTCGAGGCCGCCGGCGTGGGGAGCCTCCCCTGCGGCTGGCTCGTGCGCAGCCACGACGGCACGCCCATGGCCGAGCCGCCGCACCTGCCCCTGGCGCGCGAGCGCGTGCGCCACGTGGGCGATCCCGTCGCGGTGGTGATCGCCGAGACCCGCGCGGAGGCCCGAGCCGCCGCGGCCTTCGTGGAGGCGGACCTCGAGGAGCTCCCGGCGGTCGTCTCCTGCCGGGACGCGATCCGCGCCGGCGCCCCGCTGGTCTGGGACCAGATCCCCGGCAATACCTGCTACACCTGGGAGATCGGCGACGCGGCGGCTACCGAGGCGGCCTTCGCCCGGGCCGACCACGTCGTCTCCCTCGACCTCGTGAACAACCGGCTCATCCCCAACGCCATCGAGCCGCGCGCGGCGCTCGGCGAGTACGACCCGGCCCGCGACTTCTACACTCTCACCACCTCGAGCCAGAACCCCCACGTGATCCGGCTCCTGATGGGGAACTTCGTGCTCCACCTCCCGGAGCACAAGCTGCGCGTGATCTCCCCCGACGTGGGCGGGGGCTTCGGCTCGAAGATCTTCCACTACGCCGAGGAGGCGATCGTCACCTGGGCCGCCGGCCGGCTCGCCCGCCCGGTGCGCTGGACCGCCGAGCGCTCCGAGTCCTTCGTCTCCGACGCCCACGGGCGCGACCACGTGACGCGCGCGGAGCTGGCCCTCGATCGGGCCGGGCGCTTCCTCGGGCTGCGCGTGCGCACGGTGGCGAACCTCGGGGCCTACCTCTCGACCTTCTCCTCCTCGGTACCGACCTATCTCTACGGGACGCTGCTGGCCGGCCCCTACCGCACCCCCGCCATCCACTGCCAGGTGCGCGGCGTCTTCACCAACACGGTCCCGGTGGACGCCTACCGGGGCGCCGGCCGGCCCGAGGCCGCCTACCTGCTCGAGCGCCTGGTGGACCGGGCGGCCGGCGAGCTCGGCCTCGACCGCGTGGAGCTGCGGCGCCAGAACCTGATCCCCCCCGACGCCTTCCCCTACCAGACCCCGGTGGCCCTCGAGTACGACAGCGGGAACTACCAGGCGACGCTCGACCGGGCGCTCGAGGCCGCCGACTGGAAGGGCTTCGAGGCGCGCCGCGCCGAGTCGGCCCGCCGCGGGAGGCTCCGCGGCATCGGGATCTCCACCTACGTGGAGGCCTGCGGCCTCGCCCCCTCGCGCCTCGCCGGCCAGCTCGGCGCCCGCGCGGGCCTCTACGAGTCCGCGCTGGTGCGCGTCCACCCGACGGGCTCCGTCACGGTGCTGACGGGCTCCCACAGCCACGGCCAGGGCCACGAGACGACCTTCGCCCAGATCGCGGCCGAGCGGCTGGGGATCCCCCTCGAGCAGGTGGAGGTCGTCCACGGCGATACCGAGCTCGTGCCCTTCGGCATGGGCACCTACGGCTCGCGCTCGCTGGCGGTGGGCGGGACGGCGCTGGTGAAGGCCCTGGACAAGGTGGTCGCGAAGGGGCGCCGCATCGCGGCGCACCTGCTCGAGGCGAGCGGGGCGGACGTCGAGTTCGAGGGGGGCGCCTTCCGGGTGGCTGGCACGGACCGGAAGGTCACCTTCCCCGAAGTCGCCTTCGCCGCCTACGTGCCCCACGACTACCCCCTCGAGGAGCTCGAGCCCGGCCTCGAGGAGAGCGCCTTCTACGACCCGGCCAACTTCACCTTCCCCGGCGGCTGCCACATCTGCGAGCTCGAGATCGATCCCGAGACGGGAGCCACCCGGGTGCTCCAGGTGACCGCCGTCGACGACGTGGGGACGGTGATCAACCCCCTGATCGTGGAGGGGCAGATCCACGGGGGCCTCGCCCAGGGCATCGGCCAGGCGCTCCTCGAGGGCTGCGCCTACGACGCGGACGGGCAGCTCCTGACGGCCTCCTACATGAGCTACACCATGCCGCGGGCCTCCGACCTCCCCTTCTTCCAGGTGGGAAGCTGCGTCACGCCCTGCACCCACAACCCGCTCGGCGTGAAGGGCGTGGGCGAGGTGGGCTCGATCGGCGTCCCGCCGGCGGTGATGGGCGCGGTGCTCGACGCGCTGGCTCCGCTCGGGGTCCGGGACCTCGACATGCCGGCCACCCCGGAGCGCGTCTGGCGCGCCATCCAGGCCGCCCGCGACCGGAATTGATGCGCGAGTTCGAGTTCCAGCGCGCGAGGTCCGTGGCCGAGGCCGTGGCCGCCCTGCGCGGCGGCGGCGAGGCGAAGTGGCTGGCGGGCGGCCAGAGCCTGATCCCCCTGCTCAAGCACGAGCTGGCGCAGCCGGATCGCCTGGTCTCCCTGGCGGGGATCGAGACCCTGCGCGGCGTGCGCGTCGAGAAGGGAACCCTCGTGGTGGGGGCCCTCGCGACCCACGCCGAGCTCGCGGCCTCGGAGGCCGTGCGGCGGGCGCTCCCGGCCCTGGCGGAGCTCGCCGCGGGGATCGGCGACCCCCAGGTCCGCCAGCGCGGGACGCTCGGCGGCTCCCTGGCCCACGCGGACCCCGCCGCCGACCATCCCGCGGCGCTCCTGGCCCTCGCCGCCACCGTGCACACGGACCGGCGCCAGATCGCCGCCGACGACT
>Ga0187892_10003200_pt1 | contig 30419 bp, 25 predicted proteins | sample MA1701073metaG_FD_139345 | JGI IMG/M metagenome (GOLD analysis project Ga0187892, IMG submission 139345) | Bio-ooze microbial communities from a basaltic lava cave in the Kipuka Kanohina Cave System on the Island of Hawaii, USA - MA170107-3 metaG ...
AGATGATCCGTGCTTATGTGAAGAATCAGGACGATCTCGATCGCCAAGAAGATCTGTTTAACCAATAGCCCCTTTTAGGGGCTTACCTCAAGCCACCTGCTCTGCAGGTGGTTGGGTGACTTATCTCTACAACCAGTGGTCCAAACTCATCCGCTATGTCGAGGATGGACGGCTGTCGATAGATAACAACGCCGTGGAAAACGCCATCCGCCCGTTTTGTCCTGGGCCGTAAGGCGTAGCTATCCTGCGATACGGTGGTCTTTCTACAAACTACAAACGTGCAGTCAGCTGCGACTGCGGTGGTTCTTCATCTCCAAGCTCGACGCCTCGGAGCCAGGACACCCAAGTCACCGAGGTCAACATCCCCCCGTCTAAGTCCACCGCCCCGCGGCTTCCCTGCCGTCGTGATCTCGAGGTACGGCCGGGCTCCAACGCCGCCGAACTCCGAGGAATTTCAAATCCAACCGTCCTCACCGTTCTCCGATGCGCAAATGACCGCCATCTACGCTAGTTCAGTGGTAGCTGCCAACGACGCTCCAATCGGACCGATCTAGCGGAACCTGATTTGAAGCATTAGCCGGTCCGCGTGAGTCGGCGGAGACCCACGGTGGTAGCAGGCGGCATCTTGGATGAACCCGGTGCCGGCCGGGCCCTCGATCACCAGCTCGTTCTCGCGGCCGAATCGTTGGTGAACCAGGGATTCGCTTGCGATCGCCGATCCGAACAGCATCCGCAATGACTTGCGCTTGTGCGACTTCCGCATCATGACGTGTGCGCCGGAATATCGGTCGGTATCGAGAATGTAAAAGCTCGCATAGACGAAGTTGAAGCCGCCGACGTCGTAGTGATAATCGATCGCGACCTGCTCTAGAGACCGCCGCTCCTCGTCGGTGAAATCCGAAGCCAAGCTCCAATAGAGGATCGGCGCGTCCGTGTGTGGCTCGTAACCGAGGTAGTTCCGCGCAATTGCTCGCAAGCCCGGATCTTCGACAATCGCGCGCACGGCACCGCAGCTCATCGGATCGCGAATGGAGCCTGTCGGGGTTGGCCGGCCGTCGGGCGTGTGTCCGCGGATAACATCATGGTGGAAAAAGGTCGGGCCGTCCGGATCGTGTCGTGCGAACAGCGGCGTGGATCGGCAAAACGCATCGATTTCGCGGACGATCGTCGCAGGAAGGCGGATTGCCAAAAAGACCGCATCGTCACGAATGGTTCTGACTGCTTGGTCGACATCTATGTCGGGGAACAGCGTCTGCTGCCGGCCGGAAATCTCTGGTGACACCCGGAATCCAGTTTCGCGGAATCGACGAATGCGACTATAGGAAATACGGAAGGCCCTGAAACGGCCAAAGACATAGTGGACATCGCCGCTTCTCAACCGTGACAATATACTCTTGACGTTCATCAGTCAGTCCTCGTTCTTGCGGGTGAAGATCGCCGGCTTCTGCGATCCGTATAACGCCTTCGCCGTCAGCTTCGTGCGTTCGCCCCGTAACGGGCGAGGTCGTCACCAATAAATCCGGCAGGGTCTAAGGTAAGCGCGCCGGAAACCACAATATGGGGAACATCGGCGTTGTGGCAATTGCCAGGCGACGACGACTGGCCAGCCGAGGCCGATCATGGCCGCCAGCAACAAGGCCGCCAGACGCCCGCGCCGCCCGGGCTCGCGCTCGCCTCATCGAGACCGCCAAGGCCAACGGGCTTGAACCCTACGCCTATCTCCGCCACCTTTTCGCCGAGCTGCCCAAGGCCCAGACCCTCGGACAAATCGAGGCGCTCCTGTCGTTCCACGTCAAGACGCAACAGCTTACGCCGACACCGTCCTGAACGATGGGGTGGAGCTAATAGACCGCTTACTATGCAGTTGCTTTTAAACCATTATCTCTTGCGGGTTTTCTGTTGCCCTCGACGCATGCCTGCGAAACATACGAAATGGCTGCTAATTGCATGAACAAAACCACATATATTTGATCGAAATAAGTTATTCCAAACCAAGTAACAATATGGACTAAAAGCGCGCAGCCCAGTCCCCATAGAACATACTCAGTCTCAATGGGTGTCGGTACAGTGTGACGAGCAACTGCCAAGCCTTGCCCCAGAGCCCGGAACGCTCGTATCAACAATACAATATACAGCGCTATCGCTAAAAGGCCCGCCTTAAACCCGAAAGCAAGGTAGTTGTTAGTAATATCCGCTGCACCTGTAGCCTCAAGTGCATATACAAACCACTCTTTGGTCTGATCGATATCCATTCCGGCGAACCACCATAGACTAAGATTTTGAAAAGCCATGTCCAATAAGTAGGAACGATGCCAGCCACCGCCTCCGCTAAGCAAACTCACTCTTGCAGGCAGGTACCATATTGGAGCCTTCATAACCAACGCTAGGAGAACAAACGTGCCGACAAGGATACGTCTTACAATAAACATTTTCGTCCGTGCAATCCAGAACAACCAACCCACAACTCCCACGGCAGCGGCGCTTAATGGCCCGCCGGAGTTTGATAAAAAAACAACGCCCAAGCACAAACTAATTCCACTAAAAGCGCAGATACGATTGTGTTTTGTCAAAACCAACCCGATGTATAACGGCAATAGACACGCTCCAAGTGTCCCAAGCAATGCTGGATGCCTAAAGCTGCCCATGCAGCGAATGCGACCACTACGTAATTCAAAATTCCACGTCCTTGCGCCCAGTAAACCAAACGGATTTTCACGCGTCGCCATCTCGACTGACAAAAGCGCGACATAAGGAGCAAGCAAAATAACCAAAGCACGCAGAAACCATTTCAAATCATCAATGTTTCTGATCAGTCCCCGGAACGTGAAGTAACAAAACGTCGTATCCACCATCGAACCGATCGTTTCGGTCTGACCTACATCAGAACGCATCAGAAAAACCAACGTACTGTATCCATAAAGCAATAGTACGGCCCGATCGATCCCATTGAGTTCTGAAAATGAAAACTCCCTCCGCACCATGATGCGGATAATACCGGTGACTTCCAACAACCTGATTGCGGTCAAATTCAACCCAAGCACATCAATTGCCTGTTGTTGGGTCAGATACAGTACGCCCGCCATCATCCCAACCAAAGCCCACCTCTTAGGTGCAAACAGAACCACAGTGATCAGTAGAGTTACAACACTTGCTCCAATAGAATTCATAATTTCGTGAATCCGCGTCTCAAATAGGAGTTGACCTCGTTTCGTGGACACTTCATCTTTTGGGAAGGAGGAGTCCACGATGTCGAAACGAAGAAGTGCATATCCGCCGGAGTTCCGGCGACAGATGGTCGAGTTGGTCGGCTCGGGCCGCAACCCGGAAGAGCTGTCGCGGGAGTTTGAGCCGACGGCGCAGGCGATCCGTAACTGGGTGGCGCAGGCGGACCGAGATGAAGGCCGGCGCGCCGATGGCCTGCCCACGGCCGAACGCCAGGAGCTGTCGCGTCTGCAGCGGGAGAACCGCCAGCTCAGGATCGAGCGCGAGATCTTGTCAAAAGCCCCGGCCTGGTTCGCTCGGGAGACCGGATCGATCCCGTCGAAGGGTTCTAATTCGTGAAGAGGAATCAGGCCAACTATCCGGTGGCTACGGTATGCCGCCTCCTGGGGGTCGCTCAGCAGGCCCGCCTTGTTGATTGCGCGTTATAAAAAATCATTCTCCAAGGTCAGCTCTCCAATCTTGGCCCGTATCGTCACAACGTCCGGTCGTGTCTGCGCTTCCCGCGGCTCGATGGATGCCTCAAATACGGCTGCAGCCTGACTTTGAAGCTGCTGCTTCCAAGCACTGATCTGGTTCGCGTGTACCTCGAAATGCTCCGATAACTCGGCCAGCGTCTTGTCGCCCTTAACCGCCGCCAACGCAACTTGCGCCTTAAACTTTGCCGTCAGCTTCCGGCGTGGTCTTCTCTTGCTCCTCTTAGTTAGAAGCAAGGCTATCAATTATCTACGTGCCCGAAAATCCGGAGCCCTCTCTCTCATCAGGAAGATTTTTGTACCATTGTGCCATTTCTCGCGGCAGACAATGCCAGGCATCCGGAACTTCTTTCAGGTAGGCAAGAAAATCCTCATACCGTTTTAAATGATCTTTCTCTTGCAAATAGTCGGGGTGGGTCAAGGTAAGAACCATCCCATGATTGGCTGCAAGCCATTTAACTTTCTCTTTCCAGATCGAAATATCTTTCTTTTTTATCGTATAAAATAAAACGTGGTCCTGAGGAACCGTATAGGGTAATTCCACGAATTTTCCCGCCATGAAAGGCCAAATCGATCCAGTTCCACCCGGAAAGGGCTGGTACGGGTCATAATCGAAACACGAGGCATCGTACAAGATGTCCAAGTGCTGCAGCCACCTTAAATTCCGATGCACCTGAGGTGACCTAAATCCTACAGCACCATATTTCTTAAGAGCCTGGTTAATGTATACGGCACGTTGTAAAAATCTCTGCTCCGAATAATAACAGGTGCCATCGTGGTTATAGCCGTGAATTCCGATCTCGTTGCCAGTCCTAATTATCAAATCAGTTATTTCACGATGTAACCTGTATTTGTTAGCTACCAAGTTCCAGGAGCCTCTGAACCCGTACCTCTGCTCCAACGCAATTACCTGTGGAATAAAATCGTATCCTTTTTGGGTTTCCACATCGTGTGTAAGAATGATGGACGTCGTGTAACTGTCCGGATACAGCGACGTGGTGAACTCATTCCAAGCCCTTTCATCGCTCTTTAGCAGTTCAACCAGATCGGCACAAATAAACTGAGGACGACATGTTATGGCACGCGTATACCTGCTTTGGAGCCAATGCCTAATAAACAAAGGCATAAAAGGTCGGGCAACTCGATAATAGATTTTTTGAAGCGGCGAAAACCTGAGTTGAAAATCGTTCTCGGATAGATATACTCGTGCCCCCGGGTGCGGGTGGTTCTTCAGGTAAATGGCCAACGTTTCCATCGTTAAGTATTCCTCCTGAATACGGGCGCGATACTGTGACAGCGCTTCACCGACCAGCCAGCACACGAACCGCCGGCCACGTTTGATGACCGGTTTCATCAGATTGCGGTTCTACGCATCTCGAACACACCTGCGGAGGGGCTATATGATCGCCACGATTAGGTTGCTTTGCGTCCGCTTCATTCATTTCAGAGGTCTCGCTACAACGACGGCTCCCTTCCGGTATGCTTGTCTTTTAGTCTAATAGCTTCCGATAACGGATCGTCCAGCCTTTAAATCATCGCCGACCTTCACGTTGATAACGAGGCCATCCTTGTGTGAAATTAGCAGGTCCACTTGTGATCCGAACTTAATTATTCCTATCCGGTCCCCTCGGCTGACGCAGTCATTTTCATTCAGATAGCAGTCAATCCTTCTTACCAATCTTGAGGCGATCTGTACAATCCCAACGTTAATATCCTCCGAGTCAATCTGTGTAAATACCCGTTCATTTACTAGCAAGGACGTTAAGTGCTTTAGAGATTTGAAGCTCCCGGGTATCCTTCTGATTTGGACGATCCGGCCGGCGATTGGCGCTCGGTTCACGTGAACATCGATCACGCTCATCGCGATGCCAAGTTGGACACACTTCTCTGAATGAAACGGTTGGCCCGTAAATTCGGATAGCAATATTCTATTGCTCCCCTTGACCGCCACAGGGAGCTCACCATTAGAGATCTCGTTGACATATATCAACCGGCCGTCAGCTGGCGACAATATAAGATTACTACCTTGTGGGGGTATGCGATCCGGATCGCGGAAGAACAGATAGGCGACCGCTGAAAGCGTTAACGCGATAGGAACTATTCCTGCGATGAGAATCTCAACCGCCATAGGCGAATCGGGGTACAGGTTGTGCTGAACCGCTAATACTAGCGACCCCAGAACCGTCATGGCAATCGACCATGGGACAGAGCGCTTCGGGTTGATCTCCCACTTTCGGCCCCATGACACAAAGAACAGGAGGAGAATCAATGCAAACATTAAGTAGATCATTATGTCGGTATTCGAGCGCATCAGAAACCTCTCTTTACCCAAAGGTAAGGCCAAATCACCAGTTCAACCAAAGAGGGTAGAGGGTCTTTAATAGAAAAAACCGCAAACTCCTTCTTTCCTCTGATAGTTCCAATATAGTCCTGGAGCGACAATCTTCCAGAGATGATTTCCTTCGCAACGGTCGGGATATCGGTGATTGCTCTAATCCATTTCACCCCTATTACTGGGCTTGGAACCGAGCGTCGGACCCCATGCATAAAGTCGTAAACTATTGTCGGAAAATTAATGCCGGCGGCTCTCGCGAGCGTGTGCCAGCCCCAGAATCTACCATTGACTTCAATAAACTTGTAGACGTTAGCCTTCTCATCCCTCATGAATTCGACTTCTGCGATGCCCCAGTATCCCATTTTTTTCAATAACCTGTCTCCCAACTCTACTATTTCTGGGACGTCAACCGATTCCGCGTAGGTTGTTGCATGGCCAAAATCCATCGGATGCTGTCGCAATCTTCTTGCAGTCATCCCGCCGAGACTTTGCTGGCCATCAAAGAATGTTACGTACGAATACAGATTTCTCGGTCCTCCCTCAACCATCTCTTGTACCACGATCCGTGAAGGATCGATTAATGCCGTCATATTTGTATATTCTTCAATTAATTGATGTCTGTCATCTACTCGAACAGCTTTTCTCTTCGTCTTTGTATAGTAATCTTCTTTGCTGCTGGGTTTCAGGACCAACGGGTAGGTAACGTTGCAGTTCAGTATGTCATCTAGGCCTGCGTGATTGTACATTGTAGGGATAGAGATAGAGACACTGTCCGCTATGCGGTAAGCGTTTTCTTTATAGTAAAAGTTCTTTACCACGTCCCAAGAAGGCACTGGGATCCTATACCACTGCTCCAACCTCTGCCGATCCATTGATATTAACTTAATCATCTCATCTGTAGTTGGGTAGAGCACCCAATCTTGCACCTTATACTTCTTGGCTACAGCTATCAGATAATCCGTAAAGTAACCCGGTTCCAGTAAGCGCGGGTCTGCCGTTTGTCCGTTTACATACCGGGAACATCTGCTTATGCTAAATTCGTAGTCAACAAGGAAACATGGTATCTGGTGTTCGGAAAGGCAGCGGATAATACCAAGCCCTAGGAAATCTCCTCCAAGGATGACAGCACCAGCACTAGGCGTTTCGTTCATTATCTCAGGTCTCCGGAGATCAAATATCAATATTGAATAATCCACCGATAGAGTCAGGGGTGGCGCGAGGTGCACGTTCGACTAGATCGGCAACATCCCTCCTTCCATTCTGTGCGCCGCGGTGACGGGCTGTTCGTCCTTTGCCCGCGAAAGCCGGTTGAAGAGCCCGTTCAACGCCGGTCACGGTCACCCGGCTCGAGACCAGCAGGGACGGATCCCCGTACAAGAAAGCTTAAGGTCGTGCGGCACAAAAGGGCCAGAGGATCTAAGCTTCCTGGGAACCAGAAATCAACGTTGGCATCCTCGTTGCGCCCGTCCCCACTTTGCCGCTTGCTTATGTCTCTCCCACTCAGAAACCTTGCCACGTATCAATCAACCCTCAACCCGACGTGCTCAATGAGCCAACTACGATGGCTCCAATAATGACGCGTACGCCCGCAATAACTGTACCTGCTGATGCTCCCAACATAGAGCTCTATTGAAGTGGTTAAGGGTCCGTGTCCTTAAATCCTCATATTGATTCACTTCGTTATAAAGCTCTGCAATCTTCTGGGCAATGCCCTCAAACGTATTTGCATGAATAGCAATACCTTGCGTTGAATACACTTGCTCCTTGAGTGGCAGTGAACACACAGGGACTGCGCAGCACATGTAATCCATTATCTTCATTGCTGTATGCAGGTGGTTCTTTTGCAAGTATCCCCAGGTTACTAAGCCGAAATCGAAGTTCTTAATTATTTCAAACGCTTCCGGTACGCGGACAAAGCCGTATAGATCGAACTTTTCGCCCATTCCATATTCTCTAATTCGGTGCTGAAGGTAGCTTAAGCCAGGACCGTTACCTACAATTGAGAATTTAAACTGTATTTGGATGTTGGCTAAGACATTGGCTATTATAAAGAAATTATCTAATCCTGCTGCTTCATCATCGGCCAGTACACCGAAATATCCAATGTTAAGCATTCCCGTGCGTGCCGACTTATTTATGTCCTTTATGCTGTTGAACAAGAGACTGTTACTGTTCCGTACTACGTATATTCGCTTATGCGGTGTCTGTCGTCGTACATGGTCAGATATTGACCGATTAGTGGTAATGATCATATCCGCAGATCGAATACTCAATAACTCCAAAGCCTTCAAGAAAGGTTCCACCCCCTTACCGAGTACCGTTTTGCTTGCGCTCTTGCCCTTGAATGTCTCAACGGAAAGGTCGTGGACATCGAACGTGAGTTTTGTCCCGAATAGCTTGAGCCATGAAATAATGGGTATGAGAAAATCCGGAGGATTAGCAACGTGAACCACATCAATTTGCTTGATCACCGCAATGAATGGCACCAGCATCGCAATCCAGATCCCAGCAATAGCATATTCCAAACCAATAAACCTTAACGACCTAGCTTCAAAATGGGGATACCTGATGCACCTGACAGATTGAATGCTTTCAATAAATTTCTCCCCTTTTCCTCTTGGAGCTAGAACGTAACACGAGTAGGCTGCCGAAAGGGTGATGCACTCGTTATAAACTCTCGTATCACGCGGGAAGTAGTCATTTTCAATGACAAACAATATGCTGGTCTTCTTATCCATCATCGAAACGATGCTGCACTCCGCGACTAAAATACACGATTTCTATTCGTATCCTTTTCTGACGCCTACCCGCCTCGCTTGAGCTAGCTACTCCAGAGGCGTTACGATGCGTCGTCTTTTTATCTGGTGCGGTCTCGTCTCGCCGATTTAGTTGCGAGCGTACAGACAGCTTAATAGGGCGCGCGCACCGGTTCTCAATTGCGTATCCTGAAGGCCTCGATCATTGGAGAGCTTAAGTCCGCTCGCTACCAGACCGGCTCACTACCACTCGTGAGGACCGCGGCTAAACCCGCCCACGCTCACTTCATGTACGAAAGGGACAGAAACAAGCCCGGAAAGGCTTCTCGTGCTTGTTTCTACGCAGCCTTGCGAAGACAGGCTCAGCGAAGACGGTCCAACCAACGTGAGCCCCCTCAGCTTCGGCACGCTCGAGTTTGTCATTTGACACACCCTGTCGGCTGAAGCCGCCTATTCCAAATAAAGCCTTGAAAACCCCCCGTTCAAAAAGCGCGTGCTCGAGGTCTGGCTGTAGGCGATCCCCAAATGGGTAGGAAAGGCAAAGTTCATCGATACACAGCCGTTGCCGAAGATGGATTGCCGGCTGGATAATTTCGCTCTCCAGATCCGCCTGTTGAAGCCGAGAGCAGAATGGATGCGTGTGAGTGTGGAAGCCGACTGAGTGCCCCGCAGCGATCCACCGCTCCAAGCCTGTCCATCCGAAATAGGGTTGCCTCTTCTCCAGGTACTCGCTGATCGGTGGCAATTCGCATTGACGCCAAAGCAGGGCGGCCCACTCGTCCTTGTGACACATTTCCCATCGGCCGGCGGCCTTCAGCAATCCCTCGTCAGGTTCAATCGGCCGGAATCCGCAAGCGAGCGCCAGCTCGTCATATCGTGGGCCCCAGACGGACTCAGGGGTTAAGGTCTGAATTGCACTTAGCATGTGCCGCCACATCATCCTCCGATTATCGATGCAGGAGGTAATGACAAAGGTCGTCGCTTTGACCCCGTAGTCTTCCATGATTTGCATAACGCCATGACTACCGAGATCAAAGCCATCATCAAAGGTAACCGCCAACTTGGGGCGCCCACGACTTTCTTTGTCGCGCTCGCAAGCCAGTACCTCACTTAGCGGTGCAAAGTCGAAGACGCGGCTCAAGCAGTCCAGATCTTGCGCGAACTTGGAGGCCGTGCACCCATTGTAAAAAGCTTGGTAATGGGGAGCAGGATCTCCAACATGATGATAATAGATGACATTGATCGCATGCAGAGCAGAACGGCGAACCATTGGCAGCAGAAAGCGACTCTCAAACGCGGCGCCTAGGCCTTTCTTAATTGTCGTTTTCAGATTCATCTACTGTTCGCATGACCAGAATTCCAAAGAAGACTCTCCAGGGTTGACTGAAAAGCCGCTCTTGCCGCCGCCCTGGAGGGCTCGCGCCAATACTCAACAAGCGATTCCTTGCGTTGGAAGCGCGCCGAGATGTCCGAGCTAAGGTTCTGCGCAATCATTGCTTTCTGATACCAGCCCAAATGGAAGCCGCGAGTGTAAAAGAACGGTCGAGGCTGGGGTACATACTCAACTACACCCGTGCCCGTCTGAAGGTACTCGAGGATACGCGCGTACATAACCGCCGCACCTCGGACCGTCTTGCCAAAAAGAGAATCCGGCGAATCACCAGTGCCGATCGCCGGCAGGTAATGACCCAGAATGCGGCCACCGTCAACCTCAACCGACATCATCATCAGGGTCCCGCCGCATAGATGCGGATGGCCATTGGCAAAAGCAAACTGAATGCTGGCCGTCCCGTTGTAAATGGGCGAGACGCCGCTGTGGAAGTTCAGTGTCAAAGGTGAGGCATCGATGAACTGCCTCGGATAGACCGGACCTCCAAGACATAACGTTACGTCCGGACACAGAGAACGAAGGAAATCATGCGACCGGGAATCTCGAACGTCGCAATCGGTTCGGATCAACGAGCGAGGAATGCGGTCGTAACCCTCTATCCCGTCAGAAAAATCAACGGACAACGCCGATGTCCCCTCGGCGCAACCGGCGCGATCTCTCCGGCGGGAGCTCAGCTTCCCGAGGACACGCATGATTGCCAGCGGCCATCCATGAGTCTTCGCTTGCCGCAGTAACCGGCGCCCGCGCACTGCAGAGCGAGAAGGCGCCTCGGCTGGATGAATGATTCCAACGACATTGAACGCACCCGTGATAGCGCCACAAAGGTTTTTGTGATGGGGCTGAGTGCCCGTGACGATGACCACTCGCATCCGGGTTACGATATCTTTGCGGGCAGGGTTGTGGATCCCGCAGCCGGCGCCGTTCGCATGAACTGTTGATGCCAAAGCTCCAAGACAATCAGTGAGAAAACGGCGCGTTGCAGCGATTGTTCTTTCGCATGCGCAGCCAGCAGAAGTTCTACCTGTTTCCGATCGAAAAACGAAAGTATGAATGCTTGTGGATCCAGCAACAGCTCCTGCACCCGGTTTCTAAGTCCGCGGGCCAACCAAGCCGCATAGGGAACGGGAAAACCCGCTTTTTTCCGCTGCAACACCTCCTTTGGTAGGACAGGACCCAATGCTCTCCTCAACACACGTTTGGTTTCCCACCTCTTGACCTTAAGTTCGGCAGGCAAGCTTGCCGCAAATTCCAGGACTTTGTGATCGAGCAGTGGAACCCGTAGCTCCAACGAATTACCCATGGTGATTTTGTCCGCTTTCACGAGAAGATCGTCTGGAAGCCAGATCTTGGAGTCTAAATAGAGCATCTTGCTCAGAGCGTCCTGGCCATCGACGGTCGCATAGAACCGTTGCGCGATCTCCGCGCCCCTCCGCCTGTCAAACTGGTCCGCGTACTGAGATGTGTAAATGAGTCGCCCGTCGATACCACGGCGCGCGAATGGAGTTCCGACACGGCTCCAGTAGTGTTGCTCCAGTCGTAATGGCATAAGAGCCCCGTAATGGGCTAACCGTTGGTTGCCGAGCACCCTACCGATGGCATGCATCACCTTGCCAGCAATCCCCCGCAATGGTCCGCAAAGGGATTGGAGTCGCTCGAGTGTAAGCATGTTGGGATAATTCGAATAGCCAGCAAAGGCTTCATCACCGCCTTCGCCGGAAAGCAAAACCTTCACATGTCCGCGGGCTTCCTTTGAGATGTAGTGAAGTGCAACCGCGGGCGCTTCACAGACCGGCTCTTCGAGGCGCCAGAGGAGCTCGGGCAGAAAATCCCAAAACTGGTCGCACGACACGGTGGCTTCGAAATGTCGAGTGCCAAATCGTTGAGCGACCAACCGGGCGAAGGGCCGCTCGTCCACTATTCCCTGCGCATCGAAACCGATGGTAAACGTGCTGACCTCTTTTCTGCTCTCTTGAATTGCCAAACTCAATAGAGCTGAGGAATCCATTCCGCCGCTCAGCAGAAACCCAACTGGAACATCCGCGATCATGTGTTGGCGGATTGTCTCGCGCAGTAGGTCCGTCAACTCCTCAGCGGCGCGCTCCAGCGTAATGTCATCTGAACGTGGGGCGAATCTTAGGTCCCAGTATTGTTGAATTACCGGCGGCTTACCCGCATCGACGACGAGAACATGCCCGGGTAGCAACTTCAGAATACCCCGGAGCATAGTGCTGCTACCGGGCAGAAACTGGTAGGTCCAGAATGTGTCGACGACCTGGTCGTCAAGCACTCGAGGAACTTCAGGCAAAGCCAGCAGAGCTTTGATCTCCGATGCAAATAACAAGCTGTCCTTCGCCTGGTAATAGTAAAGTGGCTTGATTCCGACCCGATCCCGCGCCACCACCAATCGCTGACGCCGTGTATCCCAAATCGCGAAGGCGAACATGCCACGCAAATGTTTTACACATTCCGGCCCGTATTCCTCGTACAAATGGATGATGACCTCCGTATCTGAATGAGTTCGGAAGATATGGCCTTTGGCTAACAGTCCCTGCCTGAGCTCCTGGAAGTTGTAAATCTCTCCGTTAAAGACAATCTGAACCGACTCGTCCTTATTGCTCATCGGCTGCGCGCCGGAATCCAAGTCAATGATGGACAGCCGGAGATGGCCGAGGCCGACCGATTCGCTAACGTAAACACCCTGACCATCCGGCCCTCGATGCTGCATGACAGCCATCATCTGACGAAGGATTCCTTGATCAACAGGGGTCTGCCGATCGAAATTCAGTTTTCCGCAGATTCCGCACATTGATTTTCTTTGCCACCGTTCAGGCCGGCGTCAACCTCTTCAGGCTGACCATATTTTTGAACCCAATTCTCCAGCCCGAGCCCCCAGCGAAGTATGGCGACCCATTTATCGAAGGCTGCGCCCCTTTTGCTTGTCCTGCGGTTAAACAACCCAGCGGGGAAGCAAAGCGCCAGGAACCCCAATCGAAGGACCGCGGCACCGCTGAGAGCCAGGCGGTAGCTCAGACTGTAAAAATTACCGCGGGTCTTTCTCAACAGCCGACTCACCGACTCGCGCATCATGACATCAGAGAAGCGGCTATGCCTGTGCTGCGTGCTTCCGCCGCCGTGGTGAACAATCTCCACTTCGGGAACGTGGTAGTTGGTAAACGCGGCCGCGCGGGTTTTGTAACATAGGTCCAGGTCTTCACCGTACATAAAATAGTCAGTACTGAACCCCCCAACGTGATCGAACACCTCCCGGTTAATCATCATGCAGGCCCCTGAAACCACTTCTACTGGCGCCGGTGAAGTTACGCCTTTGAAGATCGCAGCCGTCATCCATAAGCCGATCTTCGGGAACCAGCGCTGCAAGATCTCGGCATTTAGGACCTGGTTTAAAATAGTGGGGAACGGCTGTGCGCAGCTCGTTTGCAGTGATCCATCACTGTTGAGCAACCGACAGCCGACGACGCCGGCGTGCGGCAGTTCACGAAGGAGGGCGTAAAGGTGTTCGATGGCATGACCACAGACCTCGGTGTCGGGGTTCAGAAATAACAAGACATTGCCGCAGGCGTACTTTGCGCCGAGGTTGTTGGCGCGTGCGAAACCCGCGTTGCGCTCACTCTGGATGAAGCGAACCTGCGGGTAGAGGAGTTGCAGCATGTCACCACAGCCGTCGAAGGAGGCGGAATCAACCACGATGATGTCGTATTCGATGCCGAAGGTGTTGGCCAAAATCGACGCGATGCAATTTTGGAGATAGTCCTTGGAGTTCCAGTTAACGATAATGATCGAAAGGTTGACCGATTTCATGAGTGTTGTCTAACAAGCAATGGTATTACGTTATCCATATATACTGGGCCGCAGCAAAAGGCGCCGAATCTGCTGCTGTCGCAGGTAGCGAATGGCTTCGTCGTCCGGCACCCGCGGTATCCCCTTAAAATAGCCAGAACAAAAGCCCGCCAACAAACCTATTGATTGAAGAAGGATAGGTTCATGTAAGGCTCGCTTGACACACTTCGCCAACATGAACAGTGGATGGTAGCCCGTGATGTAGTTAGCCCGCCCATTCTTAAAGGAATCGCGCCAGCTACCATCTGCTCCGCCAGTGGGCTTATGCTGGATCAGTTTGAGATCATTGAAAGTCCGTGTGGTCCAGCCGTACGAATTCGCCCTAACTTCATCTATGGTATCCCAGCCCGGCGCTTTAATCAGAGGGTTGATCTTTTCCCAGCAACCGCGGCGGTAAATTTTGGTTGCCCCTCTGACATGGAACGGAGGATCTCCCATGGAGTCCACCTTCAGTTCATCGTTCTCCAAACGGCAGACCGTTCCGCCGCCAATTCCCAATTCCACTTCGGCTCCAAAGATTTTAAAGCACTGGTCGAAATAATCCGGGGCAAACGAAAGATCGCCGTCCAGCTTAACGATGAAGTCCCAACTGTTATCGGTCAAAACCGAGTACCCGGCATAGAAGGCTTCCATCACCCCGCCGCCGGCAGACCGGTATCCGCGGTCTTGCCTGTGAACCACTTTTATCCAAGTAGCCTGGACCGCATGAATATCCAGGATTTCACTGGTGCCGTCTGTCGAACCGTCATCCACGATGATCCATTGGGAAGGTAGAACAGTTTGGCAGGTTACGGAGGCGATGGTTTTCTCTATGTAGCTCGCCTCATTCCGTACCGGCGTGATGATGATGTATTTGATTCTACTAGGCAATCAATTGTCCCCAAAGCGCTTTTGGCTTTCTTAATAAGTTGCTGACCGGCATGCAGCCGTCCGGTTATATGTCAGACCTAGCACAAAGGTGTTGGGTCATGACACAGTCATGGACGCAGTCACAGACTCGGTTTAGCTTTCCGGCGTAATGCCCGCGAAGGCTTTGTTTCGGCTATAAATACGATGTTTCTAGTGCCCACACCTCTGGGCAAGCGCGGAGCCAACAGAGATAAAGGGCCAGACGAGACATAACCTTCATATCGCACTTCAAGGGGATGAAGATTGCTGGCCCTTAGCCACCTCTTTATCGTCGACTTACTTGTCAGGTTCAGATTTGTTTTATTGAAACGACCGCTTATCTGAGTAAATTTCCTGCTCTTGCTAAGCAGTCGGCCAGACAGCCTCCGACTCAGGCTTAGGTTGGGAACGCTGCCCACAAGGACTCCATGCTCACTAAGGAGAGTCCCTAACCTAGTAAGAATCTCTACGGGACGAGGTATATGTTGAAGAACCTCTGAGAGGACTATGACATCGAATCTGCTCTCAACTAGCCTGTCGAAGGCCTGTTCAAAATCAGGCGGCAGGACACTTATACCCTTTTCCTCCGCTAGCTTACCAATAACTGAGTCAAGCGGTATCGCCATTACGCTTTTGCCTTTCTCTCTTAAATGACTTTCAGTGGCTCCCCATCCGCAACCCACTGAGAGAATTTCCTTGGCATCAGCTGGAATGAATCGCACGATATCATGCCTACATAATTCGTAGTAACACTTGTCCCACGCTGGAGTAGCAAGAGACTTCTCGGTGACAAAAAGTTCCTCACGAGGTCTCTTTTGTTCCAAGATTTCTAGGAGCGCCTCTGTTTGCAGTTTATAGCTGTCCTCATCCAATCCAATACGGTTGACGTATGCGTTAGATAGATGATGTAGTTCAAACTCTCGCAAATGCGATAAACATACAATTCTCCTAAAACCACATTGCGTATACGGATCTGTTCCAGCAGCGCAGATTAAATCATATCGCCCACTATGCGGTAACACTAAGAATCCTCCCGATGCAAGGGCTTTTCGCAACTGGGCTTGAGTCAAAATGTAGCAAGCCGAATGATCGTTCGAAAACTTTGCAAAGATGTACTCGCCCGACGTTCTAACGGAGCCAGGAACCCAATGATAGTTATCACGGACATCGGGGTAGTTTTTTTTAGCCTTAGGATAGAGTTCATACCGTACAAATCCCGGCACAAACTCGTCTCCTATTGTGTCTGTCGCCCTTAAGAAAGCCAGTATGTTTTCCTTACGGATCAGAGTATCGTCTTCTGCGTATATGAAAAGGTCATATCTATCGACGTTCTCTGCAAACAGCTTTTTGTGGCCAAACGGAAGAGACCATGGGTCTTTCGAAGGCAACCCTGTAAGTACTCTCACATCTTTCCCATAATCTTTTGGGGCCTCAGACAGGACAAAAATTTCCACGTCAAAAGGCATCGAGCGGTATTCGCGAATTAGTTGCTTTGCGTACCCGACGTTTTTCATCCCGTAATTTGCGATCGCAACCAGAATCCTCATCATGTTTTCTCCTGCCGAGATCTGAACCAAATCCAAGACCATATCCACACTTGCAAAAAATGCAGAAGCCGATGAATAATCCTCTTTGCCTTGCGGCCGACACCGAGAATGATCCCATGGGCTGGTGGGGGCAACAGATTTGAGAAGCAGATGTCGAAGCCTTTAAGGTGGAGACACCAGGTTATTGGGAGTCTGGAGTAGTAGGGCAAGGTCCCAACGAAATTTCTGATCAGCTGGCGGATGTTCCAGTGACCGTAAAGCTGAACCAGCGCCAAATTAAGCGCGCTCACCTCGAAGGTGTCGTCGTTTTCCAGGAGGCAATCCCGATCATTACTCCGCTCAACTCGCGCATACAGTTCATGGACGGCGTGAATCCAGTTACTCCCAGTGTGGAGGGAGAGGATTAATGCCTGTACACGCTGGCCGCTTCGGCGGCGAAATTTTGCATCGCTTATTAGGCGAGTTAGCAAGGTTCGATACGATTCCACGTCGTTTGCCAGTTCCATCGCGTTGTCAAGCCCAGGAGCACCTGGGCGAAGCAGCTCCAACGCAGGGTTCGGCAGACCGTATCCGAGGAGTGGAACCCCGTGGCTTCCAGCTTCGAGAAGAGAAGTAATCGAGGAAAAGGGAACTGAGTCCAGGTAAACGTCGGCCGCTGCATAAAGAAGATCGTTATCCCATCTAGCTCCAAGCAGGACAATTCTGTCTTCTGTTGAGATGCTAGCCGATCGCCAGGCCCCTTTTGGATCCGGTCCCACTGCGAGCAAGACCGCCTGCGGCATTTTGGCGAGGACAGGGGTAACCAGATCCAGAAAGCCAATCTGGCCAGGCGATGTGTACTTGAAAGGCGAGGCAATCGTTAACAGCAGTACGACATCGGGCTCATAACCAAGCGCGCGCTTCGCTTGCACCTGAGTGACCGACGGAGGAGAATACTCTAAAGGGATTGGAAGAATCGAAGACTTGTCCGGGTACAACCCACGCCGGTTCCTAAGAAAATGGGGCGATTGCCTCCGAAGGTTCACTACGGAATGGGCAACACTCGCGCCAATCCAAAAGGTGTGATCAGAATGGTTGACAAAGAGTGTCTTAATGGTATCGCAACCAGCCGCGAGTGCGAGCAGCGGAACTATGTCGTACGGGAAGAGGTGCAATGCGACTATGTCCATCTGCTGGCACAACGCCCTGAGTTCGCGCGCCTGTTCCAAAGGGTTGGATGTTGGCGCACTAAGCGTCCGAAGAAAACCGCCAGAGTTTTCCGCTGACTGTCTCAGGAACTCGGGAACCTTATAAGTATCTTCAATGTCGGCCTGTGTCGTAATGGCGACAGAGTGTCGACTGTTGCGATCCTCTTGCATCCACCGCCAGACGAACCGGCTATCTCCGCCGACAGGTCTGCCGTAGCTCAAAACGTGCAACAGATTCCGCGATTTTCCGTCACGGTGCCGCACGCCGCAACCCGAAGCACTGGGTATCTGCTTCCCTAACTCAAGCAGAAGGCGCTCAAGCCGAGGCGACCCGAAAAGACCAACATTGCCGGGATATGCATAGCGAGCCGCGATCTGTGCAAGCCTCACCGCAGCTGAGAGATTTCCAGCCGCGAAATATTCCTCGACCAGAGTCAACAGATCACGGAAACGAGCGGAAGCCTGGGTGAGGCTCGTCACTCCGCCAATCTCCATGAACAAAGCAATCGAAGATCCGTGATCGCTACGTCAAGCATAAACGACCCACTCGAAATATATCGAAGACCGAGCCTCACCAAAGAAGGCAATGCCGGTGCCGTTGACGTACGATTTAGGTTGCTATTGAGCATAGAGTTCGCATGATGGCTTTTGTGACAGTCTCGTCTGCCCTGCACGCTCGTTTGACCACCAGGTCACCAGCCTGCGCAGACCTTCTTCCAACGAGACCTGCGTTCTAAAGCCGAGCAAGTGCTCCGCCTTGCTAACACCAGCCAGCCTCCTCGAGACAGTGTTGACTTTGCGAGCAGGACCGTATTCTGGGGCGAGGGTCACGCCCATCACGCGGCCAAGGGTTTCGGCTAGCTCGTTCAGACTCGTTTCGGTTCCGCTGGCAACATTGATGACATCGTCGGTGATGGACGACTTGGCCGCCTCTAAGTTCGCCCTCGCCACGTCGTCCACAAACACAAAGTCCATGGTCTGCGTACCGTCGCCGAGAATCAAACAGGGCTGGCCTTTCGCCAAACGCTCCATCCATCGAATCATTACCTCGGTGTATACCCCAAACGCATCCATCCGAGGGCCATACACGTTGAAGTAGCGTAGCGCCACATAATTCAACCCATACATCTCGTAAAAGCTGCGCAGAAGCCCCTCGCTATACAACTTGATTGCCCCATAGATCGTCCTATTATCGTAACCATGATGTGTTTCAAATGTCGGGAATTCCTCGGCCTGTCCATAGATGGAAGCCGAGGAGGCAGCAACAACACGCTTGACCTTGGCTGCGACTGCAGCCTCGAGAATATTTAATGTACCCGTGGCCAGGACATCATGCGCCAGCCGCGGGTCTTCCGCGCACTGGGTGATACGGATCGCGGCTTCGTGGAAAACAATGTCGATGCCTTCCATGACCTTCCGCACCAGACTCGTGTCGCGAATATCTCCCTCCACAATGGTGACCCTGCCGCGGGCCATAGCTGGTGCGATATTCTGCCGCCTGCCGCGAGTGAAGTTATCCAGGACGACAATTTCCTGAACACCGTCGGCAACCAGTTGGTCGGCAATATGAGACCCAATCAGTCCTGCACCACCCGTTATCAATGCTCGTCTATGGTCCACGCTACCTCTCCTTTCTAGGGTTTATTTCTGTCGTTCTCCCGCTCACACTACGCCACCGGGCTGGCACACCAGCGATGTTCTGGCTTTTGCCCTGGTCACCTGGCGTGCGGTTCAAGATCGGCGTTCTAATCATGCGTCCAGTCTTAAGGGACCGAAGATGAGAAACCGAATGGCGCGAGCAGCCGCTGCATAGGGCGCGGAATGCGGTCCGGGGAGAGGAGAGTGAGCAGAACTCGAATCGAATAAACACTACTCAGAATCACCGCCAATATTCCGACGCCGGTCGCCAACAACGGGGGTAGCACATAGAAGCCGCAGAACACCACCGTGATCAAGGTGAGGCAAAGCAGGCCCGTTTTTCTGTTCGCGGCCGACCAGCGAAACCCGGTGAGTCGCCGAACGATCGGGTAGATCACAACTCCGTGGAAAATATAAGACCCGAAGAAGGCAATGCCTGCGCCGTCCAAACCGAACGATGTCACGCATATCCACGCGAGACCGACGTGGACGAGCGTCCAAGCCAGTTCGGTCCAGAAAAAGGGTTTTTGCGCGCCTTTTGCCAGGATAATGAAGCCCATCGGCCAAGTAATCACACGAAGCATCATTCCAAGGCATATCCAACGCAGGATTCCCACCGCCGGATCGAATTCGGCGGTATAGAACAAAGCGATTACCAGCGGTGCAAAGGTGAGGGTGGCTATTACACCCGGACCCGCTAACAACAGGCTGACTTGCGCCTGTTCGTTCACCAATCGATTGCACTCGGTATTGTCCTTGGCAACAGCGGTCAAACGGGGATAGAAGTCCGCGCCCATTGCCTGCAGAATAACCGCAACATACAGTCCGCCCAGAGTCCAAGCCGATTGATACAATCCGGCCGCTTCGAAACCGACTTTGCGGAGCACAATAATGCGGACCGCGTAGGCGACCCCCATCACCATAAGGCCGCTGGCCATGAACGCAAAGCCGAGCTTCAACAGAGCGGCTGCTTCCTGCCCTACTTGGGACGCCGTCATTGAAGGCGTCTGGATTTGTATCTTTCGGCTGTACCACCATGAGGTGATGATCGTCATCGCGGCAACCGCTACTAGGGATGGGACTACTCCCTCTTCGCCAAGGAAAAACACCACGGGGATGCTGATGATCGTGCCGAAGAGCGTACCTAACACTCCCATTCTTGCGAGATCAGAGATGCGCCGCATGCCTTGGATCAACGCCCCTTGACCCGCGGATACACAACGTAAAAGAACAGCGACTGAAAGCAGGGCTACGGCGGCGGCGTGTTGATCGCTGCCAAACGTCAAGCTCGACAGCTGTCTGGAAAACACGACCAATAAAACAGCGCCTAATATTCCGAGGACCATCGATGTTCGTCGCAGCACCGCGGCGGTTCGCGCGATCCTCTCCGTGTCGCCCGAACCGACTGCTTCGGCAATCTGGCGCACGCCACTGCTGTTGATGCCCATGCCCGCGATGCTCTGAGCAAGGTCGACGATCGAGCTATACAGGCCCATCAATCCGACCCCGGCCGGACCCAGCAACACCGCCATAGCCTTGACACGAACGATTCCAATTGCGACGTTCAGCACCGACGAGCTGCCGATCAATGCCGAGGACTTCAGAATCTGGCCGTAGGTATGCCTCTCAGCCGTGGCCACCTCTGCCGCCTGAGGCATATCTTGTAGCGAGGGAGCCGAAGCCGGACTGGCCACGCTAGGCGGCGTCACTCCCACGCTTCAGTCGCCTTCCACACGTACGCCGTGGCTCCACAGCCAAATCATCAATTGCCTGCTCATGCTTGGAAAACTTCCTACCGCACGCATCGATTCAGTTAGGTCCTAGGACCGTTTGGTAATCACCACGCATCCCGTTTATATACTGCGTTTCAATCCAGCCATGATAACTGCCATCCATCACGCCTCGCCACCACGCCTCATTGCCGAGGTACCAATCGATGGTTTTCTTGAGCCCGGTCTCAAATGCCTCTTGTGGCTGGAAGCCGAGCTGCTTTTGGATCCTTTCCGCATTGATCGCATAGCGGCGGTCATGGCCCGGACGGTCTTTGACAAACGTGATCAATGACTGCGCGCCAGTGCCCTTCCCCGCCGGCGAGTCGGGGAAACGTTGGTGCAAGCCGCCGTCACGGACAAAGGCCTCGTCCAATAAACGGCATATCGCGCTAACCAACGCAATATTCGTACCCTCGTTCTGCCCGCCTATGTTATAGGTTTCCCCATCTACACCCCGCTCCAATATGCATTCGATTCCCCGGCAATGGTCTTCGACGTACAGCCAGTCGCGCACGTTCATGCCATCGCCGTATACGCAGATCGGTTGGCCGTCAAGAACATTGATGATGGTCAGCGGGACGAGTTTCTCTGGGAAATGATAGGGTCCATAGTTATTCGAGCAGTTACTAATGGTGACTTCAAGACCATAAGTTCGGTGATAGGCGCGGACCAAGTGATCCGAAGCGGCCTTGCTAGCCGAATAAGGGGAGCTCGGATCATAGGGAGTCGTCTCCTTGAACGCGGGCGCAGTTGCAGACAAGGAGCCATAGACCTCATCTGTGGACACGTGATGAAAACGATGCCGTACCGGTCTGCTAACGCCGTCTAACCAAACTCCCTTGGCCGCTTTCAAGAGGGTGTGAGTCCCAACGATGTTGGTTTCGATAAATGCATCGGGGCCGAGGATGGAGCGATCGACATGCGACTCGGCGGCGAAATGCACGATAGTATCGATACGCGCTTCGCGTAGCAGACGCTCGACCAGGACCTGGTCACCGATGTCGCCGCGCACGAATTCGTAATTGCGGTTCGAGGCGATGGGTTTCAGGCTTTCAAGATTGCCCGCGTAGGTCAGCGCATCGAGAACGATAATGCGGTCTTCTGGGTAGCGCTTCATCCAGTAGTGGACGAAATTCGCGCCGATGAAACCCGCGCCACCGGTGACTAACAGTTTGCGATTGTTCATGGTTTAATCGAAGGTGAGAGTTCGGCAGAAGCTTGCTCTCACGTTGAGGGACAGGCTAAGACAGCCAGTGACCGAGCTTCCTTAATTTCAATCCTCGCTCATTAAGATCCGCCAGCATCGTCCTCAATGAGGCGCGCCAGTGCGGCGGAATCGAGCCTAAGAGTTTCCGCGTCGAGGCATTATCCAGCACGCTATAGGCAGGACGGCGCGCGGCCGTGGGCTAGCCGTCTGTGGCGATCGGTATGACCGGGATAGCACGCGATAACAGGCCCAATTGCTGCCCTTCTTCCTGGATCGCTACGGCAAAATCGTACCAGCTGGCCATACCCGCATCGGTCCAATGATGAAGGCCCGTGATCTCTGGCTTAGTCGCTATAGCCCAGATACATTCGGCCAACCCTCTCGCCGAGGTCGGTGTTCCGATCTGGTCCGCGACCACCATAATCTCGTCGCGCTCGCGCATCAAACGCAGCATCGTCTTGACGAAGTTGGCGCCATGACTCGAGTAAACCCATGCAGTGCGCAGGACCACTGCTTGCCCATTGCAGATTTCCATCACCGCTCGCTCGCCACTGAGTTTGCTCGCGCCGTACACCCCAAGGGGGTTTGGCGGATCATTCGGCTTGTACGGCGCGGAGCCATGACCATCGAACACGAAATCGGTAGAGATTTGTACGAGCCGGGCATTTGCTGCCGCGGCTGCCGTTGCCACATGAGCGGCGCCAGTGGAGTTCACGGCATAGGCCGGCTCCGATTCTTGTTCGGCCTTATCCACCGCGGTATAAGCGGCGGAGTTGATAATGAGATTTGGACTGATGGAACGTACCGCATGTCGCATGGCATCCGGGTCGCAAACGTCAAGCTCCCCTCTCGTTAAGGCGGTAACCTGCCACTGCGGCGGAGCGGTCCTCACAAGCTCCCAGGTTAATTGCCCCCCCGCCAGTGATGAGGACCCTTCACGGGAAACACTCGGCGTCTCTAAACAATAGTCCCGCTGCATCCTTCGCCGAGAGGTGCGGCAACCCGATACCGATTAGCGGCCAAGCAACTCCCAACTCTGAATCATCCCAGCGTAAGCACCGTTCGTGCTGCGGTGCGTAGAAATCGGTACACTTATAGAATACCTCGGCGCTAGCACTCGTCACATAAAAACCGTGCGCGAATCCGGCCGGTGCCCATAGCATTTTTTTATTGTCAGCCGAGAGCCATTCCCCCACCCATTGCCCGAACGTCGGGGAGCGCATACGCAGATCAACGACGACATCGTAGATTTCACCGGCGACGACGCGAACAAGCTTGCCCTGTATCTGTTGCATCTGATAATGAAGCCCGCGCAGCGTACCTTGTACCGACTTACTGTGATTATCCTGGACGAAATTCACCTCGATTGCGTGCTCGGCGAATTTCCGTGCATGCCAGGTCTCCATGAAGGATCCCCGCTGATCGCCGAAGACCTCGGGCTCGATGATGACGACATCGGGTATGCGTGCGGGCGCGAATTTCATGAAAGCGCGCTCTCGTCCAGCACTTGCAGAAGATACTGGCCGTAACCGCTGTTGCGTAGCGGCTCCGCCAGCCGCCTCAGCTGCCCAGCATCAATGTAATTGAGGCGGTAAGCAATCTCTTCTGGGCACGCGATCTTGAGTCCTTGACGCTGCTCGATCGTCTCGATGAACTGCGCCGCGGTAAGCAGGCTCTCATGCGTCCCGGTATCCAACCACGCTGTCCCGCGCCCGAGGATCTCAACCTGCAGCTTGCCGCGTTTCAAGTAACGCGCGTTCACATCGGTGATCTCAAGCTCCCCGCGCGCTGAGGGCTTAAGCTCACGCGCGACGTCGACGACCGCATTATCGTAAAAATAGAGCCCGGTGACGGCGTAATTCGAGCGTGGATTGGCTGGCTTCTCCTCCAGTCCCACCGCATAGCCCCGCTCGTCGAACTCCACCACCCCGTAGGCCTCTGGGTCTTGCACTCGATAGGCGAAAATCGTGCCTCCGGCTGGGCGATCGCTAGCCTGGCGCAAGGTCTCGGTGAGATCATGGCCGTAAAAGATGTTGTCCCCCAAGATCAGCGCGCAGGGATCGCCGCCGATGAAATGCCGGCCGATGATGAAGGCCTGGGCCAGCCCATCGGGGGAGGGTTGTTCTGCATAGGAAAAGCTCATGCCCCACTGGTTGCCATCACCGAGTAGATGGGCATAAGCCGGCAGGTCGCGCGGTGTCGAAATGATCAAAACGTGACGGATACCCGCGAGCATCAGGGTCGATAGCGGATAATATACCATCGGCTTGTCGTAGATCGGCATAAGCTGCTTGCTGACTGCATACGTCAGTGGATAGAGCCGGGTGCCCGATCCTCCAGCGAGTACGATTCCCTTTCGACGTCCGTTCATCTATGCCCGCTCGCTTTCACAAGAGTTACTAGTTAAAATTATCGCTTAATGGTCTGAAATGTAACAGCTACAGCACCGTATTAGGTAATTGGGGAAGTGCCGGATCGCCACAACCACACGCTCCTATGTAGCGCCAACGCTACGTTAAGAAACCGGTCTTGCGTTGGGCTAATGGGCGCCGATGGACTGGATCACCACCTTAACTGTCTTGATTAGGATCTTTACGTCAAGCATAAACGAACAGCTTCGAATATATTGAAGATCGAGTCTCACCATGTCATCAAAGGAGGTAGTACTTCGCCCCTCCACCTGCCAAAGACCGGTGATACCGGGCTTTATCTCTAGAATTCGCCTCAGATGCCATGATTGGTATTGCTCAGCTTCGTAAGGAAGGGGTGGCCGCGGTCCAACCAGGCTCATGTCCCCCCTTAGCACATTGAAGAGCTGTGGAAGCTCATCAATGCTTGTCTTGCGAATGATTCTACCAATCCGGGTAACCCGTGGGTCAGATTTTATCTTGTACAATGGTTTTGTCATGTCCCCCTGATTGATCTCTTCAAGCTTGCCGTTGATAAACTTCGTGATGTACTCTCGGTGGATTCGGTCATCCCCGCTGGAATGCATGGATCTAAATTTGTAGAAGGTAAAAGGAACTCCCTTTCTACCTAAGCGGATTTGCTTGAACAAAACGGGTCCTGGAGCAGTGGTTGTAATAAGCAATGCTGTAATCAATAGTACTGGCGATAATATTAGTATAGCAAGCAGAGAACCTACGATGTCAACGCCTCGTTTAACTAGGTACCGAAGCGGGATCGATTCTGTAGAATCCTCAAGAAAGAAAGGAGAAAGCGTTTCTGGATCCTGTTGTTCTGCTGAGAACCTATGAAAGATCTGATCAGGAAAAGTCGCGGTGACGATTGAGAAAGGAGGCTTTTCATGTCCGTTAATGAGCTTACTAACACATTGTTCCGCCCCCTTCTCGGTCGTATCTGGAAAAATTATGCCTATGACATTGTCATCGACGTATCCAATGATATCGGTCTCCCGTAGGTATTCCGGAAGCGGGGTTATAAATTCCTCAAAATTATTCAGCTCATCACTCGTCTTGTTCTCAAAGTTGATAAGCGCAATAGTTAAAGGAGCCTTGGAGCGCTCTGCCCGGCGCTTCTCAATTCGCACATGCTTCAGGAAGTAAGGCTTAGGAAGCAGCTTGGTCTGCAAGGAGCTTATCCTGTTATGTACACTACGATGCGTCATCGTTAAGGTATCGAAAGGTTAGGCACATGTCACCGTCGGGGCGGGAAGTGACCACGCCAAGTCCGAAGCTGAAGAGTCGAGAAGCCTTTGGTTTTGTAACTCATTGCAATCCCTTGGGTGCCAATGTTGTTCAATCCAGTTGAAGGCATGGAATGTACCAATGGCTTGGGTTTTCATGCATGCAAGGCGTCACGCAACGCTTGCGCTACTCGATCCTGCTGTTCAAAGCTCATTCCTGGGAACAAGGGCAAGATGATACTTGTGTCCTGCGATTCTTCGCTCTGTCGCAGTCGCTGACAGGATCCTCCAGGGCAGTCACAATGTTTCGACTTACCGTTACAAGACCAGCTACCGGGTGGATAGGCAGCTTCTCGGTGCGAGCACATCACCCCACGGCGTGTCGCCACACTGGCATCTAACATCAACTGCATCACTTGCCGCTGATTCGATTCCTGCGGGAGACGAACACAAAAGCTTTGCCAAGTGCTTCGCGCCCAATCCGGCTCCGCTGGTAAACCCATTCCTGGTATCTGGGAAAGGAGGGATCTGTAACGGGAAGCCAGCTCCCGACGCTTATTAATAATTTTAGGTAAACGTCTCAACTGCTCACAGCCAATCGCTGCCTGAACATCAGTCATCCGGAAATTAAAACCGAGGTCAGGGTAGGCCTCTACAATCACCTCAGAAGAATTATGCCGCGTGGTATCCGGGACGCTCATGCAGTGCTGCCGTAAGAGCCTAAAGCGGTGATCCCAATCGGCATTGTTAGTGGTGAGCATTCCGCCCTCGCCGGTCGAAATGACCTTACGCGGGTGAAAGGAAAAACACGCGATGTCGCCATGTGGCTTGCCTATCCGCTCCCAGCTGTCTCTGATACGGATTTCGCTACCAATGGCGCAGGCCGCATCCTCGATTACGGGTAGGCCATAGCGTGAAGCAATATCCAGAATCCTTGGAAGATCGCACGGCATACCCAGCTGGTGTACGCAAAGAATCGCTTTAGTCCGTTCAGAGATAGCGGATTCGATCAGCGCAGGATCGATGTTAAAAGTTTCTGGGCAGATATCCACGAATACAGGCGTGGCGCCGCAATAGCGGATACTGTTGGCGGTCGCGATGAATGAATGGCTGACGGTAATAACTTCATCTCCGGGCTTTACGCCAATAGCGACCAGTGCCAAATATAAGGCAGTCGTACAGCTTGAAACGGCGCAGGCGTGTTTCCCTCCAACGTAGTCGGCAAAGGCTTGCTCGAACTTCGTTACGCAAGGGCCTTGGCTAATCCAGCCAGATTGCAGCACCTTTGTAGCCGCTAAGATTTCCTCCTCACCAATCCAAGGTTTCGTTATCGGTATCATTAGATTATCCATAAATACAAGCAATCCTTTGCGCTCTGGATAATTAGCGTGTACGGTACGAGGTCTGCCCGACTTCGTGTGCGCCGCGCCACCCTATCACCATGGCCGGAACTCCAGCCACCTTGGCGTAGTCCGGGACATCGTGCACCACGACGGCTCCGGCACCGACGATAGCACCTTTCCCGATTGTCACACCCGGTAAGATGACCGCGTTAGTGCCAATATCCGCCCATTCTTTTACCCGTACTGGCTTAATCTCCAAGTCGGTATAAATAATAGGCACGTCTAGGGGCAACCCCGTATGAGCCGACCCTAACACTTTTGCGCCTGGGCCCCAACCAACATAATTCTCGAGGATAAGATCACGAGCGTCGAAGAAACTCTGTGGTCCAATCCAGACGTAGTCGCCTAGTTTGCAACTACCGTCATACCGTCCCTGAATATAGGCTTGGCTGCCGATAAATACGCCGCTACCAAGCTCAAACGTTTCAGGGTGTTTAAAACCAACTCCCGGTTCTACGCGCAATCCATCGCCGCATACACGGATAAGCGCGCGCCACAATACACGCCGCATGAGGGAGTCAAAGTGACCGTAACCTTGCGAAAACCGACTGTATAAATTGAGCAAATCATCGCGAGTATATTGTTCACGCAATTCACGAGCTAACTCGCAAACGTACATTGGATCAGGTGCTAGCTTTTGGAGGCCATGGACGGCTTTTACGAGACGAGTTCCGACCGAATCATCGCTCGCCATGCTGGGCCTCGTGCACCGCATTGCAAACGGCCTGAATTTGCTCTTCTCGTAACTCGGGAAACATTGGAAGAGATAACAACTCGGCCGCTGCTTTTTCTGTTACTGGAAGGTCCCCTGCTCGATAACCATATTCCTGATAGGCTTTTTGCATGTGGACCGGTACTGGATAATGAATTCCAGTTTGAACTCCCCCAGCCTGCAGCGTTTCTTGTAAGCCGCTGCGCTTTGGCGTGCGCACGGCATAGACGTGGTACACATGGCGCGCGAAAGGATGTTCCACGGGCAGCTGTACACCTGTATCTGCCAATTGCTCATTGTAAAGAGTAGCATGGTGGCGCCGCGCTTCGGTCCACGCCTCTAAATAGCGAAGCTTCACCCGCAGTATCGCCCCCTGGATCCCCTCCATGCGGTAGTTATAGCCCTTTAACACATGATTGTACTTGGACTCCTGGCCCCAATCGCGGAGGAGGCGTATCACCCGCGCATACGCCTCGTTGTTCGTTACCACCATCCCCCCTTCACCACAAGCCCCTAAATTCTTACCGGGGTAGAAACTGAAACAGCCCAGATCGCCGATAGAACCGATTCGCCGGCCATTGTATTCCGCGCCGTGGGCCTGCGCGGCGTCTTCGATAACGACCAGACCATGGCGTCGAGCGATCTTCAGGATGGGATCGAGATCTGCTGGATGACCGTGCAAATGTACTGGAATAATCGCTTTAGTCCTATTGGTAATGGCACTCTCGACCTGAGTAACGTCCATACAAAGAGTTTCGGCATCAACATCGACGAAGACTGGTCGTGCCCCTGTATAGTCGATAGCCGCGACTGTCGCGACAAAAGTACAAGAAACCGTTATGACTTCGTCACCAGGGCCGATTCCCGCTGCCAACAATGCTAAATGGAGGGCACTCGTACCAGTGTTGACACCGACGCCATATTTCCCGCCGCTAAAGGCAGCAAATTCTTCTTCAAAGGCTGCCACCTCACGCCCTAGCACGTATTGTGTGCTTGCTAAAGTAGCGTTGACCGCTGCTTGGATTTCGTTCTTGGTACTCTCGTACTGCGCCTTAAGATCAATAAATGGAATCACGCGTTTAACCCTTCTTTAAACCTCATTTTCGTATTTCGCCAGCACCGGGAATGTAAACCCATCCAGCGACCACAGAGGAGATCAGCACAACCGTAACTTCCGCTCCTTCGACAGTGATTTTATGCAGCCTGCGACACGGTCCGCCGCCGCAAAACCCCGGGGATTCCACCTATTTCCACCGGTCGGCCGCGTTCATTCATGGAACGGGTTGCCGCTTCCAAGACGCGCACGACCCTAACCCCCGCGTTCCCATCGCTGATCGAGGTTTCGCCTCGGCTGATACAACGAACGAAGTGTTGCCCTTCGACTCGGAGCGCCTCAGTGATCTCTAGCTGAGGCGCCCACATATCGCCCGTCCGATACCCTACCATCGTGTTATAGAGCGCTTCCTTACTGCCGTTGACAGTAATCCCTTTGTCGTACACCTTTATCTTCTCACTCGGCTCCAGGTCATCGTAAACGATCATCTTTTGGCTTCCACCGATAAGTGTTCGACGCACTTTCACCGGTGCCAGCCAATTCACGTGTATATGCGCGATCGCATTTCCCTCAAAAAACAAGGTCAAGTAAGCGGTATTCGCGAGCGTTCCCGGAACGTGGTTTATCCCAGTCGCCGAGACTGCAATTGGTTTCAAAGGACATATGTAATCCATGATTGAAAGGTCATGAACTGCCAGGTCCCAGATCACATCAACATCGGGTCGAAACAAGCCGAGGTTAATCCTGGTCGAATCGTAATAATACAAGTCTCCGAGTTCACCATTCGTGACAAGTTGGTGAATCTTTCGGACAGCGCTTGTGTAAACAAATGTATGGTCGACATGCAGCAGCAGATTGCGCTTTTTGGCCTCTGCGACAAGGCTGACCCCCTGTTCAGCGGTTTCCGTAAGCGGCTTTTCGATAAAGACGTGTTTTCCAGCGTTCAGGGCCCGTGAGGCCAACTCAAAATGACTGGATACCGGCGTCGCAATAACAATCGCATCGATTTCAGGATTCGATAACAGATCTCGATAGTCAGGAGTGATATGAACAGTGGGATATCGCGCTTTCACCAACTGTAGTCTTCGCTCATCGAGATCACTTACGGCAACAACTTTGGCATCCGATACTTCCATAAAGTTGCGAACTAGGTTTGGACCCCAATACCCATACCCTATGAATCCGATCTTAATCATGAGTAATTCCTTTTAAGTCACCCAACCACCTGCAGAGCAGGTGGCTTGAGGTAAGCCCCTAAAAGGGGCTATTGGTTAAACAGATCTTCTTGGCGATCGAGATCGTCCTGATTCTTCACATAAGCACGGATCATC
>Ga0187892_10003201_pt1 | contig 30398 bp, 22 predicted proteins | sample MA1701073metaG_FD_139345 | JGI IMG/M metagenome (GOLD analysis project Ga0187892, IMG submission 139345) | Bio-ooze microbial communities from a basaltic lava cave in the Kipuka Kanohina Cave System on the Island of Hawaii, USA - MA170107-3 metaG ...
CATTCAAAGCCGGCGACACTTCTACATACCGTTGCCGAATCCGTTCGGCCAGAGCATCCATCGCCGCATGGTAGGCGAAGTCAACCAGGAAGTGAAGCGTTTATTTATGCACAATGCCTTAGAACCTATCGCGACGGCACACGCTTGGGCATGGCACCCACGGCAACTCATGGCACCGACGGGACTCTTGACACCCACGGCATCCGCTTCAATGAATCCTGGTCAGCCAGGGCAATAAACCCTGAGCAAACTGCAAGACCAGGAGGAACCCGAACAGGTCCGTGATCGTGGTGAGGATCGGTCCGGAGGCCAGCGCCGGGTCGAATCGCCAGCGCTTGAGCAAGAGCGGCAGCGATCCGCCAAGGGTAACAGCCAACAATGTGTTGATGGCCAGGGCGGCGCCTACCACGACTCCCAGATAGGGATTTCCTTTCCAAGCCCATGCGGCCAGCCCCAGCAGGACTCCCAACAAGGCTCCGTTGATGATTCCCAGGCCGGCCTCCTGAAGACAGACGCGCAATACTTCTTGCGGGCGAACGAGGCCGAGGGCCAACTCGCGCATGCTCACGGCCACGGCCTGGTTGCCGGCGCAGCCGGTCATGTCGGAAATGATTGGCAGAAACATCGCTAGGGCGATCACCGCCACTAGAGTTTCCTCATGCCATGATATGACACTAGCCGCGAGTAGGTTCAGCGCAATATTGGCAACGAGCCAGGTCAAGCGCCGAGCGGTGCGCGTCCAGACCGGCATCGTACGCAGCTCTTCGCCGCCAATGATGCCTTGGGCTTTGCGATAGTCGCTCTCCCCGCGGCCGGATAGGGCCTCCTCCACGGCCGTTCGCTGCACGACCCCCACCAACTCGCCGGCCGCGTTAATCACCGGCACGGCTAAGAAACGGTGCCACTCGAAGAAGGCTCGTAATTCTTCGAGCGTTGCCGAGTCCGAAACGGCCAGAGGGTCGCGGATCATGATATCGCCGATGCGGACCTCACGGTCGGCCAACAGGAGATCGCGCAGCCGCAGCACGCCGACGAGCTTCTTTTCCGGAGCGATCACGTATGCGTATTGGACTTGGAAGTCACGATATTCCGTCGCGTGGAATCGCAGGTCCTCGACGACTTGACCCACGCTGTACGATTGCGGGTAGGCGACGAACTCCCGGGCCATCAGCCCGCCGGCGACGTCATCCGGATAGCGGCCTAAGGCCAGGGCATTCTCCGCCTCGCGAGGATCCATGACCGCGAGGATCGCCCGGGCGGCCTCTCGATCCATGTCGCCCAGAAGGTCGGCCTGTTCGTTGCTGGGCCGCTCGTTGAGAATCGCCGCCGCGGCGGCCCGCGACAAACGCTGCAGCAGCTCCACGGTTTGCTCTCGTGGAAGCTGCTTGATGAGATCGGCGGCGTCGGGGGCCGGCAGGGCCTGCAATTGGCGAACCTGATCGTAAATATCCAGACGTAGAAAGGCGCGCACGATGTCTCCTGCAGACCGACTTTGGTCGGCAACGCCGGTGCTTTCCACTTCTTTCTGGTTCGGCGGATGATCAGTCATCACTTCTTATCTCCCGAGGTTCATAGCGGCTCCCCTTGGTTTGCGGGAGTATACCGAAGGAGACTCTGACTCTTCCAATAAACGGTCCCCCAGAAAGCGCCTCCGCGTTCTTTCGCTTTTGCAATGCTTCAGGTACAACATGGATGGAGGCGCGTGATCAATGGGCTTAAGTGGAGTAACCGTTATGCCGGCAATCGTTGTGATGTGGGGTTTCTGTGTCGCATCATCCGTCGCGATGGCGGGGGAGGGCGATTCGAAGGCGGCGAGCGTTGTCGAACCCGTTGATATTCTAAAGAAAGCCGCGGAAGCGACCAAACAAATCAAGTTCGTTCGCTACTCGTTCCAAAGGCAAGGAACCGGGTCGGATGCAGAGAAGTCGCCCAAGCTCTCGGGGACGGCGTTGTTCGGCGGTTGGCGCTACAACACGATTGAAAAGTACCGCGTGGACGTGAAAGTGCAGCGCCCCGGCGCCGAGGCCATGGAAGTCACGGCCGGTTCGGATGGCGACGTCGTCTATCTCATCGACCACGCGAAAAAGACAGTCTACGCCGACATGGACCCGGCCGTACTCGGATCGCAGGCGCGGACGGTCCGCTCGTCGAGGATTACTGATTTCGTGGAGCCGGAGCCGTTCGCCGACGAGATCAAGGCGGAGAAACTCGAATTGAAAGGATCCGTCAAGGTCGGCGGCGAGGAATGCTTCGAGGTCAGCGCTCCCTCTGGTGGGCGTCGACCGGAGATCATTTGGTTCATCTCCAAACGAGATTCTCTTCCTCGACGACTTGATTTTGTGTTTCCAAATCCTGAGGGCACGGCAAGCGGAATGCGAATGGAACTCACGGACCTGTTCGTGAACCCCAAGCTCGATGGCGACCCGTTTAAGCTGATCGTGCCCGAGGGCTACGTCAAGACCGACGATTTCGCCCCATGAAAGCGCCGTCACTTGGCGTAAGAAGTCGGCAGCGGTTTTGTAGAGTCTTATTATTGCTTTTGCTTTGAGTCGTCTTGCCGATAATGGCCCTTACCGTGGCGCCCGCGGTTTGCATCGGCGGTTGCCATCGGGCGCCGAGCGGGAATAGAATAGTCTGAAAAGTAGCGCCGGGGGTCTCTCGAGGGGGGGTTTATCGAACGAGAATGATTGCCATCTTTGCCAGACCATTGGGGCTCAGCCGCCCGCGGGCGACTGTCTGCCTTCTTACGATGTTGTTGATTTGGTGCTTGAGCGGATTGACCGGTTGCACGAGCGGCGCGCAGGGGCCACCCGCGGACTCCGGCGAGGGCCGCCCATTACCGGGAATGGACGATCCGGTAGGCAGCGACTCGGCACCGCCTCCAAACGGGAACGGTAATGACAATGGGGAGCCGCCCGCGCCGGACGACGGCGACGGGCTCGGCCCGCTTTTGCCCGGCAGTGTGCGAAGCGTCACCGACGAGCGCTTGCGGCCCATCGAAGTGACCGGGCCCTCCCTGACGGCCACGTTGCTTTGGTCCGACGATTCCTCTGTTGCAGTCGTCACCATCACCTCGGGCGACGAGATCTTTAACGAAACGTTTTCGGTCGACTTCTCTGATGCCGCGCTTTTGGAAGCCGTGGCCAACTCGGACCAAGCTGGTGTTGAGCTTCCCGAGTTTCGAGATCACCTCATCGAGCGGCCGGATGATGTGGCCGGCTTCGTGAACCATCTTCCGGAGCACGAGCACCATCCGACGCCCACCTCCGAAGTGGATGCCTATCTGCTCGAACTGACGCGTACGGGACTCATTGTTCGCGCGACCGAGTGGGCCGTCGCATCGGCACTCGAAGGAGGCGACGTGACTGCCGAGGATGAGGAGCCGTTTCGCGATTTGCTTCGGCATTTGGAGGTGTTGACCCAAGACTGGCACAATCTGATTGTGGAGCAGCAGCGCGAGTGCGCTGCTTGTACCATGGTCTGCAATGTGACTTGCGCGACTGAACCCGAGCCGCCCGACACGGAGCCGGAGCCGTTACCGCCCGAGCCGCCGGCGTCGGTACCCGTTCCGCCGCCAGCCCCTAATCCACCGACTCCCGGGGCTGATGCGTGCTGTTACCCATCAGCCGACGGTCTAGAGACCTTGTGCCTCGATATTGCGACGGAGACGGAATGTGAAGATGGCCTTCGCGGGGTCCATCACGTCGGCTTCGCTTGCGCTCACCCGAACTTGACCTGCGATGTCGGGGCCTGCTGCATCACCATCTTTGGCCGGAGCGTCTGCCGGGCGATTACGCGGGCGGATTGCCAAGTGCTGGATGACCGCGACTTAGTCACGGCCGCTTTCTTCGACGGTCAAAACTGTTGCGACGAAGCCGTCCAGACCTTCTGTGGCGTGGACCCCCGCTGCGAGTAGGTCTGGGTGCACTGATGCGAATCCGACTCGCGTCCGTGGACGGGCGAGGCACTGTAAAAGGCCGTTTTCACACGGCTCTTAAGAAGCTGACCGCTTCCTGACCCTGGACGCTTCGCGTAAAGGGCAGGGCGGGCGCGGCTCTGATTCGGACGAAGTATGGACACGCTACTCGAGCGGTTTTGCCGTTACGTCAAAGTCGAAACCACGGCGGTTGAACAGACCGAGGCCTATCCGAGCTCGCCGGGTCAGCTTGAGCTCGGCCGAATGCTGGCCGACGAGCTTCGAGCCCTCGGCGTCAACGACGCGGCTCAGGACGAGAACGGCATCGTCATGGGCACGGTGCCGGCGACCGTAAAGTCCGCGCCGACCATCACCTGGCTTGCCCACGTGGACACCTCACCGGAGTTCACGGCCAAAAACGTCATGCCGATCGTGCAGCGCAACTACCACGGCAAAGACATCGTGCTCCCCGGTGATTCTGCGCGGGTCATTCGCGTGGCCGATTGCGACGTCCTCGCCCAACTGAAGGGCAAGACGCTCATTACCACCGATGGTACGACGTTGCTCGGTGCCGACGACAAGGCCGGCGTGGCCGTCATCATGACCGCTGTGGCGCATTTGATGACGCACCATGACATCCAGCACGGCCCGATCCGCATTGTGTTTACTTGCGACGAGGAGGTTGGGCGCGGGGTCAACAAACTCGACCTCAAGAGAATCGACGCCGTCTGCGCCTACACGCTCGATGGAGAGACGATTGGCGAGCTCGACAACGAGACCTTCTCCGCGGACCTGGCGGTGGTCACGATCACCGGCCGCAACATCCATCCGGGGTTGGCCACGGGGAAGATGATCAATGCGATCCGGCTCGCTGCCCTGTTTGTTTCGCGGATGCCGTGGCAGGCATTGGCGCCGGAAAACACCAGCGGGCGAGATGGTTTCCTGCACCCGTACGTGATCGAGGGCGGCGTCGAAAAGGTGTCGATCCGCATCCTTCTTCGCAGCTTTGAGACCGGCGAGCTCGCCGACCAAGCCAAGGTTTTGCAGGACGTCGCCGCGACGATTCGCGCCGGTGATCCACGGGCGAAGATCGACGTCGAGATCAAGAAACAATATCGCAACATGCGCGAGTACCTGTCGAAGGAGCCGCGGGCGGTGGATCTGGCGGCCGAGGCCATTCGGCGCGTCGGCCTCGAACCGCGGTTCAAGTCCATCCGCGGCGGCACGGACGGATCGAGGCTCAGCGAAATGGGCCTGCCGACGCCCAACTTGGCCGTGGGCATGCACAACTTCCACTCGCCGCTTGAATTCGCCTGCCTCGACGAAATGGAACAATCCGTCTGGGTCCTCATCGAACTGGCCACGTTGTGGGGCAAGGAAAAATCCGGCAGGGGCTAAGAAATCGCGCGCTAGAATTGGGCGATATATGGGGGCGGCGGGGTATTACCTTATACCTTAGCTGTCGTGGCCGAATACAATGCGAAGTCGGAGCGCCGCAGGCCGCTCACCCTTGAGGAGGAACTCGACGATATCTGGCCGACGTGCCGGCTAGTGAATGGGATAAGCTCCCGCCAGACCTCACCGACCAGCTTGATCGCTACGTGTACGGAACAGCCAAGAAAACTGAACGCTGCCGTCACCCGAAGCCCTCCGCACACGAGCCGAACAGTGACCAGTCGATAATTCCGGCCCATTCCGTCGGTAACGGCTTATTTGACACGGGCCCTTTGTCGGGTGTACGTTTCCGATGAGTTTTGAGAAACAACCGGAAAGTGGAGACCTTCGATGGGGCAGTCATACGGGGATATCACGGGGTCGATCGGCCGAACGCCGTTGGTCAAGATTAACCGGATCATCCGTTCGCCGGCTTCGGTTTATGCCAAGCTGGAGCTGATGAACCCTCTCTTCAGCGTAAAAGACCGCATCGGCTCGGCCATGATTCAGGCCGCCGAAAAAGAAGGTCGCATCACACCCAAAACCGAGATCATCGAACCGACCTCCGGAAACACTGGGATAGCGCTGGCCTTCGTCTGCGCAGCCAAGGGCTACCGACTGACCCTCACCATGCCGGAGAGCATGTCCATGGAGCGCCGCGCCGTGTTGAAACACCTGGGCTCGAACCTCGTGTTGACTCCCGCGGCGGACGGGATGAAGGGCGCCGTGGCCAAGGCCGAGCAGCTCGTGGCGGAAAACCCCGACTCGTTCATGCCCCAGCAGTTCAACAACCCCGCCAACCCCGAGATTCACCGCCGAACGACGGCGGAGGAAATCTGGAAAGACACGGATGGCAAGGCGGATATTCTGGTGTCAGGTATCGGCACCGGAGGCACGATTACGGGCGTGGGCGAGGTGATTAAATCGCGCAAGCCCTCTTTCAGGTGCTACGCCATTGAGCCGGAAGCTTCGCCGGTCATCACCCAGAAGCGAGCCGGCCAGCCCTTGCAGCCCGGCCGGCACATCATTCAGGGGATCGGCGCGGGGTTTATCCCCAAGGTGCTCAACCTCGAGGTCATTGATGATGTTTTACGGGTCTCGAATGAGGACGCCATAAACTGGGCGCGGAATGCGGCCAAGGAAGAGGGCATCCTCTGCGGCATTTCCTCCGGTGCGGCTCTTTGGGCGGCCAACCAGGTGGCCCAAAAGCCGGAAAACAAAGGGAAGGTGATCGTCGTCGTACTGCCCAGCGCCGGCGAACGGTACCTCTCCACGGCCCTCTTCGCCCAGAACTAAAGAGGCCGAGTCGACGGGGCCGCCTTTTGGCGGGGGCACGTCGGATTCGGCTCGGCCCCATTCATGGCCGACGGCATCAGCCTGCTTTGCGGGGGCCGTGCCACCACCGCTTGAGTTACTCCTGTTGCCTTGACCTCGGTTGTTCCCTTTCCCGGTAACGCTTTCGTTACGTTTTTCTTGCCCATCGCGGAGCAAGATATGGCCGCGCGAGCGTGGGTATGCCACCGCTCATCCATTGCTGGCCGGTTACGGATTCAGTGGGTCCCAATTGGCCTTATCGGCTTGGTCTTTCTGCTCGGCGATTTCAGCCTGGTCCGCTGCCGGAAGCGTCGTGATCGCTTGGGCAGCCGGAAAGGCGCTGCAATCGATTCCGCCCGGCAGGGACGAAGGAATCGCAGCGGTCCTTGTATACGTGTCCTTGGTGTTAAGAGGCGGAGAGAGCTCGACGCTGCTACCCGGTACGTTGCAGCGCACTCCAATGTTGGCACCGTTCGGTCCGAAGTGAAATACACGATGTACGGCGGCCGAGGTAACCTGCAGCCCAAAGCTGGTTCCCGGCGTGTGAGCCATGATCAGTTCCGTCGAGCCCTGCGGCAGCGTTCCCCAGAAAAAGCCCCAGCTTCCCACGAGGTTGAAAGTAGCCGGCGGGGCGGTCACAAAGCCGCAAGCCACGGCATCCCCCGGATTCGGGCCGAAGAGTACAAAGAAATCCTGGAAGAAATACTGAATTCTGATCAACAAGGGTTTCTGGGTACAGATGTACTCACCTGGCTGAACAATCAGCGCCCCGGTGATGGAGGTGTTGCCGGCGGTAACATCGGCCAGCGTGGCAAACACGGAGTCGCCCGCCGCCGGCCCCGGGTCGATCATGGTTCCTTTGATCGTCGTGAGCAGGCGCGGCCGGACGGTTCGGCGTGCGCGGAGCGAATCACAGCCGGTCAGTGCGGGCCAAGTAACCGCAAAAGCAACCCATAGAATCAGTGACCTTTTCATCTTCGTTCTCCTTTCCATTTGTCTACATTCCATCGTGTCCACCCGCGCACAACCGCCGAAGTCCGGCAGTAAGCTCCGCCGCGACCAAGGCTGCGCTCGCGGGAAACAAGGGGTTGATGACCAGTCTATAGTTCCAATAGGCACTCAGTGAAACCAGCGTAAATAAGACGATGTAACCGACTACGGCCAGCCAGCGGCGACGCCAGGCAAAGACAAAGGCCATACCGACAAGGCATCCCAGCAGAGCGCCTGAAGAAGCGACGATTCTTTCGCCTAGCCAATTGAGCTTGCGGACGGATGTGTTTCGAATGACAGCATCAATCCCCGCGGCAATCACGTGACAACCTGAGTACTTCGGCCCGTCTCGAGGACATTTCACCACGTCCTGGGCCTCGGGGCGTACGTCGCCAAGGACGACAACCTTATCGGCGAACCAGTGTTGGAGTGTCTCTGGGGTTGCTTCGAGGACATTCTCGTAAGCAACCGTTGCCCTCTCAAGCTCTTCCGGATTGGGCATTTGGGGAAGGAAAAAGACCCCTGCCAGATCTCCATCGCGGTAGCCATAGACAGCCCAGTCTTTTTCCGCCGCCCCCACCGTCTGAACGGAAGTAAGGCGAACCACATCGACCGCGCCGTTGAGGTAGGCCAGGGTCACGGTTTGCGCTTTCCTGTCCAACAGAATCTCATAATCCACCGCGCGCTGTCGATAGGAGGCGAGAGCGGCGAGCACCAGCGATGGTAGCGCATCGGCTAGGCCGCGCTGAGCGGCTAAGTGTAAGACGACGGTCCGGGCTTCGTTGCAACCCACGGCTGGGGAACCAAACCAAAGATTAGGAGCAAGGGCAATCGTCGGGCTAATCGTGGGCGGGCGTTCCGCGCCAAACCACCAGTTTCCTCCGCTGGTCACGACAGGGATGGGCGGCGTTCCCGAGGACAGAGCCTGAATACGAGAACTCATAGCACGGTCGGCATCGGTTTCGAACTGAAAAAAAAGGTCCAAAACGACGGCTCGGCAGCCGGAATGGGCTAGCTGCCCTAGCAGCTCCCCGTGCATCGCCCGGAAGGAGCGGGGATTGTCATTCGAAACACCTTTGATTCCTTTCCCTTGCGCAAGGTCTTCCATGTTTGTATTTCGCGTGCGGCCGATGATTCGCACGGCTTGAAGAGCTGGACTGGAGGTATCAATTGGCACAGACCCCAACAGCAGCCGCTCGAACGCAATGTCGATCCCCGTGATACTGGAGAAGATCAGGGGAACAAAAATCAAGCCCGCAAGCGTGCAGGCGATCATTACCAGCAATGCCGTGTGCGTGAGGCGGTGGCGACGGGCGAATTTTCGGTAACCCAGGATGAGCGTATCATCCACAAAGGTTCGGTTGGGCTCGTCGAGCGGCTGTTCTTCAAGAAAGTGCTTCAGGTCCCGGGCCAGGGCCCCGGCATTCTCATAGCGATTTCTGGGGTTTTTCTTAAGCGCCCGGAGCACGATCCGCTCCAGGCGCCGATCGATCGGGCATCGTTGACCTTGGGTAATCTTGCCGATGGGGTGAATTCCGAAAGCAGAATCCCACGCCTCGCGAAGCGGCTCCGGCGGCGTGTTGCGGATTCGACTGAACATCACCTCCTGCTCTATTGAAGGCTCGTAAGGAAAGGCGCTGGTGAGGATGTAATACATCGTGACCCCCAAGGAGTAGACATCGGTGCGAGCATCGATCTCGTCGGGGTTGCCGCGGGTTTGTTCGGGCGACATGAAGAGCCTACTGCCGACTCGCGCTCGGTCCAGCGATTCGTCGGGAATGGCCAGCAGCTTGGCCAAGCCGAAATCCACGACCTTCACGTTGCCGTTGACGTCGGCGAGCAGGTTTTTCGGCTTGATGTCGCGATGGACGACGCCCCTTTCGTGCAGGTGGTGCACGGCGAGGCAAACGCGATGGAAGATCTCCAGCGCTGCTCGTAACCCAAGTTCTTCGTCATGCACCAGCTGGTCCAATTCCCGGCCGTGACAGAAGTCCATGGAAAAAAAGACCCGGCCGTCTTCCGTCTCTCCTTTGTCCAGGACATGTACGATGTCCGAATGATCGAGGCGCGCCAGGAACGTTATCTCCGCCAGAATGAGTCTCTTGGCTTCAGGAATCATGGAGCGCAGGACTTTGATGGCCACGCGCCGTTTCGTGGTCTCCTTCACGGCTTCAAAGACCAGCCCTTGGCCGCCACCCGGACCGATCTTCCGGACGATCTTGTAACCCTTGATCTCTGGAAACCCTTTCGAAGAGGCATCCTCAGGAAGAAACGTGCGTTCCGAATCGAATTCGCCCATGGCACCTTGAGTCAAAAAATTGAAAAACTTACCTTTATTGTCCTGTTTCCGGTCGGGCGGTTCAAGCAAATATGAACAAAAACCGAAGTTTTTTTATTCGTCCTTCCAAAACATAGGGCCGTGGTAATCTAGGGAAACTTGATCGAAGATCGAGAGTTGCCCAACGTAAAAGTAATAATTATTAACTCGCCTTAGTCTCCGACCGCTAGGCGCAGAATCGCTTCCTGGGGCACTGCCTGAGTTCGGTTGTCCAGGACGTCTGCGAGACGGCCGCGGCACATGACGCCGATGCGGTCGGCCATGCCGACGGCCTCCGGCAGCTCGGAGGTGATCATGAGGATAGCCGCGCCGCGGCCGGCCAATTCGTTGATCAATCCGTAGATCTCCACGCGGGCGCCGACATCCACGCCGCGGGTCGGCTCGTCAAGAATGATCACTGGGTAGGGCTTCTGAAGCCAGCGGGCGAGCATGACTTTTTGCTGGTTGCCGCCGCTGAGCAGCTTGGCCGCGGTTTCCGTGCTGGGGGTCTTAATGTTCCATTTTCCGATCATCGCCCAAGCCCGGCGGCGTTCGCTCCGCAGTGAGAGGAATCCGGTCCTGGACGCATCGGGCAAGTGAGCCAGAGTAAGATTCTCCCGCACCGGACGGTCGAGTAGTAGCCCTTGTTGCTTGCGGTCCTCGGGGAGAAAGGCCACGCCCGCACGTTGTGCGGCGCGGGGTGAGCCAAATGGCCCCTTGGCGCTCCCGACCGACACGCGGCCATGTGTCACAGGCACGGCACCGAAGACGGCCTTTCCCACGGAACTGCGGCCGGAACCGACCAGGCCGGCTAGGGCGAAGACCTCACCGCGCCGGACCTCAAACGAGACATTATGGAATCGCGGGCCGGCGGATAGCTGTTCAACTCGCAGCAGGATCTGCCCGGCGGCCGCCAGTCGCAGCGGGAACTCTTCTTCCATCGGCCGGCCGACCATCTCACGGATGAGCGTATCCCGGCGCGTTTGGCCGATTGGGCGCGTGGAAATGCGCTTCCCATCGCGCAGCACGGTGACGAAGTCCGCCAGACTGAAGACCTCATCGAGCCGGTGGGAAATGTACAGGACGCTCATGCCTTTCCTGACCAGTCGCCGGATCAACTCGAAGAGCGCCGCCAATTCGTGGGGGGTCAGAACCGCGGAGGGCTCGTCGAGCACCAGCACGCGGGCATCCAACGAAAGCGCCCGGGCGATCTCGACCATCTGCTGTTGGGCCAGGCTCAGCTCGCCGGCCCGTCGCCGCACTGAAATCTTCACGCCCAACGAATCAAAGAGCCCGCGGGTTTGCTCATGCAAGGAACCGAAGCGGATCCAACCTGAGCGACCGTGCGGCCAGCGCCCCAGGCAGACATTTTCACTTACCGAAAGATCGGGAGCGAGATTGAGCTCCTGATAAACGATCGCCACGCCCAATGCCCGGGCGTCACGCACGTTGCGGATATCCACGGGCCGGCCGTCGAGTCGGATCGCGCCGTGATCAGCGGCGGTCGCCCCAGCGAGAATTCTCATCAATGTACTCTTGCCCGCCCCGTTCTCGCCGACCAGTGCGTGCACGCACCCCGCCAGCACCCCGAAGCTGACACCGGCCAGCGCCTGCACTCCGGGGAAGCGTTTGCAAATATCGCAAAACTCAACCCGCGATGAAGTCTCTTCCACGATTAACTCGCGGCCGTAGCGTCACCGCCTTAGCGCTGTTTATGGCTGTTTGGTGAACGTTCCAACTTCCACCGGGATGATTGGGGGCGGTGGGCGGCCGGTGAAGTAGTCGTGGATGGCTTGGATGGTCAGTTCACCGATGCGGCGGGGGTTTTGGATCACGTCGCCGTAGATCGCCCCGGCCGCGATTTTCGCCCGGGCCTCTGGCGTCGCGTCGTAGCCGACGATTTTGATCCGCCCGATCTTTCCCGCCGATTCGACGGCGGCCAGGGCACCCAAGGCCGTGTCGTCATTGATCCCGAAGACACCGCGCAAATCCGGATGCGATTGCAGCAGGTCTTCCATCACGCGCACGGCCTTGTCGCGCTTGCCTTCCGCCGAGAGTTCGGCCACCACTTCGATGTCGGGGTAAGTTGCCAACTGTTGTTTGAAGCCCCTGACGCGGTCGCTTACGCTGGCGACCTCGGGATGCGAGAGGACGGCGACTTTGCCCTTGCCGTCCAGGACGACGGCCAGGAGTTTAGCAGCCTCGCGCCCTCCCTGCACGTTGTCGGAGGCGATGTGGGCGACCACGTTGCCCAGCGGCGAAGTGTTGGCGATGTCGGCGGTGAACACGGGGATGTCGGCCTGGTTGGCCGCGACGATACTGGCACCCACACTGCGAGAATCACATGGGCAAACGACGATGGCGTGCACCTTTTGGACGATGAACTCGTCGATCTGGTTGGCCTGGCGGGCGGCGTCGAATTCCGCGGACACCACGAGCAATCGGTACTGACGCGCTTTGGCGGCGTCCTCCAAACCGGCGCGCAATTCCTGATAGAATTGATGCTGCATGGTGAGCAGCGCGACGCCGATCGTCTTCTGCGCCGAGGCGCCAGCCGCCGGGTTGTCGCTGCTGCCAGCGGGCTTTTTTTCGCATGCGCCAAGCAAGAGGATCGCACCAAGGATGGCAACTTTCAGGTTCGCGCGTTTTGTGCTCTGCGGAAGCAAAGGCATTTAAATCTGATCCACTTTTGTCACCAACGTTTCGTGCGATCGTAGTACTACGCTACGCAGGGACGATCCCGCGTGCAAGAGTCAAGTCCGTCCAGTGTGATACCGGTTCAAAACCAGTGTTTTCACGGCTTGAAAAGCGTTGCCGCACGGATAGGATGCGGTCGTGGCGACTCAGCGCATTCCTGATTTCACGGGGCAGGTTATGGCTGTCAACCGCGTGGCGCGGCTGTTAAGAAAGGTGTCTAAGACGCTCGACGAGGCGGGAGTCCCCTACGCCGTGATCGGCGGAAACGCCGTCGCCGCCTGGGTGGCCACCGTGGACGACGGGGCGGTTCGGGCCACAAAGGACGTGGATATTCTGCTTCGCCGCGCCGATCTGCCCGCGGCCGCGGAGGCTCTTGGCCGCGTCGGGTTGGACGAGCATGAAGTGCTCGGCGTGACCATGTTTCTCGACCGCAAGCAGCCGAACCCCAAGACAGGCGCGCACGTGATCTTCGCGGGAGAGAAAGTCCGCCTCTCGAGCCTGTATGCCGCTCCCGATGTGGTCGATGCGGTGCGGTCACAATCCGGCTTTTTGGTTATTGGCCTGCCGGCACTGGTGGCGATGAAGCTCGAATCCTATCGTCGGGTTGACCAGGTGCACATTGAAGATTTGCTATCGCTCGGTTTGATTGGCGATGACCTGAATGCGAAACTGCCGGCGGACTTGCGAGAACGACTCCGGCAAGTTGAGTCGACGATGGAATAACTCGCGGCCTCAAGCAGATGCAAGGCCGCTCTTTCAGCATTTGGAGTTCTGCATGGAATATCGAAGCGGAAACGCCGCAATCATGGCAATATTTGCTCTCGCAGCCGTTGCCGGAGCACAAGAGGACTTTTCCAAGGTTGAAATCAAGACCGTACCGGTGGCGGGCGGTATTTACATGCTCGAAGGGCGTGGCGGCAACATCGGCGTGTCCGTGGGGACCGACGGCGTGCTCATCGTCGATGACCAGTTCGCGCCGCTTTCGGAAAAAATCCGCGAGGCTCTGGGCAAGCTCGGCGGCGACAAGCCTCGCTTCGTGCTCAACACGCATTGGCACAGCGATCACGTCGGCGGCAACGCCGCCTTCGGGCGCGACGGCACGATCATCGCCCACGACAACGTCCGCAAGCGCCTGGCCGCCAGGCAGGAGCTGCGCGGCCGATCGGTGGAACCGTTGCCGAAAGAGGCTCTGCCGGTTGTCACCTTTGACGATACTCTGACCGTGCACTTCAACGGTGAGGAGATTCGTGCGGTCCACTTTCCCCACGGCCACACCGACGGGGACAGCGTTGTTTTCTTCACCAAGTCCAACGTCGTGCACATGGGCGATGACCTGTTCGCGGGCATGTTTCCCTTCGTGGACCTCGACCACGGCGGCGATGTCGAAGGCTTGGCCAAGAACGTTGCCGAAGTCATCGCCAAGCTTCCGGCGGATGTGAAAGTCATCCCCGGCCACGGGCCGCTTTCGACGCTGGAGGACCTCAAGACCTTTCACAGCATGCTCACCGATTCGCTGGCGTTGGTGAAGAAAGCCGTAGCTGAGGGCAAAACGCTCGACCAAATCAAGGCCGCCGGCGTCCCCGAAAAATGGAAGAGCTGGGGCACGGGCTTCATCAAGACCGACGAATGGCTGGAGACGGTACACAAGAGCGTGACACGCAAGTGATCGTCAAAGCTTTGGGCGCGACGAACTGGCCTGCTCGTTTGGATCCGCTCACGTCTCGGCGGCGGGGTTTGAGGCCTTTAGGTTAGAAAGACTTCCCGCGACGAATACGCCCTAATACCTACTACGTCGACAGATTGATCTTGAAGCCCCGTCGTAGACACGACGATGGCTTCTGATGTAAACTGCCAGCCCGACGAACCGACGTGAGACATTGACAGGAGGGCGGGATGAAAGCCCCACTCGGACGCGAACTCCGATTTCAATTCGTCGCGGTTTCACTTTGCGCTGCGCTCGGCACAGCGTCGCGAGGGGCCCAACTGGGACCGATCGCGTGTCCCGACCCCAGATTCGACGCGAATCTCGACGCCGCGGTTGAACTGGACGACTTCCGTACTTTTCAAGCTTGTTTTGCTGGCCCTGCGGATGTCATGCCCATCAACCCGCCGCGATGCCGATGCTTTGACTTCGACGGCAACGACCGCGTGGACCTTGCCGATTTCGCCGCCTTCGAATTGTGCTTCAGTGGTTCTATTGCCGCGGGGCGGGCGTGCGATGGGCCGCCGGTCGGGAACTTGCGGCCCGGCGAGCGGCTGCACCTGAGTGTGATTGGCTTGGCGACAACGCCGCAGTACCCCGTGCCCGGCGAACTCGTTGACGTGGCCGTCACCATTCGCAACGAATCGGAAACCCTGGACGCCAATGCGGTCGTTTTGGCCTTGAACGAAGAGACCAAGGACATCGACGCCCTGCGAGCGGACCTCGCCGCCAACCAGACTCTCACGGTTCATCTTTCCTGGGAAGCCGGGTCGCCCGGCGTGCACACCCTGGTGGCCGCCATTGACCCCGCGGGCGAGTTCATCGACCACAACCGGCTGGATAACGTGCTGACTGCGGAGATTCTCGTGGCCCTCGCGCCGCCAAAAGGTGGCGAGTTAGCCGTCACCGTCGCGTTGCTCCAAACGCCCGATCAATCCCTCGCTCCCCAGGCGACCATCATCAACAACGGTGATCTTCCCGCGCTGGCCCCCTTTGCCTTTGAGGGCTTTGAAGCCGCCGGTTCGATGTTAGTTTCGCAAAGCGATCTCCTCGGGCCGATCCGGCCCGGCGAGTCGGTCTTGGTAAATATTTCCTGGCCCGCGGATGTTCCCATCGAACGTTATCTGGCTCGCGTGGAACCCCGTTTCTTCGCCAACGAGATCAACCCCCTGAATAACATCGTCGTGCGCAATCCGCTACCGACCGATTTATACGTAGAGACGGTTTCGGTTTATCAACTCAAGAACGATGGCGAGACCGTCCCGATGGTCAGTTTCCGAGTGGTCAACGGAGGAGCTAACTCCGTGGGCACGTTCCGCACCGAGATTCGCAACGTGCAAGAAGCGCGTGCGTTTGAGGTGGTGACCACCGGTTTGGCGGCCGGTCAGAAAGTGTTCATCTCTTTCCTGCTCCCCACCGACATCATCAAAGGGGGCGAACCCGAGTTTGACATCCGCATTACGGCCGATTCCACGAACAGCATCGCCGAGACCAACGAGGGTAACAACGCATCCTCGGTCCACTTTCAATGGGCGTTGCCGCAGATCGACCGCTGGGTGAGCATCGGCCCGCGGGTCATGATACCCGACAACGGCGGGGCGACCGGCGTGCTAGATGTGATCGCGGTCGCCCGGTCCTCCCCGGCGCCCGATGCGCAACTCATCATGTACGTCGCCGCGGCCGCCTACGCCGCGGAGCCATCGCAAAGCGGCATCTGGCTCAGTGAGAACTCAGGGGAAACGTGGCGCCCAGTAGGCGATAGCCTACCTAGCACGCGAATCATGGCCCTGGCCATCCCACCCATGGCCCCGATGCAGGTTTATGCCGTGGCCTCTTCCGGCGAGGTGTTTAAGTCCGAGGATACGGGCACAAGCTGGAAGCAGATATCCGATCAAGCACTCGAACCCCGAGTCCAGGACGGGGGTGGCTTTTTTGTTCACCCCACCGATCCCCTTCGTCTCTATTTGACGTGCAGGGATGGAGTGCGCCGCTCGCTGGATGCGGGCGTCACCTGGCAACGCGTCCTGGGCACCGGCTCCGATACGTTTGCGTCGGGGCTGGTGATGAATCTCTCCAACCCCGATCATCTGATCGCGGCGGTTACCGGCGCCGGCGTGGTAACCTCGGCAAGCTGCTTCTTGAATCCGCCCGCCATCGGCTTGTACGAAAGCTTCGACGGGGGGACGACCTGGTGTCGAGCAGTTCGCTGCCCGGGAAGCGACGCTTTCCCCGACCTTGCCGACGTAAGCCGGATCGGGCTGGCGATTTCCGGATCGCATCTCTTTGCCAGCTTCAAGACGTCCAACGACTGGAGCGTATACTACACGACCGAACTCTCCTGTTTCATCGGACCCAGCTCGGGCCGAACCTGGCGAAGGGGCTATACACTCTCCGGGGACGCCGCCGGTCCGCGTTGGAGCGGGCTGTACGCCGATCCCGGGGACCCGAATTTCGTCTATGCCCACGGCACCCACATGCTGATCTCCGACGACGGCGGCCGCACTTTTCATAACCCATCGACTCCGGCCCACGCCGATCATCACGGGTTCGCCACTGATCCGCGGGATCACCGCGTCGTCTACACACTGGGCGACGGCGGCATCTACAAGTCCACGGATAACGGAGATCATTGGGCACAGATCGGACACGGCATCACCAACGCGGAACTGTACGACATCGCCGACGCCCCCAGCAATCCCGCCATCCTGATCGCGGGCACGCAGGACAACGGGAATGTGAAGTACGACGGCATCAGCCCCAACTGGACCGCCGTCGGCGTGTGTGAAAGCGGCGACGGTGATATCATCGAAATCGACCCCACCAACGACCGCACCGTTTACATCATGGGTCAATACTCCGATCAACTCTGCAAATCCACCAACGGCGGGCCGTTCGTGGCCTTCGACCAGGGACTTCCTGGCGGCTGCCCCCACCTTCGTTATCTGATCCATCCGCGCATTCCGACGACGTTGCTCTACCCCTGTGGATTGCTATATCGGACCACTACCAACACGCCGCCCGCAAATTGGATACCTCTTGCCGTTCCAATCGCGGCGGATGATTTCATCCAGACCGCTGCCGTCGACGGCGGTGCTGACCTGTACTACGCGGGCACGGCCCGAGGCGCCCTATACGCGGGCGTCAATGGCGTCAACTGGCAGTTGGTCTTTACTCACCCCTCCGCCATGGGGACCACCGACATCGAATTCGACCCCGATGACCCCCGCACCGTCTATGCCTCCTTCGGCGGCGGTTTCACCCGCCGAGTATATCGCCTGCGGCGCCCGGCCGCCATTCCTGCCGGACCGTGGACCATGACCGCCGCCGATATCACCGCGAATCTGCCGCAAAACGAATCGGTTCGTGCGCTGGGCGTAGACCGCAACCACCTCCTGACAATCTATGCCGGCACGCACAAAAGTGTGCACCGCGGTCGGTCGCTCGACGGCGGGGTCACTTGGGCCTGGACGCCCTATCGTTACGGGCTGCCTTCGGCCGTCGACGTGCGCGACCTCGAGGTCCATCCAACCACCGGCGTAATTCGCGCCGGTACCGTCGGGCGAGGGGCCTTTGAGGTGTTTACCGGCCCGCCCGTCGGCAGCCTGCTGGCCGCGGAGGGCCGGGTCACGTCGATCCGCGTCCATGAGGTGGGCACGGGCTATGGGCCCCCGGGCGACGTGATCGACGGTGAAGTGGTGATCCTGCTCGATACCTGGCCCGGCCGGGCGTTTGGCTTTACGCTGCGCGAGAATGCGGACAAAAACGCCCACCGCGGCATGTTGAACACGCTGCGCACCGCCTTGAGAAATGATAGCCGGGTGCGCGTCGACTATATTCGAACCGGAGTGCACAATGGCCGGATCATCCGTGTACTCGACATCCGTTAAGTCAAAAACAGGAGCTTCATCATGAATCGTTGGAAACTCGCGAGTATCATGGTCTTGGCCATAGGCGTAGCGTTGGTTACGTCGATGCACCAGCCTCGTCTGGCGGCCCAAGTCGAATCGCCCGAGGACGGAGCCTCGCTGCGCGGGGCCGGGTTGTTCTCCGCCTCGGGACGCTTGCGCTTTCTGCGGGTCAACGACGTGGGCGGCAGCTTCGGGCCGTGCCCCAACTGCATCACCGCCGAGGTGGTGTTCAACTTCGTCAGCAGCAACAATTGGTACGGCCTGCGGCTGCTCAACGACGCCAACCTCCCGGCGCACCAGGCTGCGGTCGATCTCCTGCGCGATGCGTTCAACAACAACTGGACGGTCCAGGTGGACTACTCCGACGACGGCCTGGCCAACCGAACCAATTTCCCCGTAGGCTTCGGTCGCGTGACAATCTCCCGGCCGTAAGGCGTGTACGCTTATGTGCCCCGCGTGTTGCCGTACAAGGCGATGTGCAGGCGGGGGCAGTAGCGGAAGCCGCGTTGCTTGCAGAGGTCGGCCACCCAGGGGCCGCGACGGTCCAGCTCCTCGCGGATGACGCCCTGGGGCATCAGCAGCACGTTGGCCGCGTTGTACGAACCCAACTGACAAAGGACCACGTCGATCTCGGTGATATCCTCCGGCCGATCGACGACGAACTTCAATTGATAGTCACCCAGTCCCATGAGCCGCCGGACCACGTCCAGGTTGAGCCGGTCGCGCTCATGCCGCTCGGCGAACCGGCCGCCTTCTCGCTCCCACGGCGTGGAGTTCGATAGCTTCGGACTGATGCTGGCCAGTTCACAGACCACATCCTTCCAAATCGTGCCGGCGGTCTCGATGGTCAAATGATATCCGGCGTCACGCAGCAGGCGGGTCAGCGATTCCACGCCCGCGGCCAGCATCGGCTCGCCGCCGGTCAGCACCACGTACGTCGTAGGAAAGTCGGACACTCGATCGAGGATTTCATCCACCGTTGCGGACTCGCCTTCGGGCTTCCACGACGTATATGGGCTGTCGCACCAGGTGCAGCGCAAGTTGCAGCCGGTCGTGCGGATGAACACGCTGGGCACGCCGGCCAGCTTCCCCTCCCCTTGGATGCTGTAAAAGATTTCGCTGACTTTCACAACGGCCTTCCGAAAACGCTGCTTCTCTGATAGTTTACGCCTTGGTCGAATCATGAGACAATCCATCGAATTCATTCTCCTCGTCGTCGGCTTCTGCCTGTCCCCACTGGTGAATGGGCAAGGGCCCAAGCCCGAGGAAATCGAGTGGCTCCAAAAGAATGCCATTCCCCTCAAGACCGTCGAATCCGGAAAGGGTTTCGAGGATCTTCGACTTCGACTTCGAAGGCACGACGGCCAAAGGGTTTTCCTCCGGCGGGGCGGGTTACGACGTGGGCATCGACGATTCCACGGCCCACAGCGGCAAGAAAAGCCTGCGAATGAGCTACGTCGCAACGCCCAAGCCCAGTGCCGGCGAAATGAAACCCGAGGAGGCGTTCCGCACGTGTGAGGAGATCGTCCGGCGGATGCAGGCCCAGCGCGAGGAGTACGCCGCAAAATCGTCGGGCAAGGAGGCCGACTGGGCGATCCAAAACGCCCGCGTCGTCTTGCAGGCCACGCACATGGAAGCCGGCGGCGCACCGCGCGATCGCTGCATGGCAGAGAATGTCAAGTGGATCCTGGATCAAGCGCCTGGTTCCAAGGTGGTTCTATGGGCCCACAACGGACACGTAGGCCGATTGGCCGTCTACCACGACGGCAGCATGGGGTACTACTTGAACGAATGGTACGGAAAGGACCATCATGTGGTCATTGGCTTCGCCGGCGGTGAAGGGCAGTACACGGCCCTCTCGCATGGCAAACTCCGCTCCGACAACGTGCTTGCCCCGCCGCCGCCGGGCAGCGTGGAATCCTATCTTCGCGCATCGGGGCTTCCCCTTTTTCTTCTCGATCTACGCAAGGCCTCGCCGCAGAGCCCCGGCAGCGCTTGGCTGACCGAAAGCCGCCCCTTTCGATCCATCGGCGCCCTGGCGATGCAATGGCAGTTTCACGCTTTCAAGGTATGCGATCTATTCGACATGCTCATCTACGTCGACAAAACATCCCCCTCCCGAACTCTGCGGGACTAAAGCTAAGGTGCCTCGCATAAATAAAGGTTACATGTCCCTGAGGTTCGGTTTTGTAGTTCCAATCGCCGTGAAAGGCGGCGGGGCTTCTCACGCTCCGTCCAACAATAGTCGACTGAGTCCTATTTGGGACCCTTGCGATAGCCTTTTGTTAGGAATGGTATCCCGTTACGTTAGCTACGCAAGACGGCCCGCACCGGGCTGGCGTCGAAGCCCGCCAGCGGGAGCGGAAGGGCGATTAGCTCGTAGATTCCGGGGGGGACGTGGCGCAGCAAGAGGCCTTCCAGAATAGCCATGTCATGGGCCAAAAAGCGTCTGTGTGCGGGGAGGTCCTCGGACGAGAAAAGATCGACGCTGGGTGTGTCGATACCGATGGTGCGAACGCCGCGCTGGTGAACAAAGTCCACCAAGGCCGGCTCCAATCCCGCGAAATCCTCGTTAAAAACGAACGGGTCTGGATAAGTGCCCGTGGCGATGAGCAGCCGTGGCGCCTCGATCTTGGCCGGCAAACCCGAAGCGCCGACCCGGCTATTGCGGGAGGCCCCCACCCGAACCACCTGACAAGGCCCCAGATAATAGTCCAGGCCGCGTTGCTCAATGGCCGGAGCATCGGCCCCGTAGTGGCTGGGCGCGTCGGCATGGGCGCCCATGTGTACCGTGGCGTGCAGAGTCGAGAGCGTCAAGTGATCCCCCCGCTGCATGTCAGACAGAATCTCCCGGGATGGCGGCGTGTCGCCCGGCCAGACTTTCAAGAGACTCGTAATCGGCGGCGTGATGTCGTAAATCATTCCCGGCAAAACGGCGGCATCGTATTTGCTTCGACTGTTGGGGTCAACGGCTTCGTCGGAGTTGGTTTCCGAGATTGCTGGCTGGTACCGGAAAAGTCTCGTATCGGAGTGTGATAGGGGTAGGGAGGACGGGTTAACGTCCCCCCTCCCTCCGAACCGGACAGGCGGATTTCCCGCATCCGGCTCTCCTGTCAGTGGCTCACCGCTTGCGCGGACTGACGCAGTTACCTTCTACTACAGGCCCGAGACTCAGGCCTGGTGGGGACTTCCGCCACGCCCATCAAGTACGCTCTCGGGCGCATGACATGCTACCCCCTGGGCGGCAAACTTTACCAAGTACTTCCTGGCTTCCTGGCTGAGCGGCATTGACCCTCCCGTCGGCCGTCGATAGAATGCTCCCCGCCGTTTTGGTGCGGCCTCTTGATTAAGGAAGGGCGACAGCGTCGGTCGTCGCGGGCTGAGCCGCGCGGTCTTTAAAGGAGCTTGAAAGAAATGCGCTCGTGCACGCTGAAAGGCAAGGCATTGGCTCTGGTGGGCCCGGAACTCAAGGCCGGGGACAAAGCCCCGGACGCCATATTGAAATCATCGTTGGTCGATACGCTGGGGATCAACGACACACATGGCAAGACCCGAATCTTTAGCGTGGTGCCGTCCCTAGATACGCCCGTGTGCTCCCAGCAGACGAAGCGTTTCAATGACGAGATCGCCAAGCTCAAGAACGTCGACGTATTCGCGATCAGTTGCGATTTGCCCACCGCCCAGGCCCGCTTTTGCGGGGCCGAAGGCATCAACAAAGACCGGATTAAGGTCCTCAGCGACCATGTCGAGACCAGCTTTGGCCGGGCCTACGGCACGCTCATTCCCGAGCTACGTATCGAATGCCGGGCGGTGTTCGTCGTTGACGCGGGCGGCACGATCCGCCATGCGGAATACGTGCCCGAAGTCGCCAACCACCCCAATTACGACGCGGCCTTGGAGTGCGCCCGCAAACTCGCTGGATGAGTTTCTAGCATGAGCTACGGACTTGAAGCCCGCGCGGGTGCCATGGCCAGCGGCAGCGCGGCCATGCCCCGACGAGCTTCCCTCTTGCGTGGTTTGTTTTTCGTCCGTCCCCCCGTCAGCGGACCAAGAATGGGATCGGCATGAACGTGGCGGCGCGCTCGCGGCAGACGAGCTCCAACCCGGACAGTAAATCTCGAATGCCTTTGGCCCTCTGTGGATCCACCTTGGCGACGCCGGCCAGCACTCCCTGCAACATGGGCTCATCCACCCACGCCAGGCGGGTTGTGGCCGAGCGGGCCACTTCTTCGTCCTCTTCCTTGGGTATGAACAAATCGAAAATGGTCGGCGGCTCGGGAATCACGCGAATCTCATAATCGGTCAAGCCCACGCGCGAGGCCGCGAATTTTATGGAATCCTCCAAGCCGCCGATTTGGTCGATCAAACCCAGTTCCAAGGCTTGGGCGCCGGTGAAAACGCGCCCGCCCGCGATTTCATCAATAGGCTTGGTGAGTTTCTGCTTCCGGCCCTCCACCACGTGTCGTTTGAACGTTTCGTAGACCGTGTCCATGTAACGCCGGAGTTTCGTCCGTTCCTTGTCGGAAAACGGCGCCGCCGAGCTGAGCATTCCCGCCATCTCTCCACGCTGGTGGGAATGCCAATGAATCCCCAACTTCTCCCATCCGGAAGTGGTGACGAATTTGCCCGCGATCACGCCGATGGACGAGGTCAGCGTGGAGTGATCGGCGAAAATCGTCTCTGCCCCGCAAGATACGTAATAACCGCCGCTGCCCGCCACGTTGCCCATGGAGACGATCAGCGGCTTCTTGGCCGCCACGCGCTGGGTGGCGTTCCAAATGACCTCGGATGCAAGGGCCGACCCGCCAGGTGAATCCACGCGCAGGACTACGGCCTTCACGGAGTCCTCCTCCGCCGCTTCCTCAAGGGCTTTGCGGATCGTCGTGCTGAAGGCCCCCTCGGTCTGACCAAAAGGACTGATTTCGGCGGAACCGCTCTGGATCAGGCCCTCGACATACACGATGGCAATGCTCGGCTCGGTGTATTCCCTGGGAGCCGGATTCAGCATTTCCATGAGCCAGCTTACCATGGAGAAAAAGTCGTCCGGGATTTCCTCTTTGTCGTCCTCGCCGTAGTCGGTGACGATCTTGACCGACTTGCCATACCGTTTCTTCAAGTCGTCGACGAACTCGCGGCGGTGCTTGACGGAATCGATCAACCCCGCCTGAAGGGCCTCCTCCGCGGAGTACGGACCATTGTCGATCAGGCCGCGCACTTTTTGGGGAGGCATTTTGCGGCTCTTGGCGATGCGATCAACCAACGCGCTGTAGATGCTATCCAAGAGCCAATTGGTCATCTTCTGGGATTGCTCCGACGGCTCTTTTCGAGTGATGATCTCGGCCCCGGTCTTGAAGTCGCCGCACTGCTCCATGTCCGGAGTGACGCCGATCTTATCGAGCAGGCCGCGAACGTAGGGCGCCTCGCCGTACAGGCCCGTCAACCAGACATCGCCGGTGGGAACCACGCTGATGTGTGAAGCGCCCGTAGCCACGGTGTAGGTGCCCATTTGCAGGCCGTCCGCGTGAACGAACACTTCCTTATCCACGGCGGCAAACTTGCGCAGGGCCTCGTGAATCTCCTCGAGCTGGCCCAGCCCCAATTCCGCTTCTTGAAGATCCACAAGCACCCCCACGACGCTTGGGTCAAGCCGCGCCTGTTTCCAGCGCTCCAAAAGGTCCTTCAGCGAAAGCGGCGGCTTGTTGCCGAATAAGGGCGGCAGTTCGGTCGGCGTTTCCACCAATGGGCCTTCGATCCTGAAAAAGGCGATCGTCTTTTCCTCGGCTGCGTCGCCTACCGCGTTGCGCGTCCATTTGACAAGGTCGCTGATCTGTGCCTGGGCCACAACGGGAAACACGCCGGCCCAGATGACGGCCAACTGACAATAAGTACGTCTTTTCATCGGTTAGTCTCCGGTCACGAAGCTCATCATTCCATTCAACTTCATCGGCCTGGTATTCTATCGCCTCCATCGAGCCAACGACAGCGGCCTGTCATAATCGCGCACAAGAACTTACACCTTTAGACGAACAACCGGACAGGCTGCAAGCGGCCGGCCGAACAGTCAGGAAGCCTCCGTCCTTCCGGGTTTCGGGGATGAAGTTCTAACCAGCAACAAGAGAAATACTGCCCCCAGCATGTTGGCCGCGCCAACGATCTGCATCCACACGATCGGTTTCAAGTATTGCGTTCCGCCGACCTTCAGGAACAATAGGCCGTCGATCAGCAGACCTAAGGCGACGACCCCGCGCCAGAAACCCACACCCCGGCCCAATAGCAATAGCCAAAAAACGCCGACCACGATGAGTTCCCGAACGAGCGGGAACGGCCCGATACCATAAGCCAACGCTCGGGCCAAAGGGACGAACCATCCCGATCGCAGGGCCAATCCGTGCTCACCGGCGACAATCGCTTGGGACTTGCCTGGTCCCATCAACTCCCCCTCATCGGTCTTCACCCAGACATGGGCGAAGTCGCTCACGAGTTCCGCCTTGTATCCGAAACGGCGCAAAAGCGAGGCCGCGATGACCGCCCGCCCGTCGCAATCTTCCTTGCCTTTTTCCATGACTTCCTCGACGGTGGGTAGATAGTCCGAGACGCCCCAGGTATTCCAGTCCCACTCGTAAGGAATCTGCTGAAGCACGAATCGCTCGACTTGCTTGAGGCGATCGGCGGCGGAAAGCTCGCCGCCCAGTCGCGGAGCAAGCCCTTCCGCCAAAGGCTCAAGGGCGGGTGCGTCCGGTTCGACCAGCGTATTGGGATCACGCCAGCGCGAAACATGCCGAACCAAGAGATGGGGATATGGGTAGCACACGCCAACCACCGTGAGCAAAAACAGGAGGCACTTGATCGGGATCCGCGCGTACCATCGCACCCGATTCAGGCGGAACAACGGATTCATGCAATCATAGTATGGCCGTTGTGGCCTCGGCTTTCCAGCATCGGACTAACGGAGCAGGCTAAGGAAGGGGGGTAAGACTCGCTCCATCGGAGACTTAACAGTATATCGTTTCGCTGCTCTTATGACGCCGTTACGGGATGAATTACGCGCCGTTGGTATCCGAAGAGATGAGAATCCCTTCTAGCAGAGCGCGGCGTAGATCATGAGCGCGAAAACGGCGATCTTCAGCTTTCGGCGGAAAAAAAGGTATCCTTGCCCTTGCAGCATCGCTGCCCCCTCCGTTAGTCAAAGCCTATCGCTCCGGCGATCTTTGGTTGGAGCACGTTCGAAGCCGGATCGCCTCGCCCCATTCAGACGAAACCTTATGCCCTATAATTTTAGGGCAGCTTACGCCGCAGCCGATGCGTACGGACATTCGCGTCGAGGCCGCAGATTCTAACGATTGCTCCGCGATGTTGCCGCTTCACCTCACGGAGGCAAATCACACACGATTTTACGAACCACTGGTTTCCACCACCGAATACTCAGCCGTATGATGCCGCCGGACTCGTGGACACGAGCGGCCTACCGGCGCGAAACTAAGTCAGGTCGAAGACCTGCGGTGTGCTGGGAATGCAGCGAACAAGAGTGAGTGACACTCGGTTGCCAATGGAGATGACAGATGAGAGGTAATGCGGTCTTGTTGGCGTTGGGTATTGGAATGATTGGGCAGGCCTCGAACGTGCATGCGGAATTGCCGCCGTTGATTCCGCTGAGGGTGTTTTTCGATAACCCGGACAAGGCCTCCCCGCAGATTTCGCCGGACGGAAAGCGCCTGGCCTATCTGGCGCCCGACGAAGGCGTGCTCAACGTTTGGCTGCGAACGGTCGGACAGAATGACGATCAGGTGGTGACCAAGGACCGCAAGCGGGGCATCCGCCAGTACTTCTGGGCGGAGAACAACGATCAGATCATCTATCTTCAAGACAAGGATGGCGACGAGAATTGGCGGGTCTTCGCCGTCCATCTCAAGAGCAAGGACGAAAAGAACCTGACGCCCTTCGATGGTGTGCAGGCGCGGATCGAGGCCGTTGATCCCAAGTTCCCCAACGAGATCATCGTCTCGGTGAATAACCGCGACCCGCGACTCCACGACGTCTATCGGGCCGACCTGACCAGCGGCAAGCTCAACCTTCAAGCCCAAAATGACCAAGGCTTCGTTGGGTGGGCCATTGACCACGAATTCAAAGTTCGCGGAGCTGCCAGCACAACGCCCGACGGCGGAATGCAACTCCTCGTGCGTGAAAATCCCGAATCCGCGTGGCGAAAGCTGACCACCTTCGGGCCGGAGGATTCCCTGGGCAGCGGGCCGGTAGCCTTTACTCCGGACGGCAAGGGGTTCTATGTTCACAGCAGTGTCGGCACGAACACGGTGCAACTTCGAGAACTGGACATCACTACGGGTGCGGAGAAGGTGCTGGCCTCCGATGACACGTACGACGTCACCGGCGAGTTCATCCACCCCCTCAAGCACACCATCCAAGCGGTGTCGCTCCTGAAAGATCGCAAATCGTGGAAGGTGCTCGACCCCTCGGTTGCCGATGACTTCGCCGCCATCGGGCGCATTCGCGACGGCGACTTCAGCATCCTCAATCGCGACCACGACGACAAGACTTGGCTCGTGGCTTTCGATACCGACAACGGGCCAGTCTACTACTATGCCTACGACCGAGCGAGCAAAAAAGGGACGCTGCTTTTTTCCAACCGCAAAGCCCTGGAGACGCTGACGCTGGCCAAGATGAAGCCCATCAGTTTCAAGGCCAGGGACGGCATGACCCTCCACGGCTATCTCACCACGCCGCCGGGCATCGAGGCCAAGAACCTGCCCATGGTGCTCAACGTCCACGGCGGTCCGTGGGCCCGCGACACCTGGGGCTATGACGGGGAGATTCAATGGCAGGCCAACCGCGGCTACGCGGTGCTGCAAGTGAACTTCCGCGGCTCGACCGGCTATGGCAAGAAGTTCCTCAACGCCGCCACACGCGAGTGGGCAGGGGCGATGCACAACGACCTGATCGACACCGTGAACTGGGCGGTCAAGGAGGGCGTGGCCGATCCCAAGCGCGTGGCCATCTTTGGTGGATCATATGGCGGATACGCCACACTGGTCGGATTGACCTTCACGCCGGATGTGTTTGCCTGCGGAGTGGACATTGTCGGCCCGAGCAGCCTGATCACGCTGATGCAGACGATCCCGCCGTATTGGAAACCGCTCGAACCGATCTTCTTCGACCGTGTTGGCCATCCGGAAAAGGACGCTGAATTCCTGAAATCGCGCTCGCCGCTGCACAAGGCCGACCAGATCAAGAAGCCCCTGCTCATCGCCCAGGGAGCCAACGACCCGCGGGTGAAGAAAGCCGAGTCGTTGCAGATCGTGGAGGCGATGAAGAAGGCCGGCAAGGAGGTCGAGTACGTCGAGTATGCGGACGAGGGCCACGGATTTGCTCGGCCGGAAAACCGTTTGGACTTTTACGCCAAGGCCGACAAGTTCCTAGCCAAACACCTAGGCGGTCGCGCGGAGCAGTAAACTCGAACCCCGCGGCACAAAACGTCGCTGCGGCGCCTTTATGGATTGAGCGTAGCGTTGACCGCGGCGGAAAAGACCTGCGTCAGAAACGAGGCCAGGCTGCTGCGCGCGGCGGTGTCCACGGCCTCAGTGCATCCGGCGGCGAGCAAGGAAATGAAACCCAGGAAACGTAAACCCGTCCGATGGCGTCGCATCATGGCAAACTCCCGCGAAATCCCCGCATTGGTTATCGGCGGGGTGACGGCATACCTTTGGCGTTGACGAGCCGGATTTTCCGGCGGAGATCAGGTCTTAGCGACGATCGCTGACGATGCGACCTTCTCTGATGACGACGACCGGTGCGCGCAGCAGGGAGATGTCCCGGAGCGGATTGCCACGCACGGCCACGGCATCGGCATTGAAACCGCCGGCGATGCGCCCCAACTCGTTCTCCTTACCCAGCACTTTGGCGGCTACGGACGTGGCGGCGCGGAGAGCATCTGCCGGACTCATCCCGTAGGCAACCATCAATTGGAGCTCACGCCCGTTATCGCCGTGTGAGAACACGCCCACATCGCTTCCGCAGGCTATGGTGACTCCTGAACGCAAGGCACGCTTGAACGTCTCTTTGGATTCTCGGATGCGCGGATGATCCTCCGTGCCGGACTTCCAACCAGCATATCGAGCTATCGCTTCGGCGGCTGCAAGCGTCGGGCAAAGGACGACGCCTTTTTCGCGCATCAACGTCAAAACCTCGTCGCTCGCGTGGTAGCCGTGCTCGATCGTGGTGACGCCGGCTACGACGGCACGGCGAATGGCTTCGTCGATGGTGGCATGCGCGGCCACCGACCGGCCGGCCGATTGGGCTTCGTGTACGAGGGCGTCAAGCTCCTCTTGCGAAAACGTCGGCGTCGCTGCTTCGCCCGGGCGGCGCGAGTAATCGGCGTAGACCTTGATCCAATCCGCCCCGGCGGCGATCTGTTCGCGCACGGCCCGACGCACGCCGTCGGCTCCGTCGGCAACTTGCGCGCCCTTGGGCACGTCCCATCGCGGATCAAAACCGTCCGGTCCGTAACAACCCGTTGCGACAATCGCCCGCGTGGTCGTGAAAACTCGCGGTCCCGGGATGAGGCCCTGATGGATCGCATCGCGAAGGGCCACGTCGGCGAACCCCGCTCCCTCCGTACCCAAGTCCCGCAGGGTGGTAAAGCCGGCTTCGAGCGTCCGGCGCGCGGCGACGACCCCGCGGATGGTACGCAGTTCGAGACTTTCCTTCAGCACTTGTTCGTCCCAGGGAGCTTCGTCGTACGAATGCAGAAGCAGGTGGGAATGCAAATCGATCAGCCCCGGAAGTAGAGTAAGCTCATCCAGATCGAGGCGCCGCGAGTCTGACGGCACAGCCACCCGACCCACCGGCCCAACCTCCGAGAATCGCCCGCCTACAACGAGCACCTCGTAGCCTTCAAGTACGCGCGATTCGACAGGATCGAGAACATTCACCCGGGTGATGAGCAACGGGGGCGCGTCCTGCTGGGCGAACGCGCTGGGCAAACCCATGAGAAGAACGGCTGCCGCTAAACTTAGTAGTTTAACAGTTACCGCCATTGGTGATGGGAAATGAGCGGCGCCTCCTGTGAGCAACCCCAACACAAGGTGACGATTCCGACGAACATCTCCGCGCGTGAACATCAGGGTTTCTCCTCGAAAAAAGGGCGGATGCCGGCGCCCGGCAGAGGCTGTTCCTACTGGGATGGGCCAACTGCGTCAAGATTCGTTTTCAGGTTTCGCAATACTAAAGCGAGAGTAGAATAAGGTCCGCATGGTCGCGCGGATTCATAGTGTGGCCTTCTTTGGCATCGAGGCCTCGCTGGTGGAAGTCGAGGTCGATGTTTCGCCGCATGGATTTGCCGGCACGGCCATCGTGGGGCTGCCTGACGCCGCCGTCAAGGAGAGCATCGAGCGCGTCCGCAGCGCCATGCAAAACTCCGGCTATCAATTCCCGCGCTACAAGACGGTGATCAATCTGGCCCCGGCCGATTTGCGCAAGGAGGGGCCGGTCTTCGATCTGGCCATCGCCCTTGGCATCTTGCTGGCCGCGGACGAGTTCGTGGCCGAGCAAACCGGCGACTATCTCGTGGCCGGCGAACTGGCCTTGGACGGCCGCGTGCGCCCAGTGCGCGGCACCCTGTCGGCGGCGTTGTTCGCCAAGCAGCGCGGGTTCCGAGGCATCATCGTCCCGGCCGACAACGCCCGCGAGGCCGCCGTCGTCGACGGCCTGGAGGTCATCCCGGTGACGTGCCTCACACAATCGGTCGGCTTCTTATCCGGGCAACTGCCCCTCGAACCGGTGACCGTTGATCTGAACCACGTATTCCAAGTCTCGTCCGTCTATGATCGCGATTTCTCGGAGGTCCGCGGTCAGGAGCACGTCAAGCGTGCCCTGGTCATTGCCGCGGCGGGCGTGCACAACATGGTGCTCATCGGCCCGCCGGGTACGGGCAAGACCATGCTGGCCAAGCGGCTGCCCACCATTCTGCCGCCCCTAAACCTGGAGGAGTCGCTGGAGACCACGCGCATCCATTCGGTGGCCGGCGAGTTGAAGCCCGGCGTGGCCCTGCTGGCTACGCGTCCAGTACGCAACCCGCACCATTCGGCCAGCACGCCGGCGCTGGTCGGC
>Ga0187892_10003202_pt1 | contig 30395 bp, 26 predicted proteins | sample MA1701073metaG_FD_139345 | JGI IMG/M metagenome (GOLD analysis project Ga0187892, IMG submission 139345) | Bio-ooze microbial communities from a basaltic lava cave in the Kipuka Kanohina Cave System on the Island of Hawaii, USA - MA170107-3 metaG ...
TCACTCGGGCCACTCGTGGTGCCAGGGCTGACCTCGATTACCGTCTCCCCGAGCAACCCAGTTGTCCTCGTCGGTGGGACGCAGACCTTTACCGCCATCGGTGTTGTCAGTGGCGGTGGCACGGTCGACGTCAGTGAAGGTGTGACATGGAGCAGTGGCACAACGACTGTAGCCACGATCAATAGTTTCGGTGTCGCGAATGGTGTGGCAGAAGGCAGCAGTACCATCACTGCGACACTTGGCAGTGTCAGTGGCAGCACCACCCTCAATGTGCGTGCGCGTGTGACCGGGGATACCACGTTACCAACTGCCGCGATTCCCACGCCCGCCGATGGCGCAGAAGTGACGAGCCCAATCAACGTCATCGGCACGGCTAGTGACGCCAATTTCTTCCGCTATGAATTGTCCTATGCTGTCGCGGGCGAGACCAACTTCACGCTGTTAGCGAGTGGCTCAAGTCAAGTCACCAACGGTGTGCTCGGGCAGTTCGATCCGACGCTGTTGATTAACGACCTCTACGACCTCAAACTCACCGTGTTCGACTTGGGTGGCAACGAAACCTCGGCGATCGTCACCGTACAGGTTGCCCGCGAGTTGAAGGTCGGCTTGTTCACCATCACCTTCCAAGACCTGCAAATCCCACTGTCCGGCATCCCGATCACCATCAACCGCACGTATGACAGTCGCGACAAAGGCAAAGGCGACTTCGGCATTGGTTGGCGGCTGGATATTCAGACCCTGCGCATTCGCCTCAATCGCGAACAAGGCAGCGGCTGGGTGGCCAACCTCACTCCTGGGATCGGCGGAACGAATGTCTATTCGCTTGCGCCTGTAGGCCAACACAAAGTCAGCCTCACCTTGCCCGGCGGCAAGGTCGAAGAATTCGACTTGGTCGTCAACCCTGCGGTATCCGCGTTGGTTCCTATCCAGACGACCACCGCCAGTTACATTCCACGACCAGGGACACTGGGCAGTCTCATCCCGTTGGGTGATAACGACCTCCTCGTCGTCGGCAACCAGCCGGGGGACATCACGCTGACGACCTTCAATGGCGATACCTACAACCCTAAACGTTTCCGCTACATCAGCGCCGACGGGACGATGATCGACATCGATCGCACCAAAGGCGTGGAGATGGTGCATGACCTCAACGGCAACACCTTGACGTTCGGAGCGAACGGCATCACGCATTCCTCCGGCAAGAGTGTCACGTTTACCCGTGACGCACAGAATCGCATTACGCAAATTACCGATCCGTGTGGCAACTCACGCAGCTACACCTACAACGCCAGTGGTGATCTCATCACCGCCACGGACTTTGTCGGCAACGCGACGCGTTTCACCTACAACAGCACGCATGGATTAGTGGACATCAATGATCCAACGGGTGCGCGCGTGGCACGGAATGAATACGACGCCAACGGACGGCTCGTTGCTACCATTGATGCCCAAGGCAATCGGGTTGAGTTCACCCATAACCTCAACACCCGACAGGAAGTGGTAACCGACCGCTTAGGCAACGTCACCGTGTTCGAGTACGACGAGGTCGGCAACGTGGCCTCGCAAACCGATGCACTTGGTGGGCGGACAGCCTACACGTATGACAGTCGTGGCAATGAGTTGACCGTGACCGATCCACTCGGGCGCGTGGCAACCAAGACCTACGATAACGCCAACAACGTGCTGAGGAGCACTGATTTTGACGGCACCACCACCACCACCACCTACAACGCCCGGCAGCAAGTGCTGACAACGCGTGACCCCGAAGGGCGCACGACCACCAATGTCTACGATGCGAACGGAAATCTGACGCAGACGACTGATCCCGAAGGAGGGGTGACTCGGTATACGTATAATGCAGCCGGTAACAGACTGACCGAGATCGATCCGTTGGGAAACGTCACTGCCTACACCTATGACACTTCCGGTAACAAGACCTCAGAAACCGATCCGCTGGGAACGGTCACGACCTTTACCTACAATGCGAATGGCAGTGTGTTGTCCACAACCACAGCAGGCCGAACAGCACAATTCCAATACGATGGTGCGCAACGTCGTGTTCGAACAATTGATGCACTGGGTCATCAAACAGTGACAACCTATAATGCTATTGGTGATGGGACGAAACCGGCATCAATCACTGACGCAGAAAATGAGGTCACGCTCTTTGCTTACGACGTCCGAGGAAATCTCACCAGCAAAACCTATCCTGACAGCTCAGCAGAAACGAGTACATACGACGCCGAAAATCATGTCCTCAGCAAGACGGATCGTGATGGGCACACGACGAGCTTCCAATACGACGCCCTCGGACGGCAAACAAAAACCACCAATCCCGATGGCTCATCGAACATCAACACATACGACGCTGCGGGACAGGTACTCTCGCAGACCGATGAACGTGGCAATGTCACTACGTACAGCTACGCACCGAATAAACAAACGGTCACCGATACGTTAGGCAATGTCACCGTGCATGAGTTCGACAGTCAGCAGCGAATCCTCAAAACGACCGATGCGCTAGGCCATGTGATCTCGTTTGCCTACGACAGTGCCGGGAATCTGACCCGGACGACCTTCCCAGATGGCTCGACAACGACGACGACGTATGACGCTGCCAAGCAGAAGGTTGCGGAAACTGACCAAGCCGGTCGGGCCTTCCAGTTTGCCTACGATGCAGCCGGGCAGCTAATCCGCGTCACTGATGCTGCAGGCAGTATCACGACCTATACGTATGACGCGTTAGGAAATCGGCTGACCCAAACCGACGCCAACACCCATACCACGCAAATGACTTATGACATGCTGGGTCGCTTGCTGACCCGGAAGCGCCCCTTGGGCCAGCAGGAGAGCTTTACCTATGACAACAACGGCAATCAACTCACCCAAACCGACTTCATCGGACAGACGACGACCTTCACGTACAATGCGGTGAATCGTCTCACCCAGAAGTCGCTCCCCGGTGGCAGTATCGTACCTTACGCCTTTACTGGGAGTGGGTTACGGACGCAGGCTGGTGGAGACTCTTACAGCTACGATGCGCGAGGACGGGTAGCCCAAGAGACCAAAGCCTCGGGTGCAGTGCTATCGTATGCCTACGATGCAGCCGGGAACAAAACCTCCCTGACCACACCACAAGGTACGACGACGTATACCTACGATGCGCTTAATCGATTAGCTACGGTTGTCGATGTGACCGGGACGACGAAGTACACCTACGATGCAGTGGGTAACCTCATCGGCACCGCCTATCCCAACGGCAACACCACGACCTACACCTATAACACGTTGAATCGGCTCACGCAGATGACGAACAGTGGACCGAACGGGTTGATCTCATCGTACACCTACACCTTGGGTGCAGCAGGTAATCGCCTGCAAGTCGTGGAAGCTGGCCCAGCAACCACTGGGCGTACGGTGTCATACACCTATGATGCCGTCTACCGGCTCACCCAAGAGACAATTGACGAACCCGGAACGGCTAATGATCAGACTATCACCTATAGTTATGATGCGGTCGGCAACCGTACACAAATGAATCGTGCAGGTGTTGTGACGACCTACACCTACGACAACAATGATCGCTTGCTGACCGAGGCGAGTAGTGCTGGGACGTTCACCTCAACCTACGATAATAACGGCAACCTCAGGACGCATGGTAACGGAACGAATACAGATTCGTACACCTACGATGCCGAGAACCGGCTTATCGATGCCAGTGTACAAACTGGGACGAATCCTGGTCCAGTGACGTACACCTATGATGCCGACGGCATGCGTATCAGCAAGACGGCAGGAGGTGTGGTGACGACCTTCTTGCTGGATAAGAACCGTGACTACGCCCAGGTGGTGGTGGAAACGACCGGCAGCATAGTTGCCACTTACACCTATGGCAACCAACTCATCAGTCAGACCCGAACCGGAGGCGGAACCCACTTCTATCTGACGGACGGTCAACTCTCGACCCGGCATCTGACCACCTCGGCAGGGTTAGTAAGCGATACTTATACGTACGATGCCTTTGGTGCGACCTTGGCCTCTGCAGGATCAACACAAAATATGTACTTGTACACCGGTGAGCAATTCGACCCGAATATGGGATTCTATTATCTACGAGCGCGCTACTACAATCAGGCAACCGGACGTTTCATTACGACCGATCCACTGCAAGGTAATATCTTCGATCCGGTGTCATTACACCGATACCTTTACACAAATGCCAATCCGGTCAATAATCGCGATCCATCAGGGCAGTTGACTCTTACAGATAAGCTAATCATTTTAGTCCTTATTGTTCTTTTCATTCATTATTATCTTCCCAAAACGCCAACAGAGAGAACTCGATCAATTGCCAATAGTGCAGGATTACATTATTACGGCGTACCAGAAACGGTTCTAAAAGAGATTCCAAAAGGAACTGAAGCGGAATTTGCTGAGATTGTCAGGGTATATCGACGCGTCGTGTTCAGTCCGCAGAATACACACAAAAAGTGTGGATGCATAGCAGGCGCCATTGTAGATGCAATAGCAGATGAACTAAGTTCACGATTCCAAGCCTTCGAGGTTCGTCATGAAGGAAAAGGCTTACACGAGTGGGCGTATGTAAGAATTAAACTAACGGGCAAAAAGGTTGCTGTTTTGGATCCCATAGCGATAAATAGACTTGGAGCTCAAGCAGATACGAATGAGGTCATAACTCTAGAGTTCTTACCCTCTGGTTATGCGCCTGTGTGGTCCTATGATGACCATCAGAGGAATATAGCTGCAGATTTCCCTGGTGAGCTAGAGGAATTTTAGCGGTGTAGGGCGCGTCCCACGCGCCACCCATCGGAGCGCTATAGAGGGAAAGGGGTCAGGTCTTTACTTAAGCATCAAGAATTCGAAGTCACAAAAAGTCGGGGACAAAAAGCGAGGAGGCCAGAAAGCTGGAAAGCGAGAAAGCCAGAAGGCGAGAAGACTGGTGTCACGGAAAGTTCGGAGTGCGGAGTCACGTGGAAAACGAATCGGAGAACCGGTGAATGGGAGAAGGGGTGAGGGAAACGTTTAGAGTCACAAAATGTCTAGGGGTCTGGGCGTCAAGGAGTCTGGAAGGCGCGCCAAAGACGAACCGGAGAATCGGGGAATCGGAGAGTGGGGAAAGGAAAACAGGGCCTGTCTTTACGTTCAGAAATTCAAGTATTCAAGTTGATCAGCCATTTCTTCGGCAGTAACCAGGGCTAAGAGGTTCAAAAGAGCGCGAATGTTACGCCGAGGGTTTTCCCGTTCGGCAATGATAATCCCAGCATGATGCTTCTCTGCTGCCAGCCATTCGTAGTGAAGACGTGGATAGTCTTGGACATTATACGTTACCAGTGTGTAGCCCTGGTGCTCAGCGAAGATGAGTTGGTCTGGATCTTCAGCACCCAGGCGGTCGTGGTCACGAGTTGTGGTAGCGTCATAACCACGAAGTTGGATTGCCTCCGCAATGAAGGCATGGACATCCTCGTCAAGATACAGCCGCACGCTGGCCATGCTTTACCTTAAGGGTCGGGGGATATTTTTTCACCCAGGCCTTAAGATCATGGGCCTGACGGATCTCTTCTTCGATGTCCCGCTGATGATCATAGTAATAGGAGAGCGCGTCGTACACTTGTGCCGGTGTGAGCTGAGGAAACTCGCGCAACATTTCTTCCACGGTGTAGCCCAGCTTATGGTTCCACACGATCGAACTGACTGGAAAGCGAGTACCGCGAATGACGGGGCGTCCACCACACACGCGTTTTTTCCGTTCGATGTAGGGATGGCCTATTTTTGTCGTGCTGATGCGACTCATAACCGAATCCTCTGCTCAAACCCTACCACGTGTTTTTTGCCCTCGCAAATCAGGTCTGTCGGCTATGATGAGGGAAGACCGAGTCCTAGCGAGGTAGCCCGGATGGAACGGAGTGCAATCCGGGATGAACTGCGGACATGGTCAACTATCGTCGCACTTGGCTCCCTGGTGGGACCTTCTTCTTCACGGTCACCTTAGCCGATCGACGTTCATCCCGACTCGTGACTCACATTAGGCTCTGACGGGAGACGTTCCGGACGGTCCGCCATCAACAGCCTTTTGTGATCGACGCTATTGTGGTGCTGCCGGACCACTTGCACGCTGTGTGGACCCTCCCCCCGAACGACGCGGATTTTCCAGGACGCTGGAAAGCGATCAAGCGCCATTTCACTCACGCCCTGCTTACGCACGGCGTCTCTTTGGCGCGGAATGCCAAAGGGGAATACTCGCTGTGGCAACGACGGTACTGGGAACATACGATTCGTGATGAAACGGACCTACAACGACACGTTGATTATATTCACTATAATCCGGTGAAGCATGACGTGGTCGCCCGTGCGAGCGCTTGGCCGTTTTCTTCGTTTCATCGCTACGTGCGCTTGGGCTGGCTATCTGCGGATTGGGGGGGACGTGAGGAAACCGAGAGTGAAGATGACTGGCGAATGACTCCTGGATTACGCTGCGCTTCATCCAGGCCACAAAACTGGGAGTCTACGAGCCTGGGAGGCAAAGAAAAAGAATGGGCGAACAGCCCTCAACTGGACTGCCTTTCTCCTTCCTAGAGTCCTATGGTATATCGAGGTAGGTAAGTATTGGGGAGGAAGAGAAGTGCGAGGTCGAGCAGCGTGGTTGTGGGATGAGTGGAACATCGACCATATTGCTCAGTATCATGTCGAACCCTTTGAAGCGGAGGAAGTAGGCGGTCACCCGCTCTATGTGGAACGCTGGCGGGAGCGTTACTTGTTGTGGGGCATGACGACTGAGGGAAGGTTTCTCCTCGTAGTTTACGCACGCAAACCTGGTGGACGCTACATCATCAGTGCTCGTGATATGGAACCAGGGGAGAAACACCGTATCCGACGATTAACGGGACGGTAAGCAGCTATGGCAACGGGAAAGAAATCGAAAACGAAACGATTACGAGTTGCGAGCGCATGGCCAACGACGGACATGAATAATGAAGAATTTGCTCACTGGGCTGAAACCCATAGCCTAGAGAAACTGCTTGGCACTGCCGAGCGCGTACCAACTGTCTCTGCTCAGCCACAGGCAAAGCCTATGAAAACTGCCTCAGACCGCTTGCAGATTGCCCTCCGTATGCCTCCGGAAGATCTTGCTGCGGTACGTCAACTGGCTCGTGAGAAAGAGGTCTCGTCAGCCACGCTTCTACGAACCTGGATTCGCCAACGGCTCAGGCAGGAACAACGACGAGCTTCGTAGTGACGTAGCCCAGCGAGGTAGCCCGGATGGAACGGAGTGCAATCCGGGGATTCAGCTGAATGGGAGAACGGCGAGGAAAAGTCTGGGAGTCTGAGGGTCGAAGAGTCTGGGAGTCGCGCCGAAAACGAAACGGAGAATCGGGGAAACGGAGAGGGAAAGTCTGGAAGTCAAAAAAGTCCGAGGTCTGAGGTCGACGAAAAGAGAATGGGTGAATGGGCAAGCGGGCGCATGGGTGAAACGACGGGGAAGAGTCTGGGGGTCTAGGAGTCCGGGAGTCTAAGAGTCTAGCGGCAACGGAAAAAACAATGGGCGAACCGGGGAACGGGCAAAAGGAGGGGCAGCGTACGCTGGGAGGGTTTATTCTCTGTTCACATATCCGCCGACCGTCAGATGACCGCTTACCGTTATTCATCCGTAATGCAGCGATTGTTGCACGCCTTGATGAAAAAATATCATGATCGCCCTATGGATTTTGCTGATGCGGCACTTGTTCAGTTGGCGCACTGCGAAGGGTTGCAGTCCATTCTCACTGTCGATTGTGACGATTTTGAGACGTACCGTATCGACGGGCGCAAACGCTTTCAGATTTTCCCTTCTCGCTTGCAAGACCCTGCGTTTCACTCAGGGTGACAACGTTGCTGTGCCAATCCGTTGTGGTCTGATTTAGGAGAAGATAGTTTGCCTCAGTGAGAAGTGCTGGGAGTGGCTGCTTCAGTCGGTGCGGCATGCTCGCTTTGCTGCGAGGTCTCAACACCAGGAACAGCAGGGGGCGGAATAATGACTTGGGGAAGCGGAGCCCAGCCTTTCGGGCCGGGATTATAGAGACGGGTTTCCGTATCTTGCAGCGTAAACGCCATCAAAATCGCGAGCCAAAAGAACCCGGCGGCAGCAAACAATTTGGTGATTCGGCTCTCGTATTTTACGTGCATAAAGAACAGCACCACGAGTGTCGTCTTAATCCCGGCAATTCCCAGGGCAACAATGTTATTGAGGACACCAAAATCTTGGAATGCCACAACAACAGTTATTGCGGTGAGTACAATCAGTGCCCCGAAGACTTTGTAGTAAAGTGTTATTGGCGGATGATATCCGTGTCCGTGCGCATGTTCCATTGGTGGGTCCGTCTCTTCTTAGTGAGCGTGGAGGCCGAGCAAGTACAGCAAGGGGAACAAGAAAATCCACACAATATCGACGAAGTGCCAGTAGAGACCAAACATTTCGACCGGCGCGTAATAGTCTTGTGAAAACCGCCCCCACCATGCCCGGATAATAAGGGGAGTGATGACAGCGACACCAATAATCATGTGCAGCGCATGCATCCCGGTCATAACGAAGTAGAAACTGTAGAAGATTTGCACCGAATTCGCCAACGGTCCATCCCAGTGAAAATCATATCCAGGAATGAGATGATCGTCGAATTTCGCTTTATACTCGATGACTTTGACACCAAGGAAGACGCAGCCCAGAAAGAGGGTCGCAAGGAGATACCCGACGAGACGAGAACGCTTACTATTCTGCGCGGCATTCACTGCAAGTGCCATCGTCAGACTGCTGGCAATCAGCACTGCGGTGTTGAGAGCACCCCAGAAAATAACCAGGTGATGGCTCCCGGCAACGAAGGCTTCAGGATAATACGAGCGGTAGACGGTGTAGCCAGTAAACAGTCCACCAAAGAAGAGCACTTCCTGTCCAAGAAAGGCCCACATGCCAAGAGTGACGGCATCCTTTTGTTGCACCCGATCATCGAACTGATGAGCAACAAAGGGATCGTGATGGGTGTCAGCCGTTTGTTGCGGCTGATCATCGAACTGATGGGCAACAAAGGGATCGTGATGGGCAGTCGCCGTTGATACGTGCGCTTCAGACACGGTTGACCTCCAGGGTCGCGTATTCGTAAGGTTCTTCGTGCACGATAGGGGTGTGGTCAAAGTTCCCCGTCTTTGGCGGCGATTGGATTGTCCACTCTAAGCCTTTTGCGCGCCAGGGATTCGGACCCGCAACGGCACCGTATTTAAGCGACCAGAGCATGTAAATAAACGGTAAGAGATACCCGACTCCCAGGATCGTCGCCCCAGCAGTGGACATTACGTTAAAAATCTGGAATTCCGGCGGATAGGTATGGTAGCGACGCGGCATGCCGAGATACCCGACCAGGAACTGGGGGAAGAAAGTGAGATTGAAACCGAAAAATACCAGGAGGGCAGAAATCTTCCCGAAGGCCTCTGGATACAGGCGACCAGTGATCTTGGGCCACCAGAAGTGCAAGCCCCCTAAGAAGGCCATGATCTCGCCACCGACCATGATGTAATGGAAGTGAGCAACAACAAAATAGGTGTCGTGCATGTGGACATCAAGTCCGACCGCGGCCAGGAAGAGGCCAGTCACACCACCAATTACAAATAGTCCTAAGAAGCCAATCACAAAGTATAACGGCGATTCGTAAGTAATCGAGCCTTTATAGAGCGTTGCCGTCCAATTAAAGGTTTTAATCGCCGAGGGAATAGCCACAAGAAACGTAATCAGTGAGAACACCATCCCAGCGTAGACCGACTGACTACTGACGTACATATGATGGCCCCACACGAAGAAGCCAATAATCGCAATGCCCAGACTGGAGAAGGCAACGAATGAGTAGCCAAACACCCGCTTGCGCGCCACAAAGGCGACCATTTCGCTGATGACACCCATGCCAGGAAGAATCATGATGTAGACGGCCGGATGAGAGTAGAACCAGAACATATGCTGGAACAACACTGGGTCACCACCCAGGTTCGGGTTGAAAATTCCCAGACCCAAGCCGCGCTCAAGTACCATCAGGAGCAGAGTGATAGCGATCACTGGTGTTGCCAAGACCTGGATCAGACTCGTAGCGTAGTGTGCCCAAATGAACAACGGCAAGCGAAACCAGGTCATCCCTGGGGCTCGCATCGTATGAATCGTCACAATAAAGTTGAGGCCGGTCAGAATCGAGGAAAACCCAGCAGTAAACGCTCCCAGACCGGCGAGGATCACATTACTATTGGAATAGACCGAACTATAGGGTGTATAGAAGGTCCATCCGGTATCGACCCCACCAAAGATGCCAGCAGTAAGAGCCAGCGTTCCCCCTAGCATAAACACATACCAACTCGCCAGATTCAGCCGTGGAAAGGCGACATCTCGCGCGCCGATCATCAGGGGAATGAGGAAGTTGCCTAAGATCGCTGGAATCGCCGGGATGAGCACGAAGAACACCATGATCACCCCGTGCATGGTAAACATTTTGTTATAGGTCTCAGAGGTGAGGAGGTCTCCGCCTGGAGTCATCAATTCCAGGCGGACCAGCATGGCGAACGCGGCCCCCATCAGGAAGAAAATCGAGACGGAGATCATGTAGAGGATGCCGATCCGCTTGTGGTCAAGGGTCAGCAGCCACGATTTCAGGCTATAGCCGTCGTTCAAGAAATTGTCCCGCGGCATTTCCAATGCGGGAACTTCAGTATGTTTCGGAACCGCTACGGCGCTCATGGTTCGGTCCTCGTTTCTCCTCTGGTCGCGTCCTAGTGCTGGTCACCCGCGGCTGGAGCAGGCTGTTCCGTCGGCCTAGGCTGGCTTTCTGGGACTACTGCTGGTGGATCACCCGTTGACGGAGCAGCGTGTTCTGGTGGAGCTGGCTGATTGTCCGTCGTTGCTGCTTGTGCTTCGGATGTTCCTACAACAGAAGATGCCGCGGCTGCCGCACCAGGTGCTCCGGCTTCGCTCTTACTCAACGATTTAATGTACGCGAGCAACTGCAAGAGGGCATCCTCAGAAACTTGTCCCTGGAAGGTTGGCATGTTGGGTTGGTAGCCGTTGACGATTTTCGCTTGCGGATTCACAATCGATTCCCGCAAATAGTTTTCATCGGCGGTAATAATCTCACCGCCTTGCAGTGTCACTTGCGAACCAAACACGCCAGCGAGCATCGGTGCCATGAGACCATTGGTCATGTGACAGGTATTACACCGTTGTTCCTGGAAGAGGCGCGCGCCGGCGACTTCGGGAGTTTCATTTGACACCACGGCATTCGCACTGCCGGTTTTCAGCCATTGCTCGTAGTGGGCAGGGTCCATGACGACGACACGGCCAATCATGTGTGAATGTTCGGTCCCGCAATACTCTGCACAGAAGATGTGATACTCACCCGGTTTTGTCGGTTCAAACCAGCTTATGGTGTAGCGACCAGGAACGGCGTCCATCTTGGTTCGGAAGGCAGGGATAAAGAAGCTGTGCAGCACGTCTTCTGAGGTGATGGTCAACTTAATTGGTTGCCCGAGTGGCACATGCAACTCATTAATCTCCCGCTTTCCTGTTGGATGTTGCACTTTCCACATCCACTGCTTGCCGACGACATTAAAATTCATCGCCTCATCCGGCGCACGCGAAAGGTCGTAGAAGAGTTTGATTCCCCAGGCAAACATCACTAACACGATCCCCAAGGGAATAATGGACCAGGCGATTTCGAGCGGGAGATTACCTTCAATCTGTTCAGGAATCTCATCTTCCGAACGGCGCTTGTACTTAATCGTAAAGATCGCAATGGCGCCGTAGACGGCTAACGACGTCGCCACGGTCACGACAATAATAAAAATGTAGAGCAGGTCAACTTCCAGGGCAACGGAGGATGCCTGGTCCGGCCAAAAAGCAAATTTGCCTATCATGATTTATTTCCAGCCATCTTCTGTCGTCGATCACGGCGGAGAGAAAGGAGGATGAATCCCCCAATCCCCAAAACCGTTGCTGCCCCAGCCAAGCGGAGGGAGCGCGTAATCATCACTCCATACTTCCCGGTCGCTGGGTCATAGTGATAACAGAGCAATAACAATTGATCGACCGGCGAGCCAATCTTTCCATCAGCGGCCTCGATGAGGCCTAACCGCACATCACGGGGGGCATATTCAACCCCGTAGAAATAGCGAGAAATTTTTCCTTCCGGCGTGAGCACCATAATCCCACTCGGATGAGCATATTCTTTCCGCTCGGCATCATAGCGATAACGAAATCCAATCGCCTGTGTCAGTTGTTGGATGGTTGCTTCATCTCCCGTCAAAAAATGCCAACCAGTTTCCGCCCCGGCACGGTTATAGCTCTGGAGCGAGGTTTGTTTCTTGATCGCCGCCGTTCTCGGGGTGTCTTTCGGATTGAAACTAATGGTCAGGACGGTGAATTCGTTCCCTGCAGAAAACGAGAGCGTGCGTAGCGTACGGATCACCCCGTTCACTACCAGGGTGCACAACATCGGGCAGTCGTAGTACGCCAGAGACAAAATGACCGGCTTTTTATCGAAATAGTCACGCAACTGGACCGGTTTTCCATTCTCATCAGTGAAGGTGAGGTCGAGCGGTAGTTGTTCGTTGAGGCGTTGATCAAGGCCAATGTCAGTGAAGGGATTGTGCGACGCCGGCGGCTTATACGGAGGGGCCACTTGGTTGTAAGCCGCGAGTTGAGCCGCAGCAGGAGACATGAGTAGCAAGGAGAGAAGAACTCCTACTCCCCCACTGTAAATCATTACTTTTACGAAGAGCCTGACAGAGCGCATGGTGTTCTTCTCAATCTGCTGCCAGTGTCGTTTTCCTTCACCCATCAACGCTTACTCAGATTTTGCCTGGTCACGAGAAGGTAATCCTTTCTGTGCCAAGATTTTGATCGCTTCGTCAATAGGAATTCCCACTATTCCATTTTGTTGGTCCACCCAACGATAGCTCGTGAGCACGGCATTCGTTTCCTCTCGCAACTCGCGCAGGTCCCGGCCAGACGACACCTGAAGCAGTGGTGGGGGTGGTGTCTGTGGTTGCGCGAGAGGTGACACTGGGACCTCAGACCGTACCCAATTGAGGGCAAATGCATGTTCGATAATTTTGACAGTCAGGAACGTTGCTGCGGAAACGACAATCATAACAATCGCAAAAATTAGCACTGGTGCGAGTTGGATAGTATTTTCTTCATGGAGGGTTTCGGCGTGAGGCTCGCCGTGTCCCTGATGGGTCGCATGCTCACTCATGTTACGCTCCCTGTGCCTGTTTCAAGGTTGCGGCTTCAGCGCTTTCATACGAATTGTCCGGCAGTGGCAGTAGTGAACGTTCTTGCAGTTGCCAGAAGAACACGAACAGCCAGGTTCCGCCAATGCCGATCAACGGAACAATATAGAGCCAGTGGAAATGAAAACCTTCTTTGAAGGCCGGAATGCTCTGCCAATAGAGATCGACATAGCGCACGAACAGCATCCATCCCGCTACCCAGATCAGCTTGTTCTTGTGTCGTTTAACGTGGCGGGACAGTAAAATAAAAAAGGGAACGAAGAAGTGAAAGACCATGAGGAAGAGCCCAACTGCGATCCACCCGCCATTGATACGATTTAAGTACCAGGGAATTTCTTCGGGGAGGTTTGCCGACCAGATAATAAGAAACTGAGAAAAAGCGGCGTAGGCCCAGAGAACAACGAAACCGTGCATGAGTTTACCAAGATCGTGGAAGGGCTTTTCCGTTAGTTGCTCAGAGAACGGCTCGTACTTCGACAGCCAGCGAATAAAGACAATCATAAAGGCGAGTGTTACCAATCCCTGGCTCACCACGAAGAATGCGCCATAGATCGTGGAATACCAATGCGGTTCAAGTGACATCATCCAATCAAACGCGGCACAGCTAGTTGCTAAGAAAAACAACACCGCCCCTGGACCACTCCAATTCTCCAGACGTTCGACAATGCGGAGCGTGGGTGTCTTCTCGAACTCACGCGACCCTTTAGAGAGAAAATGAGCCCAGCCCAACCAAAAGGCAAACAAGATCAGCGCGCGAATACCGAACGCGCTGCCATTGAGATAGAAGGCCTTCTGCATCAGTATCTTGTCATGCGCCACATGTTCGGGGTTTGCCCATTCGTAGAGGTCCGCATGCCACAAGTTCTGTGCGGCCAAGAAAATCGGCAGGAACAAGAGAAGCATCAGCGGAAGCGTCCGCATACCAGCTTCCAGTGCCCGCCGGGTCGCATGCCCCCAGTCTCCACCGGTCAAGTTATGCATCATTACTAGACCCAAGCACCCCAGACTGAGGTTCATCCAGAACATGTAGCCCAGCAGGTAGCCGCGGAAGAAATGTTTGGTGTCCACCACTGCCCCAATCCCACTGAGGACGAGTGCAGCAAGACCAACGAGGAGCGCGAGTTTTTGTCTACTGGCAAGTTGCAAACGTAGTGCGTCGATATTCATTACTGGGCTCCGGCCAGCTCCTGACGTTTGTCTTGCGGGACATCGTCAATCGTGGCGTGCTGACTTAACTGGAGAGCACGAATGTAAGAGATAATGGCCCAACGATCTCTCGCTGGAATACGATCCGAGTAATCAAACATTGCCCCGAAACCGTTGGTAATCACGTTAAAGAAATACCCTGGCGGGGATTCGCGCAATCGTTCGATGTGAAAAGAGGGGGGTTGTTTTAAGCCCCGTTGAACAACTGCGCCTTGCCCGTCTCCAAGCTGTCCATGGCATGGGGAGCAGAAGATATTGAACCGTTCTCGTCCACGTCGGAGGACTTCCTCTGTGATCGGGAAGGGAAATGTTGTCACAAATTCATTGTTGACGCGACCCAGGTAGAGGTGATCATCCTCCTGGAGTGACCCACGGGCGACGGTTCCCGCAATCAACGGCCGAGCCGAACGTCCATCAGCAAAGAACGGGTCCGCGCGTAACGGCTTAAATTTCGGCTGGTCTTGCATGTCCTGACGGCAACCAGTCACCAGGACTAGACACCCAAACAGGATTCCCTGGAGTATTGTTCGATTCATAGGGCGGACCGACTTCGTAGCACTTAAGGTTCAACTTCCGACACTTCGTATGGGTGACACTGTTCGAGAAATGTCCTGGTCTTCTCGCGCTCAAACTGTGGGTCAGTAGACTCAATACACAAGAAGAACCGATCGTTCGAGGCCAGGTCAAAGCGAGGCACATTAAACACCGGATGATAGGGCTTCGGTAGACCGTTGAGTGCCAACATGCCAACCGTAGCCGCAATCGACGCGGATAGAATCATCAATTCGTATGTCACGGGAATGAACGACGGCCAACTATGATACGGTTTCCCACCCACCATCAGCGGGTAATCAATGACCGAAATCCAATATTGGAGCCCATACCCTAAGGCGATCCCGGTCAGACCACCAATGAGGACAATGAGAGAGAGTCGCGAGGGTTTGAAACCGAGAGCTTCGTCCAATCCCTCAATCGGAAACGGTGAGTAGGCATCCATCTTCCGATACCCCGCCTGATGCGCACGGTGGGCGGCTTCCAGCAGGGCGTCGGGAGAATCAAACTCAGCAATCACCCCGTGAAGATTAGTTTTTGCTGCGACAGCGTGTACACTCATGCCGCTGCCTCCTCTGTGTGATGCTTTTCTTCGTGCTTCTTCTCGAACAGCAGATGTCGGATCTCAGCAATAGATATCGCTGGCAACCCACGGACAAACAGCAGCATCATAAACACGAAGAACCCAATCGTACCGATAAACAATCCGAAGTCCCAGATGGTAGGAATATACATCCCCCACGCCCCCGGCATAAAATCGCGGTGGAGGCTGACTACCACAATCACAAACCGTTCCAGCCACATCCCGACATTGATCGACATCGAAATGAAGAAGAGCAGGCCGATGCTGCGCCGACAGCGACGGAACCAGAGGAGTTGGGGGATGAGGATGTTCGTCAGCACCAGCATCCAATACGCCCAGCCGTACGGCCCGAACATCCGATTGATCATCATGAAATGTTCGTAGGGGTTCGTGGTATACACCAAGCTAGTGAATGCCTCAATCGCGTAGCCGTAGGCAACGAACAGGCCAGTCGCCAGCATCACCTTCGCCATGTTGTCAATGTGTCGCATGGTGATGAAATCTTGCAGATGGAACATCGCCCGCATCGGAATGCCCAGGGTCAACACCATCGCAAACCCGGCATAGACAGCACCAGCCACAAAGTAGGGAGGGAAAATCGTCGTGTGCCACCCAGGAATCAGTGACACCGCAAAGTCAAAACTGACGATCGAGTGCACTGAAACGACCAGAGGAGTGGAAAGACCGGCAAGAAGGAGATAAGCCACTTCATAGCGTTGCCAATGGAGAGCTGAACCGCGCCATCCCATTGCCGCCATCCCATAGATCACTTGCGAGGCTTTGCTCTTGGCGCGATCACGCATCGTCGCCAAGTCAGGAATTAAACCGACATACCAGAACAGCAGCGAGACCGTGAAATAGGTACTCACCGCAAACACGTCCCAAATCAGTGGACTACGAAATTGCGGCCACACACCCATCGTACTCGGATAGGGAAACAACCAGTACGCTGCCAGCCAAGGACGGCCTGTATGGAGCAGGGGGAACATGCCCGCGCACATAACCGCAAACAGTGTCATCGCTTCAGCAAAGCGGTTAATCGAAGTGCGCCATTGTTGGTTGAGCAGATGCAAGATCGCAGAAATCAGCGTCCCCGCATGTCCGATTCCAATCCACCAGACAAAATTGATGATGGCAAAGCCCCAGCCGACCGGAATGTTGATGCCCCAGATCCCGGTTCCGATGATGAGTAATACAGTCGCGGAAATACCCAAACTGCCCAGTAAGACAAGCGTAAAAGCAATCCCCACAAACCAGCCAGTCGGGACATCTCCCGAGAGGACGACGCCACTAATTTTTTCAGTGATCGATCGGTACGTGTGCCCTGGTGCAATCAGCGGCGTGACCGACCCCGCAGTCGTTTCTTGTTCGTGGGAAAGAGGCCGTGCCACACTAGCCATTCTCAATCTCCGGGTTGGAATTTCGCAACCGAGCTAAGTACGTGGTTCGGGGTCTGGTGTTCAGATCAGTGAGAATACCGTAATTCAGATGAGTGGCTTTAAGTTTAGCCACCTCACTTTTGGGATCGTTAATGTTGCCAAACGTAATCGCTTGGGCGGGACAGGCAGCCTGACAAGCGGTGACAATCTCCCCATCTTTAATCTGCCGGTCTTCCTTTTCCGCCGTGATCCGAGCGAAGTTAATCCGTTGGACGCAGTACGTGCATTTCTCCATGACCCCACGGCTGCGGACTGTCACGTTCGGGTTGCGTTGGAGCTTCAGTGTTTCCGTATGCCAGTCCTGATACAGGAAGAAATTGAAACGGCGCACCTTATACGGGCAGTTATTCGAGCAATAGCGAGTGCCCACACAACGGTTATACACCATATCGTTGAGCCCTTCATTGTTGTGCACGGTCGCACCGACCGGACAGACGGGCTCACAAGGGGCATTTTCGCACTGCATGCAGGGAACGGGTTGATGATAGGTGTCCGGGTGATCTAGATCACCAGTGTGATAGCGGTCAATGCGAATCCAGTGCATCTCGCGGCTTTTGGCGACCTGTTCTTTCCCAACAACGGGAATGGAGTTCTCCGACTGACAAGCGATCGTGCACGCGTTACAGCCGATACACGCTCCGAGATCAATCGTCATCCCCCAGGCATTCCCCTCATACTTGACCGGAGGATAGAGGGTCATATCAGGGGCTGGCTCGTGTCCCATTTCGTGAACAAACTGGGGATTCTTCTTAAATTCTTCCACTGTTCCGGTACGGATGAGCTGCCGCCCTTCTACATTAAAGTGGGTTTGTGTGCAGGAGAGATTAAAGCGTTCACCAGTGTTGTGAATTTCCAACCCAAAATTCGACCATGGTGCCTCGCTCGTGCGCAGCGTGTACGCATTGAACCCGGTTCCGCTTCCCACCCGACCCGCATGTGTACGACCATAACCTAAATGTACAGTCACGGCGTTGTCAGGATGGCCAGGCATAATCCAGATTGGTGCCCGCACCGTACGACCATGACAGCGAAGTTCAACCACATCTTGGTTCGCAAGCCGCATCCGTTCGGCCAGCGCTGGGCTGATAAGCGCAGCATTGTCCCAAGTGAGTTTGGTGAGAGGTTTCGGCAACTCTTGTAACCAACCGTTATTACAGAAACGGCCATCCCACACGGTAGGATCGGGCCGAAAGATGATCTCGAGGCCTTCCTTTTCACCACCTGAGGGAGCAGGCCATTCAATGTTCTTCAGGGAGACAGCTTTCGCTGGAAGGGCACTGCCTTCGACCACGCCATCGTGCAAAACCCGCCGCCAGGCACGATCAAAATCACCACCAGAGAGTTTTCCTTCCCACTGTTTCCGTACCAGATCGTACCCTGACGCTGCCGATTGCCCGCCAAGGGCAGCAATGACTTCGTGATGAGATTTACTACCGAAGAGTGGGGCAATAAGCGGTTGAATGATCGTCACTGTTCCGTCATACGCCCGTGCATCACTCCACGCTTCTAGAGCGTGAGATTCAGGAATGTGCCAGTGACAATACTCCGTAGTCTCATCACTATGTTGGCTACACTGCACCCGTAAAGCGACCTTCTGCATCAAATCGGCAAAACCGAGGTCGGCTGGAGCGGTGTACACCGGATTCCCACCCAGGATCACCAGCAATTCCACTTTCCCATCAGCCATGTCTTTCACGAGTTCACGTAACGACTCGGCCTGGGGCGTCGGACTGGCTTGAATCGGTTCTGTATAGATAACTGTTTCACCGACGTTACCCAGCGCCGCATTGAGCGCATGGGCAAGGGCATGGACGATCGGAGGCTGATAGTCTCCAGCGATAATCACACTCGTGCCGCGATGCTGTTGCAAGTCTCGTGCGACCGCGGAGATCCATTTGTTGTACTTGGCGCTCTCACCCCACTGTCCCACTTCGACCCCAGCGATCCCAAGTTCTTTCGCTACCGCCCGCGCAAAGAACTCGACCTCGCTTGCTCGGGCAGACGCTCGATGATCGGCCATGACACCCGTAAGTGATGGTGTGCTTTCCACCACATACAAGCGGCTCATGTCACCGCCGTGTTCACCCTCATGGTGATGGACCTTTCGCTTCGCAGCAAAATCGCGAGTATAGCGTGCATTCCCAGGCTGAGAAAAAAGGAAGTCTGCATCAAGCGAGAAGATGACTTCAGCTTTCTCAAGACGATAGTGGGTATCGACATCCTCACCGAATGCAAGGCGGGCGCCTTCTCTTACCGCATCGCGTCCAAGCGGCTCGTACTGATGCCAACGCGCTTGTGGGAACGTTTGGAGGAGCGCCTCCATCTGACTCGCGAGAGTCGGGGAGGTCACGGTCTCGGTGAGAATGCGCAGTCCAGTCCCTTGTTTCAGCAGTTGCTGGTCAAGGGCGGGTTTAATTGCAGCGACGAGCCCATCCCACGTACTAATGCGTCCCGCATTGGAGACAATTTGGGCGCGGTCTGGATCATACAAGTCCAGGATTGCGGCCTGGGTAAAAGCATCGGTTCCACCGAGACTGGCAGGATGTTGAGGGTTGCCCTCGATCTTGGTTGGGCGTCCAGTATGACTTTCGACCAGGACCCCAGTGGCAACACCATTGAGCAGCACTGCAGTTGCATAGTATTGCGGCCTGCCCGGTAGCAGAGTTTCTGGCGGCTTTGTATAGGGAACGATCAGCTCTGTCGGCTGTTTCGTACAGGCACTTAATCCACCAAGAGCAAGCGAAGCCCCCATCAGTTGCAAGAACCGACGACGGCTCACAGAGTCTACCCAAACCGCCGCATGTTTGGGAAACTCTTGCTTGAGTAGTTCGTGGAACTCTTCGGTGTCGGCAAGTTCCTCAAGGCTGCGCCAGTACTGAGGGCCGCGGTTTTCCGTGAGGCGCGCACGGATCGCAGCAATATCGAGTGGGGTCATAGACGTCTGTGGTGTCGTCATCGGTGGCAAATCGAACAGTTGAGCAGCTTGGCTTTGTCAATGTGATATTTATCAACGAGTTTCTCCCCAAGGGCAAGCTGGTCACCCTCAGGCTTCCAATCCATCTGAAACACAGCTTCGCGGGGGCGCAGATTCTGCTCAGGATGCTTATGGCAGGCAATACACCACTGCATGTCGAGCGAATTCGCCTTCATCATCAATGGCATCTGGTCGACACGGCCATGACAACTCACGCAGCCAACGCCCTTACGAACATGAATGCTGTGATTGAAATAGACGAAATCCGGCAGGTCATGCAAGCGAATCCATTCGATCGCTTTGTCGGTGCGGTAGCTCGCACGGATGGGCTCTAATATCAGAGCTTCGGTCCAGATCTGCGAATGACAGGTCATACAGGTCTTGACCGGAGGGATTCCTGCAAAGGCGACCTCCTCAACCGAGGTGTGACAATAGCGGCAGTCGATCCCTAGGCCATTGACATGATGCTTGTGACTGAAAGGAACTGGCTGTTCCATTGGTACGCCCACCATGTTGACATACGGCGAGCGGGCAAGGCCCAGGACTAAGGTTAGAGCCCCTCCTGCAAATACTGCCCCAACGACAATACTCGCCTTGGAGAGGATATTCATCTTGGAATGAAAGATTTGCGCCATCTGAAGTGTCTTCTCTCTCCCTCTCTACTGATGAGAAGAGCTTCCGGGTGTACGGCCCCTCTATAGCCAACCAGATCGGAGAACGCTTCCCCCCTCGTGGGTCTTTACGTACGCGCTTTCACAGGGTTTTTGTTGTCGTCTCGACACCCGTTTACGCACCGTTTTTTCTCAGATCGCTATTTTTCCGCAAAATCAGGGTCTTACGACCCTCAACCTTTTCTTTGTCCTGAACAACTGCACGCCAAATGATTAGCCGAACTAACAATTATTACAGAAGAAAAATCATGCCCTGTCGCATGCTACTCCCCGCTAGAAGCAGCGGAAATATAAAGAACCGGGGAAAATATGCAATGCCCCCTCCCTCAAGATGACGTGGTGGCGGCGAACGTGGCCAGTCACGAAGCCTGGGCGACCGAGATGCAGGACGTGCTCACCGACTTACGGAAAGGGGCTGCAGGGTACTCTGAAGAAGAGATCGATCAGATTGTTGATGAAGCGGTGGAGGCAGTGCGGCGTGGACAACGGCCAGCTAAAGCCTGGGGCACGGCTACGGGCCGTGTTCGATACCAAACAATTTATCTGACTAATCCCGTATCGCGATCATAGATGCCCCCGGCGAAGCGGACCGGCTAGCGAGAGGAAGAAATGGAGAACCGGAGACGGGGGGAATCGGAGAAGGAAGTCCGCCCCACAGCCACAGTACACAAACCGCGAGACGAGGTTGCCACTGCCATCCAACTCCGTCACGGGCTCGAGTTGATTCTCGTACAGGAACCCCTGCACGAATGTCCTGGTGGTGGTCTTGTTCGACCATAACCCATATTTCCCTGCAACGTCCCCTATTTCGTTCTCAGTCCAACGTAATAAACAATGACTTGCGCGGCTTCCCGCCGACTGCGCGACTAATATGGCCCTGGCCGGTGGTGTCTTCGGCAAGCAGGATATCGCCGGTGCGCAGAAGACGTTTCGTTCCGTCACCGACTTCAATTTCGACCTCGCCTTCCAAGTTGACCACGTACTGTCGCCGCGGTGCGTTATGAAAGTCAAAATTATAGTTCCCATCGGTTTCCCGAAAGACAACTCCGGTGGCTTTTACCAGTTCTGACATGAATCCGGCTTTGCCGCCATCTTTCAGTTGGACTTCGATATCCTCAAAATGCGATTTGTTATCTGCTCCGGTGTAGACACGAACGATCTTCATACTATGCCCTCCTTTCTCTAGCGCTTGTGAGTGTTTCTGTCATAGACGTCGCGATTGTACAATCGCCGCGACTTCAGTGGAGACGGACAGCGGAGGAAAAAGAAAGAAAAGGGGTAGGAGGAAGATGCATTACGGCTGGACGGCCCGCAGGGAAGCGACCGTCTCAAACTGTCGTAATGTGATAGAGAGTGCGGGGCAGATTAGCGAACGCTAGCAGCGAAGAAAATCTTGAAGACCTTCAATCCAATGATCAGCGCAAATACGTAGCGCATGCGGAACAAGCCATCTTCGATCTGCGAGACGAAATCCTGCATTTCTTTCGACTGAGTTGCCGGGTGAGGCGTCGGTTTGGGGTCCGGTTTCTTTACTTCCACGACTGGGGCTGGGGTAGGAGGTGGGTCCTGCTTCGCCTGGATAGAAGACGGATTCTCTTTCTCTGCAACGGGCTTCTTTTTCTGTCCAGGATTCAGATTGGTAATGTGGACCACGTCGTTTTTACGGAAAGCGAAAGACCCCAGAGAGGTGTACACCTTCACTGTGTCTCCTGTTTCCTCATAGTTCGAGACCGTCATCCGCTGGCCATCAGCGAATTCAATAAGATACTTCGCTGAAGCGGTGAGAGGATGAATCAGGAGCAGCGCACCCAGAAGCAGGATAATCCGAAAAGGGTGATAGCGATACATAGTGTGGACCTCCAGTACTGTAGTACTCCTCTACCGAAAGCTATCGGTTTCTCTCCTGCCAAACTTTAATTTCACGAGAACGAATTTTGTCCTGAGGGAGAAACGAGAGGAGCGAGACTGGAAAGAATAGAAAGAAGGAGAAAGGATAGGCACGGTAGGGAGTTAGGTCGTTATTCGTTACTTTGAAAAGGATTGACTCAGCGAGGTCTTCTATCCTTGCTCCAAAAATAAAGGAAAGAACAACGCTTTTCAGTCCAGCACAAGCGATTACAAAGTGTCTTTACCGCTGCCAGTGCTTTTCAAACAAGAGCTGCCCATCGACGGTAATTCGACCAGAAAGCATCAGACCAGTTTGTGTGACCCAGCTCTTTGTCTTTACTACTACGGTGCTGGGTCCTGGAGTCTGGAGTGTGATGGTGGTTTCCCCTTCAACTCTGGCAGTATCTGGACGCAAAGTGGAGACTGTCGCGGTGGCGGTGTGGTCGAGACCGAGTTTTCCAGCTCTTGCGCTCGTCCAGAGGATCGGATGTTCACCAGTGGTGACTTTCACGGTTCCCTGAGCGAGGTCCTGGGCAATGGTCCACCGGGGAGTAAAGTCGATGCTGAGGGGCGCCCGATTAATCGCGGGATCGGGAAGTTGCACCTCTGGTCCGAGAATCACCGCTGGTGGGACGATAGGAAGACGAATAGCTGACAGGTGGAGACCTCCACCAAAGAATAACCGGATGTGGGGATTAGTAGATGTTGGCCAAATACGAGGGAAGTCGGCGCACGATACGCTGACACGCAAACAGTGTCCCTGGGAGACTTGGTAAGAAGTCGCCCACAATGGGACCCGGAATTCGGAGACCTCGCCTTTCGTGGGTGCCTCCGGCTGCGTATGCGAGGTGCGATGGCTACCGTTGAGCCATCCGGTGGTGATGAGGGTGGAACGGCCATCCGGAGCGACGGCGCAGAGCTTTACCACCAGATTGAGGTTTGCTCCTTCTTCCAGTGCAACGTATAAAGTCGCAGTTGGGGACCCAGTGATCTCAAGCGGCCAGGGGAGTGGTTCGCTTGTGTAAGCGAGTGAGCGAACGTCGTCTGGTCCTTGATCAAGCGGGAGCCCGAGACCAATGGCGGTGGGGTCCCAGAGCCCTGCGGTGACGCCAACCGTAGGGTCAGCCTGATACGTGACGCTTTCTTCATAGTGCGGTGGTTTCTCTGCCAGCAGCCCGCTGCCAGAGAGAAAGAAAATACGCTCTTGGGTGCGACGCACCGGCCATTCACGTTCGTGCTTCCACACCTCGCTCCCTTGCACAAAGAGCGTCACTGGCGGTTCATCCATGATGCCGTTCGGTTCACCTTTCAGCCAGTGATCCCACCAGCGGAGCATCTGTTCCAGGTAATCGACTTTGGCAAAAGGTGAGAGATCGGGCAATGTGTGCATCCACGGCCCCATCAACAGCTTGCGTGGTGCGGAGATCCGTTCATACGCCCGGACCATGCCTTCAGGAAAAATATCGCGCCAACCGCCAATCAGAAAGGTCGGTACCTGAATTCGCTCAGCGGCGATTGCCTTGCTTTGCCAAAACTCGTCATGGTGTGGATGCTCTTGCCAGGGGAAAATATAGGGGGGCTGAATCTTCTCCAGTCTCTCCTTCCAAATACGCGACCAGCGCCCTTCCGGGTCCTGATACATCGGCGGCATTAAATTCATGGCGATCATGAACGAACCCCAGGCACCAAAGGCACCGAGACAGTTCAAACAGCCACCGGGATAGATGAAATCGTGGTAGATGTCCAAGCTGCCCATAATGGGGACAATGGCTTTGAGATGAGGTGGCTGGGCAGCGGCAGTCTTGAACGAGGTGATACCGCCGTAGGACATGCCCCACATGCCGACATTCCCGTCACACCACGGCTGGCGTGCGGTCCACTCCACCATCTCCGCACCGTCCTCGGCCTCACGTGCATCCATCGCATCCCACACTACACCGTCAGAACTGCCGAGACCACGGAAATCGACCAGAAGATTCGCATAGCCCTGCTCAGTGAAGTAGCGGCGTGGATATTCGAAGGACGCACCGATGAGATCGTCTTTATGATACGGGTAGTAGCTCACCAGGGTAGGAAAGGGACCTGGGGCATCAGGCAGATACAGATCAGCAGCCAAGGACACGCCATCACTCAGGGGGATGAGCAAGTTGCGTTCGCTCCGTACACCATAGGGTTTCTCTTGGGGCATAATGCTCCTCGCTTCGCTGTTGTCAGAGGTGAAGGGGCCTCAGAAAGTCAGAAGCGAAAAAGGGGAGCCTGCGCAAGTACTCCCCTTTCACTGGTCGGACTGCAAATCACTGTCTATTTCGCTTGCAGGTGGGTGCTCGTGCTGGTCGTTGTGACGGGGACTTTCTTGCCTTCCTCGCGTTGGAGCTTCGGCATCACTTCAGCGGCAAATAACCGTAAGTTACGTTCCACCACATCGTGTGGCATGCCACCGTAGCTGAACACGGCGATGAAGTGGTTGAGGCCCACCAGGTCTTGCATGGTGTAGATCTGCTCTAAACACTGATCCGGAGTACCAGCCACCTGTAGATTGACGAAGCCATCAACTGCCTGGTCGGGAGTGACAGTCTTGGAGTTGTCTGCGATTACACCGTAGTGCTCGTACCCTTTCACGCTCTTCAAGTGGCCGTCGGAGAACTTGTAGTGCGCGTCCGCCGATCCCCAATAGCCACCCATCCATTGGCGGGCGCCTTCGCGTGCCTCTTTCTCGGTCTCCGCACAATAGACGAAGCTCGACGAAATCGGTGGCACTGGCTGATGTCCTTGCTCGCGCAAGATTTGCTGGTGGCGGTGCACATCTTTCGCTTGTGCATCCCAGCCGTACAGTGGAATAGCAATCAGCACTCCCAACCCTAACTTGGCCATGCGTTCCGCTGTATCTGGACTGACTGCCGCACCATAGAGGCGACGTTCAGGATGTGAGAACGGCCGTGGCCGGATACTCATCTCAGGAATCTGGAAAAACTTGCCGTTGTGTTCAAAGCGTTCATTCGCCAGCGCTTTATACACAACCTCAGCCGCTTCGACGAAGCGCTCGCGCGACTCTTCCATCGCCACGCGGAAGCCATTGTATTCCACGGTTGCGGCACCGCGGCCAAAGCCGATGACGATGCGGCCCTTTGACATATTGTCGAGCATAGCGATCTGCTCGGCGACACGGACGGGATCATGCCACGGTAGCACGACTACCATCGAACCGAGTTCGATCTTCGTAGTGCGCCCGGCCATGAAGGTAAGGAACTGGAGCACATCCGGCACCATCGTGTATGGCGTGAAATGGTGCTCGACACTCCAGATCGAATCAAATCCCAACGGCTCGGCGAGGTCGGCAAGTTTGAGGTCGTTCTGATAAACCTCGTAGTCCGACCATTTATTGTTGGTGTTCTGCATGAAAATAGACATACCGACTTTCATAACGTCCTCCTTTTGGCAGAAAAAAGATTCTTGTGTAGAGTAGATCCCCCAGCCGTCTTTCCTTATTGGCGCGTTTTGCTGAAGAAAGCAAGGGAAAGCCATTAGCTCTCAGCAATCAGCGGTCAGCCAGACAGTCTGGGGAGAGCCATTTTCTGTTTGCCAGTGAAGGGATATTTCTGCTATTGCTCTGCCTGAACTGACAGCCGACAGCTGTTTCCGAAAGGAGGTCCCTCATGCCCCATGTAGACGATCATGGCGTCAAACTGTGGTACCGTATCAAGGGCGACGGAGAGCCGCTGGTGCTGAGCGGCGGATTCGGGTTGCTGCATAATCAGTTTGATTATGTGGTGGACCTCCTGGCCAAAGATTTTCAAGTGATCGACTGGCACTATCGCGGCTCCGGCGAATCCGATCGGGCGTGGGTTGGTGGGTATACGCTTGATCGGTGGGTGGATGATCTCGAAGTCATCCTCGCGCATCTTAAGGTGAAGAACGCTCATCTCTGGGGGACGTCCACTGGTGCTCCTCTGTCGATTCGCTATGCCGCACGCTATCCACAACGAGTGAAAAGCCTCATTGTCTACCCCAGTTTCAAGGCCGGAGTCGCCTCACGCAAGATGTTTCAGGTCTTTCTCGATATTACGGAGACGTTCGGATATGAGGCGCTCGCGCGGTTCACCGCATGGATTGGCTGTGCCGACCAAAACGTCTTTTCACAAGCTGGTAACGAGATTGCGTTGTTTGAAGCGGAAGCCTTCAAACGCAACTTCTCCATCGAATCACTGGCAAAGACGCTCGAAGTCTTTACCCACCTTGACCTTTCGAGCGACCTCGAAAAGATCAAAGTCCCAACCCTTTTGTTGCTCGGCGATTCTGGACAACTTGGGGGGAAGAAAGCGGCTACGGCTGAAGCAATTCGGCTCTTTCGTATGCATTGTCCGCACGCACAACTGGTGCAGATTACCGATGGTGGTGGAACCTATTGTATGATCGAGAAACCACAGGAGAGTGCACAGGAAGTGAGGAAATTTATCACGAACTTGCGGTAAAACGTGAAGCGTGAAACGTAGAGCGTAAAAAAGGCATATCTTTCTACGTTTTCCTCGTTACGTTTTGTCTTATAAGGAGGAATTTATGGCAACAACAGCAGACCTCGAACGGCGAGTGCAGGAACTGGAAAAACAAGTGCAGGAGCTTGAGGACCGGGCGGCAATTCAGACATTGCGGATGCGATTTCATGAGTGTGTGAATGAGAAGAACCCTGACGGGATCGGCGCATTATTTAGCACTGATGCTGAACTGCATTATTCACATCTTGGCACAGCAATCGGACGGGAGAAGATCACTCGCTTCTTCCAAAAGGGTTTGTCGGAGCTGATACCTTTCGTGAAACAGTATCTGCACAACCATGTGGTGGCGGTGAACGGCAACACTGCCACTGGCCTCAGTTATCTAGAAGCGACTCCGGTACACAAAGACGAGAGCTATTTGGTGGCGGCACGGTTTGACGATGAATACGTCAAAGAAAACGGACGTTGGTATTTCAAGAGAGTGAACTTGACGCCCTACTTTATGGTGCCGTTAAAAGAAGGCTGGGCGCAGGAGGATCGCATCAAGATGGGACGGTGAGAGAGAGCATAGAGAGGATAAGCGTTCAGCTATCAGCACTCAACCCTTGAAGATAGAGAGGAGAGATAGAGCCCGCCCCACCAGTCCCCTTCTTTATCTCTATCTCTGTCTCTTCGAGCTGAAAGCTGACGGCTGACCGCTGAGCGCTTAGAGCATAATGAGCTTACCCATTCTTGAACGCACCATCACGATCAAGCTGCGTGAGGATTTGCATCCAGAGTCCTACGGTGATCCCGCCGCCTGGTACACCTGCGGCTTGCCCAGCTTCAAACAATTCGCGCTTCGTCGCTCCGTGTTCGATGGCACGTTTGAGATGAGCCTCAGCCCCTTCTCGTCGCCCCATAAACACGAGAATAGCCGTCATCACCATTTCACGGTACTTGACTGGTAACGCCTGCCCTTCCCCTGTAGCGAGAGCAGTATACTTCTGAAACGCTTGCGAATACTCAGGGTCTTGCTGTGCCATCCAGTCGAGAAATGCATACAGTTGTGGATTCGCTTCCTTATAAGAACTTGATGCGGGTCGGGCTTCTGATCTCTCTGATTTGCTCATGCTGTCCTCCTTTTTGTTTTGCCATACCACCTCGTGCAGAGATGGCCAAGAGCGTTACCGGCAACCCCCTCTGCTTTTTCCCGTGAACTGTTCTCTTGCCAACGTATAGTCAAAGAGAGTAAGGGAGGATGCAGGCCATTCGGGTATCGTTGCAGATGTGAACTCAGTTGCGAATGGAGGCACGCCATGCGTGAAGTGTATGGAATCGGAGACTTTCGCTATGAGTATGTTGAGGGCTGGGGTAAGCTGCCCGTGGGCGTGACCTTTCATGAATGCCCCGGTGTTGCCGTTGATGCGCAGGACAATGTCTACGTGCTCACCCGCGGGCAGCACCCGATCATAGTGTTTGACCGTGAGGGAAACTACCTCCGCTCTTTCGGGAAGGGGTACTTTAGCGACCGGACCCACGGCCTATATATCGCCCATGATAGTTCCTTGTTAGTGGCGGATGACGGCATTCATACGATCCAGAAGTTTACCACGGCTGGCGACCAGTTACTGGAAATCGGCACCCGGAACGCCCCAGCGAAAAAGTGGAGTGGAGAACCGTTCAACCGGCCAACGTCGGCCGCGATCAGGCCGCGCACCGGCGACGTTTACGTGTCCGATGGCTATGGCAACTCTCGTATCCACGTGTATACGGGTTCGGGCGAGTACAAATTTTCCTGGGGTCGTCCTGGCATTGATGCCGGCCAATTCATCCGCCCGCACAATATTGCCATTGACGACAACGACCAGGTCTATGTCGTAGACCGAGAGGCTCACCGTATCCAGATTTTTGACCCGCAGGGCACCTTCATCACCATGTGGAACAATATCCATCGGCCCGATGCCATGGTGCTGTGGGGGGAACATATCTACGTGGGAGAACTCAATGGCATGGGAGGTGTAGATGACGCCCCTGGCTTGGGACACCGCGTCTCCATCTATGATCTGAAGGGCAACATGATCTGCCGCTTCGGCGCCGATGAAGAGGGCGAGGGACCGGGCCAATTCATTGCCCCGCACGGCATTGCCGTGGATTCCCATGGCGACATTTACGTGGCGGAGGTGTCCTACTCAATCCGCGGACGAAACTTGAAGCCGCCGCGGGAACTGCGCAGTATTTCAAAATACCGGCGGGTGTCATAACCCGTGCGGAGGACGTATGAAATTCTCTGAAGTCGTCAACCAAGCGAGCGCACTGCTGCACAGCAAAGGGCGTATCACCTATCGCGCTCTCAAGCGCGAGTTCGACCTGGACGACGAGGCACTCGAAGACCTCAAAGCGGAACTCATCGACGCGGCACGGGTCGCTGTCGATGAAAACGGCAAGGTGCTGGTGTGGATCGGCAACAACAGTCCAGAGTCTAGTGTCCAGAGTCCAGAGTCAGAACAGGTCCAAGGTCCAAAGTCCAAGGTCCAAGGTCAAGAAGCTCCGACCCTAGACTCTAAACTGAAAGACTCTAGACGGGATGCCGCCGAAAGGCGGCAGTTGACGGTGATGTTCATTGACTTGGTGGGGTCTACGACTCTCTCCCAACAACTCGACCCTGAGGACTATCATGCCCGCGTGGTGGCCTATCAGACCGCCTGTCACCGAATCATCGCGCGTTACGACGGACATGTTGCCCAATATCTGGGCGATGGCATCCTGGTGTACTTTGGCTATCCGGCTGCACATGAAGAAGATGCCGCGCGCGCCGTGCGCAGTGGCTTGGAGATCGTCACGGCCGTAAGCCTGCTGGCGTATACGCCGCCGTTACAGGTGCGGATCGGCATCCATACTGGGCCAGTGGTAGTGGGCGAGATTGGTGCGGGGGAACACACCGAGAAGCTAGCCTTAGGAGAGACGCCCAACATTGCAGCACGCATCCAAGGTCAAGCGGCACCCAACGAAGTGGTGATGAGCGCGGCCACGTATCGCTTAGTCGAGGGTTTATTTGAGTGTAAGGATCGTGGACAACCCGAACTCAAAGGAATCTCGACTCCGTTAACCCTCTATCATGTGATTAAAGAGGGCGAAGTCCAGAGTCGGTTTGAGGTAGTGGCACGCAAAGGACTCACGCCGCTCATCGGACGCGAACACGAGTTTGGCTTGCTGCGCGAGCGCTGGGAGCAGGCGAAGAGCGGTGAAGGCCAGGTGGTGTTGCTCAGCGGGGAACCAGGCATTGGCAAGTCACGGTTAGTCGAA
>Ga0187892_10003203_pt1 | contig 30393 bp, 31 predicted proteins | sample MA1701073metaG_FD_139345 | JGI IMG/M metagenome (GOLD analysis project Ga0187892, IMG submission 139345) | Bio-ooze microbial communities from a basaltic lava cave in the Kipuka Kanohina Cave System on the Island of Hawaii, USA - MA170107-3 metaG ...
TACCCGGCGTCGATGTTCGGTGCGATCACCAGATGATCGCCGGTTTGCAGTGCTTCGCCGGCGATCTCGGAATCGTTCAGATGGCGGCCTTGACGCTCGAGGCGGGGATGAAAGCTCAGCGGACGTCCTTCGACGTCGTTGCGCGCCAGGCCGAGCTTGTTGAGCAGGTTCTCCATGACCTCGGCGATCGAGGCGTCTGCCGGTACATTGCGGGCGCGTACTCGCTTCTGCCCGCTGAGATCGCTAGCTGTCAGTTCCAAAGTCGCTACTGCTGCCATGGGTCTCTTCTCCTTTTCGTGATTTGAGGTCGTTCATTGCGGATGGCTGGTGTAGCCGTTCAAACGTCACTGTGTGCTTCAAACCTCCCTTCTGCCGCGCCACGGTGGTGCGATTTCAGGAAGAGCCGCGCCAGCGACTCATCCTCGGCAAGTACGCGCGCCTCGCGGCCAACCATCGACCAGGCAACCGACAGCGCGCTGAAGAGGCGATCGAGCGCGGCCGCCCCGGGATCGTCGCTCGCGTACGCTTCCAGATAGGGTGCGAGCGCTTCCGGTCGCACGCTTGCCCGCACCAGCCGCACAGCCCCGTTGAGCCGCAGCAGCAGGAGCCCCAGCGCTTCGCGACAGACCTCGCTCGAGACTTCATCGTCGGTGACGGCAGCGTCGGCGACGATGACCCCGCGGCGGCGCTCGACCGTCGCTTGTGCGAAGTCGCCGGTGATCGCCAAATCGACGGCCAGGCGCCGAGCGCCGCGATTGGTTACTTTCCAGCCGCATTCGCTGCACGACTGCCGCAAGCTTTCGGACAAGGCCGTGGCGTCGTCAGGCTCACTCCCAGGTTGCGGCGAAGGCCGGCGCAGCGCCTCATGCGCATCTCGCATCGTGACACACATCCGGCGCACGTCGGCGGCGATATCGCTGGACGCCGCCACGTCGACGTCGGCGAGCAGATGTAGCGCCGCGCCTCTTGGTGCGATGAGCTTAGGGCCGGGAGGCAAGGCGTGTTGGAGCGATAGCAGGTGCCAGAAGGACCGAGTCTCGGACGTTGGCCGCGAGGCGACCGAGCAATCGAAGCGTAACCACTCACCTTCCCACTCGACGAACGAAGCCGGTCCTCCAAGATCGAGGCGCCACCGATTTGCGCCGAGCTCTTCGGCATCACCGCAGGAGGCCAGCGCAGCGCCAATCTGAGCGCGGCGAGCAATAGTCCAGGCGCTCATGATGAACGCTCCACGTCCGACCCACCCCCCTTCCCGTCCGCGGGAAGGGGAGCCAGGGGGGTTAGGTCCCTCCTCCGCTTCAGCGGTCGGGTGTCCACCGGAAAAAGATCGCGGTGATTGCGCGCCCATACACAGGCGGCCGGTGTTAGCGCATCGGTTTCATCCATCCTCACCTTCCGCCATGAAATCATCTCGAACAGCGTGTAGAGCAGCTCGACCAGTGGCATGCCTGGGTAGGCGCGACCGGGGCAGACCAGCGGCGGTGCAATGTTGGGGTGAAACACATTGCGCGGGCCGAACCAGAACAGCACGCGCACCGGGTTGAACTCCTCCTGGTAGTTATCCGGCATCCAGATGCCGACGTCGAAACGCTCGGCGACCTCGACGCCGCCGCCGGCAGAGCGCACGAACCCCTTGCATTTGAAGCGCGCCAGGTAGTGTTGCGCCGGCGGCCCGTCGAGGACCTCGAGCTCGAGCAGATCGCTGGCGCTAGCCAGTGCTCTGCCGTCATGCTCCTGGGCCGCGAAGAAATTTCGCTCGATCTTGCTCAGCATCTAACAACCTCCCAGCTGAAGATGGCGGACGCTCGTCTCGCTTTCGACCGCAACCACATCGCCGTCGATGAAGCCGAGACGATCGAGTCGGCGGGAGAGGCCGGTCGCGGCGCGTGCGCAATCCAGGGTGTCGGACATGTGGAACCCGGCTGCGCTCATGCGGTCGCCACAGGAGCAGCGTCGACGCCGCGACCGACCTGTGAGGTGCAAGTCCTTTCGCAACCAGCCACATGTCGAGCACACGACCTGGTGCACGAACTTGTGGCCGATCGCACGTAGATGAACGTCGCGACCGAGATCCGCGATCGTCAGGACATCGGCGATCGACAGCATTGCCGGTGACGGCGCCGAGATCAGACGCCAATGCTCGTGATTGAAGCGGCAGGCAGGGTTGCGGCGGAACGAGGTGACGAAGTGTGTGTGATGCTTGAGGTCGATGATCAACTGGCGGCCGGCAAGAGACGTGTCGAGCCGGCCTGACAAGAGCTTGCTGCATTCGATGGCCAGCAGCGACGCCGCGAGCGCGCCGAGACTCGATGTGCCGTTGGTCGGAGCAACCGATGCGGCGCCGCGACAGGGATACACTTGCTCGAGGGCTGCATACGCTTGCCGGCTCATGCCGCACTCGACGCAAGCCGCGTCGGGCGACGGGATATAGAGATCGATTCTGACCAGGGATTCCTGCGTATGGACGCCGGCGTCGAGGAAGGGTGTGTTCAGGCACCAAGCGATGCGGCCAACTTCCAACCGCGCGCGACGGCTGTCGAGCGCGGAAAGGATCACATCCGCCTTGAGCCGACCCGGCGGGACGCTCTGGGCTGTATCCGCGATGGCGATGATTGCCAGCTCCGGGTTGATGTCGAGCAGCCGCTCGCGGCGCACTTTGACTTTCGAGCGGCCGATGTCGGCGGCAGTGATATCTTGCCCGGCGATGTTCTTCTCTTCGTACTCGTCGGGATCGATCAGCGTGATGCGTCCGACGGCGGGATCGCGCGCGAGATGTGGAAGCAGGAAGGAGCCGATGTTGCCCCCGGCGCCGACGACGGTGAGCGCCGCGCTGCGGTTTCCCGCGTGTGTCGATGCGGCGGATGACGTCACAGTAACTCCGGCGACCAGCGCAGGTCTGCGTCGAAGGCGGTCGGTTGTGTGCAGCCGCTGCAGCGCTCGCGAAAGGTCCAGCATGGCAGCTCGGCGGCTGGATCCTGGTGATGCCAGAGGGAGCATTGCGGGCAACGTACGGCCGGCTGTTGCGGAGCGATGTCGGACTGACAACGAGCGCAGCGCGACGTGTCGCCGGGAAACGTCTCGACACGAGCCATGTCTTCAGCGGAAAAGAAAAGCTGCGAGCCGTCGGCAAATCGGATCTCATCGCGGTCGTGCAGAGCGCGTATGCCGAGAACGACGGCGGCGCCGTTCACGCGCACGCTCGAGTCGGCGACAGCGAACCAGGCGCGGTCGCCGGTTGCGCTGCGGACGAAGAGTAGGGAGCACGCTTCGGTGGCGCCGGAGGTGGCCGAGTCGTCGGCGAGCGGCGTGAGCTCCCAAGGGACAGCGGAATGTTGCGTGGATCGCGAGAACAGATGAGCCATCGATTTTCGTTTCGTACTGTCGATGCATCGCAGAGAGGAGTGACGACTGTCACTGCAAAAGTGCAGATCAGGGCGCACCGCGGCGAGAACCTGATCGGGGTTCGGGGTGCAGGGTTCGGGGTTCAGGGTTCAGGAAAGACGAACCCCGAACCCTGAACCCCGATGTCTCAGGTGCCGGCTTCGATGCGACGTGCGCGGCGACTTTTCTCTTCACAAACTCCTTCACGTCGTCGTACCGTGATCAGGGTACGAAAAAATCAAACACGAATGCGTCTGTGCGCGGCCGCGGGTGAGGCGAACGTGCAAGGGAACCTGCTGGCTGCGCTCTGACGCACGCGTATGGAGGGTCAGCATGAGTTCCAACGATCAAGGCAACGGCAACGGAAACGGTGACAGCCGCGGAGTGATCCGTGTCCGCGAGGGAGAACGGGCCTGGGCCCGGCGCGAAGCCAAGCGAGAGAGCAAGCGCAAACCGCATCGCGATGTGACCAAGGACATAGCGTTCGTCGAGCAGGTAGCGTTGGCGACCTACTTTCACGACGACCGGGTATCGCACCGCAGCCCGCGCGCGGTTGCCAAGGAGTTGAACACATCGGTGCCGGCGGTGTCGGCGGCGCTCGAGCGCGCCTACGAGCTCGGCATCGTCTTTCCGCAGCTTTCGATTCCAAAGGAGCGGGCGCAGGTGTTGCGGCTCGAACGCAAGGTGAAGCAGCGTTACCCGAAACTTCGTGAGGTACTGCTCGTTCCGGGCTTTCCTTCGATGCTCGACAAGCCGACGCGTGAGCACCGGCAGACGGTTCACATGCAGGTCGTGCGTGCTATGGCGCGCCGCGTCGCTGACTACCTCGACGAGTTCGTCGCGAAATACGTCGGCAATGCCAACGGTGTTCTCATCGGTTGCGCATGGGGACGTACGGTACACGCCGTCGCCGAGTTTCTGAACATGACGCCGCGCGCCGTGCAGCTGCCGCTACTGCGGGCGATGCCGATCGTCGGCGTGACGCTGGCGACGCACGAGCATCCGGTAGAAGCCAACGTCGTCGCCAGTCACATCGCCACTGCCTTCGGCGGCTCTTCGGGACAGCTGCCGTCGCCGGCCATCCTCGATGCCATGAGCGCCGACTTCGTCCTCAAGTCGCCGGAGATCCGCCGCATCTTGCGCGACATCGAGGCATGCGAGTTGGTTCTGACCGGCATGGGTCCGATCCTCCACGACCCCGACGGCGACAGCGAGATCCGGTTGGTAAACGATCCGGAGACGAACCAGAAGCTGATCGAAGCGGCGCGTGCGCGCGGGGCGATCGGTGAGATGTGCTCGTGGTTCTTCAATGAAGCTGGGGAGCCGGTGGAAACGCGGTACACCACCGTGGGGTTGGGCTACGCCGGCTTGAAGCGTATTGCCGCCGATCCGAAGCGACGGGTGGTCTTAGTCACCGGAGGGGACGTTAAACGGTTCCGCCCGCTGAAGGTCGCCCTGAAGGCCGGGTTGGCTTCCACCCTGGTGACAGACACTGTCACCGCTCGCTACCTGGTCGACGAGTTGCGATGAAGCGGGGTTTGGGGACCGGGGTACGGGGTTCGGGCCCATCAAAGGCGAACCCCGTACCCTGCACCCTGAACCCTGATCAATGGGCAGGGAGTGAATCGAACACTCGACACAAGGATTTTCAGTCCTTTGCTCTACCGACTGAGCTACCTGCCCGTGCCCGGCGGACGTTGCGAGGCGCCCTAGTTACCAAGATGACTGGCGCTCGGCAAGACTGATCGCCGGCCGTCCGCGGGTGGCTCGGTAGGATTGGAGGAGGCGGATTCTCCGCGATTTTACGGGGTTTGGCCGGGGGTTGGCCGCAAAATCTCGCTTGACGTCGCCCGTTGGCATCTCGTATTCTCGTGGGAAAATCCCAAGCCAGGTGGCTGAAAGCTACGCGGTTCAAGGAGGGTTCATGAACGTTCGGCGGGTGGCGCTCGTGTGGTCACTTTCAATGTTGTTGGCAGTCGCTGCGAACGCGGAGTCGCGGGAGCATACCGTATGTTACGCGGCCAAGCCGGTGAAGAAAGCTTGCAACGTGCTTTCGACCGCCGCCGGAGCCTTGTGCGACGAAGACATCGACTGTCCCGGGGTAGGCGGTCTGTGCGAAAAGCAGGCGAAATTCCCCAAAGGTTTGTTCGCGGCTCTCAACGATGACACCGGCCCGTCGACAGTGGGCGAAGACAAGACGTTCGAGGTCAAGAAGGTCAAGCAAGTGTGCGTCCCGGTCGACAAGAACGGCGAAGGCGTCGATGACCCCGACACCTTCTGGGTAACCTACGGACTGAAGCAGGCAAAGGCCTACTGCGATGGGGGCGCCAACATCGGGAAATCGTGCAAGACAGACGATCCGGCCACTTGCACCGGCGGCATCTGCATGCCCCAGAATCCGTTCGACAAGGCGGCCGCAAAGAACATCAACATCCTGGTCGACGACCAGTACACCAACATCCGCGTCAACGCGTCCAAGGTCGACCTTCTCATGGTGCCGGCCTCCCTCTGCGACGGCAACAACGACGCTGCTTGCGTGAGCGGCGCCAACGCCGCGCCCACCGGCGAGGAACACTACAAGTGCTACAAGGCCGGCGCTACCAAGAAAGTCTGCGCCGCCGGCAACGTCAACGAGTTCCAGGCCTGCGACGATGATGCCGGATGCGGCAACGTAGCCGACGCCTGCGTCGGCCTCGCCAAGTTCGCCAAAGGCCAGAGCGCGACAGCGACCGACACTGTTCCGGGACTCAATTCCAACCGCGCTTTCAGCATCTCCAAGATCACGCACATCTGTAAGGCGGTCGAGAAGACCCCCGCGGGCGGCTCGCCCGAGGGCGCCGTCAACCCCGACTCTCGCCTCGTATGCTACAAGAGCAAGGGCGCGGCGGGGCGGTGTGTCGGCGGGGTCAACAAGGATCTGGCGTGTAAGGACAACGACGCCTGCCCGGCCAGCACGTGCTCCCTGCAGCCCAAATACCTCAAGGATACCCCCGCAGCCCAGGGGCTCTACGTCAACGACCAGTTTGACATGCTCGCCGGGTCGATTCCCACACAGACAACCGATTACCACCGCCTCAATCTGACCAAGGAAGAGATGTTCTGCATGCCGGCGTGCGAAGACCCCGACCAGATCCTGGCGAGCTTCACCGATGATGTCGTCCGCGCCGTGACCCTGCAGATTCCGGCGAGCGGCAACGCCGGTGACGGGCAAGACGTCGATGGCATGGTCGGCACGTGTGCGCCGTCTGGAAACTGTAGCGGCGGCATCGACAACGCTTTCGGTACTCTCGCGGGCTTTGTTCCGGACCTCAACACCGCGTTACAGGATGCAGTCGACGACGGCACCATCAATATCGTCCTCGAGCTCGACCAGTTCGCTAACGGCTCACAGGTGGCCAACGGTTACACCGCGCAGCTCGATTCACCGGCGGGATGCACCGACCAAGCTGCCGGCGGTCAGGTCTGTAACTACGCCGTCAACTACAATATCAATCAGGCGACTTGCGAAGCGGCAGCGCCGATCGAGTTCCCGGTGACGATCACCGGTTTGCCGGGCAGCCCGGCCAGCGTCATTGGCGGCGGCATCGGCAGCGACCTGAAGTTGACCCTGCCGTTGGGCGACACGCCGCTCACGATCACGGCGCGCAACGTCAAAGTTGGGGCGAGTGTCGTGCACTCGGGAGGGACGATCTCGACCGCCAGCGGCGCGCTCGGTGGCGCACTGCATCATCGTGAGTTGAAAGCCGCCATCCGCTCGCTGCCGGAAGGTATATGCGATGGCGGCGGCAACAGCGGCGACCCTTGCACGCTTGATACGGCGGCGGACGACTGCGATTCCGATACGTGTAACACCTTCTATCTTGTCGGCTTCGATCGTGAGACTGTAGCCGGGCTGCCGGAGCTCTTCCTCACCCGCGACATCAACCTCGATGGCCAGAGGACCTGCGAAGGCGGCTCCAACGATGGCGAGCCCTGTACGATCCAGGGCTTCGATGCGGTCTGCCCTGATGATTCGCCGTCGGTCAACTGCGACGACTACGACTCGTACTCAATCGGCATCAAGTTCACCGCCATCGATGCGGCCATCAGCAGCGGCTCGCTGTCGACATGCACCAAAGCGACCTGCAGTCTGTACTGATCGAGCCCTCTTGTTTGGAAGGCCGCCGGCAACTGCCGGCGGCCTTCGCATGATCCAGTTCCATTGAACACAACTCGCAACACTCCGCCGGGGCGACAACCAGCCGCGGTCGTGGTGCGCACTCATCTCCGCCGGCTCGCACCCGGCCACGAAAAGGTTTCGCCATGAAGGCAAGTCGAATTCGTACCGTGAGGGCGGCGCTGCTGGGCGTAGCCATAGCGTCCGTTTGCGTCGCATCGTCGTCGGCTACGGCACAGTCGCGAAAAGTGTACCGTCTCACCACCCTCGCGGTCGTCGACCCGCAGATTTATACGCCGCTCGGGCCGAATCCGTGTGCCGGTCCGCTGAACGCCATCCTCATCGGCATCTTCAACCAAGCCCTCGCATGTACGCCGGTGACCGAGGGCATGCCCAATCCGTGCAATTTCGAATTCAATATCTTGGCCGTCTTCGACCCGTTGGTACAGACCGCGGGCCCGAATCCAGCCAACATCGTGCCATGCATGTCTGGCGGTCAACCGTGCGAGCTTCAGTTCGGTGTCGTGTCCCAATGCAGTCGTCAGGTGTCGAACGGACCAGTCACTTGCAACGGAGATGCGAACACGGTGGTCTCGTCCACCTATTCGAATGGTGGCGCGACGGCCGTCTGCCTCGGCGGTCACCCCGGGACGCTGGGCCCGAACAACGACGGCTCGGCGACCAATCCGGCGTTGGTGCCGGCCACTGGCAATGCGACCAACAACTGCGGCGTTAGTGACGTGCTCGATCTCACCCTTGCGATTGGGGATGGTCTGATCACGATTCCGCTGAAGGGTGCCCAGCTGGCGGCACGCTACGGTGTCAATCCGGTTACTGGATTGACGACATTGACGACAGGGTTGGCACGCGGCTTTCTTAGCGAGACGGACGCCGACAACATCAACATTGATGTCAATATTCCCAGTCCGCCGATCATGCTCAACTCACCTTTGAGTGACCTACTCCCCGGTGGCGCCAACAACTGCCGGTCGGCGATGACGACGCCGCGGCGGGACGACCGGGACCGCAATCCACCCGACAATCTCAACGGCGAGCGTGGCTGGTGGTTCTACCTCTCCTTCACCGCCACCGAGGTCACCGCTCCGGAGCTCGTCGTGCCGACGCCGGCCAGCACGCCGACGGCGACTTCACCGCCGCCGACCGACACGCCGGTGCCGACGGACACGCCTATACCGACCGATACGCCTATACCGACCGATACGCCGCTGCCGACCAGCACGCCGATCCCCACCGACACACCTCCGGTCGCTGCATGTCCAGGCGATTGCAACGGCAATCATCTGGTGCCGATCAACGAGGTGCAGCTCGCCGCGAATATCTATCTGGGGACGGCGAACGTCTCGACGTGTCTGGCGGCCGATACGAACCATTCCAACACGGTCACCATCAACGAGGTGGTACAGACGGCGCGTTCGTTCCAGTTCAATTGCCCATAAAGGCGTCCCGGCGAGCTTGTTGTCGTCGGCAGGCTTCATCGAAAACCCGCGTTGATCTTGAAGCAGAGCGCGGCCGGCCGGTGGCCAGCCGCCCACAAGAGACGGTGACGAGTTTTGCCAAAACCCCGTTGACACACTGTTGACCCTACAGTACCTTCCTGGATTCAGAAGAATCCGGTCAGCCTCATTCGCTCGGCCGGATTTTTTCATAAGATCGCCCTTCGGAGGTAAGCCAACATGGCCGACAAGAAAGCCAAAACCGCAGAGAAAGCGGCAGGAGCCGCACGCGTCAAACATCTGTGCCCGACGTGCCAGGTGGACAGTCAGGTGACCTACTTCACCGGCTTCGGACGCAAAGGATACTTCTGGGTCTGCTCGAAGAACTGCGGGTACGTCGCGCGCACACGTTGAGCCTCGGGGGTTCGTATGGGTCGAACGCCGAAGAAACAGAAAGCCAAAGCTTCCGCGAAGAAGGGCTTGCGGATCTTCGAGGAAGACGACACCGGCGTCGAAGCTGAAGAGGAAGGCGACCTTCCAAAAGACGAGGCCGGCCGGCGGAAGATCAAACGTCAGTACGAAGATCTCCTCGGCATCCGCGTCGAAAAGCTGAAAGGCCGCATCCTCAATCGCGAACGCATCAACAAAACGATCGAAGGCGTCTACTTCATCTGCGCCGCCTGCAAGAAGGTGTGCCACAACATGGATGAAGGCCTGGTCGAGGACCCCAATAACGTCAGCAACTACTGCGGCGCCTGCGCCAAGACATCGAAGGGCAAAGGCAAGCAGGCGGCGGCGTAGGCGTCAGAGCGACGCCAGGCGCGCGCGAAAGTCTTCCGGCAGCTCGCTGCGCACAATCACCTTTTCACCCGACTGCGGGTGAACGAACTCGATCGACGAGGCGTGCAACAGATGGCGGCCGATGGCTTCCTCTGTCGGCCTGTCGTACACGCTGTCGCCTTCGATCGGATGACCGATCGCTGCCAGGTGGACGCGAACCTGGTGGCGCACGCCGGTACGCATCTCGATTTCCAGCAGGGTGTGTGAGGTGAACCGGCGCAGCGGCAAGATGTGAGTGACCGCTTCGCGTCCGTTCCCAGGAGCGGCCATCCGCATACGTCGCCCTTTGCCGCGTACGTGCTCGATCGGTGCATCGATGGTCGCCGCCCGAGCGACTTCGCCGCGCACCAGAGCCAGATACTTCTTGACGACCAGATGAGCGGCGAACTGACGCCGCAGGTCGGCGTGCGCCGCCGTCGTGCGCGCCGCGAGCAAGACTCCTGAGGTATCGTTGTCGAGCCGATGAACCAGCCCCGGCTCCAGCGCTCCACCCAGTTCGGCGACCTCGGGATAACGCGCTAGCAGAAAGTTCGCGACCGTTTCTGTTTCGCTGGCGCGCACGGCGTGCGTCGGCATGCCCGCGGGCTTATCGACTGCCACGACGTCCGCATCTTCATACAAGATCGCCACGGACAGTTTTTCGTTGGGTTGAAGTTGCGCGTGCTCATCGTATTCGGAATCGACGTCGACGATGGCACCGGGAAGAATCTCTTGCCCTTTCCGTGTGCGTCGGCCGTCGATGCGGACGTGACCTGCCGCGATCAGCTCTTTCGCCAGGCGACGGGAGCAGCCGGGTAGCTGCTCGCACAGCAGCTTGTCGAGACGCGTGGGGGATGCGTCGGAGGGCAGCGTCAAGCGAGGCATGATCGTGTAAACGCGTAGCGCATCTTGCGATGGGAAGCAGCTACGTGCCCATCATAAGATGGCGGCGAAGAGCAGCAATGAACTGGGACGGTTTGCGAGTCGAATTCCCGAGCACGGCACGCGTGACGCATTTCAACCATGCGGGTGTTTCGCCGATCTCGAGACGTGTTGCCGCCGCCGTGCGCGACTTCACCGACCAGGCATTGTGCCTCGACTCCGTCGTGCAACGCGCCTGGGCAGCGCGCAACGAAGAAATCCGCGCTGCCTTCGCTCGCCTGATCGGTGCGCACGCCGACGAAGTCGCTTTCGTCAAGAACACGTCCGAAGGTCTGTCGCTGGTCGCCGCCGGGCTCAACTGGCAAGCAGGGGACAGCGTCATCGCGATCGAAGGCGAGTATCCCGCCAACGTGTACCCCTGGTGGAGCTTGCGCCGTTGGGGCGTCCAGACGCGCATGGTGCAGCCACGCCGGAATCTGGTGCAGGTCGACGACATCGCGGCAATGGCCGACGCACGCACCCGCCTGGTTGCGGTGAGCCTGGTCGATTGGAGCAGCGGTGCTCGCAACGACATCGCTGCGATCGGGGCCTGGTGTCACGAACGCAACGTTCTCCTCTGCGTCGATGGGATTCAAGGCGTGGGCGCGGTGTGCCTCGACGTCGAACGTACCGGTGTCGATTTCCTCGCCGTCGGCGGACACAAGTGGCTGCTGGCGCCCGAAGGGTGCGGGTGTCTCTACGTCTCGCGCCGCGTCATCGATCGGGTTCAGTCGGTATTGCACGGCTGGAAGAGCGTCGCCGACGCCGACACGTATCTGCCGTATCATTTCGATCCGCGACCGGATGCCGGCAAGTTCGAGCCCGGCAGCCCGTCGACTTTGGCAACAGTAGGGCTCGGCGCGGCTCTCGACCTGCTGCTCGAGATTGGACCGAAAGTGATCGAGCAGCGCGTGATGGAGATCACGGACAAGCTCGCCGAGGGGCTGCGCCGTCGCGGCGCCAACATTTTGAGCCCCTGGGGCGCAAGCGAACGATCGGGAATCGTCGTGTTCCATCCGCCCGCGGGCGTCGATCCGCTGTCATTGGTCGAGACTCTGAACGCAGCCAACGTCGTCGTTCGCGCGCGTGGCGGCGGCATTCGCGTCGCGCCGCACTTCTATAGCAATGAGGCGGATCTCGAGAAGCTGTTCGACGTGATCGGTCGATGACGTCCCTCTAACTCAGTGCAACGGCGCCGCCAGATTCTCTGCAATCAGGTCATACACTTTGCGCGAGAACAGCAACGTGTCGTGTCCCGCATCATCCAGCTTGATGTTGAAGGCGCGCGGATACTCGGCGTTCGCCGGCGGCAAGACCTTGGCATCGAACGTCGAATGCAACGCGATGACGTCGAGCTCTTGCGGCAGCCGATCAGCCTCCCGAAGCTGCGTCAGCAGCTCTCCGCCCGGTTGCAGCAAATCGCCGGCGCGCCCGCGCCGTAGGAGTGAACCCTGGTGTGGTGTGCCGAGGGTCAGAATGCGGCGCACGATCGAGGCGGGATAGCGGCGGGCGTAGAACCTGGCTACCAGACCGCCGAAGCCATGACCGACCAAAGCAACTTGCCGCGTGCTGGTGGTCGCGAGTGCTGAGATCGTCGCGTGCAGCTGCGCTGCGATCGATGCCGCGTCGGTGAGTGTCGCGGAGTGGCGCATGGCGATCACCGTCTGCCAGCCGTCGCGCTGGAGGCGATGTCTCAGCATGGCGAAAGCTCCGGCGTTCAGACCTAGATCGTGGATGAGGATGACGGCGCGTTCGGCGTCTGGATCGATCGATTCGGTGTGTGTCCAGGCAAATGGCCACAACGCCACGGCTGCAACCGAGGCGATGCACTCGCGCAAAAAGGCGACGATGGTGTGCGGCCAGCTTAGCTCTTCGGGCCGATCGCAGGGACGCAGGGAGCGCAGAGCCTGGGCTCTCGCATTGTAGGCGATGGCGTTGACCACAATCGCCACGACGAACGGTGCAGCGACGGCTGCAGCGAAGCTGAGCATGCCGCGGAGCAGTAGCGCAGTCGTTGGATGTGGGCAAAGGAGGGGCATCTATTGCGTGCCCGGCGCGACGTGTAAGATCGCAGGTACATGAGACAGATGGAAGACACCGTGGTCGGCAGGCCGCAGTCGGAAATGACGCTCGGGCCGCTACGCCGGTTGGGATTGTTGCCGCGGCTGCTGTGTCGCACCCTGCTTTCGAAGGTGCGGATCGATTCCGGTGCGGTGGAGCATGTCCGCAATCTGGCGACGCGCGGTTCTGTAGTCTACGTCATGCGCTACCGCTCGCTGGTCGACACCATGCTCGTGGTATTCATTCTGATGCGAGAGCGGCTGCCACTGCCCGAGTTCATCGCTGGGGTCTCGACGTTGTGGCTGCGCCCCCTGCGCGAGATCGTGACGGCGCTCTGGCATCGCCTGTGGTCGCCGTCGCGCGGTGACACACCGCAAGACAGCTGGCAGCACTGTCGCCGCGTGGTTACGGAGGGCAAGCCCGTGCTGATCTTCATGCGCGGCCGTGCGACTGGGGTCGGTCTCTACCGTGGCAATCCCGACGCCCTGCAGAGAGTCCGCCGCGGTCGCGAATATCTGCGCGAGATCGTCATCTCGGAATGGTCGCGATCGGGTGAAGTGTACGTCGTGCCGCTCGCTGTTCTGCGCGGCCATGGCTATCGCCGCAAGGAGTCGCGGCTCGCGACCTTGCTCTACACGGTGCAGGAAGCGCCGGGCGAGATGAAGCGGTTCTTGTCACTCGTGTGGAACGCGGGTGATGCGAGTATCACGGTCGGCAAGCACGTCGATCTGCGCGAGTTCGTCGGCCGCTATCGCGACGAAGGTGCAGAGCGCATCGTCCGGCGCCTGGCGCGGGCCTTGCAGATTTTCTTGCACCGCGAAGAGCGCGTCGTACTCGGACCGACGTTGCTGCCCAAGCGCGTAGTATGCGACATCGTCGTCGGCGAGCCGGAGGTGCGCGAAGCCGTGGCGCAAACGGCACGCGATACGAACAAGCCCGAAGAGCGCGTGCGGCGTACGGCGGAGAGTTACTTCCACGAGATGGCTGCCAGTTTTCACGGCAGCTACTTTGCGTTCCTGGTGTTCGTCTTCAACCGGCTGTGGCGACGGATGTTCAAAGGGCTCGAGACGCACGGCCTCGAGAAGGTGATCGACTGCGTCAAGCTGCACCCGGTGGTTCTGGTCCCGTGCCACCGCAGCCACTTCGACTACTTGATCCTTTCTTACATCTTCCACATCAACCACCTCAGCCCGCCGCATATCGCGGCGGGAATCAACCTTTCGTTCTGGCCGCTCGGGCCTCTGTTCCGCGGCGCCGGGGCTTACTTCATCCGGCGTTCGTTCGGCGACGATGTCGTCTACAAGGCCGTGTTCCGCAGCTACATGAAGTTTCTGATCCGCGAGGGCTACACGCAGGAGTTCTTCATCGAAGGCGGTCGCAGTCGCAGCGGCAAGCTCCTGACGCCGAAGCTCGGCATGTTGTCGGCGATCGTCAACGCCTTTGTCGACGGCGCTCGGCGCGATCTCTACCTCGTGCCGGTTTCGATTCACTACGGCCGCGTGGTCGAGGAGCAATCGTACTCGCGCGAGCTCAGTGGAGGGGAGAAGGAGAAGGAGTCTCTCTCGGCGCTGTTGCGGGCGCGTTCGGTGCTGCGGCAAACCTACGGAGCGGTGTCGGTCTCGTTCGCCGATCCGATCTCGCTCAACGAATTGCTGGGCGACGGACGCGAGCGCATGCGACGGGATACGCCCGAGGTCGAGGAAGAGAAGCGGCGCTTCACCCAAAAGCTCGGGCTCCGATTGTTGCGAGAGATCAACGGCGTCACCGTAGCCGGCTCGACATCGGTATCGGCGACGGTGCTGCTGAGCTCATCGCGAGCGGCGTGGCGCTACCGCGCCTTCCTGCCATTGGCACAAGAGCTGGTACGCTTGCTGCGACATCGTGGTGTCGAGTTCACGCCGGCCCTGGAGCGCAATCAGCGCAATTTTCTCGAGAGCCTGGCGTTCTTGGAATACTCCGGCCTGGTGCGGCGGTTGGAAGGCGGCCAGGTCATCGAAGTGCCGATCGAGAAACGCGTCAACCTCGACTTCTACAAGAACAACACCATCCACTTCTTTCTGGTCCCGGCGTTGCTGCTGCAGGTCCTGCGTTCCGGCGCACGTGGCGCCGCGATCGTCGACGAGCTGCGCTCGTGGCTCGATCTCTACCGTTGGGAATTTCCACTGCCCGAGAAGGACAAACTGAGAGCGGAAATCGACGACCTGCTGGCGTTCTTTCGCAGGGAACACGTGTTGGCCAGCGATGACACGCCACAGCCGGATCATCCGATGGTGCGTGCGTTGTCCAGAGTGGTCGACAACTTTCACGAGGCCTACTGGATAACGGCGGAAGCGATCGAGCGCATGGAGCAGGGCGGAATGTCCGAAAAGGCATTCCGCAACGCAGTTCGCAGAGGGCACGAGGTCGCGATCATGCTCGGCGATGTCGGTAAGCCCGAAGGGAGCTCGACGACCACGGTGAGCAACGCGCTGAACCGGTACGGCGAGATCGGCCTGATCGAGTTCCAGGACACAGGCAAGGGGCGAGAGCGCCGCATCGTGCGAGGAGCGCGATTCGACGATCTTGCGGCGCTGCGGGCACGTCTGTCGGCGGCTTTGCGAGTCCCTCTGCCCGCGGAAATTGTCGGAGAGGGAATGAGCCCGCGGGAAACAACGACATTGAATTAGACATACCCGGCTCGTATGCTGCTCGATGTGGTGGTGAAGCCGACCAACTTGCTGGCGAATTTTCGGCCTCGCCGTGCGGCGATGACCGCGGCCCTGCTCGCCGCCGTGATCACGGGGTGTAGTCGAAGCTCGTCGGAGGAGATCGAGGTACAGATCCGCGGTGTCGAAATCGACTCGTCGGCGCGGCCGGTGGTGTTGCTGGAAGACGAGGATCGCGAACGGGCTCTGCCGATCTGGATCGGTACAACCGAAGCGCAAGCCATCGCCATGGAGATGCAGGGCATTCAGTCGGAACGCCCGCTGACACACGATCTATTCAAGAACACGCTCGATGGCGCCGGCATCGGCTTCGACAAGATCGTCATCGAGAGGCTTCGCGATGGCATCTACTACGCGCGGATCTACTTGACGGTAAACGGCGATGCGCTCGAGGTCGATTCACGTCCGAGCGATGCGATCGCGCTGGCGGTGCGTTTTCACAAGCCGGTGTACGTTGCACCGGCACTCTTCGACGGCGAGTCGACCATCGATCTGCGCGCCGTCAAACCTTCCGAAGGAGTGGCGTACGAAGCCGGAGTGACGGTGCAGGATGTCACGCCCGAGTTGGCAGCCCACTTCGAGCTGGCACCGGGAGAGGGAGTGTTGGTTGCCGACGTTGACGAGGAGGGCGTGGCGGGGCTACGGCGCGGCGACGTAATTCTGGAGGTGGACGGTGTGGCCGTCGTGTCGGCGCAGGACTTCCGGCGGCGGCTCCACGGGCTCAATAGCGGGCGCGGTGCGCGCCTTTCCGTGCTGCGTGACGGCGATCGTTTTGGCCTTCAGCTTGCGTCCCCGTCGCAATAAGCCGCTCTTCCCTCGTGTATTAGAAGAACTCCAGCCTAACGGTCCTCCATGCTGTTGACGAATGCATGGAGGGCATGCCAGATACAGGTGCACGCGGAATTTTGGAACAGCACGAACTGCGTGCACAGCAGGTAGGCACGTCGCGAGGTAGGTGACACGGTGAGCGACGGTGAAAGAGACGATCGCGCACTGGATCGGAGCGTGCTGGCGCTAGCGCGTGAGATTGCGGACAAGATCAATGCGGGGCCCATCGAAGGGCGCGATGTGTTACGGGAGATGGCGGTCAACGCGGTGCGCGACGAGGTGCATATCGTCGTACCGCCGCCGCCGGAATCGAAGTCAGGTCAGGCCTCGTTCAACCCGCTTGCAATCGGCATCCCGCTCGTCCTGGTCGGCGCCGTCCTCGTCGCCTTGTTTCCTCCGGTGGGTCTTTTGATGTTTGGCGCGGCGGCGGTGATGGCGGTGTGGGGCGTGTTGGCGACGCTGTTCGCGCGAGGCTACAGTCGCAACTAAGAGGTACCCAGGGAATGGCGAAGGAGAAGAAGGAGCAGAGCGCCGACGACTTGGCGATTGTGGAAGCGCGGCGCCGGGCGGAGCAGGCGATCGAGCGCGCCAAGCGTGAACGCGAGCGCAGTGCGTTGGGTGGGCTATGGTCCCGTCGCGACTTCTTCGGTCGCCTGAGCTGGGGCGGCTTTGCCGTCGTCTCGGGGATCTCGCTCCTTGCCGCGGTTCGGTCTGCCTTCCCCCGAGTCCTGTTCAAGCCGCCGTCAACGTTCAAAGCCGGCCTCCCCGGTGACTATGCGATCGGAGAGGTCAGCGAAAAGTTCAAGACCGAGTTTCGTGTCTGGCTCGTGCGCGATGCCCAAGGCTTCTACGGCATCTTTGCCAAGTGTACGCACCTTGGCTGTACGCCGCTGTGGCTGGCGACCGAGAACAAGTTCAAATGTCCCTGCCACGGCAGCGGCTATTATAAGGATGGAGTGAACTTCGAAGGACCGGCGCCGCGCCCGATGGACCGCGTGAGGATCACATTGGCGGAGGACGGCCAGATCCTGGTCGATGTGGGAGTGCAGTACAAGTTCGGCACCTGGGACAAACCGGGCGCCTTCCTGCGCGTCTAGGCGAGCATACTCTTCTCGGCCCAACGAACGATTGGATAACTGACGATGGCGATGATCGACGATTTGAAGCGCCAGGTGATGGAGTCGCAGGTCTGGCAGTCCATCTTCAGGCACGGCTACGAGGACACGCCGCGCAACCGCATCCTGATGGTCTCCGGGAACGTCTGGCTGCACTTGCACCCGTCGAAGGTTCGCAAGCACGCGACGCGCATGCGTTTCACCTGGTGCATGGGCGGTATCACCTTCCTGATGTTTCTGGTGACGACGGTCACCGGCATCTATTTGATGTTCTACTACCGGCCGACGGCGGAGTACGCCTACGCCGACATGAAGTACCTCGAGTTCGACATGCCGTTCGGCATGCTCATGCGAAACATGCATCGTTGGGCGGCGCACGCAATGGTGATCGCCGTCTGGTTGCACATGTTTCGCGTCTTCCTCACCGGTTCCTACAAGCCACCCCGCGAGTTCAACTGGGTGGTCGGCGTCATCCTGCTCGTGCTGACGTTGCTGCTGAGCTTTACCGGCTACCTGCTGCCCTGGGATCAGTTGTCGATCTGGGCTGTCACCGTCGGTTCGAACATGGGTAGAGCGACGCCACTGCTCGGCTTCGAGGGCCCCTTTGCGGACTTCACCGGCGTGAACGACCAGTACGACGCGCGCGCCTTCCTGTTCGGCGGCGGCGAGATCGGCCCGCACACGCTGCTGCGTTTCTACATCCTGCACTGCATTTTCATTCCGCTCGTGACCAGCCTGTTTCTGGCGGTGCACTTCTGGCGCATTCGCCGCGACGGCTTCTCCGGGCCACCGGTGTAAAGCGAGGGTTTGCGTCCGGGTGACATCATGCGCGTATTCGTGCTCCCCATCGTTTTCGTGCTCATCATGTGGTTTCTCTACTGGCTAGCCCGACCGAGGTCCCATGGCAGAGACTAAAGCAGCGGTGCCGGCGGCACGCCGCCTGGAAGTTCCGATCAAGAAAGCAGCAGGGCCCGGTGACGATAAGGTCCACACCTGGCCGCATCTGGTGCGCTCCGAGTTCCTCTGCGCGCTGTTCATCACCATCCTACTGATCGTCTGGTCGTTGCTCGTTGACGCGCCCCTGGAGGAGCCGGCCAACCCGGCGCGCACGCCGAATCCGTCGAAAGCGCCGTGGTACTTCCTTGGCTTGCAGGAGATGCTGGTCTACTTCGATCCCTGGCACGCCGGTGTGGTGGCGCCGAGCTTCATCATCCTCGGGTTGATGGTGATCCCCTACCTCGACATCAATCCGAAGGGGAACGGCTACTACTGTTTCAAGGACCGCAAGATCGAGTTGCTGACGTTCTTCTTCGGCTTTCACGTCCTTTGGGTTTCACTCATCGTCATCGGAACATTCCTGCGCGGGCCCGGATGGAACTGGTTCTGGCCGTGGGAGATCTGGACGGTGCACAAGGTCGAAGCGATGACCAACGTCGACCTGCCGTATCTGGTCGGCATCCGCGACCCGTTCTGGTCGGCGATGTTCGGCCTGGCTCTCGTGCTCGGCTACTTCGCCGTCGGTACGGGCGGGATGTACCTCTGGGTCGTCTGGCTCAAGGGCCGCGAGTTCATGCAGCGCTGGGGGATGCCTCGTTTCGCGACCGCGTCGTTCTTGTTCCTCAACATGATGGCCATCTTCATCAAGATGGTTTTGCGCCTGGCATTCAACATCAAATATGTCCTCGTAACGCCGTGGATCAACGTGTGAGCGGCAGCTTCGGCGGATCTCAGGTGAAGGGACTGCAGCACGTTTGATGTTCTATCTGGCCAAGGTGATCGAGGCGCTCGGGGTAGTTCAGGTGACGTACGGCTTGTTTGTCGGCATGACGCAGCCCAACGCCCTGCGCCTCGAGATGAAGATGATGATTGTGGGGGCGATCGTTTTCTACTTCGGGCGCCTTCTGGAACGGCGAGCGTCTGTGTGAGGTGTCGGTGTGGCGCGACGTGAAGTGAACGACGAGCAGCGCTCCTACAGCGGAATCTTTCTGCTGGCCGTAGCCTTCTTGTTGATCGGCTCCGTGTGGTCGGTGTGGGACGACAACATCGCTCGCCGCCCTTGGAAGAAGCACCAGGCCGAGTTCTTTTGGCTCGAGCGCGATCAGCTGAAGCAGCAGATTGCCGACGAGCAGACACGCCTCGACGGCGACCCCGAGTACAAGAAGGTGAGCGAGCAATTGGCGGCTGCGAAGCAGAAGCTGGCGGGCGGCGATACGGCGAAGCGCATCGCCGAGCTCGAAGGAAAGCTCGCGACGGTAAAGAACCAGCACTACGACTTCGATATCTCCCTGCGCATCCAGAAGAGCCGCATGGAAGAAGCGTGGTGGGAATACGAGGACGCGCTGCACCACAAGAGCCCGGTCGAGGCACTGAAAGCTCATATCGACGAGCTCGACGTCCACCGAGCCGAGTTGCAGAAAGGCTTCGACGACACCAAAGCCGGCATCGCTCAGATCGAAAGCGAGCTCGCCGAGGTGCGGTCGGAAGTGATCAATCTCGAGAAGGAGCTCGAAGAAGCCACCGCCCAGAAACGCGGCCTGCAAGACCGGCTCGACGGCATCGGTATCAACCTTCTCGGGTGGCAACTGCCGAAGATCCCCAAGATTCAACAGATCGTCCTGAACGAATTCGAACGCAGCAATTTCGATAACCCGCTGATGCGCGTCGATCGTTGCACGTCGTGTCACGTCGGTATCAATCGCGCCGGCTTCGAGAAGGCGCCGCAGCCGTACACCACGCATCCGAACCGCGCCGAGCTGCTGGGCAAGCATGACCCGGGGAAGTTCGGCTGCACCCCGTGCCATCAGGGGCAGGGCCCAGCCGTCAACAGCACCGATAAAGCCCACGGACACGTCCGCTTCTGGGAAGCCCCGTTGCTCGAAGACCAGGAAGTGCAGGCGTCCTGTATCGGTTGCCACTCCAATGTCGAGTATCTCGACGGCGCCGACGCGATCGCCAGCGGCGAGAAACTTTTCGAGGAGCTCGGCTGTCACGGCTGCCATCTGGTAGAAGGCTACGAGGATCTCGGTCGCGTCGCGCCTTATCTGCGCCGCATCCGCGCCAAGGTCGACCCCTCGTGGCTGATCCGGTGGGTGAAGAATCCGCACGACTATCGTCCACACACACGCATGCCGAACTTCATGTTCGATGAAAAACAGGCAGCTGCGATTGCGGCGTACTTGTGGAGCACGACTAAAGCCGAGAGCGACGAGTGGCTCGAGGCCCGACCGCTACCGGAGGGCATCGATCCGTCGAATGCGGCGCTGGTCGCTGCCGGCAAAGAGTTGGCCGACAGCATTGGTTGCCGTGGTTGCCACGGCTTCGCCGGGGACGACGCCCCGGCGCGTCTCGGCGAATCCAAGGATATCGCTCCCAACCTCAACAAGATCGCCGAGAAAACCGACGCGCGCTGGATCTATCACTGGATCAAGGGGCCACGTGGCTACTCCCCGGACGCGCGCATGCCGAGCTTGCGCTTGAGCGACCAGGAAGCCAAAGCGATCACATCCTACTTGATGACGCTGGGGAAGAAGCAGCCGACCCCCGACTTGGTGGCCAAACTCGAAGACCCGGCGGAAGCAAAGATGGGCCAGGCGCTGGTCAGCAAGTACGGCTGTGCCGGCTGCCACAACATCACCGGCATGGAGAAGGCGGCACGCATCGGTGCTGAGCTCACGTCTTTCGGTTCGAAGACACTCACCGAGCTGTTCTTCGGCGATCGGACAGACATCCCGCACAACTGGGATGATTGGACGTACAACAAGCTGCTGACGCCACGCACCTATACGACCGAGCGCATCGAGCAGGTGATGCCGAACTTCAAGCTGGCGGACTCCGAGATCAAAGCGCTGCGCCGGTTCTTGCGCAGCCGCAAAGCCCACACGGTTCCGCCGAAGTACCGCGCCGACGCAACGCAAGCGGCTCGCGACGAAGTCGAAGGACGACGAATCGTGGCACGTTACAACTGTGTCGGTTGTCACGTGATTCAGGACAAGGGCGGCGCGATTCGCGCGCGCTACGAGGAGAATCCCAACTTCGCGCCACCGATCCTCAACGGCGAAGGCGCCAAGGTGCAGAGCGAGTGGCTCTATAACTTCATCAAGCAGCCGGTCCCGTTGCGCCCGTGGCTCAAGGTGCGTATGCCGACCTTCGGCCTTAGCGACGCGGAGACGACAAACCTGGTCGAGTACTTCGGCGCGCTCGAAGGGTTGGAGCTGCCGTACGTCCATGTCGAGGCCGACACGATCCCCGTCGCACACCTCCAGGCGGCGCAAACGCTGATGTCGGCTGACTACTTCGCGTGTTTCTCCTGCCATCAGCGCGGCGCGCAGGCGCCGGAAGGGCCGCCGGAAGGATGGGCCCCCGATCTGGGTATGGCGCATGAACGCTTGCGGCCGGACTGGATCGTGCGCTGGCTGCGCAACCCGCAAGCCGTGCAACCTGGTACCAAGATGCCGTCATTTTATGACGCCGACGAGGAAGGCAACCCTCAAGGCGGACCCGACGATGTTCTCGAGGGCAACAACCTCGAGCAGATCAAGGCGTTGCGCGACTACATCATGGTATTGAGCGAAGCGGATCAGTTGATAGCGAAGTCGGCGAAGAACGACAGCGCTCCGGCAGCAGAAGGCGACGAAAAAACGGCGCCGGCAGCCGGCGCGGCGGGCGAGCCGGCGTCCTGACCGACACCCCACACACAGAGGAGGTAGACCCATGTACCGCAGAATCGTGACGGCGAGCATTGTTTCTCTGGTGGCCCTGACTTGGTCTTCGATGCCGGTAGCGGCATATGAAGGCGGAGCCGTGAGCAACGGCGGCAGCATCAGCGGTGTCGTCAAGTTCAAAGGCACAGCCGCGGCGCCGAAGCAGCTCGAAGCGACCAAGGACACTCAAGTGTGCGGCAAACACAAGATCATGGACGAGAGTTTGGAAGTCGCCGCGGACGGCGGCTTGAAGAACGCTGTCGTCTCGATCACCAACATCACCAAGGGCAAGGCCATGGACAAGGCCAGCCCGGTGTTCGACCAGGTCGGCTGCCAGTACGTGCCGCACGTCCTCGCCTTCACTGCGGGCAGCGAAGTGTCGATCCAGAACTCCGACGGCATCCTGCACAACATCCACACGTACAGTCAGAAGAACCCGTCCATCAATCGTGCGCAACCGAAGTTCAAGAAGGTCCTCAAAGAAACCTTCGCTAAGGCGGAGGTGGTCAAGGTTACTTGTGATGCGCACAACTGGATGCACGGCTGGTTCTTTGTCGCCGACAATCCGTACTACGCCGTCACCGATGCAACCGGTGCATTCAAGCTGACCGACGTGCCGGCGGGCGACTACGAGCTGAAGGTGTGGCACGAGTCTGGGACTGAATCGACGCAGAAGGTAACCGTCGGTGCCGGCGCCGCGGCGACCGCCAACTTCGAGGTCGCCGGAAAGTAATTGCCTTCCGACTGCGGCGGCTTGGCGATGGGCTGCCGCAGCGCTTCTCCGACGTCGCGAGTCGGGCAGAGAGAACGGGGTACCGCAGATGCATAGATGGCTTCCGGAGAACGTCTCGACGTTCGGGTCCAAGGTCGATGAGATCTTCTATCTCATCTACTACATCACCGGCATTACCTTCGTCGGTGTCATGGTCGCATTGATCGCCTTCCTGGTCCTGTACCGCCATCAAGAGGGGCGCCGCGCGACGTACACTCACGGCAACACGACGCTCGAGATCGCCTGGACGATCGCGCCGGCCGTGATCCTGGTGCTGCTCGGATTCATCAGCAAGGCGCGCTGGGACGAAATCAAGGGAACGCCGCCGCCGGCCGACGTCAACGTTCGTGTCACGGCAATGCAGTTCAACTGGGAAGTCCTCTATCCCGGACCCGACAACCAGTTCGATACGCCCGACGACTACCAGGTGCTCAACGATCTCCACGTACCCGAGAACAAGGTCGTGCACATCCACCTGCGCGCCAAAGATGTCATTCATAGCTTCTTCTTGCCGAATCTGCGGCTGAAGCAGGACGCGCTACCGGGTAAGGAAATCATCGTCTGGTTCCAGGCGACCAAAGCCGGCGAGTATCCGATCCCGTGCGCCGAGCTTTGTGGCTTCGGGCACTCGGGCATGCAAGGCCGTCTGTTCGTCGATGACCCGACGGCGTACGACCAGTGGAAGAAAGAGAAGTGGCCGCAGGCCTAGCCGAGACGCTGGCGACCCACGTCGAATCCAAAGGGAGTCCAAAGAAATGAGCCAAGCTGCAGCGGTAGCGCACGGACACGAGCATCACGAAGAGCTCGGGTTCGTGAGAACCTATCTCTTCTCGACGGATCACAAGATGATCGGGCGACAATTCCTCTTCATGGGGCTGTCGTTCCTGCTCATCGGCGGCGGACTGGCGCTGATGGTGCGCTACCATCTGGCCTGGCCGGACGATCCGATCCCAATGACCTCGTGGATCCCGGGAAGCCAGGAAGGCTACATGGGACCGGAGTTCTACAACGCTTCGTTCACCATGCACGCCACCATCATGATCTTCTTCGTGGTCATGCCGATTCTTGTCGGCGGCTTCGGAAACTTTCTGATTCCGTTGATGATCGGCACGCGCGACATGGCCTTCCCGCTTCTCAATATGCTGTCGTTCTGGGTTGCCGCGGTGGCCGGCGTCCTCATGGTGTCTGGCTTCTTCGTCGAGGGCGGTCACGCGGCGGCTGGGTGGACGTCATACGCGCCGCTTTCGTCGGTGCCCGAATATACCGGGGTCTACCTCGGCCAGGATCTGTGGTGCATCAGTATCCTCGTCCTCGGCATCTCGTCGCTCATGGGGTCGATCAACTACATCACGACCATCATCAACATGCGCGCGCCGGGCATGACGCTGTTCCGTATGCCGCTGACGATCTGGGCGCTGTTCGTCGTCGCGATCCTCCTGCTGCTGGCGTTGCCCGTGCTGACGGCCGCTTTGGGCTTGCTGCTCTTCGACCGCATGGCCGGCACGACGTTCTTCAATCCGGCGGGTGGCGGTGAGCCGCTCCTCTGGCAGCACCTGTTTTGGTTCTTCGGACATCCCGAAGTCTACATCCTGATCCTCCCTGCCATGGGTATCGCGTCGGATGTCCTCTCGGTCTTCGCGCGCAAGCCGGTCTTCGGTTACCGCGCCATGGCCTACTCGATGATCTCCATCGCCGGTTTGAGCTGGATCGTCTGGGGCCACCACATGTTCCAGAGCGGTATGAATCCGGCCCTGGGCACCTCGTTCATGATCAGCACCATGGTCATCGCCGTGCCGTCGGCCATCAAGACGTTCAATTGGCTCGGTACCCTTTGGGGCGGCAACATCCGCTTCACCGTCCCGATGCTCAACGCCCTGGCGTTCGTCTCGATGTTCGTCATCGGCGGGCTGAGCGGTATCTACATGGCGGCGACGCCGGTCGACATCTTCATCCACGACACGTATTTCATCGTCGCCCACATCCACTACGTCGTCTTCGGTGGCAGCATGTTCGGCATTTTCGCCGCCATCGTGTTCTGGTTTCCGAAGATGTTCGGCCGCATGATGAACGAGACCATCGGCAAGATTCACTTCTGGATCACATTCGCGGCGTTCAACGTGACGTTCTTCCCGATGCACATTCTGGGCATCGGCGGCCACATGCGACGCATCGAAAACCCGAACGTCTATCCGTTCCTCGAGCCGTTGCACCACTGGAACGTCCTCATCACCTTCGGCGCCCTCGTCCTCGGCTTCGCTCAGCTGCTTTTCCTCGCCAATTTCGTTTACAGCCTGTTCGCCGGGCCGAAAGCAGCGCAGAACCCTTGGGAGGCAAACACTCTCGAGTGGTCGGCGCCGACACCTCCGCCGCACGGTAACTTCCCGGTGCAGCCGACCGTCTACCGCGGGCCGTATGAGTACAGCTCCCCCGAGGTGAAGGAAGACTTTCTGCCGCAGGACCGCAAGCTCGGCCCCGGACTGGCGGCAGCGCACTGAGCCCGGATGGCGGTGGCACGACATCTCGTCGGTCCGCATCGGCTCGCAGTCGCGACCACCGGTGTGACCATGCTGCTCATCTATGTCGGCGGCGTGGTGACCAATACGGGCTCGGCGATGGCCGTGCCGGATTGGCCGACGACCTTCGGATACAACATGTTCACCTATCCATGGTCGCAGATGGTCGGCGGGATTTTCTACGAGCATAGTCACCGATTGCTTGGCAGTGTCGTCGGCATGTTGACCGTGTCGCTGGCGTTGTGGATTGGCCTTGCGGATTCGCGGCGTTGGATGCGGCGTCTAGGCTTGCTCGCGGTGATCGCTGTCATCGTCCAGGGCATCCTCGGTGGCCTGCGGGTGCTGCTCATCGACCACGGCTTCGCACTCATCCACGCCTGCTTGGCACACGCTTTTTTGAGCCTCACGGTGGCCCTTGCGGTTTTCACCTCAGGCGGGTGGCAAGCGTGCAACGAGTCGCCGCTGGCGAGTGGTTCACGCCTGCCGGCGCGCGCGCTGATCACAGTGGCGCTGCTCTACCTTCAGATCGTATTCGGTGCGCTGCTGCAGCACGCCGGAGCTTCCTTCGATGTACATCTCATCGGTGCCGGCCTGGCGGCGATCGCAGTGGTGGTCCTCGCCGGCACCACTCTGAGCGAAGCTCCCGAGTGTGCTTGGCTACGCCGGCCGGTGTTGCTCCTGCTCGCTCTGCTGACGGTGCAGTTCGCACTCGGCATCGGCGCGTACCTGGCTCGCTTTACCGACATGCAGGAGGGAGCCGCGCCGCTGACGCTGCTGCTGCTGCCGACGACACATCGGATCGCCGGGGCTGCGATGCTGGCGACGAGTGTAGTCGTCGCGCTGCGCGGACTACGGCTCTCCGCCACCCCTCTGTTCGCGATGGAGTTGAACGCACTGCCATCGGCGCGTGAGAAGGGCAGGGTGCTGGCATGATGCCCGATTCCACCGCGCTCAACCTCGACGGTGTACGCCGGCGTGTCAGCGATTTCGTGGCGTTGACCAAACCGCGAGTCGTATCGATGATTCTGATCACGACCTGGGTTGGGTTCTATCTCGGCAGCCACGGGCCAACCGACTATTTCCTGCTGCTACCGACATTGGTGGGCACGGCGTTGGCGGCGGGGGGAACTCTGACGCTGAATCAATACTTGGAGCGCGACATCGACGCGCTGATGGAGCGCACGCGCCTTCGTCCGCTGCCCGACGGCAGATTGCAGCCGATCGAGGCACTGGTCTTCGGCGTTGTGCTCACCGCCGTCGGCGTCGGCTATCTTGCGGTCGCGGTAAATCCGCTGTCCGCCGCGGTGACCGCAACGATCACCCTGACCTACTTGCTGCTGTACACCCCGATGAAACGGATCACGCCGTTCTGTAGCATCGTCGGCGCGATCCCCGGCGCTCTACCGCCGGTGATTGGTTGGGCGGCGGTGCGCAACGGGTTCGGAGTCGAAGCGGGAATTCTGTTCGCCATTCTGTTCCTCTGGCAGTTGCCGCATTCACTGGCGATCGGTCAGCTGTATCGGCAAGACTACGCCCGCGGCGGCTTCCGCCTGTTGCCCGTGGTCGAGCCTGACGCGCGCAGCACAGCGCGCCAGGTCGTCAACAATTGCATGGCACTGGTGGCGGTTGGGCTGCTTCCGACGGTGGTCGGCCTCGCTGGTCCGTTCTATTTCGTTGCTGCAATGGTTCTCGGAATTGGCTTTCTCGGTTACGGTGTGAGGTTCGCACGCCAGCGCAACGAAGCGGCGGCTCGACAACTGCTTTTTGCTTCGTTGATCTACCTACCCGCAATCCTGATCGCCATGGCGCTCGACAAAACTCCGGGATTGGGGAACCTGCTGGGATGATGCGCGGCGACGACACGCAGGCGCGCAATCAGCGCCTCGCCTGGATCCTCGTCGGGACCTTCACCGTCCTCTTTCTGGGAGCCGTGTTCTACATCGACTGGTTTCACACCGTTGGGCCAGGCGCCGCTGTGACGAGGGCGAAGTGATGGCGCAGGCGACAGCGCGGCAACCGGCCTTTGAAGACAAGCGCCATCCGCGGCTCGAGTTGCGGCGCGGAGGTGGCGGCCCGCCGGTGCGACCGGCCCCCGTCATGGGCAGCCCCGAGCTCGCCATTCTGATTTTCATTGTCTTCGAGCTCATGTTGTTCTCCGGCTTGATCGCCGCCTACCTGGTGCTGCGCACCAGCAGTTTCGCCTGGCCACCGCCGGGGATGCCGCGCCTGCCCATCGAAGTCACGTGGGTCAACACCGCGATCCTTCTCTTCAGTGCATTCACGATGTACCGGGCGACGCGGGCAGTCGCTGGCGGCGACACGGAGCGTTTCCGCAACGCTTTGGCGATTACCGCCGTTCTCGGCACCGTCTTCCTCATCGTTCAGGGCTCGGAATGGGTCCGTTTGATTCACCAGGGGATGACTCTGACGTCGGGATCGTACGGTGGGATCTTCTACACGCTGATTGGGCTGCACGCTTTGCACGTTGTAGGCGCCGTGATCTGGTTGTCGGCGGTTTTCGTCCTCGCCTGGCGCGGGCGGTACTCCGCGAAGTCGTACACTGCCGTGCGCCTGTGTGCGATGTATTGGTACTTCGTCAGCTTCCTATGGCCGTTGTTGTTCGGGATGGTGTACCTCTACTGAGGCGCGGCGGATGTCACGGCGATTCGCAAATCGATCGACGGCGTTGGCTCTGGCGGCAGTGTCGTCCATATCCGCTCTGCCTGCCTGGGCTTGTCCGTCGTGCAACCAGGGTCTCGAGGGTGATCCGGCGGGGCTCGCCTTCTACTGGAGCACGCTGTTCATGATTGCCATGCCGTACCTGCTCGTTCTCACGGTGGGCGGTGTGTTGGGCCTGCTCTATTGGAACGCCGCGCGCAACGCTGCCGCAACGTTCGACCAAACTGAAACCATGACGTGGCCCGCAGAAGGGCCGGAAAAGGAGGGTGGACGGTGACTAACGTAGCTGCTGTCGACCATACACTGGGAGTAGAGCCTGCCGAGTCGCCGTTGACGCCGGAGAGCTGGGGCAAGCTCGGGATGTGGGTCTTCCTGGCGGGCGACGCGATGTCGTTCGGCGGGCTGATCTGCGCTTATGCTGCCTTGCGGGTGGGCGACCCGAGCTGGCCGATCCCGAGTCAACATCTCGGTATCCCACTGACGGCGTTCATGACCTTCCTGCTCATCTGCAGCAGCGTCACCATGGTCAAAGGTCTGGAAGCGATCCAGACGGGCGATCGGGCCGGATTGCGGAAGTTTCTCGGGCTGACGATCCTCGGCGGCACGATGTTCTTGTCGATGCAGGCGTACGAATGGACGCACCTCATCAGCGGCAGCGAGCACCACGCCAGCCTCGGCTTGTCGACCCTGTTCGGAGCGACGTTCTTCATTCTCACCGGCTTTCACGGGTGCCACGTCTTCTCGGGAGTCGTCTACTTGACGTGCATTCTCCTCAACTCCGGGCACTACACCAAGGACAGCCATAACTCAGTGGAGATCGTCGGCTTGTACTGGCACTTCGTCGATCTGGTGTGGATCCTGATCTTCACCTTCGTGTACCTGGTCTGATCGCACACAGACTGAGAAGGAGAGCGAAATGGCTTCTGACGAACATGCCGCACCCAACTACATGATGATCTTCTACTGGCTGGCGGGACTCACCGTCGTCGAGATCGCGGTTGCCTATCTGCCTGCCAGCATGCGCGTGCTGATGATCGCCTTGCTCGTCGGTTTGGCGATAGCCAAGGCCAGCCTGGTGGCGATGTACTTCATGCATCTTAGATTCGAGAAGATGACGCTGAGTCTGATTGCCCTGACACCGCCGGTCCTGCTGATGCTGTTCGTGGTGATCACCTATCCGGACATTGCTTGGAGAGTCTTCACCTGGATCAAACCTATCTGATGTCCTCCAGGATCATCACGGCTCTGGCCGGCGTCAGTCTGCTGCTGATGGCCGGCAGCTGGGCCGTGCTGCGCGGAACACATCTCGCCGAAGGGCTTCCGGTCCTCGGCAATGTTCCCGACTTCAAATTGACAAGCAGCGAGCGGGCCGATGTCGGCAATGCCGACCTGCGCGGAAAACTGTGGGTTGTCGATTTCATCTTCACGAGTTGCCCCGGCACCTGCCCGACGATGAGCGGGCAGATGGCGCGCTTGCAGAAGGCTTTCGCCGAACGTGGGCTCGACGACGTGCGTTCAGTTTCGATCAGCGTCGATCCGGCCACCGACTCGCCCGAGGTTCTTAGCGAGTACGCCAAGCGTTTTGGCGCCGATCCGCAGCGCTGGGTGTTTCTCACCGGCGAGCGAGCGGCGCTCCACGCTCTGGTCAAGGACGGATTCAAGCTTGCGGTGGCCGAGCGTTCACCCGAAGACGACACCGACGGCGAAGGGATCATCACGCACAGTGACCGCTTCGTTCTGGTCGACGGAACCGGACACTTGCGCGGCTACTATCACGGGACAGACCCTGCCGATGTAGATCGTTTGCTGGGGGACATTGAAGCGCTGCATGCCGCGCTGTCGTGAGCAGGGGACCGTTTGTATCTTGTATCTTTGATATTTCCCGTAAGGGCGGCAGACCGGTCGCGGTAATTCCTACCCGGCCTGGTGGCTTGCGGCGAATATCAAGGGGACCGTTTGTATCTTGTATCTTTGATACTCCCGTAAGGGCGGCAGACCGATCGCGGTAATTCCGAACCGGCCTGGTGGCTTGCGGCGAATATCAAGGGGCCCGTTTGTATCTTGTATCTTTGATACTCCCGTAAGGGCGGCAGACCGATCGCGGTAATTCCTACCCGGCCTGGTGGCTTGCGGCGAATATCAAGGGGACCGTTTGTATCTTGTATCTTGGGTCTTCTCCCAAGTGAGTGGGTAGATTTCAAGCTCTGAGGAGCAGGAAGTGGTTGTGGGAGAAGGCTTGGCGGAGTTTCGTGCCTCGCTGAAACTTGGCACGATAACTCGATGCGAGCA
>Ga0187892_10003206_pt1 | contig 30365 bp, 22 predicted proteins | sample MA1701073metaG_FD_139345 | JGI IMG/M metagenome (GOLD analysis project Ga0187892, IMG submission 139345) | Bio-ooze microbial communities from a basaltic lava cave in the Kipuka Kanohina Cave System on the Island of Hawaii, USA - MA170107-3 metaG ...
AACCGCAGGCAATCCGGGCTTTGTGCTCACGGTCAATGGCAGCAGCTTTGTCAGCGGCTCAGTGGTCCGCTGGAACGGATCGGCGCGACCTACCACCTACGTCAGCAGCACCCAACTGACGGCAGCCATCAGTGCAGCCGACATTGCCGCGGCTGGGTCGGCCAGCGTCAGGGTCTTCAATGAAGGGCCTGGCGGCGGCCTTTCAAATGTCCGGATCGTTACAATTCGTGATGATACACCCGTTCTTTCGAACCTCAGCCCCTCGTCAGTCACTGCTGGCAGTGAGGCCATCATTCTCACAGTGAATGGCAGCAACTTCAGCCCTGGTTCCATTGTGCTCTGGAACGGCTTCGCCCGCAGCACCACTTTTGTCAGCAGCACACAATTGACTGCAACCATCGGGAGCACTGACTTGAGAGTCGCTGGGACTGCTCAGGTGGCTGTTTCGAATGATGGGACTCTATCGAACACTCTCGCTTTCACGGTTGTGAACGTCAGCGGACCCGTCATTTCGGGCATTTTGCCCAATTCTGGCCCAACTGTGGGCAACACCAAGGTTACAATCCGCGGTCAGAACTTCGAACCGGGAATGACCGTGCTGATTGACGGCGTGCCGGTTTCCGGGCTAACTCTCATCAGCGACCGGGAAGTCACCGGATTTACCAGCCCGCATGCGCCTGGCACTTTCGATACTGAAGTGATCCAGACCGGCGGCAAGGCGCTTCTGGCCGACGGCTATACCTACAAAATTCTGGCCACTGCTGCTTCTCGCCTCGCCAGCCAAACGGCTCTCTCTCAGTGGATCCCCTTTGTAGTAGACAGCTCTGGGTTTCGCACCAACCTGGGCGTCAATAATCTGAGCAGCGAAGCGGCTGACGTCACGCTTTTCCTGATCGAAAATAACGGACTAGTAGTGGCCCAGCGGCAAATCTCAGTTCCTCCTCATGGGATGACCCAGATCAACAACGTGGGGCGAGTCTTGGAGGAGACTGAGACTCGAACCGGACGGGAAGGTTACGTGATACTGGAGTCGCGACAGGAGATCCGCGCCTGGGCATCCCAAATTAATAACGCCTCCTCTGACCCCAGCATGGAATTGGCCAGAAGCAGCGCAGCCAGCCGAGTTCTGCTTCCCTCCTCTGTGTCGAATGAACGCTTCTCTACCAGCCTGATGATCATCAACTCCAGCTCCAGAGACGGCCAGGTGAACATTCTCGCACGCAGTCAGGGCGGGGAGATTGTCACTGCCCTCGCCAGCCGACCGATCCCTGCCAATGGTTACCTCTTCTACGAGGATTTTTACAGGTCGTCACACAGCGGGAATACCTATGGCCCCATAGAAATTGAAGCCCTAGGCAGCATTCAAATCCTAGCGACGGAGCGCATTTCTACGCGGAACAATACTGGCGGCTATTTCGAAGGCATTGACACTACGGAGGCCGGAAGGAACGTGGTACTGCCTTACTCCGTGGACACACTGGACTTCAGGACCAACCTTGGCATCAACAACCTGGGAAGCAGCCCGGCCAGCGTGCTCGTCAGCTTGACGGATGAGAGCGGCATGTCACTCGGCAGCCTCACCGCTACCGTGCCACCCAATGGACTGACGCAGTTGAACAACATTAACCAACTGCTACTCGAATATGGCGGCGTTACCAATCGGGAAGGTACGCTGCGGCTTTCAGCAGATCAAAAGATCGTGGCCTGGACTTCGCAGATTGACAACGTCACTCAGGATCCTAGCCTGGTGGCAGGCAGGCCAGCCAGCCAGAAGCTGCTCATCCCATCTATCACACGGGTGGGAAGCTTCAAATCCACTCTGGTAGTGGCAAACATCGAGGATTCTGCAAACATAGTTGAACTTCGGTTCCGCAACACAGAAGGCAGCATACTTGCCTCCAAGACCATTCTCATTCCAGCGAAAGGGTTCTTCACTTCTGATGACATCTTGGAGGAACTCGGCGTCGACGAGATCTTTGGTCCGCTGGAAATTGTCTCTCATGACAACAAGCGCCTCCTGGCCATCTCGCGGGTTTACAACACACGGCGAACCGGCGGCTACTTCGCGGGCCTCCCCTGAGTAGCCTGTTCACTACTGACCATTCAAGAACAGGAGGTATTCAAAGTGATCCTCAGAAAGGGCGTCCCTGCTCGTGCTACCGCTTTTCGTCTGCATGGCCCAGGCCGACCAAGTAACGCTCAACAACGGAGATCGCATCACGGGCAAGATTCTCAAGAAGGATGGAGCTGGACTATCTTTCAAGAGCTAGGTTTTCGGCTTGTTCTGGCCGTTCTGATTCTGGCACGTTTGCTGGTATTCTTCATCCGATGGGCCCTCCCCTCCGCCATCTGGCCGAAAAGGCACCGCCTCGTTTGCGCCTGACTGTCCTTCCCGTGGTGGTGCCGATCACCCGCCTCTTGATTGATTTCGGGGAGGAGGAACTGAGATTTGCCGCCGTTGTGGTCATTGTTCCCATACTTGTTGAGCCGACGGTTCAGAATGTTGTTGCTCTACCTGCAGGCGTTGGCCTGGCCCTCGCCTTCGTGCTCAAGGACTATGGGAGCAGTCTCGTTGCGGGGATGGTGACGGTACTGAAAGGCACCTACCAGCCGGGAGACTGGATCGAGGTAGATGGCACTTACGGCGAAGTGAAGTCCATCGGCATCCGGGCATTGAATCTCGTCACTCCAGACGATACGGAGGTGGTCATTCCGCACTCCAGACTCTGGCCAACCAGCATTTTCAACGCAGGCTCGAAAACGGCGCTGGGTGGTTGCCAGCATAGTGTCTGGATCTGAAAAGGCTTCGAGAAAGGCAATGGAAATAGCACAGTCGGTTTTATAGCACACCCCGAGAGCCTGTGGGTAAAACTCCTTGAGGCGTCGTTGATTTGGTTGACTACTCGGGTGCGATCATCGACCAGCTTTCTCAGATCCAAGCAAAGCCGGTCCAAGAGCCGATAATCTTCCGGCAGCAAAACCAAGGTTTTGAACCGGTGGCGGTCGGTCCGCAGCAGGTGTGCCAGGCAGGAAGCATCCAGCGATGTCCGTTTTGGCCTTCAACACCACGTGGCGATCTTTGTAACGCCTGACCGCTTTGGGATTGATGGCATAAACCTGATAACCCGACCGCAACAAATCATGGACGAGCAATCCGCGAGTCGGCTCCAGTGCCACCAAGACTTGTTGCGGTTCGGGCTGGTGTTCATTAATAACGCGGTGAAGGCGTTCAAATCCTTGGCTGGCATGAGCGATCCGGAATGCAGCCAGAGTCTGGGCTGAATCATTGGTGAGGAAAATATCGTGATGCTCACTGGCCCAATCGATCCCGACATACAACATGTGTGAAGACCTCCTTTTCTCTTTGAAAGTGCGAGGGTTCTTTGAACAATGTTGATGGCCTTATATGGGTTCTTAAAGAACTGCATTCTATCGATCAACCATTGTCCTGAAGATTCATGGAAGAGGAGCAGGTCTCAAGCAAGTCATCGAATGACAAGGGGTGGGTGGTCCTCTCTTCCACGCTCTCTACCTCAATGATAACGACAGCCTGACATATAAGGGGCGGGGAGCGGGAGGCCGAAACTAAAGTCGAGTCACAGACAGTTGTTGTTGTCGCTGCTCAAACCGGATTCACGGCGAGGAAGGAATTTCAGAATGGCGCGCCAGAGCCTCATGAATGATCGTTGGGAAATCAGAAGGTTCGAAGCACACTCCCCAGCTCCAGATTCCGAACCCACCGTGAGCGTTGACGGCATTGACCCACTCATCAAGGTAGTGACGTTTCGCTTGGTCTTGGGGTGAGTCCTGCCCCTTTATCTCAATGATCAGTTGGGCGCCATTCGAAAGGCGAACCAGATAGTCGGGGCGATACTTCCTGAAGACACCTTCAAAGATGTAGTTGATCTCGAATCCCAGGTGATCGTTCTTCACCCAGGCGTCGACTTCGGAGTTGCGATCCAGCTCGTAGGCAGCCTGTGCTTCCCAGCTGGAGTCCACCACGCAGAAGTTGATGTGGCTTCGCTGAGCAGTTTCACAGGGTTTACCTGTGTACCAGGGCAGCACGTCGGCTGTCGATCGAATGGGCCTACTGGTGTCAAAAACTGGCTCCAGCGATTCTGTGTTGGCAAAACCGATCTGCTCGAAGACATGCTGCACAATCCGCTGCATATTGAGCGTCAGCATCACACGCCGCTTCAGCTCGTCTTGATAAAACAGCGGCGGGTTGATCTCCAGCCGGCGCGAACGAATGAAGCGCTCCGTCAACTGAATCACTTGAGCCAGCAGATTTTCCTTGCTTCCTTTCCAGGCGGGTTTCATTTGGTCGAAAATGTCGCATGCCACTTCAAAGATGATCCGCTGCAAGCGGAAGCGCTCCGCGATCTGCTTTAGATCAATCTCCGTCAGTACGGCAAGGTTGGGTTTGCCTGCTACGACAGCCGCCATTTCGGCGTTCTCAATCTTATCGGTAGCGTTCAACCGCAGAATGGGTGTCTTCGCCAGGTCCAGTTCCAGCCGCGGGCGGTAGACATGTTCAATGCGAATCACGTTAGGCCAACTGATCTCAAAGCGTGCTTTCGCTTTCACTGGTTCGATTCTCGTCTTTGGTGTTGGTGGCGGCGGTGGTTCATCTTCGCCGCCTTCATGAGGCAGGAATGTAAAGGGAACACCGAAGATGTTGACGTATTCCGGATGCAGCAATCCTTTGTCACCCAAGTCATACGAGGTGCGGCGCAGGCCACGTCCCACCACCTGCTCGCAGAGCAACTGGCTCGAAAAAGCCCTTAGCCCCATGATGTGGGTCACTGTCTTGGCATCCCAGCCTTCGGAGAGCATTCCGACAGAGATCACCTTCTGGATCTGCTCGCCGGGCTCGCCCACACGGCCCACGGTGTCCACCTTTCGGCGAAGCAATTCTGCCTGGTCGGCCTTGGTGAGTTTCTTCTTTGGAGCCTCGTCCTCTTCTCCTTCGACGCCGTTCAAGTTGCCGTCTTGCTCAGCTTCCAACTCTTCCTCTCGCGCCTCGGCCATCTCCAGCACCTTCGAGTCGATGTGCAAAGTCCGTTCCGGATCGCAAAGTTCATCCACCAGCACCCTGCGCTTGTCGAAAGCATACTTGGCTCGCGCGGCCGTTTCCGTCCGATTGGCCACGGTGATCATCACTGGGGGCGTTGGATAGCCCAGTTTGTCCCAGGCCTGCCGGGTAACCAGCCAGTCCTTCCCAAGAAGCAGGTAAGCATTCATCACGAGGTCGGGCAACGGCTCGTGCTCCTGCGCATTTCGGTTCAGGTCGTCGCGGACGTGGTCGTAGATGTGATAGAGCTTGGACTTGTACGTCTTCACATCGGGCATCCCGTCGTCCCGAACAACCACACGAGGGGTCTTTACCAGTCCGGACTCAATGGCGTCATTCAATCCGAAATCGCTCACAATCCAATCGAACAAGGCCTCTTCGGAACTCTGTTTGCCACTGGGTGCAAACGGCGTGGCGGAAAAATCGAAACACCGAAGGATGCTTCTCGCCCTGTGAATTCGATCCAGACCACCGACCCACTTGGTAGCCTCCTCGATTTCTTCCTTCTTGACGCCGCGGACCTTCGACTCAGCAGGAACACGCCAGGCATGATGAGCCTCGTCGTTGATCACCAGCACGTTGCGGCTCGATGCCAGCTCGCCCAAAACTTCACGAACGTAGGCTTCGTCACTCTTGGCGCCCCGTTTGTCCACGCTTCTTTTCTTCCGCAGCTTCTCCTCCGACTCCCAGTTCAGCGCATGCCAGTTGCGAATAAGCACCTTGCCTTGCCGCAACTGTTCCAGCAGGCCGGGAGGAACGATGTGAAACTCCTCGTAGTAGTTCCCAGGTACAGATGGTAACAACACCTGGAGCCGATTCCTCACCGTCAGCCCCGGTGCGACGACAAAGACACTTTTCGAAAAGCGGTTGTCTTGAGGATACGCTACCTTGTTCAGCACCTGCCAGGCAATGAGCATGGCCATGACGATGGTCTTGCCCGTTCCGGTGGCCATCTTTGAACACCAGCGGGAGAAGGCGCCGCCGTCTGAGGAAATTTCGATGCCAACCCGCTCCGCGGCAGGTCCTTCTGTCAGCCAGATCAAGGTCTCCATCGCCTCCAACTGGCAGAAGAAGAAACGCTTCCCCTCTCGCTGTTCGGGGTCGTTCCAGTGCTCCAGCAAGCGGCGAGTCATTCCGGTGACGCCGGCATAAGGATTCTCCTTGTTCTCCCTCCAGGCATTTACCCGCGGACGGATCTGGTTCACCAGTTCGATGGGAATGAATCGGCCGGGATCATCAAAAGATTTGGAGCTTTCCGAGGCGATCACGTATCCGGCAGGCCGACGGCCCTCCTCAAGCGAGAAATTGCGCGCCTCCCGATGATAATGCCAGTGCTGCCGTGGCTCCTCGTACGGCGAGTTGACGATGAGATGGCTGATAGTGTTGGTCATGGATTAGGCCGACCGGCTCCCGCGAGGTTTGTCACCACGAGATCGGGAGGTTGATTCGCATGGGTAGATAAGCCAACGACTAGAACCTTTGTGGTAAACCATCGCCGGTAGGACTTTATCCTGTCGGTCAATGTGGCCAACTCTGCCTTCCAGCTCCGATCATTGATGGCAGTGTCATCTTCAAGCCATAGAACCACTCGGACATCCTTTTCTGGATTCACGAGATTGTCTGCTACAGAGTGCAACACACCGATGTGCGGGTAATTCCTCTTTGCCCCGACAAAGCCAGCGGCAGAATCTCTTACCTTGAAAGCCACTTCCCTGGCTAGCTCATCTGTTGCGAGCCTTTTCTTGTTCTGAATTCGATATCCACGAAAGTCCTTTACTTCGATTAAACAGCTGTCACCGTGATGGTTTGAAATGCCAACGAAATCCACGGCCTTAGTCTCTGGGAGCTTGCTTACCGAATTTCGGTAGAAGCCATGACCTCGCTGGTTGCCTGAGCCCTCCTGCCCATCGTATCGCTCGACACTCCAGGAATTACCAAACTCAAATCGAAGCTGTCCTTCCTCAATCGCTGTAGTCATATCTAACTGTCTCAACCCTTGCTCTCGAACGATTCGCGCTGATCATCGTAATACCGGGCAAACTCTGTCAGAATGGGATTCTCCGGAAGATCGGCAAGACTCGGTCCTTGCGACACGATTACGGGGGCATCCGGCAGTGGTCGCGTCAGGCAAAAGAACTGTGTTCTTGTCCCCGCGTCTTGCTCGGCCAATAGCGACAGACGCTGCGTCAGCAGGTAATCGTGACTAGCCAAGAACACTTGCACGCCAAATTTCGCGAGCTGACGCAGAGTTTCGACCACTTTGGTGATCAGGTTGGGATTGAGGTTAGCTTCGGGTTCATCCCAGAACAAGAATCCGTTTTTCATAAGAGACCCGTTCACAATTAAGTGGAGAAGCGCTCCAATCTTTCTCATTCCCTCTGCGAGAAGGTGGGCTTCCAGGTTCCCTTGGGGCGATGCCAGATAGAATCGGCCACCCTCCAAGACAATTCGTCCGTCAAGAACGGTCTCAAGTGGTTGGGCAAGTCTGCTCACCTCGCCGAGTCTTCGCCCCTTGAGAGGATTTCCGCTGAGAGCGACACATAAGTCCTTGTAGGTCTCGTCAAAAGACAGCTCCCGCTCTTCATAGGCCCTGATGAACCCTTCAAACATGGCCAAGGCTTCACGTGAGGGGATGAAAACACAAGGAGCTGGAGACCCCACGTCATCTCGGTCAATGTAGAGATTGCCCTGTGTCGTAAGCCGAAAATCTATCCCTCCATCGTCAGTTCGAAGCCGTACTACAGCTTTAGATCTGCCAACCCTGCGATTGACGAGTCTTTTGATGGCACCGTCGTCCGGTCGATAGACCCCGGCGAGCTTCTTGGCCAGACCAACACCGAGCAAATTGCCGGCTGGTTGTCCATTCAAAGCAACCTCGCGTTTCGCCTTCAAAGCTGAATACAGCAATTTCAAAAGATGCGACTTGCCGGTGCCGTTTACGCCAATGAAAACATTGATACCAGGCGAAAACTCAAGAATCGCCCCTTGGAAGGCCGTGAATCGTTCTATTTCAATCGTTGTGAGCCTCATTCCATCTCCAAGAACTTCAAGCTCTTAATGCGGGGTTATCATCCACAAGCTAATGACCCGGCGCTCGCCAAACATGCGGGAAGAACACCTGGCGGGGAAAGTTGTTCTCCGGGCACCTCGGTCCATCTCCTGGTGATTGGGCACAACCACTTGCCAACCTAAGAATCGGTCTTCAAGCATGTGCCAGTTCCAAGGGCTTTACGACCAGGTTGCGCCGCGCCAGCCGTCTCTTAATTTCCCTTTCGGTCGCAAACTCCAGGAATAGCTCCACAGCCTCGCGGACCATGTTCTCGGCTTCTTTGCGCGTCTTACCCTGGCTCACCACATCGAGCTCCGGGCAGGTGGCCACAAAGAAGCCATCGACACCTGGTTCAATCACGGCCGTTAGTGGCGGCAGTTTCAAGATGAAAACTAACAGACGAAAGCTATTGACTGAGATCATGGATGGGATCAGGAAACTGGCTCAGCTTCGGATCATTCACAACCTGAAGCAGCATCTCTCTCAGATCAAACACCAGCGTCAGAAGCATTTTCCAATCGACGAAGTCAATTTTCTGCCCATATCGGAACTGATACGTTTGGCCTTTGTACGCGACGGAGGAATCGGAAGTTTCTTTCCGTTTGAAATACACGCCGTTATTGTGCACAACATTTCTGACTTCACGCCACAGATCGAGCAGACCAATGGCATTTGGTGGTTCCAGCTTCAAGAACGCTTCAAGTCCCCGCTCAATATGCTGCTTTGCCTCGGCATCACTTTGTCCTTCGCTCACACTCAGTTTCAATCCACCTTTCCAAAAGTAATCATCTCGAAGAGCACCCTTTACAAAGACAAGTCCTACGCCCGTCGAATCGATCACTGTCAAGCTATTCCAGAATACCGTGATTCTCGCATCCTTGGCAGGATCCCAAGTGGGGTTGTCTTTAGCCAACTGAGTTGCGTCATTGGCAATCAGGTTTCGGAGGGCAAACAGAACTGAGAGCATCGGTTGGTAGGCCTCATCGACTCTGCTCACTGGAGCGTTGATGGGAACTTCGCCCTCGGGTATGGTCTGCATTCGGAAATCTCACTCCATCTCCAAAATCTTCAAACTCTCAATTCCCCGGTCGTCGACGATCTTGACTGCGACGCGGGAATGTTTGCCCGCCGCGAAAGGCAGCGATACCGTGCCGCGAAAGGACTCGATCAGTTCTTCATCAATCTCGGCTCGCAGGTTGCGGGCCAGCCTGCTCCAGCAGTCCTTTTCGCCAGACATTGGAAAGAAGACTTGGCGGGGAAAGAGGCTCCGGCCGTCGTAATCAGTGTCGAGCATCCACATAGCAATCTTGTCGCTGCCACCGGATTCAATCGTGCCGGTTTTGGTGTTGTAGTAGTCAAAGCCATGGATCTCGACTTGCCACAGCTCCTCACCATTTGCCTTGGTCTTTGGAGCTTTGACTTTGGACTTTTTCAGAGTCACATCCGGTTGGCCGATCAACCAGAAGCTTTCATTACTTGAACGCTTCTTTTTTAGGTCCTCAGTCAACAGGTCGGCATTCATTTGTACCTTGAGCAAGGTGATGCCGGAGATCTTTGTCTCGTCAATGTCTTTGGCTGCCTCGGGGTCGAACTGGAAAGCGGCAAAGACGATGATCTGCGGCCGCGGCACCAGCTTCCTCGATTCCTCAAACGCCATTTCCACCTGCTTCTGCTCCAGAGGCGCGTGTTCCGGGCCAAACGAAATCACCACGCGCTGCACTTCGTTGGCTGCACCTTCACGAACCCGGTTCCGCCCCGCCCCGTTCGGCTTCGTTTCTGCCTCGGCATGCAGCCAGCGCGTGCCCGCCAGCGGCTCGACACGGGAGAAAAGGATCATCTGGCCACCCTTGCCGCGAATGCCAGAACGCAGCAGCTCGCTGCGCCATTGGTTCTGGCGCAGCGTTTCTCCGGACCGTGCGACAGACTCATCAGCGGGAAGGGCTACGTCCATTGCGTCACCGTTCAGCTCAGCAGGCGACTTCACCATCGGCGCGGGCACGGCCTCGACAGTGAATGGCCCGGTAACGCGTGTTTTGGAATTATCAGTCGGCGGCTGATCGTAGAGCGTCTCCTGGTCGGGCGGCTCGTTGTTGGCAATGCTTTTGAGCGTGACGTGCGGAACCGTCTTATAGACGAACCCGCTGCTCACACCTTCGTCCGGATGTGCGAGCTCATAATAGTCGTACACCGCGGTCATCAGTCGCTGCTTCGCCAGAGTGAGTGCAACCCGCGAGGTGTCGCAGGTGATCCAACGGCGGCCCCACTGCTCGGCGACGCAAGCCGTAGTGCCACTACCACAGGTGATGTCGAGGACCAGATCTCCCGGGTCACTGGTCATGAGCAGACAACGCTGAATAAACTTCTGAGCAGTCTCAACTACGTAAGCCTTTGCTATGGCGGGAGGCTTGTCTGTCCAACAATTTTCGTATTGAGACCAGGGAAAATCCTGATTGTACTGTTTGAAGTAAGGATCCTTGCCCAGAACGAAAATACGATTAGCGGCCTTTAAGCGCTCCATGCCTTGGCGGTTTGTAGACCAGCTCTTTCCGCCTGGTGGTGGGTAGTTCTTGCCATGGAATTCAAAGTCAAAGGTACAGGTCGGCGTGAAGCCAGATGAAGTTAGGTTGCGTCTTCGGAATATTCTCTTGTCGCTGTCGAGTTCCGCAAACTCTACCTCCGAAAGTTTGCGGTAGCCGAGTTGAGCGGACGGCTCATCAACGAAACGGTATTCTCTGTCATCAGTGATGTTTCGTTCTCTATACAAGGGTCTAAACCGGATCTGTGGCTTATCTCGTCCATACCAAATGATGTAATCATAAACTCGTGCCAAGCCCTTTTGCCCCAATGGATCGGTGGCCTTGAACGAAATCTGCGCGACGAAGTTTTCCGACCCAAAAACCTCATCCGTAATTGCTCGAGCACGGTGGACATTTTCATCGCCGATTTGAACAAAAACGGAGCCTGACTCCGCGAGAAGCTCGCGTACCAATAGCAACCGGTCACGCAGATAGCTCAGGTAAGAATGGATGCCGAGTTCCCAGGTGTCACGAAATGCCTTGATCATCTCCGGTTCGGCTGTCAGGTCTTCGTCCTTGCCGTCCTTCACATCGCGCTTGTTGACGAATGGCTGAAAGTTCGAGCCGTAACGGATGCCATAGGGCGGATCGATGTACACCATCTGAACCTGCCCAGACAGCCCTTCTTTTTCCAGAAGCGAGTTCATCACCAGCAGGCTGTCGCCAGCGATCAAGCGGTTACTCCATCCATGCTTGTGGCGATAGAAAGCGATGGCCTCGCGCAACGGCGGATTCTCGGCTTTCGAGCTGAACAGCGACAGTTGTTCGTAATTGCTGCCGTTTTTCTTCCGGACTGTTTCGAGGATTGTGCGCGGATCGATCCGCTCGTGGACATGAAGCGAGACCGTGGGAATCTCGAAACTGGTACGCTCAGCCTTGCCTGCCCACTGCAGTGTGGGATCGAGATGCGGATCATAGGCGTACTTCTTCCGTCCCTCCGCAGCCTCAGAGTGCGCGTCCACCAACCCAACCGGCGGATTATTCAACCGCTCTTTGCCCTTATGCTCATACTGCTCGATCGGCTTCTTCCTGGGCTTCGCGTCCGTTTTCGTTTTGCGTACCATCTCCTCCAGATTCCCCCTTCGTCTCAGCGGTGTTGATCATTACCCTCCCGCTGCCTATCGGGACTAACTTACAAGACGACTCTGAACGCCTGGAAATTCGGGTCGGCAAGGAACGTACCATAACACGAGTGAGACTGTGCCAGTCGTCATCATTTCCGCCTAAACAGAGCTCCGTACACCAATGCCGCCAGCCCTGCAACCTCACCCACCGTCGCTCCCCCGAGCCACATCAGGAGGGCATTATCCAAACCGAAACCCCAAAGCTTGAAGCCCTGCAAGAACATTATGAGCATGGTGAGCGTAAGGAGTCCGCCATATGCCCAATAAAGGAAAATCAGAGCACCTTCTCTTAAACGAATATCACTCAACGCCTGTTTCCGAGCTATGAATTCCTTTGGTGTGAGAGTTGAAGTCCCTGTCGGCTCTGCCTGTTCGATAGAATCGGCATCGTCGAGAGAACCTTGAACATCGGTCAACTGAAGATTGATCGTTGTTACCGCTTCCGGAGAGGGTGTTTGATTTGAATCGCCGGTTCCGACGTAGCGCGGCGCTGGAAGAGCACCTGTAGATGTTCCGTCACCCAGCTTCTGCTTCTTACGGGTCTTCTTGTTCATTGCGAGATCTCAAGGAAATTCGCCAACTTGTCGAGTTTCTCCCAGCAGGTCTTGTGCAACGTTTTCATGGTGCCTATGATGTCTCTGCTTGACGTGGTCTTGAGATCGACTCGAAAGCAGTCAATGTCGAGAAAGAATCCAACCTCGCCGATGGAATCCTTCTCGGAAAGAGGCGAAAACTGTTTGACGAACTGGTCCTTTTTCATTGGACCGGTATGTATGCGAAGGAAGGTTTCCCCTTTTCGCAGTTCCAAGATCACACCCACATCAGTCCAGACTTCATCGAAGATTTCCTTGAATGGTTTTCCGCAAGCTTTCTCGGCAAATTTCTGGTGGAGCTCACTAAACGTGAGACCCTCCACTTGCAAATAGAAGTGCGCACGGACGCCCAACCGCTCCACGGGAGTGAATTTGAATCCAGGTGCCTCCTCAAGCGCTGTGAGGAACTTTGCGGTGCGATCAGAAAAATGATTCTGCGTGGAAGGATTGAGCATCTGATAACTAACGCTTCGAAAACTGACGGACGCAGTCTCAGGGTCCTCTGAGCGATCCTCCGAGTTCCAGAAATCAACCTTGTTTGATCCGATGTTCCAGTGGCGAAAAAGCTCTCTCTCTTTTATGAAGTCTGCGATTTCTCCGCGCCTGTTGAGAAACGCTCCTTGGGGTTCAAGTCGAACCTCGAAGAAATGGTTTGAACTTAGTTTCCTATCGTTTGGCATACACTCGCTTCTCCGTTTGTGCCTTTGAAGTCCTAGGAAAACCTGAAATCTAACATAGTCTCCAGTTTTTAACAATTTGTGTTAGGATTTATTGACGTGTCGAAGATGATGACCGTGAATTCCCAACCCACTCTAAGAGAAAGGAACCCTATGCCAGTCGATCAATCAGAACTTGGCCGGCGAATCCGGCAGGCTCGCGAAGCGTGCAGTATGACGCAGGAAGAAGTTGCTGAACGACTCGGGGTTTCACGCCCGACCGTTGCCCAAATTGAGTTGGGGAATCGTGCGGTGTCGAGCCTCGAACTCGACAAGCTGGCCTACCTGTTTGCGCGTGACATTCGTGAATTTTTGGCTGACGAGTTCGCTGAGAATGAAATCGTCCGCGCACTTTTTCGATCCCACCGCGAAGCGTCTGAAGAGGGTTTCAATGAGGCTCTTAGAGAGTGCATTGCGCTCGGCAAGGAACTGACCCGCCTTGAAGAGCTCCTCGGTATGGATCGAACCTTTTCCGGCGTGGCGGCATATCCGCTTCCTGCCCCGAAGTCGAAATGGGAAGCCATTCAGTCGGGAGCGCAAGTGGCGAGAGAAGAGCGCCGCCGGCTTGGGCTGGGAGCAGCTCCCGTTGGAGACCTCGTTCACATGCTTGAGGGGCAGGGCATCCGAACCGGCACGGCGACGCTCCCGGATGAGGTTTCCGGCCTCATGATCAGCGACTCACGTATCGGGCTGTTCGTGGTGAACAATCGAAATCACTCCCACGCTCCTCAGCGGCAGCGCTTCTCCTGGTGCCATGAATATGCTCACGTGCTTCTGGACCGACACGCCGTGGGCCTGATCAGCCGCACGACCGATAGGAGCAATCTTGTCGAAGTACGAGCGAATTCCTTTGCTGCCAATTTCCTGATGCCGGAGGAAGGGGTGGCCCAATTCTTGGCAGCTCTCGGGAAAGGAGCTCCCAGCCGCGTTTACGCCGAAGTCTTCGACGAGGCGGGTGTGCTTGCGGTTGATTCGCGAACCGAACCCGGTACTCAAGAGATTCAGTTATACGACGTGGTACAGCTCGCCCATTACTTCGGCGTGAGTGTGCAGTCAGCTCTCTACAGGCTGCGCAACCTCCGCCTGATTACGCAAAGCGAGCTGGAGCAGCTGAAGGCCCAGGATGAACAAGGTGACAGCAAGGAGATTGCAAGACTATTGGGCCTGCCGGAGGCTGACTCAGCCGAGCACGGCGCGGAATTCACCCGGCGGTTCCTGGGGCTGGCACTGGAGGCGTTGCGACGGGAAGAGATCAGCAAGGGGAAGTTCTTGGGGCTTGCCCGCATGGTTCAAGTTGATGAGGCAGGCGCCCGGTCCCTCCTCGAACGCTCAGGTCTGGATGAAGACGAAGCCGACGATGTTTTTGCTCCTGCGATCTAGTCAGACCTGGGGATGATGACGTGAACCGAATCGTTGTGACCGACGCCAATATCCTGATCAACCTGATTCACATCGAGCGGCTGGCTCTGCTTGGACAGTTGACAGGTTTTGAATTCGTCGTTCCTCCTGAAGTGATCCAGGAAATCAACGAGCCCCGGCAAGCCGTTGTCGTCGCAACGGCATTGAGTCAAGGCTTGTTCAAGCAAGAAGCGTTGGTAGAGATTCCCGCACTGAGTCTGTACGCCGAGTTGGTGACAATATTGGGCAGAGGTGAAGCGGCCTGCTTGAGCCTGGCTGTCACCAAGGGATGGATGATTGCCTCCGACGAAAAGAAAAAGTTCCGCCGCGAAGTGTTGGAAAGGATCGGTGCAGATCGGCTCCTCAATACCCCCGGGCTCCTGCTCTTGGCGATCCGACTTGGTGTTCTCTCCGTTGCAGAGGCTGACGCAGCCCTCCAGATTTTGGCGAGGCATAGGTTCAAAGTGAAATTTAAGTCCTTTGCCGATTTGCTGCAGGAGCCCAGAGGCTGAGGCCTATTTCAGCATTCGACGTGTCGAGGTGGCAGCACAGTGATTCTCGGGTGGTTCTTGTCCAGGTGATTCAAAGCGTGTCGGCATAACAGAGGAACTGATATGAGCTTTGACGAATTTTCTGTTAACTGGATCTACGACCGCACTGACGGCCGCTGCCATGTCTGTGGGAAAAGGCTCAGTTTTTTTAACTATGGCCAAGTTGGATTTCGTGGGGCTTGGGAGGTCGAGCACTCCGTTGCTCGGGCACTTGGCGGGACTGACTGTTGGCAGAATCTCCTCCCTGGCTGTGTCTCTTGTAATCGTGCGAAGGGCATTCTTTCGACAAGGTCAGCCAGAGCAAGATATGGAAGGAGGAGAGCCCCTCTTTCAAGGATAAAGAAACAAAAGATCAGGGAAAGCAACGCTTCTGTAGGAGGTTTGCTGGGTGCCTCACTGGGCTCATTGTGCGGTCCCCTTGGACTTCTGGCTGGTGGGGTTCTGGGGTTTCAGCAAGGTTACGAGCTTGATCCCGAAGGGCAGAAACTCGGCTGGCCAGAAGTCCTGGTTACTGGAGGAATCGTCTGGCTATTGCATCTAGCGATGGCTGGCCATCCCGATGCCACGCCTCTGCGAGTGAAAGTTATGCCGGGCGACTTTCCATGAATGAATTCAACCAGCCAGCTCACCATTGGGTAAGGACACCACGATGACTCTGGATCTAGACACTGTCACACCGAAAGCAGCAGATTGGTTCACTCCCAGGGTCAGATACGAAGGCAGAGGACGTGCAGAATTCAAAGACCCGAAAGGCACAGTGGAAGGGCAGGCAGCTGCCTGCTTCGATGAAAACGGCAATTCATCTATAGAGCTCATTGTGGATAAAGTCGAGTGCGAAAGAGAATTGCATTTCGGCATACAGGAGCTGTTGGCGGGAGGAAAACCGGTCAGAAACGGCAAGGTAGTCAGTTTTTGGGTTGGGACCGAGACTAACCCTTGCACGAGTTTTTCACTGAAGACCGCTGCAGGAATGTTTTCCGCCAGGGATGGCATCCGGCTCCAAGAGTACTCACTGGGGGAAACGGCTGATCTGAAGTTTCACTCTTTGCGTTCTCAGTTCGACACGGCAGCAGCGGACGGCCAACCGAAATACTGGGTCCTTCCCCTGTCGAATTTTGGTCCTGAGTTTCATTTTAGCCACCCTACTCTTGATAGCCATCCGTTGCGAATCTATCCGACACCATCCATTCCTGAAGGGCTGAATACGAAGGATGCCGTCCTCGCGGCCATCCGAGCTAATGAACAGAACAAGCTGATCATTTTCGAGTTCAATGGAAGTCTGGGTTTCATTGAACCTCTTGCAGATTTTGAGCAACGTGTAGAGCAATTGAAATCAGGCCGGTGCGAGCGCATTGTTACGGCCGTAATGGCCGCCGAGATTCCAAATGGGAGTGATCTCAGAAATCTGGAGATTTGGTTACCCTTCGACTTCTTGTTGCTGCTGGGACTGGCTGTTGGCAACAAGACCGGAACACCGTGGATTGAATTACGAGGCGAGAGCGGAGCACTGATCCAACGGATCCACGAAGAAGCCGGCTTGGGCACTTTCATGAGGGGCAGACCAGCGATATCAGGAGGGATCGGAGCTCTTTTGAGCCAGTGCAGGACGTCAATGCACTTCGGTGGAGATACCCTTCGTGTTGCTTTGAAAAGCGCAATCCAAGGAGGGCAATCTGATCGTACATTGGAAGAAAGAATGGCGCACATATCCCGGGGCTTTGATTGTCTCTGCAAACATTTTGGGTTTGGCACTCAGCAACTGACGCACCTGCTAGAGCCAAGTGAGAAGCAGCTCGTGAAACAGGCCTTGGGCTCAGCTGCTGCTGCAATCCGAGAGGCTGCCGCATCATGCAGTGATCGTGTTAAAAGTGACCGGCTAAGAAAGATTGCAGACCGAACAATCGATGCAGCCAGCCAAGACCGAGACTTCGGACTCGCTGTTTCCGACCTACTCCGGTCCTTTGATTTTCCGGATGCACGAATCATAGATTCCCACTTTCAAACTCATCCGCGCAAGGATGGCAAACTAACCTGGAGCTCTGTTGTTTCAAGTTATCGCGGAGATGCCATCCACAAGTATCTTGACGTCAGGGCTGATCCAACAGCACTTGAAGATGCCTTGATAGTAACCGACCACTGTCATGACATTCTGGTCCGAGTCATCCTGAAGATGCTGAATTACAGCGGCGCTTATCGACCCATGATGCGGCCAACACCGAACGAAAAGCCAGTGGACTGGGTGCAGGCGACCACTCTTCCAAGCGAGTTGGGTTATCGGTGAGTAACAACTTACAAAGGCAAATTGACCTTCGCTCGTCTTGGAAGCTAAGACGCACACTGGGATCCAAGACAGGCTGGGGTCGCGGCGCAGAGGTCAGTCTGCAATTTTCGAGGTGGGTCAGGAGACCCTCAAACGGGTGCGGTACCTTGGAGCCGAGATAAGTCTCCCCCAAAGCAATGCAGACGTGTTGATCAAGGTTACCGGAAAGCACAGAGCAGGCCGGTAACCCGCGTGCGCGCAAATTCGGTCGGAGTTTGACTTGCAAAATCCTCGAAATGGGGATGCCTGATCACTTCCGCCGAAAGGCAGTGTTTCGGCAGAGCTTCCAGCAGGCGTGCGATCAGGAGCCTTCCTCTTAGGAGCCATGTTCTCTGCAAGTGACATTGCGAACTTTCTGGCCTGCCAACACCTGACCGCACTCGACCAGGCTGAACAAGCGGGCCAAATCCGACGGCCTTACTTTCATGATCTGAGTGTTGAGTTGCTCAAGCAGCTGGGGCTGGAACATGAGCGAAAGTACCTCAGCCAGCTATACGAGGAGCAGTCCCTCGAGATCGTTGAGATCCCGCCGGGTCTCTCCAGGGAAGAAGCTGCCGAAAGAACCGTGGAAGCGATGCGCAGTGGCGCCAGCGTGATCTACCAAGCAACCTTTCACCAAGCACCGTGGATCGGCCATGCGGACTTCCTCGTGCGCGTCGATAGGTCAAGCGCTCTAGGGACTTGGTCCTATGAGGTGGTGGAAACAAAGCTCGCCCGGTCGACAAAGGCGCGGGCTCTCATTCAACTCTGCTTTTACTCAGATCTCCTTTCGAAGATTCAAGGTGTTATGCCGGAGTGGATGCATGTCGTTCTCGGAGGAGGAGCAAGCCCGGAGAAGTTCCAGGTCTCACATTACATTGCCTACTTCCGCAAGATTAGAAGAGAGTTCGAGCAGGCGTGCAGCAACATCGCGCCGAACACCTATCCCGAACCAGTCGAGCACTGTGATGTTTGCTCGTGGTATCCGCTCTGCGACCAGCGTCGTCGCGACGATGACCATCTTTGCCTGGTGGCAGGCATCACTCGAAACCAAAGAAAGGCGTTGGTCGGACGCAGCCTGGATACGGTTGCTAGGCTCGCAAAGCTCGCGCTTCCCGCTTCACCGAGGTTCGAACGGATCGGCGATGCCGCTCTTGAGCGCATCCGCGAGCAGGCGCGGCTGCAGGTCGAGGGCCGAGAACAGGAGCTATTGATCTACGAACTGTTGGAGCCCGTCGAAGAAGGAAAAGGGCTCGCAGCCCTACCAATGCCGTCTCCGGGAGATCTGTTCATTGACTTTGAGGGAGATCCGTACGCACTTGAACAGGGACTGGAATATTTGAGCGGGATCGCAACAGCTCCGAAGACGGCTGGGGCGAAATCGGAGTACCAGGCACTGTGGGCACTGAATCGCACTGATGAGAAGGCGGCATTCGAGAAATTGGTTGCCCTCGTGATGGAATGCTGGAGGCAACATCCGGACATGCACGTTTACCACTACGCCCCTTACGAACCCACTGCCGTCAAGCACCTGGCGGGACGACATGGGGTCTGTGCAGAGGAAGTTGACCAGCTTTTGCGAGCAGGTATCTTTGTCGATCTCTACCGCGTTGTTCGCCAGGGACTGCGGGCTTCGGTCGAAAGCTATTCCATCAAGAGGCTTGAAACCATCTATGGATTCACCCGAAGCGTCCTACTGCGCGATGCCACGACGGCCTTGCAGTCATTCGAGGCAGTCTTGGCACTCGGTGCCAGCGACAAAGCAGCTCAGGGTCTCCTTGAAACTATCGAAGGCTACAACCGCGACGACTGTTTCTCTACGCTGCGCCTGCGGGAATGGCTGGAGGAGTGTCGGCGGGAGCTGGAAACGAAAAGGGGCGCTGCGCTGCCTCGCCCGGCCCTTGGATCTGGGGAGCCCAGCCCGGAATTGGGCGAGCGACTGGCTGAAGTCGGCGCTATCGCTGACCGTCTCGTTGCCGACCTGTCCCCGGACGAATCTACCTGGACAGATGAACAGCGAGCGCGTTGGCTGCTGGCTCAGATGCTGGAGTGGCACCGTCGCGAGGAGAAATCCGCTTGGTGGGAATACTTTCGACTGTGTGAGCTTTCTGACGAGGAACTCCAGGAAGACAGGAGTGCCCTCGGAGGCCTCACCTATCTTGGCGAGGCCGGAAGGGTGAAGAGGTCCCTTATTCACCGTTACCTTTTCCCGCCTCAGGAGCACGCCATCGACCGTGCCCTCGAGGTGCGCGATCCCAAAACGCAAAAGGGTGCCGGGACAGTTGTGAGTATCAACGACCGCAAGGGAACGATCGACATTAAGCGTGGCGTTTCGTCTGAGGTTCCCCATCCGTCCGCGCTGATTCCGTTTGATATTGTGGACTCAAAGGTGAAGCGTGAGAGCCTCCTGCGGCTCGGCGCCTGGGTGGCAGAGCACGGCACTATGGGGCCAGGGCAGTTTCAGGCTGCGCGTGATCTCCTGCTGCGCTGTGCTCCTCGACTACAAGGGACAGTAACGGGTCCACTCGTCAGGCTGAACGAGCCGTTGCTTGTAGCCGCCAAGCGCCTCGCACTCTCCCTCGAAGCCTCAGTATTGCCAGTTCAAGGGCCGCCGGGATCGGGTAAAACCTATACAGGGGCCCGCATGATTGTGGCGCTGGTGAACGCCGGCAAGCGGGTGGGGATCACTGCGGTCAGTCACAAGGTCATCAGCAACCTTCTTGGTGAAGTCTGCAAGGTCGCGCGTGAGGAAGGCGTTTCGTTGCATGTGATCCAGAAAACTAACGAAGACGATGGCTGCGAGGAGACGATGGTGTCGCAAACAGACGACAACCGCGAGGTTCGCGACGCGATTGCCCGTGGAGAAACCCAGGTCGCGGCCGGAACGGCCTGGTTGTGGTCTAGAAGCGAAATGGCCGAGTCGGTGGATGTTCTGTTCGTCGACGAAGCGGGCCAGATGTCGCTGGCCGACGTGCTGGCCGTCTCGCAGGCCGCGAAAAGCCTGGTGCTGCTGGGTGACCCGCAGCAGCTGGACCAGCCGCAACGCGGAGTGCACCCGCCCGGGGCGGATGTCTCTGCCCTCGCCCACATTCTGGGTGGGGCACCAACCATCGCCGACGATCGCGGTCTGTTCCTCGACGAAACATGGCGTCTGCATCCAGATGTCTGCGCGTTCACCTCGGAGCTGTTCTACGAAAACCGGCTGAAGTCGCGTCCGGAAAACGGCCACCAGCGCCTTAATTGCCCAGGTAGCCTTGACGGGACTGGACTGCGATTTGTTCCGGTGAACCACACTGGAAACCAGGGTGAGTCTCCGGAAGAGGTTTTGAAGGTCGCCAGCCTGGTGGAAGAACTGCTGCGTGAACCCTCCACTTGGACTGACAAGGAGAATACGACGCAACGTCTCAGGCTGAATGACATCTTGATCGTGGCTCCTTACAATCTGCATGTTTCGGCGCTTGCCGAGCGTCTTCCCAATGGAGCCAGGGTGGGCACTGTGGACAAGTTTCAAGGCCAGCAAGCGCCCGTGGTCATCTACTCAATGGCCACTTCAACGCCTGAGGACGCCCCACGCGGCATGGAGTTCTTGTACAGTCTGAACCGCTTGAATGTAGCGACTTCTCGCGCTCAGTGCGTTACTGTCTTGGTTGCCAGCCCGGCTTTGTTCAATGTTCAGTGCAAGGCCCCACGCCAAATGGAACTGGCCAATGCATTCTGCCGGTATCTGGAGATGGCGCGGTTCCTGCCGCCGATTCTTAATCACTCACACTTGTGCTGACTGATCGGCCGTCGAACTGCCTGCAGATTCGGCTGAGTTGGCTGGCATCGTTCGTTTGTGGGAGCTTTCGGTATAATGTGCAAACTCTTTGAAAGGAAGACTCCGAGGGCACCTAATTTGAATATAGACATCGATGCAATCCGTGAATTGACTGCAACTGCCAGACAGCGAGCGAAGGCACTCAAGGCAGAAGCAGACGAAGCTGCCCGACTGCAAAAGGTCTGGGAGGACCTGACCTCGTTTATCGAAAAGAATTGGCTACTCCACACTCTTGACCTTTTGGGAAAAGAAGCGGAATTGTTGAAGAAACTGCGTGCCGAGAATCATCCGGCAATTCCTGCACTGGAAGCCGTTTATCGGTCAGCCAAGGAGCAAGCTGATCTCCTCCACCGTAACTTCATCAAGAGCCTCGATGAGGCTTGCTCCGCAAGCAAGATTCCCCTCGATAGAGACAGCCGTCATCCGCGCTATACCTTCGAAGAGGGATTCATTCAACTGGAGATTGATGATTACAAGGGGCTTGCCCGGCTGTCTGACCACGAAGGGCGACTCGACGAATTTCCTGCTGACATTGGAGCCATCGTCGAGGCTGGCAAACGTGAACACGCACGCTTATTCGGACGCCAGTTCGACGGGAAGAAGTTCCTACAAAAGCTTCGACGAAATTATCTGGCGGTATTAGAGAAGCAAGGCGAGACGGATGGCGCGAGCATGCCAATTCGCAAAATTACGGCTCGCCTTGGAAAGAACGAGGAACGATTTCGTACAGACGAGTTTCTGGTCGATCTCTCGCGGCTGGTCGAGCGTGGTCCGGCAGAACTTGACGGTTTTCGTTTCGATCTTCAGCAAACTAAGGACACGAATCAAGGGATGCTTCTGCACGGCGCCGCCGGACGTGGCTATGTCGGCTTCATTACATTTAGAAAGGTATAGAGCATGGAGAAAAGGCAGATCTCGGTTCAAGTCATCGAGTCACTCCGAAGAGGATTACCACCGCAGCGCGGTGTTGACCTTTATTCCGTCGGGGGCGAAAAGCTCATCGAGGGCGTCAAGAAATACCACCTTCGCGGTATTGCCGAGCAAGGCATCATCCGCTTTATTAACGGGTCGTGGGGCTCGGGAAAGACGCACTTCTTCCGTCTTTTCCGAGAGGTTGCCTTTCAAGGCGACTGCTTGGTTTCCAACGTCGAGCTGAATGCGAACGATGCTGCGCTGAACAAGTTCGAACGCATCTTCTATTCGATTGTCCGCAACATTAGCACGCCCACGTATTTTCGAGAGCACGCGACTGCCGAGGCAGCGCCATTCGGTACAGTGGTTCGCGAATCCCTCGGGTACTTAGCCACCGGGAGTCGTACGATAACAAACGAAATTCCTCACGAGCACTATACTACGGCCTGCGGAGTATTGATGGCCGATCACAGTATCGATGTCGACCTCAAAAAGATGCTGCAAGAGTACTGGAAGACTTTTTTGCCTGAAGCCCCTGAGCCATCGATTCAGGAGCAGACGAGGGCAGAGATTCTGCAATGGTTCAGCGGTGAGGGGATGTTGGGCCAATATCGGAAGCGCTTCGGGGTAAACAAGATTGTCAACAAAGACAATGCCAAGCTCATGCTCCAGTCTTTGGCTGGTTTCGTGCGGCTTTCGGGCTACCGGGGACTAGTGATTCTCTTTGACGAAGCCGAAATGACTTACTCGACTGTCCGAAAGACTGCGCTCCGTGAAGCCCACAACAATTTACTCTCGCTGATCAACAACATCGAGTCCCTCAATGGTCTCTTCCTACTCTACGCGACCACGCCGGACTTCTACACACATCCAAAACACGGAATCGTGATTTATGGGGCGCTAGCAACAAGAATTGGCAAGCCGGAATCACGCATACCACGTGCGCTTGACACAATCTGGAACCTCGATGCCGTGGAGACCTCACTGCCGGAATATCAGGATGCATCGCGGAAGATTCGACAGGTATATGCAGATGCCTTCGCGCAGGCAGCATTGTCGTTGCCCTCAGATGTTGACGTGGACAAGTTCGTGACCAAGCTGCACGAGATTCATCCATCCCTCAGCCATGTTCGCTTCTGGCGGGCGCTGATGACTGCGCTGATCGCTCACTTCGACGATCACCAAGAAGGACAGATTCGCCCAGCACAGGAAGTGTACGAAGACGTAATGGAGAGGCTTCGAGAGGAACCATGACTGTGGCGCAAGCCCAAAAGGCTATTGAGTCCTTGCGCATGGGGATCCCTCCCAACGGCTACGTGCGGCACTTCACCGTCGGGAGAGAATCAGAAATCAACCAGTTGCTAGGGCGCCTGCGAAAGCCGCAAATCGGAGCCCTGCTCCTCAAGGCGAACTATGGATCGGGCAAGTCGCACTTGCTTCGGTTCTTGCGTGAGACGGCTCTCGAAGAAGGATATGCAGTCAGTTCTGTCACGTTGGACTCCAAATCTGCTGTTCGGTTCAATAAGATGGATCAGATTCTTGGAGCAATCTGGCGTGGCATGGAGGTCCCGGGAGGAAAGGCTGAACTGGGTATTCGGGCCTTCTTTGATCTCGCAAAACGGCGTATTGAAGAAGCCAAACAAAACAATGAGACCTCCTTCTGGTATCACATTAGTAGCCACTGGAAGTGGGACCACTCGGAGGTCCTCGCCTCACCGGGGATGTTTGTTGCGCTTAGAGCCTGGTTGTGCGGGATCGAAAGGATTCGGGACTTGATTCAAGACTGGTTGTTTCAGCCTTGGGTCTACCATACTCAGCGGAAATACTTGTATGAGGAGTTGGTGTCAAAGCTGCGCGGTTATTTCCGTGATCCACGGGCCGACTGGATGTTCTACAAGGATGGAGTGTTTGCCTTCAACACTCAGGGTTACCAACAGAGTTGGGCAATGCTCCGAGACATTCAAGCTTTGGCGTTAAATTGCGGCTTGAAAGGTTTCATCGTCCTCTTTGATGAATTCGAGGACGTGCTAACGAGTCTGACGAACGTCGCCCACCAGGAATCCGCTTTTTGGAACCTTTTTCAGTTTTACGCGGGAAACCAATTCCCGGCGATGACGTTCTTTGCAGTTACCCCTGAATTCGCAGACAAGTGCAAGGTGCGTCTTATGGTGAAGGGGCGCTGGGACTACGACTACTCGCGGTTTGATCAGTTGCCGACGTTCGCGATGAGCCCCCTTGAACCAAAAGAACTGGAGGCCCTCGCAAAGAGAATAATGGACGCCCATGGAATTGCATACAGTTGGGAGCCAGATGGAGCGATGAAGGCTGCGCGGCTCCGGGCGGTTGTTAATAATGCTGCTTCTGTTCAAGTTCAAGATCGAGCCAGGCACACCATTACCGAGGTCGTGAAGGTGCTTGACCAGCTTCTCGAGGACGGGCATTGAGTAACGCAGCGCTTCTGAAGCGGTCCGTTGCGGCGGCCTTTTATGGCAGATTTCCTGAGCTGCGACCGGTGCAGGAGGCCACAATCCCAGCAATCATTTCTGGTCAGAATGTCGTCGTTTCGTCGGGAACAGGCTCTGGAAAGACCGAAGCCGTGGTGGCTCCATTGTTAAGCCGCTTCTGGGGGCAGGCTGTTCAATCCGAGGCCTTGAGTCTGCTTTACATTGCCCCTACGAAAGCCCTCGCCAATGACTTACTAAAGCGTCTGGAGCCCGCACTCAATCAACTCGGCTTGCGCATTGGAATACGACATGGAGATCGCGACGATTTGGCGGCGGGTAAGCTTCCACATCTCCTCCTGACAACTCCAGAATCTCTGGAGGTTTTACTCTTTCGAAAAGAAGAAGCATTGAAAACGGTCCGGGCTCTAGTGCTGGACGAAGTTCATCTTCTCTACAACTCCCAGAGAGGTCTCCAACTATCGAGCCTCATCCAGCGGTTGAAGTCGATTACCGGTGCCATCCAATGGGCCGCCCTTTCAGCCACGGCTGGAAGGCTTTCAGACGTAAGAGACTTCTTGTTCGGGCCGGCCGAGCAAGCGGTGTTTTTCCAGTTTCCTTCTGGACGAAGTATTGACTCGCATATCCGCCACTGTCCTGATGAAGCTAGCTTCGCCCGGCTGGTTCGTCGACTCATGGAAAGGGGTCCTACAAAACTCCTCGTTTTTGCCAACTCGCGCCGAGAGTGTGAGCGTCTCGCTGGCGTTCTACACCGCGAGGGTGGGTCTGGGCCTGCTGTCCTGGCCCACTACTCTTCTCTCTCGCCTGAGGTTCGGGTTGAAACCGAAGCTAAGTTTGCTACGTCTAGAGCAGCGATTTGCATTGCAACGAGCACCTTGGAGCTTGGCATCGACATAGGTGATATCGATGCCGTTTTGCTTTGGGGAGTACCAAGCAGTGTCGAATCTTTTCTTCAGCGGATTGGTCGCGGGAACCGGCGGTCTTTAAAAACGAACGTCGTTTGTATTGTCCCGGACGACTGTGCCGACGTGCCGCTGGAAGTGCTGCGTTTCCTTGCGCTTGAAGACGCGGCACGCAAGGGCGAACTGACAATTCGGACACCACACGAATTGTTCGGCGCGGTGGTTCAGCAATGCTTCAGCATCATTGCATCTGACAATGGGCAGTTTACGCGAATTGCTGATCTGTGCAGAGTGTTCGAGACACAGGGTCATCTGAACCGCGGCAGCATTGAAGCAATCCTCGCAGAGGTCGCAAATAGGGGATTCCTCCAGAGGCACGGCTTCAAGAACCAATATGGCGCTGCCGAACTCCTGTACGAGTTAGTGGACAGCAAGTTCATCTATGGGAACTTTCCGGTCGGTTCCCAGACCGTGGACGTCCTTCATCGCTCCCAAGTTCTTGGGACTGTACCGGCAGTAAACCTTTTGCGGCTGAGGCGCGGTGCGATTGTAAGGTTTGCCGGCAGGCGTTGGCAGGTGACTGAGGCGACTGCTGAGGGAGTCGTGGTTGAACTCACGCAGGCGCGCGGCCAGGCCGTGGATTTTATTTATCCTGGTGCAGGGGTTGGATTCGATGCTTTTCTGACGGACCGCATGTGGCAGGTTTTGCACGGTCCTGAAAGTGTCCTGGGCTCTCTAGAGCCGAAATTGAAGGAGTCAATGGCAGGGCTGGTTCGTAGCTTTCGTGCGATATGCGGACCCAGGCAGATTCCTTACTACAGCGGCCTAACTGGTGTCCGATACTTCACGTTTGGCGGTTACTTCGTCAACAGAGCCATCGCCTTGGCGACAAAGCAGCTCGAGTTCACCGCCCGCGATACTTATCTTGATGTTGCTACGCCAATCGAGTGGGCGAACTTAGGAACGCTGCCTAGGGACTACGAGTCGGTGTTCCATCAACTTTTCGAAGCAACATCTGCTCAAAGTTTTTTCCAAACGCTATTGCCGGTCGAACACCAGCGCCACGAGTTCCTACAGGAGTGGCTAAAAAACGAATCCGTCGAGCTCGTATTGACAAGGCTAAAGGAGTCCAGGCCAGTTGAGCTCAACATCCTTCACCACGGTTTGCTTCCTGGGCATTGAGACAACAATAGGATTCTTGAAGAAAGGGAGGCCGTATGAATCTGAGCAAGGGTCAGTACGTCCGGCATCCTAAGATCCCCGACTGGGGACTCGGAAGAGTTTTAGAAGTGATTCCTGAGGAAACTGTTTGGGTCGATTTCGAAATGGTCGGCGAGAAGAAGTTAGACCTCAGGTATGTCAGTCTGCAGGTAGTTCCGGACTCGGAAGGCGAATCCCTGCGAAATCGACGGTCTGATCCTGTCGCACCTTTGACGGTTATCGATATGGACAAGGTAAGAAGCCACTGTGACCACTTCATTGTCGAAATGAAAGACAACCGTACTGGTTTCAATGACGCCGGGGTTGCCGAGGAGGTCCTTGCTGACCTCTCTCGACTTGGGCGACTGCGACCGGCTACTTACCGAAAGCTGGCAGCATGGTGCCACACGGATGGGCCGGCTTTCCAAAGAGGGATTTCAATTGCTCAAGATATTTCGGTCTCGATTTTCGGACGGGTTATCGAGAGGGAATGACGCAGGTTTTGGCCATGTGATGGAATATTGTTGTGTCGTTGAGTGGTGAGGAACCCTTACAGTCATGGGTGGTACTCCTATCACGCCGATAGGCCCTCCGTCGGCACGGTCATTGCTTGTGACTTGGGCGAACGAACAGGACGCCTGGGTCAGGCAACTTGTGTCGGAGGTCATTGTCACGCAAAAAGCTCTGATCGACACTCAGGTAGATGCCGTGTATCAAACCTTTTTGCGCGAGAAGGCCCTCGTCCCCGGCGAGCCAGTAAAGGTTTCTAAGCTCAGCGATGAGCGCTCTGTCCATGATGCGAGTACGGGCCTGGCACTGATTCGGCTGCACGACCTCCAAAACGTTAACGCGTTAACATCCGGACAGGCACTTGAATTCAACTCCAAGCTCACGGTGGTTTTTGGTGAGAACGCGTGCGGGAAGACCGGTTATGTTCGGGTGCTCAAGAAGGCTGCAGCGGTGCGTACGGCGGAATCAGTGTTGCCGGATGTGTCCCGGCCCGGCCTTCTGAAGGGACCTCCGGCCGCGAAGATTGCGTTCAGGCTTGGGCAAGATGAGCAACCGGAAGTGATGTGGAAGGATGAGGCTGGACTCGCTCCGTTCAACCGGATCGATGTTTTTGACTCTCGAGCGACCGCACTTCATGTGGACGGAGATCTTAACTACGTTTACACGCCGGGAGAGCTCTCCCGTTTTCCCCTCGTGCAGCAAGGAATTGAGGGTGTTCGGAGCCGGCTGGATGAGAGCATTCGGGATCTGAGCCGAGGCGGCAATCCCTTCCTGGCTCAATTCGATCGCCAGACCCGAATGTATCCGCTCATCGATTCACTGGGAGCGGCGACGGATCTCTCACAATTAAAGAGCCTTGGGACCGTCCCCGATCAGGAACGGGAGTCCATTCCCACGCTCAAGACCGAAATCGACGCTCTCCAGACAACGAATCCGGCTGCACAGTTGCGACTTGCTGAGACATTCAAACAGCATTTGGAGGTGTTGCTTCGCTCCATTTCTGCGCTCGGACGCTTTGACAGCGGGTTGTATATGAAAGCGATTGACCGCCTACGGCGGGCGCAGCAGGAATATGAACGAGCGACACAGGAATCCTTTGCGGGCCTTCCCATTCCCGGAGTCTTGCAGGATGAATGGCGGCGCTTCATTCAGGCGGGGGAAGATTATGTCAAGAGTCTGGAAGGACGGGAGGCATACCCGGCTCAAGGCGATGAGTGCCTCTATTGCAGGCAGCAGCTTTCTCCGGAAGCGCTAGGTCTCCTCAGGAAATACAGGGACTACTGCAATAACGCATTTCGCTTTGAGCTGGATGGAGCTGAGCAGCAGCTCGAGACAATCCGGCGCCCGTTGCGGCAAAACGTTGACCTCGCCGACTTGGAGCGCCGGCTGAACGAAGCTCTGGAGAATGGAGGGCCGTTCAACGAAACGCAGGCCACCCTGCTACGGAATTTCCTGGCGACGGCGAAAGCGGTTAAAGATTGCGTCGAGTCGGGAAAGCCAGTGAATTGGCCAGATCAGGTCACCACCACGGAAAACGTATTGAAGTGCCTTCGGGAGGCACAGGGACACAACAGCTCGTTGCTCAAGGATCTGACAGATCGGCGGGACAAAAGAGAGGAGGCGCTCCGCGAACGGCAATCGAGATTGCTGGACACCGAATCCAGTTTGAAGTTGCAGGCGCTAATCCCGGAAATTGAAAAGATAGTCGAGCAGGCCAAGTGGGTGGATAAAGCGAAGATTCAGCAACGCAAATTCCAGGGGCTGCTACGTTCGCTGACTGACGCTTCCAAGGCTGCGAGCGAACAGCTTCTAAACCGCGATTTCGAACGTCGCTTTGCGGAAGAGTGTCAGCAACTCCGTGCCCCGAAGGTTATGCTGCAATTTCCTGGCCGCCAGGGGCAGGTCACTCGAAAGAAGGCGGTGGCGACCGATCATCGGCCAAGTGACGTGTTATCGGAAGGGGAGCAGAAAGTCATTGCACTTGCCGACTTCCTTGCCGAAGCGACGCTCAAACCAGCTGCGCCGGTGATCTTCGATGATCCGATTAACAGCCTGGACTACAAGCGTTTGGCTGAGGTGGTGAACAGGATCGTGCTGCTTAGCGAGACCAGGCAAGTGATTGTGTTCACTCACAATATTTGGTTTGCGAGCGAACTGCTTTCGAAGTTTGAGAAGCGAGCGCAGGATTGCTCGTATTACGATGTCACCCGCGACGGAGATCGAATCGGCATCGTGAGTAAGGGAACTCATCCGCGTTCCGACACCGTTTCCAATCTGAAGGGCAGGATCAACAGCCTTGTTCAAGCGGCGGAGAAATCATCTGGCGAGGCCCAGGCTGCGCTGATAGAGAAAGCATACGAGCTGATCAGAAACGTGTGCGAAGTGATCGTGGAGCAGGAGCTCCTGCAGGGAGTCACGCGGCGATATCAGCCAAACGTGATGATGACGAAGCTGCCAAGCATCAATTTCAATCGCTTAGACAATGCCGTTTCTGCCATCTACCCGATTTACGAGGATTGTTGCCGTTATATTGGGTCTCACTCTCAACCTATGGAGACCTTGAACGTCCGACCTACGCTGGCTGGCTTGAAAGCTGATTGGAAGAAAGTGCTTGACGCCCGGGACGTATACCTGAAGAAGACGTAAATCTCAGAACATCTTGATCTCAATTGGCGAAGTGCTACGAATGCGAAGGCAAGGATTTCGCCGCTTCTGTTCCTGAACTATCATTTGGCCGCATAGTTGGGCTTTGGCACAGAAGCCTGCCGCGCGGGCCTCTTCGGCTCTTCTACTGGTTCCCCCGGAATACGCTTGAAGAGGGAATCCCCTTAGAGTTCCACTTCCATTGTTCTCGAATTCGATCGGATATCACGCTGCGACGGGACGCGAATCACTGGGTCGGGGTCGCTAAGGAGTTCGGTGCCTGTGCGAGATTTGCCGAGTGACGCCAGAGCCGCGTCGATTGAATTCTCTATCTCCAGGGCGAGTAACAAATCTGCAGCTTTGTGGGCATCGCGAGCGGCGCGGAAGATTTCGTGTTTGTCGCGTAGGGCTTCCAGTAATCACCAGGAACCTATAATGTGAAGGAGGCTCGCGACTCCCGTTACCGTACTGCGGCCAGAGGCTGTCTCCTCCACATTATTTCTCCTTTCCCTAAAGCGTATCGAGCCAGGCGAGTACGC